>Ga0210400_10003477_pt1 | contig 13948 bp, 5 predicted proteins | sample IncBWH26MmetaG_FD_155456 | JGI IMG/M metagenome (GOLD analysis project Ga0210400, IMG submission 155456) | Forest soil microbial communities from Barre Woods Harvard Forest LTER site, Petersham, Massachusetts, United States - Inc-BW-H-26-M | ecosystem: Environmental > Terrestrial > Soil >...
TCGAGCTCCGGTTCGGTCATGACTTTGTAGATGTAATCCACCAACTCAACAAAGCGCGCCGACTTCCGATCCCGCGGATGTTTCAGCCGGATATTGAAATCGGAACGGATGCGCGCCGGATTTCTCCCCAACACCATCACCCGGTCGGCGAGCATGACCGCTTCTTCAATGTTGTGGGTGACGATGAAAATGGCGCTGGCAGGCATTTTCTTGTTCAGCCAGAGTTCCATCAGTTCACCACGCAGGTTTTCCGCGGTAAGAACATCAAGCGCCGAGAAGGGCTCGTCCATGAACAACACTTCTGGTTCGACCACCAGCGCCCGCGCGAATCCCACGCGCTGCTTCATTCCGCCAGAAAGTTCCTTCGGATACGCGGTCTCAAAACCATCCAGGCCCACCGTATCGAGCGTGCGCAGAGCACGTTTACGGCGTTCGACCTCGGGCACTCCTTTGGCTTCGAGCGGCGCCTCCACGTTTTCCAGCACCGTGAGCCAGGGGAAGAGCGCGAAGCTCTGAAAGACGATTGCCACGTTGGGCATCTGGCCGTCCAGCGGCTTGCCGTGCCACAACAGCGTTCCCGAAGACGGTTGCGAGAGCCCGGTGAGCATGCGCAGCAGCGTCGACTTCCCGCAGCCCGACGGCCCCAGCAGCGCCACGATCTTGCCCGGCTCGATCGCGAGGTTGGTCAACCCGACGACCTGAATCCGCGTTCCATCGGCCTGCGGGTACGACTTCTCAACCCCGACGGCTTCGATGATCGGGACGCTCATCGGTTCGTTGTTTGGTGCGTTGACCGGTTTGATTGCCGCGTCGCTCACTTCAACACTCCCTACCCTCTATACACGAAGTACGAAGAAGCGCAAAGCGCTTGACCCGTAACAGTCTATTCATAAATCGAATTTGATTCGGGTGCCCCATCCTTTTCGCGTTCTTTGCGAAAGAGTGGGGATTTTGACTTCGGCAATTATGCAACCGAAGCCCGGCTCGCCGGCAGCCATCAGCGCGCACAGCAGCTCATGCGGCAAAGTTCTCATTTGCCAGCGCGGCAAACGGTTTGGGAACGCGGTCGCTCAATTCGGCGAGATGCGCCAGCTTCGCAGCCACCTCGCTCGTGAGTCGTCCCTGGTCAAAGCGCCACCGCCAATTGCCCCCGTGCAGGCTGGGAGTATTCATGCGAGCCTCGCTACCGAGGCCGAGCACGTCCTGCAGCGGAATGATGCTCAGGCTCGCCGGCGAACATTGCGCCACACGAATGAATGCCCAATGGATCCCGTCCTCACAGCGTCCAACATAGGCTTCAGCGTTGCGGCGTTCGTGCTCCGCCGCACCCGAATTCCACCACCCAACAACCGTATCGTTGTCGTGCGTTCCGGTGTAGATGATTTTGCCCGCGGCGCGATGCGGTAAGTACATGTGCGCGCCCTCATCTCCGAAGCCGAACTGCAAAACCGCCAACCCCGGAATCTGCAACCTCTCGCGCAGCGCGTGCACTTCCGGAGTGATGTAGCCCAGGTCCTCGGCAAAAAATGGCAGCCCGCCCAGCGCCTCGCGCAGCTTCAAGAATAAGTCGTCGCGCGGCCCGTCTACCCAGCGGCCATTTACCGCCGTGTCGTCGGTCCCGGGGATCTCCCAGAACTGGTCGAATCCGCGGAAGTGATCGAGCCGGATATAGTCGCAATTTTGCGTAGCCCAGCGCAGCCGCTGAATCCACCACTGGTAGCCGCGCTCCTTCATCACATCCCATCGGTAGAGCGGATTTCCCCAGCGCTGTCCGGTCTTGCTGAAAAAGTCCGGAGGCACTCCCGCTACGACTTCGGGCTCGAGATTCTGGTTCAGCCGAAATAGTTCCTGCTGAGTCCAAACGTCGGCGCTGTCGTGATTCATGAAGATGGCGATATCGCCGGCAACGCGGATCGCACGCTCCGAGCAGTAACGCCGCAACGCCCGCCATTGCTCATAGAAAGCAAACTGCAATGCGCTTCGAATCTGAATGTCGTCCGCCAGTTCGTCGCGAGCTCTCTCCAACGCTGCGGGCTCGCGATGAGCAAGATCGCGTGGCCAGTGGTTCCAGCTTGCGAGTTTCTGCCGGGCACGAAGGGCATCGAACAGAACGAAATCATCCAGCCACCAGGCATTGTTCGCACGAAAATTATCGAACCGCCGCCGCGCATCGGCCGCTGCCGTCCGAAGGAAGTTCCGCGCTGCCTCAAACAACAGCGGGACTTTCTGCGCGAAAACCTGCTCGTATTCAACGGGACCGGAACCCGGCGCAGAGCCGGAGTTCGCAGGATCAATTTTTGTCAGGTCAAGCTTCGCTGGCTCAATCCAGCCATGCTCGATCAGCCGTTCCACACTGATCAGCAGCGGATTCCCCGCAAACGCAGACGTCGAGGAGTAAGGAGAATTGCCGTAACCGAGCGGACCCAGCGGAAGGACCTGCCACACGCCCTGGCGGGCGCAAGCGAGAAAATCTACAAACTGATACGCCGCCGGACCAAAGTCACCAACCCCGCCGCGCGAAGGCAACGAAGTGGGATGCAACAGAATGCCTGCGGTGCGCGGAAAGGACATGTCGCCTACATTACATTCCCGACTCGCTTCCGTTGCGGCTCAATGCCTTGATTTCTTCCGCGTTTTTCTTGATCTTCCCTGACTTCGTCATTTCGTCGACCAGGCTGGTCACGAACAGGCCAAAGCGCTCCTGCTGTTTCTGCAGCATTAGCTGGTCGCGGATCTGATCGCGCTTGGCTGCATAATCCGCGTCGGTAGGCTGCTGGTTCTCGAGCACCTGAAGCACGACCGCGTCGGAGCCGCTGTTGATCGGTCCGCTGATCTCTCCCGGCTTCATGCTGAAAGCAACCGCGGCTTGCCCCGACATCGAGCCCACATCCGGCACTTGCGCATCGGGAAGAACAAAGTCGCTGGTCTTCATGGTCGCGCCCAGTTCCTTTGCTGTTTTCTTCAAGTCATGGGCGTTCTTGGCGCGGTCGGAAAGTTCCTGGGCCTTTTGCCTCAATAGAGTCGAGGATTGTTCGTTCTTGAACTCGTCCTCCACCCGGCTGCGAATCTCTTCGAACGTCGGCGTGGCGGCGGGCTTTACTGCCAGCAATTGAAACACCACGATGCCCTGCGATGCTGATGCCACATCCGGCGGAGATTTTTCGGCCGCGCTGAACACCGCGTCCATAAATTGCGCAGCCTGCCCCAGTCCGGGCAACGTGTCTTTGCGCCCGAAGAAATCTGAATTGATCACGGAAATGTGCTGCTCGGCTGCGGCTGCATCCAGACCTTCTGCTTGAGCTTGCTTCAGCAGTGTCTCTGCCTGCTTCTGCGCCGCCTGCTGCCCTTTCTGGTGCTTCAGGATCGGCTCAATCGTGCTCTTGACCTCGTCCAGGGGCTTCACATGCGCGTCCTGCTTGTCATCCACGCGCACAATGTGGAAGCCATCCAGACTCTTCACTACATCGCTGATCTGACCCTTGGGAAGAGAGAACGCGGCTTTCTCGAACTCCGCCGCCATCTGGCCTTTTCCGATCCAGCCCAGCGATCCGCCAACATTGGAGCTTCCCGGATCTTCGGAATACTTCTTCGCCACGTCCTCAAACTTCGCGCCCGACTTGAGTTGCTTCAACAAATCATCGGCGCGATGCTGAGCCTCGGCGACAGCTTTCTCATCGGTCTTGCCATCAGTCCCGGGCAGCGGCATCTTGATCCAGATGTGGCTGACCTTAACCTGCTCGGGCACACGATACTGATCGCGGTGGTCATCGTAGTACTTCCGCAGATCGTCCGCCGTGACCTGAACCCCAGCCTCCGCCTTCGCGGTCTCAACCAACGCATACTTAACCTTGCGCTTTTCCGGGATCGAATTCGCGTAGCCCGCTTTGTGGCTTTCGTAAAACGCCTTCAGTTCAGCGTCGGTCGGATGCAGGCCCTTGCGCAGGTCGTCCTGCTTTAAAAGCGCGTAGTCGAATTTGACCTTTGAATTCTGCTTGATGAACTCGGCGCGAATCTCAGCTTCGCTCACGCTGGCGCTGCCCGAAATCAGTGCCTGCAGCTTGGTCAGCAGAATGTCGTTACCCACGGCCGTTTCAAACGTGACGGGAGTCAGATTCGCCTGTTGCAGCATATTTTCATATTCGGTTTCACCGATGAAGTTTCCACCGGGAAAAAAGGTAGCTGCATAGCGGCCGTGCTGTAATTCGTCTTTAACTTCGGCCGGTGTGACCCGCAGTCCCATGCGGCCGGCTTCACTCAGCAGAGCCTGGCGGCTGATCAACTGGTCGACTGCACGCGTAGTCTCCTGCTGGATAAGAAACGGCATGATCTTCTGCGCCATCTCGCCATAGCGCTGTGCATCCCGCTGCGCATTCTGACGCGCGGTCTGGCGAACATCCTCGGCAGTGACGTCTCCGCCGTCCACTTTCGCGATGATGCCCTTGCCCGGCGTGCCCGTCAGTTCAGACGTCAGGCCGCCGGGTATGAATGTGATGATCATTGCGGCGCAAATCACAAGAAGGATGCCGCTAAGAACAATCTTCTTAGTTGGTCCTTGGGTTTGCAGAAATCGAATCATTTTCTTATCACTCCAGAGTAGAAGGCGAATCAATAATTATAAACCAGCCGGAGCGCAGCTCCGTGATCTCTTCAGCGACGCGCTTTGCCGGCCGCCAAAATCCCCATATCTCGCGCTCTTTGCGAGAAGTGGGGATTTTGGCTGTCGCGAGCCACTCCGCCGCCGAGCCCCGGCTTCAAAACTCCGCTATTGAAACGAATTAATATAAGTGTTATCCATTCACGGGGGCTTTCCCGCGAGTTTGTCCCCCGAAACTTTATCGGCACGAATCGATCTTCAACCTTTAATCTTTGGCACGAAGTGCTACTGACAGGAGCAACATGAACTCAGGTAAGCAGAATTCGAGCAAGCGGCTGGCCATCACTCTCTTCGTTCTGACTCAATCTTTTCTGGCATCATCCCTTTTCGCGCAAGAGGCGCATCCAGCTAAGTCCGCCGCGCCCCAGCCCGCAGCTGAAGCCAGGCTGCCCCTGCACGACGGCTGGTCACTGCAGACTTCGGCGAAAGTCGAAGCCAAAGGCGAAGTCATTTCGACGCCGCAATTCACTCCCCAGGGTTGGCATACGGCCACCGTGCCCACTACGGTGGTCGCCGCGCTAGTTAAGGACAAGACATTCACCGATCCGCTCTTCGGCACGAACCTGCGCGACTATCCGGGCATGAACTACCCCATCGGCCAGAATTTTTCCAACATCGCGATGGCGCCAGACAGTCCCTATGCCGTCTCGTGGTGGTACCGCAAGCCGTTCGCCATGCCGGCGTCCTACAAAGGCAAGACCGTCTGGCTGAAATTCAACGGCATCAACTATCGCGCCAACATCTGGCTGAATGGAAAACAGATTGCCAAGGACGACGACGTTGCCGGAGCCTGGCGCACCTACGAGTTTAATGTGACCGCTGCGGCCAAGCCCGGCGCCGAGAACGTACTGGCCGTGCAGGCGTTCTCGCCCACCGAGCACGATCTCGCCATCACCTTCGTCGATTGGAATCCCGCGCCACCAGATAAAAACATGGGACTGTGGCGCGAAGTCTATCTCACCACCAGCGGCCCGGTGGCGCTGCGCTATCCCACTGTCGTCTCGAAACTGAACATGCCCGCAAACGACCGCGCGCAACTCACCATCACCGCGCAATTAAAGAACGGCACCGACAAGCCGGTGAAAGGCAAACTCAGGGGCCAGATCGACGCGGTCAAGTTCGAACAAGATGTCGAACTCGCGCCCAACGAATCGAAAGACGTGACCTTCGCGCCGGACAAGTTCCAGCAACTCGTCTTCACGAATCCGCGACTGTGGTGGCCGACGCAGATGGGCAAGCCCAATCTCTACCCGCTCACCATGGAATTTGAAGTCAGCGGCGCCGTCAGCGACCACTCGCACACCGAGTTCGGCATTCGCGAAATCACCTCCGACCTGAACGCCATCGGCGGACGGGCATTTCACATCAATGGAAAAAACATTCTGATTCGCGGCGGCGGCTGGACCCCCGACCTGATGCTGCGCGAGAACTCCCAGCGCCTGCACGATGAATTCCGCTACGTCGAAGATCTGGGCCTCAACACCGTCCGTCTCGAAGGCAAACTCGAGACTCAGGAATTCTTCGACATCGCCGACCACGACGGCATCCTCGTGATGGCCGGATGGTGCTGCTGCGATTTCTGGGAGCGCTGGCCGCGCTGGCAGCCGAAAGATTTCGAAATCGCCAAGCAGTCCCTTCGCGATCAACTTTACCGCCTGCGCAGCCATCCCAGCATCGTCATGTGGCTGAACGGCAGCGACAACGCTCCCCCGCCCGACGTTGAGCAGATGTATCTAGATGTCGAGAAAGATTTGTTCTGGCCGAATCCCGTCGTGTCGTCCGCCACCGGAAAAAAGACCAGCGTCACCGGCGACAGCGGGGTCAAAATGAGCGGCCCGTATGAATATATTGCTCCCAGCTATTGGGAGGTGGACACTCCCGAGGGTCAACCCAACCGCAAGCTGTGCAATCCCGGGGGCTGCGGCGGAGCTTACGGCTTCGACACGGAGACGAGCATGGGACCGGCCGTCCCACCGATCGAAAGCATTCGCGCCATGGTCGGCAAAGACCACATGTGGCCAATCGACGACGTCTGGAACTATCACGCCGGCGGCGGCGAATTCAAAACCATCGGCGTCTTCACCGACGCTCTGACCAACCGCTACGGCAAATCCGACAACGTCAACGACTTCGCCATCAAGTCGCAGATGCAAACCTACGAAGGCGTGCGTGCAATGTATGAGGCGTACAGCCGCAACAAATACCAGTCCACCGGCGTCGTTCAATGGATGCTCAACAACGCCTGGCCCTCCATGATCTGGCACCTTTATGACTATTACATGCGCCCCGGCGGCGGATACTTCGGAGCCAAGCGCGCCATGGAAGCGCTGCATCCGGTCTACGGTTATGACGACCATTCCATCTGGGTCGTGAGCAGCCAGTACGAAGATGTGAAGGGCCTGAAGCTCACGACAAAAATCTACAACCTCGACATGACCGAGAAGTTCACGCAGTCGAACACGGTCGACGCCGGAGCCGATAGCACGACGAAAATCTTCGCGCTGCCCGACGTGGCTGGTTTGAGCCCAACTTATTTCCTTTCGCTGCGGCTGGAAGATTCGACTGGGAAACTCGTGGGTTCGAACCTCTACTGGCTCTCGACCAAGCCCGAAACTCTCGACTGGGCCAAGTCCAACTGGTATGTGACGCCAACCGCCTCCTACGCCGACTTCACGGCACTCTCACAACTGCCGAAAGTGAAACTCAAAATCTCCGACCGCAGCGAGCGCAAAGGCGAAGAAGAAGTCACACACGTGACGCTGGAGAACCCGAGCAAGAGTCTGGCGTTCTTCGTCCGCCTTAAAGTCGACAAAGGCGCGAAGGGAGAAGAGATTCTTCCCGTCGTCTGGGAAGACAATTACATTTCCCTGATGCCCGGCGAGAAGCGCGAGGTCACCGCTACCTATCGCGCCAGCGAGCTAGGCACAACCAAGCTCGCGGTCGAAGTCAGCGGCTGGAATGTGGAGTGAGGCGACTAAGTAATTGCGTGATTGGATGATTGGGTCATTGAAAAAGTGAAATTTTCTAGTTGTCGCTGAAGTCAATCATCACCGGCGCCGACCGGAACCAGTTCGTCTTGTATCCGACATAGAGGATTCCGATCGCAAACCAAATCCCACCGACGGTCTTGGCAATCCAGTTGAGGTTGACCCAGATCACTGCACAAAAGACATAGCCTAGGAAGGGGAGGATCGAGTCCGCCAGTGCGCGAAGGCTGACACCGCAGGTCTGAATCGTCACGTAAACCAGCACCATCGCCACCATGATACCGACCGCCAGGGCCGCAACATTCAATGCATGCAGCAATTGCTCCATGCTGGCAAAGTTCAGACGAGTGACAAGATTGGCCCCGCGCTCCGTGCCGAGCGCCGACACTGCCAACTGGTAAACGAGGGCGGAACCGCCGAAACAAATGAGCAGAAGACTCGCTGGACGCCGGTAACCCGCTTTTGCCTCAACCGAAAAGCGCCAAAAGGCGGCGGCATTCACGCCCATGAACGCCAGAAACGCGCCAAAGTTCAGCAACTCTCCCGCATGCTCATATGCGTTACCAACGTGGTACAGCAGCACAGCGCCTACAAACGACAGCCCGCCGATCAGCAGAATGTTGTTGGTCGGAGTGCTGGTGCCCGGCTTGAGCTGTCCAAAAAATTTCCTGGGCAGCACGTTGTCCCGTCCCATGCCAAAGAGCAACCGCGCCGCGCCCAGGGTGCCCGTCAGCCCACTGCCGAAGGCGGCGACGATCAGAATGAAGCCCATCGAATTGAACATGACCTTCCCGCCCACGCGGCTGCAAATGTCCATGAACGCGGTTTCGAGGTTGGGAAACGAGCGCCAGTCCGGCCAAACGCGCGCACCAAGATACGCCTCCACGCCGCTGCACACGCCGGCAAAAATACAGGTCAGCACCACGGCGAGCAGGACGTTCCGTTTCGGATTTTCCACATCTTCGGCGAGCGTCGTCACGCCGTCGAAACCGATGTAGGTCAGCGCCGCGAACGAAGTCGCGGTCAGAATCTTGTGTGAGTCGAACGTCTTCGGGTTGTAAAGGGGCTGCAACGAAAACAATCCAGCCCAGCCCTGACCGCCATACAGGAACTTCAGGGCCAGCACAATGAAGGCGACCACCACCACCGACATAATCGCCAGCAGAACCTTGTTGGCTCTCGCAGACGCCTTAACTCCAATCAGATTCAGGGCCGTCATGATGCCCGCAACGAGCAACGCCCAGACCACAAACGGCACCTGCTGCACGTAGCGCTCGTGCAGCGCGGTCGAAATCCACACCGTATTGATCAGCGGCTGCAGTAAATAATCCAGGATCATCGCCCAGCCCGCCAGAAATCCCAGATGCGGATTCAGCCCCTTGCCCACGTAGGTATAGGCCGATCCCGCCGTCGGATACAGCGCGCCCATGCGCCCGTAGCTGACAGCCGTGATCAGCATGGCGAACAGAGCAATCAGGATTATCGTGACAAAGTGCCCGTCGGAGAGCTTCTGCGCCACGCCATATAGAGGCACCGGCGCGATGGGCTGAATGAGAACGATTCCGTAAAAAATCAGATCCCAAAGCGTGAGCGTGCGACGGAGCCGGGGCGCGGCAGAGGAAGGCGTGGAAGTGTTTTCCATGAGTCCGGCTATTGGATTATGCGGAGGCTGAAATTGTCAATATTAAAACGTTTCTGTATGTGCCTATCGTTGATCCTCGTAGTCGAACCAGTACCCCCGCTGCTCATTCCCTGACATCTGCCGCGTGTTGTATTCCAGCAGATAATTCACATGCGCATCGTCGAGCGGAAACGACTTCTTCGGCGCGTAAGGATACTCACCCATGCTCAGGAACGGCAGCGGCGCCACGTAGTTCCCTTCCGCCGCGTAGAAGTCCATATCTTTCTCATAGCCGTTCGCCGCGAAGAAATAGTCGCGCACCCACCCCTTGGGAAGCGCAGGCAGATTCGATGGATCGAAATCCAGTTGCACTTCGTCGCCCGAGCCAAATACCGCCAGCTTGTCGTCGGTCGCAGTCAACAACGGCAGCACATCGCCATAGCGCGTGTAAGTTCCCGACGGACGCGTATACGGCCCAGTTGCGCTTACCTTTTCGTAAATGTATTGCACGTTGCCCGCAGGCTGCCCCTCAATCTTCAACGGATATCCATGAAACGCGAGATCCGCCCGCACCAGCGGAACTGAAGTCAGCCGCACCCCTTCCCGTTTGACGTCATCCCGAAGCCCCGCGTTTTTTCCGGCGGGGCGAGATGCCCTGAGCTTGCCGATGGGGATCTCGCGTGCAGCAGACTGCTCCGTCCGGTCGATCAGGATGCTGTCCCAATAAACCTGCAGATTGGTCGTAATCCGAATCTTCCGCGTGCCCAAAGGCAGCTTACCCGTCAGATCGGCAGTCATCGTTCGCGGACCACCCGCCGGAAATCCCATGTCATCGATCACACGCTTCCAACGCCCACTTGCTTCCAGCGCTTCCACATACGGCGAGATCGCTTCCACTCCCGCCTGCGACGCAGCGTACATACTATTCGCCGAAAAATATTCGACCTCGCCATGCAACAGCAGCCACAGCGGCCCCCCGCGATAATCCTCGCCCAGATCGAGCGTCAGGCTATGCGCCTGGGCGAATCCCTGAAACTGCGTTAACGCGAAATCGCCGAAGTAACGATGCGCCAACAAATCCGGCAGCACGTCGTGCCCATGCTCATCCCAAGCCCCCGCCGGAGGCTTAGCGTCGCGGCTCACCACCACCTTGAATTCCGGATAAGGCGGGTTCGACGCGAAATACTCGTTCGGATAAACATCAGTGTCAGCAGGATGATCCACCGCCAGCACTCGCACCTGATCTAGATAAACCGCCTCTTCCAGCGGTTCCATGAAGCGGAAACTCAAAGTCGTCGATGGTCGATGGTCGTCGGTCGTTGGCAAAATCGGACGAGGTTGCCCCACCCTTGTCGCGTTCTCTGCGACAGGGTGGGAACTTTGACTCTGCCTCTTCCGAATCATCCCGCGATCAATCTTGATCCACTCCACCGGCCGCGGAACATCGCGCTGCCCCGGACCAACCCAGTGTCCGACCACACCCGCGCCCAGCATGTCCGCAACAAACTCGTAGCGTTCACCATTCCACACGAACAAAGTCGGACACGAACTCCCTCGCCGGTCGATCTCCTGAAAATTCTGCTGCTTGTCACCCGCAATCTGAATCTCGTCCTGCAGCACGCCCGTCGGCCACAACATGCGCACGATGTCAGCTTCCTTGGCATCGCCCAGCCCCACGACAATGTCGGTGGAATTCTGCCCCAGATAACCGTTGGAACCGTAAATCTCAAACTTCTGCCGGTTCCCGCCCGAAAAAACTTCAACCTTAGTGCCGATCGCAGATTTATTGTCCGCCAGCCCCTTGAGCGAAAGCCGCAGCCAGTGATTCTGATTCCCGCCTTCATTGCGCAGCAGCACCGCCGGCCCGTGATTCTGCGTGATCAGCAGATCGGTTGCGCCGTCGCCGTCGTAGTCGCCGGTGATGATCGCTCTCGGGCTTTCGAGGTGAATCTTGTCGAGCCCAACGTCGGCGGTGACGTCTTTAAACCCATCCGGCCCGAGATTGCGGAACAGCCGCACTTCGCCCTTGCCTTCTTTCGTCTCGCCGACGGCGACGAGGTCCACCCAGCCATCGTTGTCGTAGTCGATGGCAGCGATTCCGTATGCGTTACGCCACTCGACTTTCGGGAACTCAATCGCATCGAACTTCTTACCCTTGTCGTTGCGCCAGAGCGTCACGCTTTTCCCGTTCGTCCATCCGGAGTGAGTGAATGCCGCGTCCATCCAACCATCGTGATCGAAATCGAGCACTGCAGCGCCCGCGATCCCCGCGGGCATGGGACTCGACCATGGCTTCTTGAGGAGGAACTTCCCTTCCCGAGGGTTCTCCAAAACAGCCGGTCCGAGTCCCGGGACCAGAATGTCCACGGCCCGATCGTTGTTGTAGTCCGTTCCAATCGCGCCTTCTCCTCCGGAGATGCCCATGTCCCAAAAGCCGAGCTGTTCCGACACATTGGTGAATGTTCCGTCGCCATTGTTCCGAAACATATCTCCCCACTCTGCCTTGTCACCGCTGCGGGTCACGAGCAGGTCGAGATCACCGTCGTGATCGTAATCGATGAAGGTAAGGCCGAGGTTGAAGTCGTTCGCGCCGATGTTAGCGTCGCCGGAACCAGTCTTCTCTTTGAACGTTCCGTTCTTCTCGTTATGAAACAAGAGCACGTCATCGTTTCGGCTCACCGCGATGTCGGTCCAACCATCGTTGTCGTAGTCTCCAGCAGTACAGCCAATCCCGTGCAGGCTCAGGTCAATACCGGCCTTTTTGGTCACGTCTTCAAACTTTCCGTTGCCCAGGTTGTGATAAAGCGACATGCCGCCCTGCGCACCGTCGTCCGCAACGAAGATATCTATCTTGCCGTCGTTGTCATAGTCGAGAAAGCAGGCACCGGGGCCGAGCCGTTGATTCAAATCGGCAGCGTCGGACGATTTTGAAGTCAGCCCCGCCTCCCTCGTCACATCCACAAACCGCACCTTAATCGCCGCCGGCGCTTTCAACACCGCGCTAGGCGACTCCACCGCGCGCGAGTACTGCCCCTGCTCGCCGTAAGCCAGGCTCATGGGCGCGCCGATTTTGTTTTGCGTGATGTACTGGAATTTCTTGAGATGTTCGCGGGCATGCTCAACGTCGCCCGATTGCTGGTAGGCCCGCGACAATCCAAATTCCGCCGAAGCGTGCAGCGGATTGAGTTTCAGTGCGTGGTCGAACGCATCAATCGCCTGCGGAAACTGCTTGGCCTGCACGTACGCCGAGCCCAGAAAATACCAGGTGTCAGCGTCGTTCGCGTCAATCTCAATTACGCGCTTGAACGCACCAATCGCCGCCTGCGCGTCGCCGGTATTCTTGGCCAGCATCCCGAGGCCGTACCACGCGTTCGGATTCTTTGGATCCCGCTTCGCCGCTTCTTCGAGCGCGGCTTTGGCTTCATCCACCTTCTGCAGGTTCAGGAGCGCGATGCCCTGATTCAGGCGCGCAATCGCCAACTGCGGATCGGCCTCCGCGGCCTGCTGAAAATTCTTCAGCCCCTTCTCGAAAAGCTGCTGGTTCATGTAAGCCACGCCCAGGTTATTCAGCCGCGCGGCCTCAACGGGATTGGGTTTTGATTCGGGACCAAGAAGGCCGAAGGCGGCGAGCAGCATGGCGGCGATGGCAACAGAAATTCGCAGGTTCATTCCGTTAACGATTTAACCACAGAGGACACAGAGGACGCAGAGAAAAGCAATACCTTTGTCATCCTGAGCGAAGTTTGGGCGCGCGAAGCGAGGCCAAACACAGTCGAAGGATCCCTACCTGAAGACAATCGATTATTTCGATGCAACACGATCTTGCAACTTCCCGTAAACTCGCTTCGCGATCACACCCTTCCCTTCCTGCACCGTAACGGTCTGGCCCGCGTCGACATTCGAAAGCTTGTCCACCTGGCCACTGGGCCATTCAATCTCAACGCTGTCTGCTTTAGTCTGCGTTCCCAGGCCGAAAGTCAGCACCAGTTCGCTCTGCGCCAGATAGCTCGACCCCGAGCGCAGCATCTTCCACTGCTTGTCTTTATTAGCCAACCCGCCTGCCGTAACTCGTACGACCGCGCCGATCCCATCACGATTTGACTTCGTGCCCACGAGTTTCACACGCAAGCTGCGGTTCGTCCCGCCTTCGTTGTGGAACAAGTATGCCGGGCCCGCGTTGGTCGTCAGCAGGACATCAAGGAAGCCGTCATTGTCGATGTCGGCATACGCCGCGGCCCGCGCCACTCTTGGCGCGGCGAAGGCGGTCCCCATCTGCGCTGTGACTTCGGTGAATTTTCCGCCGCCGAGATTGCGGAACAGATGCGAAGGCTCGGCATAACTCACCCGTTTCTGCACGCGCTCGATCTGATCTTCAATGTGGCCGTCGGCCACAAAAATATCCTGCCAGCCGTCGTTGTCGTAGTCGAAAAAGAAACAGCCGAATCCCAGCGTGACCAGCGTCGCCCGTCCAACTTCCGACTGCGGCGCTTCGTCGACAAATAAGCCGTTGCCCTCGTTGTGATAGAGCGACACCATCTGATTGGCGAAGTTGCTGATGATGATACTGGCGTGGCCGCTGCGATCGTAGTCGGCCGCGTCCGCGCCCATGCCCGCGCGGGCAATGCCATCCTCGCTGAAACCGATGCCCGCCGCCACGCCGCGCTCCTCGAACGTTCCATCCTTCTT
>Ga0210400_10003478_pt1 | contig 13946 bp, 13 predicted proteins | sample IncBWH26MmetaG_FD_155456 | JGI IMG/M metagenome (GOLD analysis project Ga0210400, IMG submission 155456) | Forest soil microbial communities from Barre Woods Harvard Forest LTER site, Petersham, Massachusetts, United States - Inc-BW-H-26-M | ecosystem: Environmental > Terrestrial > Soil >...
AAGCCCCAGGTCGCGGCCCTCAGCGAAGTGGCCAGCCGCGAAGTGAAGGTGCTCACCGTGGGCAACCCCGCCAACACCAACGCGCTCATCGCCATGAGCAACGCGCCCAAGCTCAAGCCCACCCAATTTCATGCCATGGTGCGCCTGGACCACAACCGCGCCATGAGTCAGCTCGCCGAGAAGACCGGCAAGACCGTCGCCGACATCCAGAAGCTCACCATCTGGGGCAACCACAGCAGCACCCAGTTCCCCGACCTCTTCCACGCTACGGTCGCGGGCAAGCCCGCCATGTCGCTGGTGGACGAGGCATGGTATGAGTCCACCTTCATTCCCACCGTGGCCAAGCGCGGCGCCGCCGTCATCGAGGCCCGCGGCCTCAGCTCCGCCGCCAGCGCTGCCAACGCCGCCATCGATCACATGCGTTCCTGGGCCCTGGGCACCGCCGAAGGCAATTGGGCGAGCATGGCCCTCGTGAGCGATGGCAGCTACGGCATCCCCGAAGGCCTCATCTACGGCTTCCCCTGCACCGTGAAGAACGGCGTGGCCGAGGTCGTGAAGGGCCTGGACATCAACGCCTTCTGCCGGGCCAAGATGGACGCCACCGCCCACGAGCTGGAAGACGAGCGCAAGGCCGTGCGGGAGCTGGGGCTGGTGAAGTAGACCTTCGGCAGACAGCGACAAGAAAGCAGACGGGCGCCTTTTTGAGGCGCCCGTTCCATGTCCGCCCGAGACTCAGTTCGTTTGGATCTTCACTTCAACCGGGTTCTTGAAGGTGTCGAGCAGGGGAGAGGTGCGCTGGACCTTGGCGTGGAGCTCCTTGATCTGCTCAGGGGTGCCGTTGCAGGCCAGATTCACCTTCACCCGCATCTGGGTGAGACCTGGGCGCACCTTGGGATCCAATTCCAGGAATCCGACAAGATCGGTGTCGGTCTCCATGTCGAAACTGAGGCTCTGGATATCGATGCCCATGGCCGCGGCGTTGTAGGCATAGGTCACGCTCATGCAGGAGGTGAGGGCGTGCAGCGCGGATTCCGCGGCATTGGGCGCGAGATCGCTGCCCAGCAACGCGACCGGCTCATCCCCCTCCAGGAAATGCGGTGTGGCCCGTTTGTGCTCGGTCCCGGCCCCGAAAAGGGTGTCGAAGGTGCTGTTGGAATGGGCTCCGTTGATCCACTTCGCCTTGGAGCGGAACATGAACTTGCCAAGGGCCGGTTTCTCTTTCACCGCAGCCAGGGTGGCTTGGAGGGCGTCAAGATTCACGCCATTGCGAGTCGTCGTGGTGGTGGTGGCCATGGATCCTCCTTGTGAGCGGATGTTGTCCCCGGCCAGGGGACGCCCCGGGCGCCGTGCCCGGGATGGGAACTCCTGAAAAGACACGCATTCGTTCCATCGACGCCAACTCTGGGCGGACAGACAGACATTTCACCCTCGTCCTTCTCGCGTCGAGGTCAACCAGGCAACCTTCAGACCAGCTTTGATCTCCCTCTTTGTTCAGGAACGGGTCGCGGGTTCTGGGAATTTATCCCATGCCAAATGGTCGCGAACATCTTTCAGTCGAGGCACCCGTTTTCTTTGGGCCACAGGCGCCACCATGTCTTGACACCCCATCCCGCATCGCGGGAGCCTGCCTCTTCTTTCTCTCCGGCTTCCCATGCCCCGCGTCGTGTTCACCGGCAATCTGCAGCGCCATGTGGCATGTCCTCCCAGTGAAGGGACGGGCGCCACGGTGCGCGAAGTGCTCGCCTCGGTCTTCGCGCGCTATCCGAAGGCCGAAGGCTATGTGCTGGATGAGCACGGCGCGCTGCGGCACCACATGGTGGTCTTCGTGGATGGCGAAGCCGTGAGCGACCGACGCCACCTCAGCGATCCTGTGCCGCCCAACGGAGAAGTATTCGTCATGCAGGCGCTGAGTGGGGGTTGAAGCACCTTCCGGAACATTGAGCCTTCGGGCGCTGAACCGCGCCACCCTCGCGCGGCAGGCGCTGCTGGAACGCGCCAGGCTCGAACCGCAGGAGCTCATCGAGTGCTTGGGCGGCCTCCAAGCCCAGGCGCCGAATCCACCCTATGTGGCGTTGTGGGCCCGTCTGGCGTCCTTCCAACGGGAGGAACTGACGCGGCTTCTGGAGCAGAAACGCGTGGTGCGCTCGGCTCTGATGCGAGGCACCCTCCATCTCGCCACGGCCCAGGATTACCTCGCGTTCCGCCCCCTGATCCAGCCTGTGCTGACACGCGGCCACAAGGGCGCCTGGGGCAAGTTCTTGCAAGGCCTGGATCCGATGGAGGTCGCCACGGCGGGTTGCACGCTCCTGGCCGAGATGCCGCTCACCTCCAACGACCTCGGGAAGCGCCTCCAGAAGCAGTGGCCGGAGTATGATCCGAAGGCCCTCGCTCAGGCTGTGCGCAACTTCGGCTCCCTTATTCATGTGCCACCGGCGGGCACCTGGGGCGCTCACCCCAATCCGCGGCTCACGCCGGCCGCAATATGGCTGGGGAAGACCCGCACGCCAGAGGGCTCTTTGGAGGCGCTGGCTCTGCGGTACCTGAGCGCCTTCGGTCCAGCTTCCGCCAAAGATCTCGGCACCTGGTGCGGTCTCACAGGCCTCAGTCCCGTGTTGGAGGCGCTACGGCCCCAGCTCCAGTCCTTCCGGGATGAATCTGGCCGCGAACTCTTCGACCTGCCAGACGCGTCTCGCCCGGATCCGGAGACTCCCGCGCCGCCACGGCTCCTGTCCGAGTTCGACAACCTGCTGCTCTCCTATGCCGATGGCAGCCGCATTCTCGCGCCCGAGCATCGCCGCGCCGTCATGACCGTCAACGGCCTGGTGAGCGCCACGATCCTCGTGGACGGCTTCGTCTGTGGCACCTGGAACCTGGAGCGCGGCAAGGGCCGGGCGCTGGTGCGGGTGTCGCCCTTCGCGGCGCTGCGCAAAACGGATCGCGCCGCGCTGGAGGCCGAAGGGCAGCGCTTCCTGGCCTTCGCCGGGGTTGAAGGGGAAGTGGCTTTCACGGCGCCCGGAAGCTGATAACCTTCGCAGCAAAACCGGAGGACCCATGTCCGACACGCTGCTCGTCTCCACGCGCAAAGGCCTTTTCACGGTGCGGCGAAGCAAGGGCCGCCGCTGGGGCATCGACCGTGTCTCCTTTCTGGGGGACAACATTTCGCTGGCCCTCGCGGACCCGCGGGACGGCGCCTGGTACGCGACGCCGGACCACGGGCACTTTGGCGTGAAGCTCCACCGCTCCGAAGACCAGGGCGCCACCTGGGAGGAGATCGGCGTGCCAGCCTACCCCGAGCCGCCGGAAGGCCAGGAAGAGAAGGACTGGATGGGCCGCGTCATCCCCTGGAAGCTCATCCGCATCTGGGCGTTGGAGCCGGGCGGCAAGGACCGGCCGGGCCGTCTCTGGGCCGGGACGCTGCCGGGCGGGCTCTTCGTGTCCGAAGATCGCGGCGCCACCTGGAGCCTTATCCGGTCCCTCTGGGACGATCCTCGCCGCATCAAGTGGAGCGGCGGCGGCGCGGACTACGCGGGCCTCCATTCCATTTGCGTTGACCCGCGCAACAGCGACCACATCACGGTGGCCGTCTCCACGGGCGGCGTGTGGAAGACGAAGGATTCTGGCGCCACCTGGGAGCTGGTGGGCGAAGGCCTCCGCGCGGAATACATGCCGCCGGAACAGGCGAACGATCCGCTCTTCCAGGATGTGCACCGCCTGGTGCAGTGCCCATCCGCGCCGGACACCTGCTGGATCCAGCACCACAACGGTGTCTTCCATAGCAAGGACGGCGCCCGCACCTTCCAAGAGATCAAGCATGTGCCGCCCGCGGTCTTTGGCTTCGGCGTGGCCGTGCATCCGAAGAATCCCGACACCGCCTGGTTCATTCCCGCGACCAAGGATGAGAAGCGCATTCCGGTGGAAGGCAAGGTGGTGGCGGCCCGCACGCGTGATGGCGCCAAGACTTTCGAGGTGCTGCGCAAGGGCCTGCCCCAGGAGCACGCCTACGACCTCACCCTCCGCCACGCGCTGGACATCGACGGCAGCGGCGACCGGCTCGCCTTCGGCAGCACCACGGGCTCGCTGTGGGTGACGGAGGACGGCGGCGACAGCTGGCAGACCGTGGGCGAGCATCTGCCGCCGGTGTACGCGGTGCGCTTCGCCTGAGGTATCCTCTTCCCACCCATTCCAAGAGGCTTCCATGACCAAGCGCTTCTGGCTTTCCTTCGTCGTGCTGTTCGTCGTCTCCATGGCGCTGGACTTCCTCATCCACGGCTGGCACCTGCACGGGGCCTATCAGGCGCTGCCGGCCCTCTATCGCAGCGATGCCGACGGCATGCACTACTTCGGCTGGATGCTGCTGGCCCACGCGCTCATCGCCTACGCCTTCGTGTGGATCTACCTGCGGGGCCGCGAGGAGAAGCCTTGGCTGGGCCAGGGTCTGCGCTTCGGCTTCATGGTGGCCGTGCTCACCCAGATCCCCACCTACCTCATCTACTACGCCGTCCAGCCCCTGCCCGGTCACCTGGTCGCCGCCCAGATCTTCCTGGGCACCGTGGCCGTGCTCATCGAAGGCATGGTGGTGGCGGCGCTGAACAAGTAGCGCCGTGGACCGCCGGACCTTCCTCGCCACGGGCGCGGCGGCTGGCGTGGCCGCGTCCCTGCCCGCGCAAGCGCCTGCGGTACTGCGCAGCCGCGCGAAACCCGTCGTCATTTCCAGCGCCAACGGCAACCGTTTCACCAACGGCGGGCCGCTCACCTGCGTGGCCCAGGCCTTCTCCCTCATCGAGAAGGGTGGAGATGTGCTGGATGCCCTCATCGCGGGCGTCAACATCGTGGAGCTGGATCCCACGGAGGACAGCGTGGGTTACGGCGGCCTGCCCAATGCCGAAGGCGTCGTGCAGCTGGACGCCTCCTGCATGCACGGGCCCCTGAAGCGCGCGGGGGCCGTGGCCTGCCTGGAAGGCGTGCGCACGCCCTCGAAGGCGGCCCGGGCCGTCATGGACAGCACGGACCACCACCTGCTGGTGGGGAAGGGCGCGCAGGATTTCGCCCGGCAGATGGGGTTCACCGTCGAGGACGACCTCAACACGCCCCACAGCCGCGCCCTGTGGCTGGAGTGGAAGCGCCGCGTGGACGCCCAGCACTGGCTGGATCCCAAACAGCGTGCCGCCTACGGCCACCAGATCCGCATGGCCATGGTGCGCGAAGGCCGCATCGACCGGGAGCATGTCTACGGCACCATCAACTGCAACGGCCTGGGGCTGAAAGGCGAGCTCTGCGGCACGACCACCACCAGCGGCCTCGCGTGGAAGATCCCTGGCCGCGTGGGCGACTCGCCCATCCTGGGCGCCGGACTCTATGTGGATGGCGACATCGGCGCCGCAGGTTCCACCGGCCGGGGCGAGGCGAACCTCTACGGGTGCTCCACCTTCCTCATCGTGGAGCTGCTGCGCCGGGGCATGAGCCCCAAGGACGCCGGCATGGAAGCCCTGCGCCGCGTGCAGAGCCGCACCACGGAGAAGCGCCTGCTCAACGCGCGGGGCCTGCCGAACTTCGGCCTGAACTTCTATGTCCTCAACGCCAAGGGCGAGTTCGCCGGCGTGTCCCTGTACGCCTCCACCTTCGCCGTCTGCGACGCCAACGGCCCCCGCACCGTCCCCACCGAGGCGCTCCTGCCGGGCAAGCCTGAGGACTGACGGGCTCCGGCTCGTGACCTGGAGCACAGCGTGGGCGGGAGCTTCGGTCTAGGGTGAAGGTATCGGAGGTCCGCCATGAAGCTCTGGATCACCAAGCCCTGGCCCCCTGGCCAGATCATCCTGCTCAAGTGGTGCTGCCTGGCCTTCGGCGTGGCCCTGGGCGCCTACTTTGGAACCTGCCTGCGACCCTATGCGCTGTGGATCCTCGTGGCGGCGGTGCTGCTGGCCATCGGACCGACGATGCACTACTTCTCGGATAGGCACTGAGAAATAGTTTCGTGTATCAGTGTGTATCAGCGTTCATCACAGTTGAAGAGCTTTTTAAACTAGGATGAACGCTGATGAAGGCTCTCGTGCTGTCATGGCTTGGCCAGTGCATGCCTAGAAAAGCCCTCGATCCCTAACCTTGAATGGTCGGTCTTCCTCTGCCAGAACCATCAAGCGATATCCGCACTATCGCAACCTTCTCTCTCAAAATATGGCCTATTTGGTGTTGGCAATAGGTGCCAGACAGTGCCGATCTTGGTGTTGGTATCTCCAAGTAGCCAATGATAGAGATTCACATATTTGCACGGGTGAATCTTGATCCCGATACCTCCGGTTCGGCCTCCGAATCCCTTCCGGAAAAGCGGACGGATCGCTTGAAACACCGGGGGACTGTATGTCGCCTCCCCAGAAACCCTGGCGGTTGTGCAAGAGACGACGATATCCGCTAGTTGAAGCAGCCGAGTACTGTGAGATGTTGCGAATTCGACATTTGGAGACAAGCTCAATAGCTTGGAGAAGGCTGTACCACTGCTCAGGACATTTGCACATTGTCCTTTCATTGAAGATAGGTTCTTATGATTTCCGCCAGGATTGTCAATGATCACTCGACATGTCGCGGACACACTCATTGCTGCTGAATTTGCTCGCTCAAGAAGCATGGTCAGTGCGTCTTGCTCGGGTGTATTACCCGGGATGGCCGGTTGATACCCCGGATTCAAGCTCACAACAACTACCAGGGAGGAGGCGCGAAATATTTTCGCGGTGAATAGCACTTCGCGAAAGAAGGCTGCCCGCTTTGGTCCCTGCAGGTTCTTCCACATCCAGTGTTTCTTTCGGTTCGGAGACCACTTGAATTCTTCACCTGGTGGGAATCCATATCTCACACAGAGAGAGTCAAGAGCATCGCTAAGAGGTTTTAGTTGGTCCTCTGGTACAAGGACTCCACCTAGCGCAACGACCGGACCTAAGCCCGGTCGTGTTGCATTTGTGTGAGTCGAGTCATCTACGAATAAGCAAAGCATCTACTGATAACAACACTCCTTCCATGATTCAGCTGCACCCCGTTGTTGCTCCGCACGTCTGGCATTTCATACAAGCCCCGTTCCTCACGAGGGTGAGGTGGCCGCACTCGGGGCAGGGGTCGCCGGTGTAGCCCTTTTCCTTGGCGGCCACGATGGCGTTCATCTTGGTGGCGCGGGGGCCTTCGCTCGAAGCGGGACCAGCGGCCGTCACCAGCACGGGCTGGTGCTCGCTCGCCTTGGGCAGGGCGCCGCTGGCGGACTCCTCGCCGAAGGGCAGGGGCGTGCCCTGCAGGGCCTCCACGGTGTGGGCGGCGAAGGGGGCGTGGCTCTCGGGCTTGGAGACGGGGGACTTCATGAGCTGGTCCGCTTCCACATGGGCCAGGTCGTAGCGGCCCAGGTAGCTGATGGACAGCTCGCGGAAGATGAAGTCGATGAGGCTCGTGGACAGCTTGATGGTGTCGCTGCCCATGACCATGCCGTTGGGCTCGAAGCGGGTGAAGAGGAAGGCCTCGCAGAACTCCTCCAGGGGCACGCCGTACTGGAGGCCCATGGAGACGGCGATGGCGAAGCAGTTGAGGAGCGAGCGGAAGGCGGCGCCCTCCTTGTGGATGTCGATGAAGATCTCGCCCAGGCTGCCATCCTCGTACTCGCCGGTGCGCAGGTACATCTTGGTGCCGCCCACGGTGGCGGACTGGGTGTAGCCGCCGCGGCGGTTGGGCAGGCGGCGGCGGTAGGTGCGCACCAGTTGCTGGGCGAGGGCGCTGGCCACCACGGGGGTCTTCTCCGCGTGGGTGGCGGTCTCGTCTTCCAGCGTCTCGATGCCGTCCAGCAGGTCCAGGTTGGTGGCCATGGCCTGGCTCATCTTGGAACCGTCGCGGTAGAGGGCCACGGCCTTGAGCATGTACTGCCAGGAGGCCTCGTAGATGCCGGCGATGTCCTCCACCGTGCTCTCGGCGGGCAGGTTGATGGTCTTGCTGATGGCGCCGGAGAGGAAGGGCTGGGCGGCGGCCATCATCTTGAGGTGGCCCATGGGCGCGATGAAGCGCTTGCCCGTGCGGCCGCACTTGTTGGCGCAGTCGAAGATGGGCAGGTGCTCGTCCTTCAGGTGCGGCGCGCCTTCGACGGTCATGGTGCCCTGAAGGGCGGCCATGAAGGCGTCGATGCGGTCCTGGACGAAGTGCTGCTTGAGGCGGTCCATGTCCACGGCGTAGGAGGGGTCGAAGGCCGTGGGGAGCTTGGCTTCGAGCGCCTTGATCTCCTCCTCGCTCCAGCCGTTCTCCAGGAGCATGGAACGGGTGATACCGGGGGTCTGGTCGGTGATGTCCAGCCAGCCGATGACATGGCGCTCGATGTCCTTGATCTGGCCGGGCGCGTAGCCCAGGCGCATCAAGGCTTCGGGGATGGCGGAGTTCACGAGCTTGAAGTAGCCGCCGCCGGCCAGCTTCTTGAACTTCACGAGCGCGAAGTCGGGCTCCACGCCGGTGGTGTCGCAGTCCATGAGGAGGCCGATGGTGCCCGTGGGGGCCAGCACCGTCACCTGGGCGTTGCGGTAGCCGTGCTTTTCGCCCAGGGTCAGGGCGCCGTCCCAGCTTTCGCGGGCGGCTTCCAGGATGCGTTTGGGCACGCCCTCGCCGTGCAGGCCCTGGGGCGCCACGGAGAGCTGCTCGTACTCGGCCGCGGGGGCGTTGTAGGCGGCGCGGCGGTGGTTGCGGATGACCCGCAGCATGGCCTCGCGGTTTTTCTCGTACTTGGGGAAGGGGCCCAGTTCGCCGGCCATCTCGGCGGAGGCGGCATAGGAATCGCCCGTGAGGATGGCGGTGAGGGCGCCGCACCACTGGGTGCCCTCGAGCGAGTCGTAGGGGATGCCCATGCGCATGAGCATGGCGCCCAGGTTGGCGTAGCCCAGGCCCAGGGTACGGAAGTCGTAGCTGAGGCGCGCGATGGCCTCGCTGGGGAACTGGGCCATGAGCACGGAGATCTCGAGGACGATGGTCCAGAGCCGGATGCCGTGGCGGTAGCCTTCCAGGTCGAAGCCGCCGTCCGCCGTGAGGAAGGTGCACAGGTTCAGGGACGCCAGATTGCAGGCGGTGTCATCCAGGAACATGTACTCGGAGCAGGGGTTGGACGCGTTGATGCGGCCGTCCGCGGGGCAGGTGTGCCAGTCGTTGATGGTGGTGTCGAACTGGAGGCCCGGATCGGCGCAGGCCCAGGCGGCGTAGTTCACCTTGTGCCAGAGGTCCTTGGCGCGGAGCTTCTTGGAGGTCTTGCCATCCACGCGGCGCTTGAGCTCCCAGTCGCCGTCCACTTCCAGGGCGCGCATGAAGCTGTCGGGCACGCGGACGGAGTTGTTGGAGTTCATGCCGCCCACGGTGGCGTAGGCTTCGCCGTCCCAGGAGGTGTCGTAGCCCTTGATGTCGCGGTCGAAGTCGCCTTCCACGAGGCGGCCCAGGCACTGGCTGAGGAAAGCCGCGGGCACGCCCTCGCGCTTGGCGCGGGCGAGGGCCTTCTTCAGAGCCTCGTTGGTGTGGGGATCGGCGTCCTTGGTGGTGGAGCCTTCCACGGTCTTGCAGATCTCATCCCAGTGCTTGCGGACGAGGCCGGAGCCGGCGGCGATCATGGCCACCTTGCGCTCTTCGGTGACCTTCCAGTCCACGAAGGCTTCGATGTCGGGGTGGTCGAGGTCGAGGGTGACCATCTTCGCGGCGCGGCGCGTGGTGCCGCCGGACTTGATGGCGCCCGCGGCCTTGTCGCCCACGGCCAGGAAGGACATGAGGCCCGAGCTGCGGCCGCCGCCGCTGAGGGGCTCTTCGGAGCCGCGGATGCGCGAGAAGTTGGAGCCGGTGCCGGAGCCGTACTTGAAGATGCGGGCCTCGCGGGTCCAGAGATCCATGATGCCGCCCTCGTTCACGAGGTCGTCGGACACGCTCTGGATGAAGCAGGCGTGGGGCTGGGGGCGCTCGTAGGCGGAGGTGGAGTTCACGACCGTGTCGGTCTTGGTGTCCACATACTTGTGGCCCTGGGCGGGGCCGCTGATGCCGTAGGCGTAGTGGAGCCCGGTGTTGAACCACTGGGGGCTGTTGGGGGCGCACATCTGCTGGGCGAGCATGTAGGTGAGCTCGTCGTAGAAGGCCTGGGCGTCCTCGGTGGTGTCGAAGTAATGGTTGGTCTCGCCCCAATGGCGCCAGCAGCCGGCGAGGCGATGGAAGACCTGCCGCGAATCCGTCTCGCCGCCGTTGTGGGCGTCGATGCCTTTCCGGCGGAAGTACTTCTGGGCCAGGATGTCCACCGCCACCTGGGACCAGGTCTCCGGCACGAGCACATCCTTCGCCTCGAAGACCACGCTTCCATCCAGCTTCGTGATGCGGCTGGTGCGAGGCACGAAGGTGATGCCCTTCAGGGGGTCCTGTCCGGCTTTGGTGAAGTGGCGGGCGATCTTCATGGCGGGGACCCTCGTGCGGGGATGTGAAGAAATGTGAAGCCTTGCGATGGAAGGGGTGGCCACCATCCGAAAAGAAGCGAAAGAACCTCCCACCCCTGGGGTCGGGCGGTTCCTCGCTTCCTCAAGGGATAGTGTCGGATGACAAGGATCACCCCAAGATGTAGGGGTGTCAAGGGCCCAGGGGCGGATTTTTACCGGAGGCGAAAACCCCCCATTTAACAAGCACTTGGAACCGCGTTTGGCCGGGGGCCCCGGAGGCCTTATCCTGGTCAGGCCGGGCCCCATGCATCGGGTCGCGACGAACCGGGTCAGATCGGAAGAAGCAGCCCTAAGTCGTTGTCTCGAGTGCCGTGGTAAGCCCGGTTTTTCGCTGCGCGAAAAGGCTTCCCAACGCTCGCTCCTCGCTGCGCTGCGGACTCGCGTACGGCACGGGCCTACGCGCCAGGCGGGGACCCCGCGAGCAAGGCTCCATGGGAGCCTCGCCCATCGCGACCCGCCAAGGGCGCGCACATGGTAAGCCCGGTTTTTTCTTTAGGCTGGACCCTTCTTCACCGCGTGCAGAATCGACTCTCAGCAGGCTCGATGTAGCGCTTCTCGGCGGTCTCCGCGTCGTAGGCGTGGAGGAAGCGCAGGGGCGGCGAATAGAGGTGCAGGCTCACCGCGGGGGTGTGGCTGCGATTGGCGACCTCGTGAACCGTCTGCTGGCTTTCAACGGTCACTTGGCCCGTGGCGAGGGCGGCCTCGGTCTTCAGCTCCAGCGGGCCGCGGGCCGGCACGCGGTAGGCGCGCTCCGTGAGCTCGCCCATGAGCACGAGGGTGGAGCCCCAGGAATCGCCGTGGTCGTGGATGGCCGTCTCCTGGCCGGGCAGCCAGCAGAGCATGAGGATTTCCCAGGAGCGGTTCAGGAAGAGGCGGCGGCGCAGGTAGCACTCGCCATCGAAGGCCAAGTGGCGGCCCATCACGGTCCAGTCGATGCGCGTCTGTTTCAGCGCCGAGAGCACCGCCCGCTGCTCTTCCGCCGAAGGTCCCTCCGGCCCGCAGTCGGGCAACGGCCAACCCAGGGTGGCGGGACAGAAGATGGAACTCAGGGTCGCGTCGCTCAAGAAACCTCAGGAAAGGACCGGAAGGGTGTCTGCATTCTACCGCCCCGCGCGACAGGCGAGGTAAAGCGGGCAGGGTTCGCAGGTGGCCTTCCGTCGCAGGCCCGGGCAGTCCCCAAGGATGCCCAGGTGGGAGAGGGCGAAGTCGTACTTCAGGGGATCCTCCGGATCGCAACGGCGCAGCGCGGCAGTGATCTCTTGCGCCATTCGGCCATCGGGCGTGGCGCGGGTGGAGAGACGCACGAAGCGCGCGATGCGGGCCACATGGGTGTCCACGGGGATGACGAGGGCCGCTTTGGGGTAGCGCTTCCAGAGTCCCAGATCAGGCCAACCTTCCCGGGCCATCCAGCGCAGGAACATGCGCATGCGCTTGCAGGCCGAGCCCTCCGCCGGATCCGGCAGGCTGAAGCGGAGACCGTAGGTATGAGGCAATGCCACTCGCAGCCGCTGCATGAGGCGCGACAAGGCTGCATCCGCGTCCTCGCCTTCGCCCGGCAGGAAATGGGATTCGAGGCCGCCTTCCGCATCCAGCTTCTTCCAGGCCAGGAGCCAGTGGACGACATCCTCGCCTGTGTGGAAGCGCCAGCGCCATGCCTTCAGGGCCTTGCCCAGCGAGACCCGAAGCGCCTTTTCATCCTTCTCCCGGAGGAAGGCGGCGGGATGGGGGCCAAGGGGCTGCAGCGCCCCATCGATGGCACGAAGCATGGGCGCCACGCGGCCGTAGGCGAGGCTCGCCGCCAGCCAGGCGGCCACTTCGCGGTCCGCGGGATCGGCGAAGCGCAGCGGAACAGTGATGGGATCCAGCGCCAGGGCGGTGCCGGTGTCGTAGCGGGCGCGCAGGGCGTCGAGGCGCTCCCGGAGCTTGTTCATTGCGAAGACCCGGCGCCGATGTGAAGGCGCCCCTTGCCCACCCACACAGGCGCGAAGGCGCCATCGAACTGCGGCGCGTTCTTCAGATGGCAGGCGGCGCAGCTGTTCTCGAGACCCGCCTGGCGCCAGGTGACGCGGCCATCCACGCCCGCCTGGCCCCACACCCATTGTTGGTTCTCCTTGCTCATCCAGAACCAGCCCAGGCGCCGCCCGTCCTGGCTCAGGGCCTCCTTCACGAGCTGGGTGCCATCCGGCCAGGGTTGGAAGGCGTTGGCCTCCAGCGCTTGGGAAGCCTCCGCATCGAGCCAGGTCCGCTGCCAGGATCCGCGGTGGGGGCCAGCGAAGCTGGGACGGAGGCCGCCCACTTGTTGCCAGGAGGTGATATCGGGGATGCGGGAGGGGTCCGGCGGAGGCGGGACGGCTTTCCGCCCGCAACCTAGGAACGCCAGCAACGACGCGGTTGCGATCAGGGCGGGAACGGCGGGGCGGGGCGGCATGTCTTTATTGTGAGGCCGGTCACGCCATTTCGCTTCGGTTCCAAGGCCTACTCCATTAGACTAATCCGTTGGGGATAACCCCCTAGGGAGCAGAACTCGTCCATGGCCGGATTTGGTAGCCTCGCAAACCTCGCGAAGATCCTTGAAGATGCCTCGAAGCCTGATTCCTCCGTTCGTGAGGATCGTGAGCGCCGCAAGGCAGTCCTGAAGAAGGTTTCCACCACCGGTCTCCGCCGAGCCGTGGATCCGAAACGGAAGGCCTGGCACGAGCGCCGCCTGAAGGCGCTGGCCGTGAAGGGCGACAAGAAGGAAGCCGCCGCCGAGGCGGAAGCCGCTCCCTCTCCCATCCAGCTGGCCAGCCGCGCCGCTACCCACTCCGTGGCCTCCGCCCTGAGCGGTTCGCTCATGCAGACCTTGGCCGCGGCCAAGGACGCGAAGCCCAAGGAGAAGGAAGGCACCAAGCGCGCCGAGTCCTGGAAGCGCAAGCCGGGCGACCCGCTTTTCTAGACCGTCCCAGATTCGTTGAAGGCCCGCTCACGCGGGCCTTTTCGTTTCAGACGCCTGTCGCGACCTTGTGCTTGCGGGCGATCCAGGTGCGGGCCAGGGGCTTCTCGAGCTTGCCGGCCTTGAGATCGCCCAGGACGAAGAGAGAGGGGTCCAGCACAGGCGTGGCGGCGTCGAGGGTGCCGTCGCCCAGGCGCGCTTCGAGATCCGCCTTGGGGATGGCGCGGAGGCCGTCGTGCAGGCGCACGAGCACCGTGGTGGCGGGATCCACCATCGAGAGGTTCAACCCGGCCGTGAGGCGGCCCACCTTCCGCATCATGCCGTCGATGGCGCAGCCACTGGGGGCGGTGGTCATGGTGGGCTCGGCCAAGGCGAGAATGCGGCCTTCCAGCAGCGTCCAGGCGCCTGCGTACTGCACACCCTTATGCCGCCACTCGGACACGAGGGCGTCCATGGTCTCGGTGAGTTGGGCCAGAGCCTCGGCGTCCGGCGCGGGATCCAGGACCAGCAGCCAGAGGCGGGCGTCATCGGGAAGGGCGTTCAGGGCGTCCATG
>Ga0210400_10003479_pt1 | contig 13946 bp, 18 predicted proteins | sample IncBWH26MmetaG_FD_155456 | JGI IMG/M metagenome (GOLD analysis project Ga0210400, IMG submission 155456) | Forest soil microbial communities from Barre Woods Harvard Forest LTER site, Petersham, Massachusetts, United States - Inc-BW-H-26-M | ecosystem: Environmental > Terrestrial > Soil >...
CACCAACATGAACGCCACAGGAGACACCAATCACCCGTTAGCCTGTCTAATCGACCTCACTGCTGTGGCGGCGTACTGCCGCGATATGTCCATCGACTTTCCAGTCGTTATTGGCAACCTTCCAAACTTCACAGTCGGAAGCAAAGGGTGCGATCCCAGAACGAGCAAGCGCTACCTAATGACCGGCGTCGGCACAGCGCCGCCTCATTACGGTCCGCTTTACTCCATTCCGTGCGGTGGTGGCACGATGGCTTTCGAGCACATGATGCCAATTGGCCCTGGAAATAACATTCCCTTCGGGGGAGCGATGACCTATCTAACCTCGGCGTGTGATGCGAGGGCACAGACAGCAGATGCCTGTATGTTCACTGGGGCGCATGGTGCTCTAGGTGAGGATGTCAATCACCATCAATTTTGGATTGCCGACGGCGGTACTAACAACCCTTCTTTAGCGTCGGCTCAAATAGTAGACCTTGCTCTATCGGATGCGACCAGCGGCGTTGCTGTACAGAACGGCGGCGGCTTTGATGCTGGCCTGCCATTTGACGGTACTACGGTTGGAGACATCGGTCCTGGTTGTATGGATGGCGGCTGGTGCTCTGTCGATGAGACTCCAAGCATAAGCAGTGGGTCAGGGGTCGGGTACGATATAGCCGGGTTTAATGTCTCCGCAGCCGCTACCGTCGGATCGACCATACAATTAACGATAGCAGCGGCTTTCGGCGGGGCCACTCTCGCTACCGGCAATGCGGCAGTGGTTTCGGAAGTCGTCGGATGCACAAACGCGAATAGCGCTTCGCAGCCGGGCGGGTTCTGGCCCGGATCGTCTATCACGGTAAGTGGCTCAATGCTCACGATTTCGGGGGTCATCTGCAATGCGCCGTATACCTCGGGCGGGATCGTCTACAACTCCAGCGCACGCCTTTCTACTCAATCGTTCCGGCACGAGCAGTTCATGATGCGGGTGGTTGGGAATCAAATCTTTGACGTTCGGCGGCTGGGGTCGTCATTAGGTGTTGGTGTATGCTGCGAATCAAACGACGATTACTACCAGCACCAGCAACTTAATTTGAGTCCCAGCAAGAAGTGGGCGGTTTACAACACTAACTTTGGTATTCCGGGCCTAAATCACGTCATGATGCTCCAGACCGGGATTATAACGAACAGCCAATCGGCTCAGCCAGTAAGTGCATTATCAATACAGGCTATACATTAATTTATGAAAAATAATCCAAAAAACTATACGATTCGTAAACGTCGTGACTGTAATAGATGGGAACTTTTTATTCGTTCTAAAGGATATCCTATCTTTTACGGTGGTTTATATAAATCTGAAGAAGAAGCTAAAAAGGCATTTGATGAGAAATGGTTAATGCATAAAGTGGAGGTATAAAAATGTGTATAATAGAACTAGGAAATAGGAACTACTAAACATGGCCTCTTATGGTATCAATATCTTTGACGATGGATCTGGCAACTTCACTGCCACGGTAGAACGTGCTCCAACTACGATTTCTTCGGGCGGAACGATTCTTCAGATTCCCCATATCCAAGACAATTCTCAGCAAGGTGATAATCTGGCAACTATTACCGGAGCCACGAATGCAACTCCTATCGTAGTTACGGCGGCAAATAACTTTAGCAATAACGATGTTGTGACTATTAATGGAGCACTTGGTAATACTGGAGCAAATGGCACCTTCCAACTTTCCTCAGTCTCTTCGACCGGTTTCACACTCGTAAATTCGGTCGGTAATGGCGCTTGGACTTCGGGAGGCTATGCTCTTAAACTTTCTCCCACTCGTATTTTGGGTGTAATGGTTCAATCGGCCCTTCGCGCTGTCCAAAATGATCGTTCGTTGAATGGATAATGGAGTGTTAAATGGCTAATATTACATTTAACTCATTTCGTGCGGGAAGCGGCAGCTATCAAGCGGTTCGCCCCCTTAATTTAACTCCCAGTGCAGTACCTCCGCAGACAGTTTCCGTAGAAACATATTCCGGTTCTTCCATCGGTCAATCTAGTATTGCTGATTTAGCTGCTGATTCCAATATCTACGTTTCTGGTCCATCTCTTCCTGCCGGTCTTATTCTTATTTCTTCTCGTTTACTAGCCAATCAGGTTTTGGAATTGACTTTTGAGAATCAAACAGCAAATACTATTACACCGGTGGCTCAGCAATTTAACCTATTAGTTCTATAAGGAAAATTAATGGCACAAGTACAAACACTTTATTCAACTAATGGATCGGTTGCTGGAACTGGAGCATTACAGGTCGCTCATGCTACCTATAATTTTGCTGTAGATGGTGGTGGGGCTCCTGGTCTCATTACTCCCGCTGCTAATGCTACTATTCCAATTAATGCAATTATAATTGGTGGTACTATTAATTCTACTACCGCTGGGGCAGGTGCTAGCGCGACGGTATCCGTAGGTACCTCTGCTGGCTCTTCGGCTACCTCTCTTCTAGCCGCAACCGCTATTGGTTCTTTTTCTACTAATGCCAAACTTAATAGTGCGGCAACTTTGGCGGCTCCAGTTAAAATGTCGGCGGCGGGTAGTATTACCATTACTTCTGCGGTGGCCGCTCTTACGGCTGGTGTATTTGAGATTTTTGTATATTACGTTGTATCGCCGTCCTAATGTATGGCTCAACAAAATATACATGTCTTCCGTAATACGGATTGGAATGCGACAGTAAATATAACTCTTAATGGGGCACCATTAAATATTACTGGCTATCATTTTCGTTTTACGGCTAAGTTTAATATACACGATCCTGATAATAAAGCATTATTTATAATAACAGATCAGGCTGTAACAACTGGTTGTTTTATTGGGATTATAATTACAAATACATCTGGAGGTATTATAACAATTCATATTCCATCACAGGTTTACACTGGAACTGCTTGTAGTAATTTTACGCCTCCAGTTTGTCCGATAGGGCATCGTATTTATCTTGTCTATGACTTACAAATGTTTGATACCTCTAGTGATAAATATGAAATTATGAATGGTTCATTAATTGTAGATCCAGAAGTTACACAAATAGATACGGCGGCAGGTTAATATGGCATTACAAGGTATAGTAGATGCGGCAATAGTTCAAATAAATGTCCCTATTGGCACTCTAACTATACCTACCGACCAACAATCAAGTGTGCCTACTCAAGCAAATAATGATCCACCGACCAATGGCTAAATATGTATACTGTCGAAATTAAAAAAGGTAAACTTGAGAGTTCCGTAGAATGCCTCGGTAATTCGCAGATAGCCGCCATTTATTGCCCCTCTTCTCCTGAACAGATAGTTATTACGATCCTTGGGAGCGCTGATGGAAATGAATTTATGCCGATCTATCAGTTTATGAATTTTGATATACCCTTTGCATTTACTATCTGGAAGGATAGAAAAGTTATAGTATTTAACGCCCCCGACTTTGAAGGTATTCAATATTATAAATTTATAGCATCAGTGGCCCCGGAACACGATTTGCAGTTCCCAGTGTACTATCACGGCTTTTAAAATCAATATCTTAGCCCGTCGAAGCCCTGCGGCTTATAATAGGGATAGGATAACGATGAATTTTGATGAAATTACCAACCTTCTCATAGATGATCCCTCGGAATGGGAGTTTGCAGAACCTACTTGTGGCCTAAAAAATGGAAAAAATAGACTTAAGAGCCGTTTTAAAGAACGAAAAGCTCTATTTTATGCGTCGGGCGGCTCGTTGGAAGGCCCGAACTGATATTGGGTGGCTCTGCCGTGAGGTTTTGAACTATTCGGACGTTTCTGATGCCTCTGGTGGTCCCTGGAGGGCCTTACACCAGCCTATAGTCGATGTTTTACAGAAGTTTCCTTCCCCCACACAGGATCAATTCGATAAAAACGATGTAATTGTTAATGGTAAGTGGGAATATAAGCCTATTTTACCTCTAGAAGCACTCCCAGGAGGCCGTCGCACCCTTATTCTCGATCCCCGAGGGCACCTTAAGACCACTATTAACTCTATTGGGCACACAATACAGTGGATTTTGAACTATCCCCGTATTGCCATCCTTATCTTTATGGGCCAGGACCAGAAGGCAAGTGATGTTTTGAATGAAATAAAGGGGCATTTTCAATATAATCAGTATTTTCGGGAACTTTTTCCTGAATATGTACCGTGGAAAGGTATAGACCAGTGGGGGCGTGCCGACCGTTTTATTACTGAGGCTAGGCCAAAATGGGATGTTCGTAAAGAACCTACCGTAATGACGGGAGCTATTGAAAAAGGAGCGGCAGGTTATCACTTTGAAGTTATTAAATTTTCTGACATTGTAGATGAAAATAATATTAGCGGTAATGGATTAGAGATAGTACGTAAGAAATTTTATATTTCAGCTAATCTTCTTATTGGTCCTAAATATTGGATGGATGTAGAAGGTACTACCTATCACTTTGGGGATATTTATCGTAAAATTCTTGATTCTGAAATGGAGGCGGTTCTAGAGAAGCGGACATATAAGATACATATACGAAGTGTTTTTAAACGTAATATTCCTGGCGGCGAATCATTCACTCCTGATGATATGAAGTATCCCTTTTTACTAGATGAACAGGGCAATCGTATACCTTGGTGGCCCGAGAGATTTCCGCTTAAAGAATTAGAACAGCAAGAAAAAGTAGATCCTTTTGAATTTGCTTCCCAGAAATTAAATTGGCCAATTGCAACTATGGAAGGATATGTTGCTTTTCCAGTAAATAATGAGTTTCCTAAGAAAATATCTCGTCAAGATTATCAAAATATTCGTGTTGCATATAAAGAGATTACTGTTGACCTTGCGGAGACAGATAATCAACGGTCTAATTATACGGCTATCGTAGTGGGGGCTGTATCACAGTCGGGTAAGTTATACGTGGAAGAAATTTATCATGGTCGATTTTTGGCCGATAAAGTTATTAATATTATATTCGGTATTGCGCTTAAACATAGGCGATTTTTACGTGTTATAAAAATAGAAGAAACCGGTTACTTACGCGGTCTTATGGCATCTATTAACCGCGTCTTAGATACGGACTTACGGCCCAAGGGAATTAATTTCGTTATAGAGCCGGTAAAACGCGGCAATCGTCAAAAGAAGTTGGATAGAATTGAAAAGTCTTTACAACCTTGGTATAAGAATGATGACTTACGTTTCTTAGATGATATTAATAAAGATGCTTGGGCGCATTTACTCAAAGAGTTAGAACAGTTTCCAGCCGGTCAAACCGATGATATTTTGGATGCGGTGGCTGACTTTTTGGCTAATAAAGAATACTTTGGTCGTGAAGCGGCGCGGTTTAATCCGACCACTGTAATACGCGAAGATCCTAAAAAATATGGCACCGGAGGGACGGATATACCAGAATGGCAGCGGCAACATATTTTTCAACGTGTGAGAGAGGAACATTGGAATAAGCGATTGGGAATTGAAATATGGCCTCCATCACCAGATTCAGACGTTAACTTGGTCGTAAATCCAGATGCCTTTAAGTTGTAAAATATGAATAGGATACATGCCCGTTGAACGTCAGCCGCCCATAATTACTCCCGCAACTCTTATAGAGGAGCCTCTTAAGACTGCGGAACAGAGTATTACGGACAGTTATGCCTTGGCGTTAGTAAATGAAACGTACTGGGCATATGAGCAATTTCGAACGATGAATCATGATCGTCGTTGGAACACCCATGATTCCCTATACTTCGGTTATGTTCCTCCTCGCGTATGGGATGGTTCAAATGTGGCGAGAGCCGCATATACTCAGCCGATTGTATTCGACCAAGTGGAGGCAAGTTTACCCGCAATTACCAATTCAATATTTGGTATTGGTCCCGAATGGTTTCAGGTAGATGCAGAGCCGGGGACAGATCCTAAAGAAGCGAAAGATATTCAAAACTCATTAGCCTATACACTAGAACATCCTAAAGATGAACTTGGGTCTAATGCGATCACTGAAATAAAGTTAGCCATTAAGAATACCCTCCTTTACGGAAATGGCGGTGTCTCGGTCGAATGGTCGCCTACATTAAATAGGCCGGTCGTAGAATGGGTGGACTTACGTGATTTCTATATTGATCCCGGCCTTATAGTTCCTAATATTGATGAGGGACGTTCTGTTATTCGTCGTAAATTTATGACGATTGATGAAATAATGCAGTTAAAAAAAGATCCTCGGATGAGCATTCCTTCGGGTGATATTTTGTGGTATATGGCCAAGAATGTACCGCAAGCTAATGCTGAGAATACTAAGCGAGTACAAGAGGCACTCCGGGGTATTTACTATAGTCCCGGTTTTTCGGACTTCATTCCACTGCCTGCTGATCAAAAAATTGAAGTTCTAATTTATTATTCTAAAAGTCGTATTATATGGGTATTGAATAAAGAATGGATTGCATATAATGGACCGAATCCATATGGTTTTATTCCGTTTGCTTTTTCTCCCTGTTATATTGTTCCTTCTCGTTTTTACGCCCAGTCTATTGCTGATGTGCAGGAAAATAATCAAAGATATATTGAGGCGCTTTTAAATGCCCATTACGATGAGTTAACATTATTGTTACATCCCCCACGAGTACAAAAGCGTTCAACATTATTGACACCGGCTCAACAAAAGTGGCGTCCTGGTGTTGTATTTAGTGCCGATAATAAAGATGATGTTTCATTGTTACAGGTAAATAATAATACACAAAATGTTTTTACAGATATTCAGTATTTGGAACTTAGTGCTGAACGTCGAACCGGTATTAATGGCGTGTCTTCTGGTTCTGCTCCCCGTCCTTCCAATGCTAATCGTACTTTGGGCGGAATGCAAATGCAACAGCAAGGATCAGGGTCAAGATTGTCCGAAATAGTCAACAATATTGAGACATATTTGTTAGTGCCGGTTCTATATAAGTTACAAAAACTTCTCCAGTTTCATACTCGTCCCGGTCAAGCGCTGCCTGCTTCATCACCACAAGGTCAGTACTACGAAATTGAGTCATCGACGGTTCAGAAAAAAGTACGCTTTCGTATGTTAGCCGCCTCCCGCATGGTTACGAAGCAAGAATTAATGCAGGTATTACCTTTCTGGATGCAAACTATTTCGACCGGTAATATTATGTCGTCCCTACAACAAACGGGACGTACAGTGGATTTTGATGAACTTTTCCGTATGATTCAAGATGCAACGGGCGTGGCTAAAGTATATTCACTTATACGTCCCATGAATCAACAGGAACATCAGGCTACTCAACAGCCGCCGCCCCAAGTTCAAGCCGATATGCAAAAGGCACAACAAGAGGGTCAGACTCGTAAAGAAATAATGCAGATGAAGGTTCAGGGTGATCTTCAGAAAGAAAATATAAAGAAACAGCCCAATCCTTGGGAAATACAAGCTAAACAGGCCGAAATGCAAATGGAGGCGCAACAAAAAGCCCAAGAGATGCAGATGGAAATGGTTAAGGCCGCACAAGAACTTAAACAAAAACAGCAGATGGCTCAAATTGAACTTGCGGCTAAGCATGAACAACACAAGATGGATTTGCAGAAAAAACAGGCCGATGTCCAAGTTGCAAATCAGGCTTCACAAAATGAGCGTGAACAGGGACAAATGGATCATCAGATGAAGATGACTCAGATGTTGCAACAGCTACAGGGTGAAAGTGTGCAGGCCCAGACACGACAGGGGCTGGCGGATAAGTACCCCAAGGGTGTGCAGCAGGCTAGTGAGCCGGGACAAGCGACAGGTAAGCCTCCTAAGAAGACGAGCGAGACGCGGCATAAAGCGCGGCCCCCTAAAGCTACATAATTTATGACACCACAAGAATTAGAATTACTTACTACTTTACCAAGTGATCCGGCATATATATTACTTATAGATAAATTACAAGCCATCGCTGATGATCTAACTGATACGATAGGCGCAACTACAGATGAAAAGAAAACCCTGGAGTTACTACCTTACTGGCGTGCTCTCCGTTATATTGTCGGCCAGCTTAGGACCGTACCCGGAGATGTGGTGGCATTACTTGAAACACAGTATAAGGAAGATTTGGGACTTAAACCTAATCAACAGACAAATCAAAAAGTGAGGGAAATATTTAAACAAATGCATAATAATAGTAAAACTGGTAATCCTTATCCTCCACTAGAATCTGGTACTTGGGGAAATACTGGTGGCTATGGTAATTTAATTTGATAATGAAAGAGTTACAATAATAATAGGAAATATATGGCAGCCGATCCAAACCAAGACTTCTCTCAATTTGTTCGTGAAGTAGTTTTAGAGGAACAACAGAAGGCGTCCGCAAGTGCCGGAACACAACAGCAACAGCAAGTTGTTACACCGCAAGCACAGCCGCTTACTATTAAAGTAGGTGATAAATCCCTTACCTATAATTCTCTTCAGGAACTTGAATCTTCACTTAATCAATTCGTAGGTTCAACGGCCTCTCAAATGGCACAGCTACAGCAAAAAGTGGCTGAACACGATAAACAAGGTTCATATGTTACGGGCGATGAAACTCCTAAGTGGTCTGATGAAGCATTTATTGAGAAAATGCAAAAGTCGCCTAAAGACGCTATGGAGTATGCTTTTAATCAACTTATATTTGAGGGTAAAGCTACTGATGCTCCTGGTGAGTTACGTGCCCGCTTAGAGGAATTTGAAAATACCAAGCGTACTTTGGCCGTGTATCAGTTTAAAGAAGCCCATCCTGAATTTCCTGGTGGAGCTGAAAATGCCAATAAGATTGAGCAAATTCGCCAGCAAATGAATTTGCCATATGATGCAAATGGCCTGGATGCAGCCTACTTAATGGGTATTAATAAAGGTTTCCTACCCAACTTTTACGCCCAACGTCAACAGGCCGCTGCACAAGCTCAGCAGGCTCAACAATTGCAACAGTCCGGTGAATATCAACAGCCACCTCAAAATTGGCAAAATCCTTATGATCAGACCCAATTTCAAGGCCAACCTCAATATCCCGGCCAAGTAGATCCTCGGCAGTGGAACGGTGGAACGGGACTGGCACCGGCCCCTGGATTTAACCTACCTCCACAATTCGCAAATAACCCCTACTTGAATGCGCCTCCCGGTGTAAATCGTAATATGCCTTCTCAAATGGGAGGCGGCTTTAATCCAGACGATCTAAGTGTGGAGCAAATTGAAAATGTATTTGCTCGTATGGGAAAGCCAATTCAACGGTAATGGTAAGCTACGACCTCTATTTTAACAACGAGCAGGTTTTAAGGGCAAATACCGCATTTTATGAGCCGTGTGGCTTGCCCGCTTATCATTTTAATAATTTTAATAATAACTTAATGCTAAAATATGAATAGGAAATAAGTAAGAACATGGCTGTAGGACTTCGCACCTTTTCTACCAATGATCGATTTGCTATCCCCCAATTAGTTGAACGCCATTTTACGGCGGGCACAGTAGGAAATGTTACCTCGGCTCCTACTTCAACTAATTTCACAGTAATGCGGGCGGGTAAAATTACGGCGGCTGATTTGTCTATGACAATGGGAGCCGATAATACTAATCCCCTTTCGCTTTCGTGTCAAGTTACCAATACTAATACTGGTAATACTCTTTTTTCTACCGTTCCTTCTATCGCTAAGGCCGCTGGTAATGTGTTCGCCAGTACTTTGGTTGGTGGAACCGGTGTGACGCCTCCGACTTTGAATGCGGCTAATGTGGCCGTTAAGGCGGGGGATAATTTGAAGATTGTTTGGACGCTGACGCGAACAGCTTCACCCCAAACTGAAATTGCAGATGCGGGTTTTACGATTGTAGTTGCAGAAAATCAGGATTTTGATCCCGCAGTTTCGTAAATACGTGGATATTAAGGAATAATTCGTGGCCTACCAACCAGCAGGTAATCAGACTTCATCGGCGGGCTTAGCGCATCTCGCTAATGTCTATTACAGAAAAAAGGGACTAGATCGTCTCCAAAAGAAATTTGTCTTTCGTGATGCATGTATGCGTGATATGCTGCCGAAGCAAGTTGGTCGAACGGTCCAGTTCTTTCGTTATATCAATTTCGGAGCAAATACCACGCCTACTACCGAGGGTACGGTTGGCACGTCACTGTCCATGACCTCGCGGATCGTGGGCGCGACTGTGAGTCAGTACACGGCCTTTATTACCGTGTCCGACTTGCTACAAGATACGGCCATTGATCCGGTCGTGCAGAATGCCTCCGAATTACTTGGATACTCGGCTGGCCTGTCGGTCGATACCATTACGCGGGCGGTCATTGATGCGGAAATTGGTGGTACCAAACAATCTCTTTTGGGCACCTTTTTGCGCGTGGCCGACCTTCGTAATTCGCGGCATTCGTTACAGGCTAACGACGTACTTCCGATGGAAGATGGCAACTTTTTCGCCATTGCTCATCCTTTCTGTACGTATGATTTGGTAAACGATCCTGCCGCCGCTGGTTTGGCTGATATCTTTAAGTATACTAGCCCGAAGGATACTCCTTTGGTTCGGTATGAAGATCGCGGCTTGGTTACGCAGATTGCCGGTTGCCGTCTTATCGAAAGTACTAATGTGCTTAAGACAACCGGTACACCTAATCTGTATCGTGTGTATGTATTCGGACGTAACGGTATCGGTTCCGTTGACCTAGAAGGTCGTGGCCCCTCGGACGTTAAAGATCCCACTAAACAGCGCTTTAAAATTAACGTAGTCAAGGGTGAACCTTCTATCGCTGATCCCGAAGGTGTGATTGGTGCGGCTGTATCTTATAACTTCGTATTTGTGTCCGTTGTCCTTGATGGGCCTCCGTCTATCGGTGGTACTTACCGATATAAGATGATTGACGCTGCCAGTTCGATTGGATAATATATGCGGAAACTGTTTCTAGTATCCTTTCTCGCAAGTGCGCTGATGTACGGTGGTGTGGTCAGAACTGCTGCTAAGGTTGTAAAGGCCACACCTAAGGTTGTATTTGTGACGATGCCTAAGGCTGTTTGGAAAGCAGTTTGGTAATATGGACCCGATAGTCATTATCGTAAGTCTATTAGTGATTAATACGGCATTACTCGTAATGGTGTTAATGCGCGTTCAAGATTATTGAACCTTTGTGGCTATTGACTTCGAGTGTAATGTATGTTACATTATGAATAGCCCAACGCACCCAAGGGAGAGGGTAGTCTAAGTTTCTACCTCCTTTCCTTAGACCCCTTTCCTGCTGGGTGAGCCGCCCGATAGAGAATTTTCCAATTACCTTTATTCTTTGTCGGGCCATATCGCAGGATGGTCTAACCCGGTAGGATGTTGGGTTCATGTCCCAAAGATTCGAGTTCAAATCTCGATCCTGCAACCACTCCTAAGTACCTGTTACAATTAATATAGGGAAATAAAATGTAATGGGACTGCTGCCAGTTTCACAACCTATCACACCTCCGCGTGTAGCCCAATTTTCAAATACAGCCCAATATTTTTGGACTTCCAGTGGTACCAACGTAGCTCCATTTAATGGGTTCCTTCTTGTCAATTTATTGGTACCAACCGTAGCGCCTCCCACTATGTCTCCCGGCGAATCCCTAACGCCCAATTACGGTCAGATTTACCCTGGAATGCCTCTTCCACTATTCCAACGTATTCCAATTATAAATGGTCAATATAATACTACTTGTGGTCTTTATTTAAACTCTGACATAGTACCCCCTGGTTCCGGCTATCAATGGTATTTGTATGACTCCGCAAGTAATCAAGTAAGTGGTCCGTCAGCCACTTTTTTTGTAACTACTACAAATGTAATAGATCCAATAGCGGCGACAGGTGGAGTTACTATTCCAGTTGGCACCACACCTTTAACAGCTACGCTACCGGACGTAGTGGGAACATAAATGCCGCCGAATTTACTACATTGGGCCGTAGGTTGCCTTATACCTATTATCATTTCTCTCGGCGGCTGGGCCTGGAAAATTCAGAATGATGTTACGATTGAGCAGGTAAAATTGGAAGATACTAGAGGAGACGTTGTGCAGTTAAGTAAGAAAATGGATGATATTAATATTGAGTTACGTCAAATTGAAATATTAGATCAGAAAATTATCGATCAATTAGCACTTAAGTCAAATTCAAAATAATTATGCACCTTCGGACTACAGATAAACAATTCGCGGTACTAGCGCACGGTGATCGAGTAGAAAAACAGAAACAGGATCTTTTAAAATATATTGCCGAAGAAGAGTCCCATCTTATCTACGTAGAAGATCGTCTTATCGATCCTACAGATAATATGAAACAAATGGGACATTCTATGACCTCGTGGGAACTAGAACAGCGCCTCGCCAAAATTCTACCTTCCAATTGTTTCTTCAAAGATAATCCATTTAATATTACTAAAAAAGCAATAATGCGTGTCAAGTCTCTTACGGAGCTAGAGACGATAGTACCATATGAACGTGGTATTATGCCTGAACATAGTGTTATGCAGTTAGTAGAACGCGAGTTGCCAGATCGAGATGTTATTAATCGTACTAAGTCAATTACGCGGAAGGATCTTGGTAAGTATGAATTTGTGCCGGGGGTAGGTTTCGTATTTGATGATACGACAGTTAGGCCCGGTTTTAAGCGTGTTAAGCAGATAGGACGCGAAATTAAACGCGGCTGGCGCACCGTCCTACTTAAGTTACTCGGTGAACGTCTCATTACCATATCCGACATTGAAAGATACTTTTCTCATGGCACAACGGCAGAATGGGCTAAGTTTACGGGACGTAATACTTCGTTCCAAACGTGGAACTAGTAAAGGTATAATTAATATAGGAATATATGTCAAATAAACAAACTCATACTGATCCGTTGGATGTTTTGGCGGCGGCTAAAGATAGTGGTCTCCCTGCTTCAACGGACCCAGATATTCTTGAAATGCAAAAAGGGCTACTTGCTCTTCAGTATAAAAAATTGGCTAAGGATATGGCCGAACAGGATGAGACTGATCGTGTTGCAAAACAGGCCCAGTTAAATGGGGCTTTAGAAATGCAAAAGGGGAGGGATAGACAAGAGGCATTACAGTCGGCCTGCCCCCATATGAAACCTAATATGCAACCGGCTATAGCGGGACAGCGCGATCATCAACATCAGTATCATTTTATTTGTGCTTTTTGTGCGAAAGAATATACGCAACAGACGTTACCGCCCTGGTTGCGTATACCTATTGAATGGATTGGTGGCCCAGATGCCTAAATTTGACCAGGATATTGCGTAACGTTGTGACATGGCCTCTACATATCAGCCGATCCAGGCTTTCGACTATGCCAAGCGATTTATCAAAAATATGTCGCTTGAACAAGTGCAAGTTGATATACTGGATCAGACACTTAAATATATGTGGATGGCCGCGCCTTGGCGATGGACTTTAGGTGCATTTCCCTCCTTTAATATTTCCGCCAATGTTCAACAATATACCGTAACTTGTCCAGCCGATTTTTTATATCTTTTATATTCATATATGGCAGTTAAAGAGACGGCAAGTATTCGTGTTTTATCTGTAGAACCCATTTTAACTACCTTTCTCGCTCAGTACGGTCAAACTTCACAGATTGCAGTAAATAGTCCCGTTCCTGGTGGTAGTACTGCTGTCAATATTTATCCAAATCCCGGTGCCTTAGATCCTGTTTATTCGGCCACCATATATAGTTACTATAAGCGCACATCACCAGTATTAACATCTCTTAATATTTTTACCGCTGGTACTCAAGTTTTTGACGATGAATGGTTTTGGGTCTACGAGTCGGGCGTTCTATACTACGCCTATCTTTTTGCTGATGACCAACGTGCGGGCGGGGCTCAAATAGATCCCGCGTCCAATAAGGTTACTTTTACCGGCCAACGTGGTGTTTTTGAGGCCAATATCTTATTGATGAAAGAACGCGAGAAGCTCCTGTCTATATCTCCACCAATGGGCGGTAAAAGT
>Ga0210400_10003480_pt1 | contig 13946 bp, 12 predicted proteins | sample IncBWH26MmetaG_FD_155456 | JGI IMG/M metagenome (GOLD analysis project Ga0210400, IMG submission 155456) | Forest soil microbial communities from Barre Woods Harvard Forest LTER site, Petersham, Massachusetts, United States - Inc-BW-H-26-M | ecosystem: Environmental > Terrestrial > Soil >...
GGGCGTTTTGCAAGATTAGCGCATGCAGTTACGTTAAATCCTTCTTGCTTAGGTGTTGGATTAGGCGAAGATACAGCATTACTTATTTCAGAAGAAAATAAGGCTGACTGCATTGGATCCGGAATGGTTATTCTTATCGATGGAAGTAAAATAAGTACAACCAATATAACCGAGGTGAAGGAATTGGCTCCAATTGTGGTTGAAAATTTAAAAGTTAGCATAATTGCAGAAGGAAGCAGCTATTTATTAAAAGAAAGGGAATTTCCAACAAAGTAGTACATTCCTGCTTTTACTTTCTAATGAAGATAACGGATTATAACAACTACTATTCAATTTCCGAAGGGTGTGAATTATGCAACTTTTTTTTAAAAACATATAACATCCTTATTAAGGAAAGAGCGCACCTTTGTTCCATCTAACAATTAAAAAAAATAGAAATATGAAAAAACTAATTTTAGCATTAGCAGCAATTGGATTCATTTCAGTAGCGGCAACAACAAAAATGTCATTATCAAATGATGAAACAATTGTAAAAAGTGAATTAACAAATGATAAATACAAAGCATGTATTGCAGCTTGTAACGAAGCGATTGAAGCTTGTGACAAATGTGAAACCAAGTGTTCGAAGGACAAGGATACTAAAATGGCCACTTGCGCTCAACTTTGTAAGGATTGTATTACTTCTTGCAAGGCTGCAAACAAAGCAATGACTGCAAATAGCGAAAATGCCAAAAGTGAATGTACAGAGTGTGCTAAAGCATGCGAAAAGTGTGCAACTGAATGCGATAAGTATACAACTGACCATTGCAAAAAGTGTGCTACTGATTGCCGCAAAGCGGCTAAGTTATGCAGCGAGATGTAAAACATTATTATAAACAAAACTATTATTTCAAAAGGGATGAGCCATTGTTCATCCCTTTTTTTGAACCAGGAAAAAAGATGTTAAAAGCATGTATTTAAAGTTAATTGCAAATAAAAAATGGAAATCATTAATCAATACCACGAAATTGTAGCAGTTTTAATAGCAAGAGTTTTTTTAGGTTGTCTTTTCTTCTTTCAGGGATATGATGCAATTTTCAACGTTAAGCTAGAGAACGTTATTGCAACATTCGAAGCAAGTTTTTTAAATAAAGGAATTCCGAATTTTCTTACTGCTTCGGCTTCAATGTTTACCTGTTATACCGAACTTATTGGTGGAACCCTTTTGATTTTTGGCCTTTTTGAGTATGTTGCTTTATACTTATTAGGGCTTAATTTGATTATTGCTGCGATTGGCTTTGGAATCAATGCAGCATTATGGGATACAAAGTACGTGTTACCCCGTTTATTATTGATTTTATTCCTCCTCGTTGTTCCACAAGCCTGGAATACATTATCCTTAGACTACTTCATTTTAAAATCATAGTGTACAGGTTACTTCGACATTTTGACTCTTCTCCTGAAAAAATAAGGTAAATTAATTTGGATCCACATCTGCTTTCAGGCGAACTTTAGAAAATATTTTTTGAGTTTTATAATCGAAAAATATTTTTTGCAAATACTCCCGCACTTTTAAGGATGAATATTCTCTTTCTGTTTTTAAAAGAATTTGCTTATGGTATTCATTCTTAATCCGGCTCACTATCGGGAACTCCGGCCCGAGCACCCGTTGGGCGAATATTTTTTTTAAAGCATTGCCAAAACTTTCCGCGGCTTCGTTTAATAAATCGTAATCTTTACAGATAAAAGTGAAATTAAATAAACGCGTAAATGGTGGGTATAAAAATTCTTTACGCTCGGCAAGTAAAGCATTATACATTTGTTTGTAATCGTGTTTCAAAACCCAATCAATTACCGGATGTTCCGGCTGCGAACTTTGTATCAGTACTTTTCCTTTTTTTTCCTTACGCCCTGCTCTTCCGCTTACCTGCGTCATTAACTGAAATGCTCTTTCGTAAGAACGAAAATCCGGATAACTTAAAAGATGATCGGCCTGCAAAACTCCTACTAACCCTACATGGTCAAAATCCAAACCTTTTGTTACCATTTGTGTTCCTGTAAGAATATCAATTTCTCCGGCATCAAAATCATCTATAATTTGCTTGTAGGCATGTTTACTGCGGGTAGAATCCATATCCATACGTTTGATTCTGGCATCAGGTAACATAATCTCAATTTCCTCTTCAATTTTTTGTGTTCCGAAACCTTTGTAACGTAAATCAGTACTGCCACAGGCATTACATGCTTTCGGAGGATTAGTTGTGTAACCACAATAATGACAAGTTAATTTTTGTGTGGCTTTGTGATAAATTAAAGACACATCGCATTGTACACAGCAAGGCACGTGGCCACAGGCATTACATTCCGTATAAGGTGCAAATCCCCTGCGATTCTGAAATAAAATTACTTGCTCCTTTTTAATAAGTGTTTTTTTAATTTCTTCGAATAAAAGAGTCGAGATAATATTTTCCTGCTCCGATTTTTTTGCACCTGCCGCTTTTGTATCTATAACTTCAATATGCGGCATGGAGGATTCACCGTGACGTTCATTCAATTCTACAAAGCCATATTTATTTTGTTCGGCATTATAGTAACTTTCAATGCAAGGAGTAGCCGTTCCCAACAAAACTTTTGCTTTATGAAGTGTTGCAAGATAAATAGCCGCATCGCGGGCATGATAGCGGGGCGCGGGGTCCTGCTGTTTATAAGAAGAATCGTGTTCCTCATCCACAATTATCAAACCTAAATCTGAGTAAGGTAAAAACAATGCGCTGCGGGCACCTAAAATAATTTGGTATTGCGATGAGTTAATTACATCTTTCTTTGTACCACCCGGTAAAACGGAGTTCCACACTTCTACCCTTTCGTTATCAGAGAATCGCGAATGGTAAACTCCAACCTTATCGCCAAAATATTTTTTAACGCGTGAGATTAACTGTGTGGTTAAAGCAATTTCAGGAACCAGATACAGGGCTTGTTTACCCCTCTTCAGAGTTTCTTCCATTAAAGCGCAGTATATTTCTGTCTTTCCGCTTCCCGTAACTCCGTGCAACAGACAAACATCGTGCTCTTTGTAACTTGTTTCAATTTCTTCAAAAGCTTTGGTTTGAACGGCCGAAAGTTTTTTTTGTAATTGAATCGTATCATCCTGCTCCAGTCTTCCCGTTTCAAATTCTTGTTGTGTGAAAATATTTTTCTTTACCAATGAATTTATAGCAGAACCATCAAAATGTTTTATAAGCGCGCTTTTCTTAATCCATTTATTTTCGCTTTGACCCTCGTCGTGTTTATTTTCTTTCAAATAAAAAAGCAAAACTTCCACTTGTTTAAAAGCTTTCTTCTCTAAGGTTTCAAAAAGCTCTTTCAGTTTTTCCTCACTTTCATATTCTTTATTTAACCGCACATACGAAACCATTTTCGGTTTATATTTTTCTTTTACTTCTTCAAACAACAAAATAAGTTTTTTAGAAAGTAATTGCTTAATAACAACTTGCGGATTTTTTAGAGAAAGTATCTGTGAAGCTTCATTGTAAGAAAGCACGTTTCTTGTTTCCAACGCTTCCAACAAAATATATTCATTATCGGCAAGGCTTTGCGTTTCGTTTTTAAAATCGCTATCAGTGTTTAAAACAAGTTTTGTTTCGCTGTTCAGTTTTAATCCGGAAGGAAGCGCCGCGTTCATCACTTCGCCCTGGTAACATAAATAGTAATTACTGATCCACTCCCAAAAAGCAAATTGCTTTTGATTGACAACAGGTATTGTATCTAAAACTTCCTCAACATATTTGGCTGTGTATGTTGGCGGGTTTTCATGTACATTTTTTACCAACGCGCTGTAAAATTTACTTTTTCCGAATTGTACCAATACCCGTATTCCGGGTTTTACCTTTTCATTTAACTCAAAAGGTACACGATAGGTATATAAATTAGGTACCGCCAGCGGCAGCAATACATCTGCGAAAAGTGTAAGGCGCGACATGATCAGATATTAAATAGCGGGCAAGACTTTAGCCGCACATTCTCCGAAACCAATACGTAAATTTCCTTTTTTGCACCAACCACGCATAATTACTGTATCGTTGTCGTTTATAAATTTACGTTCGCTGCCATCACTGAGTTTAATCGGATCAGCGCCTCGCCAGGTTAATTCCATCATTGAGCCGAATTGGTGTTTTTCCGAGCCGCTGATTGTACCGGATGCCATCATGTCACCCACGTTAATATTACAGCCGTTAACTGTATGATGCGTTAATTGCTGTTCCATCGTCCAGTACATAAATTTATAGTTACTGTCGCAAACGCGGGCAGCTTGCCCTTTATCGGGTTGGATGTAAACTTCTAAATTAATGTCAAGATTTTTATTTCCCTTATATTCGAGATATGGCAAAACTTTTGGTTCTTGCTTATAACCTTCAACACGGAATGGCTCTAATGCTTCAAGAGTAACAATCCACGGAGAAACTGTGGAGGCGAAATTTTTCGCCAAAAAAGGCCCGAGCGGAACGTATTCCCAGGCTTGTATATCACGTGCGCTCCAGTCATTGAAAAGTGTCATGCCAAAAATATACTCATCAGCATTTTCTGTAGATATACTTTCTCCCATCTCCGTTTTTTTGCCGATGATAAAAGCGGTTTCCAATTCAAAGTCCAGCGATTTAGTAGGGCCGAAAGAAGGAACTGCCGCATCAGCGGCTTTTGTTTGCCCTTTAGGCCTGTGAAAACTATGTCCGGAAACACAAATAGACGAAGCTCTTCCGTGATAACCAACCGGAATATGTTTCCAGTTCGGCAGTAAAGCATTATCAGGGTCACGTAACATTTTACCGATGTTTGTTGCATGGTCTATGCTCGAATAAAAATCCGTGTAGTCACCGACTTGAATCGGCAACAGCATCGTTACGACCTTCTGAAGTTTGAAAATTTTTTCTTTATCTTCAGCATGACCTTGTAGTTCTTTGTTTTCATTATTTAGTAAGTCAGAAATACGGTTTCTTACCAATCCTGTAATTTCTTTCCCCAATGAAATAAATTGATTAAGGTGTTCTCTGGCAAAAACATTTACAGGCAACGAAATATTATTAAAATAACCCGACTCATGCGTCCTTTGCAAATCCATAATATGATCTCCAATGGCAATACAAACATTATGCTCTGTTTTTGAGTCTTTATACACTCCGAAAGGAATGTTTTGTATCGGGAAATCACTTTCCGGCTTCACTTCTATCCACGATTTAAGGTCGGGATTATTGGCTTTTATGTCCATATAGCTTATTAGTGAGGGTAAATTTAGGCATAGATGTTAATAAACCATACATTTTTTTGCGAACTGTGAATAAAAAGCTTTGTAATTTAGATTCATGAAAATAAACGCCTGCCAAACCCGTTAAACCCGAATGAATAAAAACATTGCCAAAGAGTTGGACGAGTTGAGAACTGCCGGTATAATTGACGAAGAAATTGCGGGCAGAATAGAACATTTCTACGCGGGAAAAAACGTAGGTTCGCAAAGCAGGCTTTTTGTAGTATTCGGAGTATTGGGCGCTATCCTCGTAGGACTAGGCATCATTTTGATAATAGCCCACAATTGGGATGAATTATCGCGGCCCGTTAAGGTATTTTTCTCTTTCCTTCCTGTTATCGTAGGGCAATTATGTTGTGCTTATTCCCTTCTTAAAAAATCAAACAGCGCTGCATGGAAAGAAAGCTCAACCTCGTTTTTATTTTTTGCGGTTGGAGCAAGCATTTCTTTGGTCAGCCAGGTATATCACATTCACGGTGATTTGGGGAGTTTTTTATTTGCATGGATGTTGCTTTGTTTCCCGATGATTTATATAATGAAATCATCCATTACATCGCTTCTTTTTATTGCAGGAATAACCTATTACCAGGTGGCGAGTAACTTTAGTTTTGAATTATTTTCGCATCACAGAGAATCCCTGCATTACTGGTGGTTGCTTTTATTAATAGTCCCGCATTATTACAAACTTTACACGGAAAATCCCGACAGCAATTACCTGATTATCCATAACTGGATTATTCCAATATCGCTCACCATTTCATTGGGAGCTTTATCCAGGCATTCGGAAGAATTGATTTACATTGCTTACATCAGTCTCTTCGGTTTGTTTTATATTCTGGGCAGTTCAGAATTCTTCAATCATACCAAAAGGCAAATTAACGGATATTTGGTAATCGGCTCTTTAGGAACGATGCATATTTTATTAATGATGAGCTTTCATTGGTTTTGGGAACATTTAAGCAGTTCGGGTATTTTACTGAACGAACCTTTTGAAAGCCGTGAGTTTGTTGCTTCCGTTTTACTTTCTCTGTTTGCGGCGTTTATGTATTTCTTTACCAATAAAGGCAAAAAGGCGGAAGATTTTCATCCCATGAAAATTGTTTTTGTTTTATTCATTCTTATTTTTCTTATCGGGTTAAATACTTCGGTTATGCCTGCCATTTTGGTTAATATTCTTGTTTTGGCTATAGGAATTTTTACTATTCGTTCGGGGGCCAAGTCAGACCATCTCGGAGTTTTAAATTACGGACTACTTACAATTACGGCATTAATTGTTTGCCGCTTTTTCGACAGCGATATGAGCTTTGTTATTCGCGGACTGTTATTTATGCTCGTTGGCACCGGGTTTTTTGTCACCAATTACCTGATGCTTAAAAAAAGAAAAAAAACTGAATGAAAAAACCTGTTTTCATAATTTTTGTTATTGTGGCACTGGTACAATTAGCTGTTCCCGCTAAAATGATTCTTGACAAAGAAAATATTTTAAGCTTCGGCACACCTTACAAATTCCGCACTGCGCCTGTTGATCCCTACGATCCTTTCAGAGGAAAATACATTACCCTTCGTTTTGATGCCAATCAATTTGATGTGCCCAACGATACTTCGTGGAAAAGTGACGATATAGTATACGTTCATTTAGGAAAAGACAGCGCCGGTTTTGCAAAAATTAAAGATCTTACACGCCAACCTCCGGCAGATGATAATATTGATTTTGTAAAAGCAAGGATACGTTATGCGTATGATGATAAAGTAACTATTGAATATTCTTTCAATCATTTTTATATGGAAGAAAGCAAGGCCGCCGATGCAGAAACCACATACCGCAACAGCCAGTTTGATACCGCTCAGGTTGTTTATGCATTGGTAAATGTACGCAAAGGCGAAGCGGCGCTGAAAGATGTAATGATAAATGATATGTCTATTGCCGATATAGTGGCTGAGCAAAAATGAGAAAAATAATTTTTTTATATTTTGTTTTTCTTCTGCAAAATTCCTTTTCGCAAAATGTTACCGATTTAATTACCGAATTAAAAAAAAGTATCGAATTACAAAACGCTTCGGTAGGACTTTTTGTTTTGGACGCGCAAACCGGAAATACACTTTGCGAACACAACGGAAAACTAAGCCTCACTCCCGCAAGCACCATGAAAATTATTACCACGGCAACAGCTTTTCAGTTGTTGGGGAAAGATTTCAGGTATGAAACCCAATTACAATACAGCGGCACCTGGGATAAAACAACGGGCGTTATCGAAGGAGATTTAATTGTAAAAGGAAGCGGCGATCCTTCGCTTAACTCGGAATATTTCCGTAAGCCCGAAGACACCTTGTTCCTTGTAAATAAATGGGTCGCTGTTTTAAAAGAAAAAGGAATAAAAAAAATTACCGGGCAAATTGTTTTGGATGTAAGTTGTTTTGACGAAGACATCCCCGGCACTTGGGTTTGGGGCGATTTGGGAAATTATTTCGGAGCCGCTCCTCACGGATTATCCTATAACGATAATAAATTTTATATCGTATTTAAGCCTGTTGCAAAAGTGGGTGATTCGGTTTGCATAAATAAAACGGTGCCTTGTATTGAGGGTTTGTGTTTTCAGAATAGCGTTAAAGCGGGAGGAAGCGAAGATAATGCTATTGTTTATCGTGCTCCGTTCAGTAATAATGTTACTATTCATGGTACGTTACCTGTAAATACAAAAACACAAAGTATTGAAGCTTCATTACCCGACCCTTCGCTACTTTTAGCAAAACACCTGCAAATTGCTCTGACTGCGGCAGGTATAGAGTTAAAAAATATAAGCACCTTAAAAATAATCGCGCAAACAAAAAAGCAATACGAAAAAACAAGAACAAATTTATATACATACAAATCGCCAACACTTGAAAAAATAATTTATTTCACCACCCTGCACAGTAATAACATGTATGCAGAAAGTATTTTTAAAACAATCGCCCTTAAAAAAGGCGGCTGGGGCAGCACCTGGCAGGGCATGACTACTATAAGTAATCATTTAAAAAGCAAAGGTTTTGATTCGAACGGTTTATTTATTAATGACGGAAGCGGGCTTTCGCGCAGTAACGGAGTAACAGCAGAACATCTTTGTAAAATTCTGTACATGATGTGCAGCGATAGCCTTACAAAAGTACCTTTTACAAATTCACTTCCCATTGCGGGCGTAAGTGGTTCTTTACGTAGTTTAGGAAAAGGGACTGCTTTAGAAAATAATTTTAAAGCCAAGAGCGGTTACATTACAAGAGTACGTTCCTACTCCGTCTACATGAAAGCAAAAAGCGGGAAAGAAATTTGCGTAAGTCTTATCATTAATAATTTTAACGGCAGTCCCGGCGACACCAAAAAGAAAATGGAAGAGATTTTTTTGAAGGTGTATGAGCTTTTTTAAAATGAGTTAAGCCACAGATTACGCAGATGCCGCGGATTTTTTATCAGAATTATGAATAGTAAAAAAGAATATTGTTGCGAAAGATTCAAAGGATATTATGAAAAACCGGAATTACCCCGCTTAATATTCCCTTTTTTCAAAATATTTAAACCAGCTTCTAATAAATGGGATGAGGAAAAAATCTCTTTAAGATATTCCGTTGTATGCGGCTTTGAAAAGGACAACCCTCCTGAAATACTAATTCGATATTGTCCTTTTTGCAGCAAAGATTTATTCAAACACTATAAAGATGAAGAATGGGTTAATGGGACTGAAACAAAAATTTAACTTTTTAATTTTAAATTATCTCAAATACACATCAGCGAAATTTGTGCAATCTGTGACTTTGTATTCAAACAAGCATTATTCTCAAAAAAAACTACTTTTGTTCGGATAAATAATTAATACATGAAAAAAGCAGCCCTGTTAGTATCCATTCTATTTTTTACTTCATGCATGAATAAAGAAAAATCAAAACCAACCCTATCGGCTCCTGTTGCCGAAAAAAAAGCGCACTGGCGCACCGTACATGGCGATAGTGTATTGGATAATTATTACTGGATGTATGATTATTTCGGTAAAGGCCCGGACAGTACAAAAGTGGTAGATTATCTGAAAGCGGAAAACAGCTATCTGGATACCATCATGAGTGGTACTGAAAAATTTCAGGCGGATTTATTTACCGAAATGAAAACTCGCATAAAGGAAAAAGATGAGAGCGTTCCAGTTTTTGATAACGGCTATTATTATTATACACGCACCGAAGCAGGCAAAGAATATTTTAAATACTGCCGTAAGAAGGGAAACCTTGATGCAAAAGAAGAGTTGTTACTCGACGTCGATAAAATGGCCGAAGGACATGCTTATTATGCCGCAAGTGGTTTTAGTATAAGTGAAGATAATAAATTACTTGCGTTCGGGGTAGACGAAGTTTCCCGAAGGCAGTACACCATTTATGTAAAAAACCTTGAAACGGGCGAGATCTTAAAAGACGCAATTAAAAACACACAAGGCGATCCTTGCTGGGCAAACGATAACAAAACACTTTTTTATACCGAAAAACATCCCGTAACACTCCTTTCAGAAAAAATTAAACGCCATGTTTTAGGCACAGATGCAGATAAAGATCCGGTCGTTTATACTGAAACGGATAAAAGTAATTATATAGGAATTTACAAGTCAAAAAACAACAAACATATTTTTATTTATTCAAGCGCCACTATGTCGTCTGAGTATTTAATGATCGATGCTTCAACTCCGATGGCGGAATTTAAATCCTTTCAGCCGAGAATGAAAGAAGTGATTTATTATATAACTCCCTTAGCCGATAAATTTTTAATCCGCACCAATAAAGACGCGCGGAATTTTAAAATTATGGAATGCCCGCTAAATAAAACAAATGTGGCCGAATGGAAAGATTATATTCCTCACCGAAGTGACGTTTTGGTGCAGGGCATAGAAGAATTTAAAGATAAAATTGTAATCAACGAACGCAAAAACGGATTGGTACAATTGCGCATTCAAAATCTTGCCGGTAATAAAGAACACTATGTGGATTTCGGTGAAGCTACTTACTCGGTTTTTACAGGTGGAAACGCAGATTACAATACAAACACTCTGCGATATGTTTATACCTCAATGACTACACCTTCTTCCACTTATGATTACAATATGGACACGAAAGAGAAAAAGTTGATGAAGCAGCAGGAAGTATTAGGCGGATTTAACAAAGAAAATTATCAAACAGAAAGATTATATGCTACCGCAAAAGACGGAACGAAAATTCCAATTTCGATTGTTTACAAAGAAGGGTTCAACAAAGATGGGAAAGCACCATTACTATTGTACGGATACGGAAGCTACGGAAACAGCGTTGATGCGGGCTTTAACAGTACCCGCATAAGCATGCTCGACCGCGGTTTTGCATTTGCCATTGCGCATATACGCGGCGGACAGGATATGGGCCGTCAATGGTACGAAGACGGTAAACTGATGAAAAAGAAAAACACTTTTACCGACTTTATAAGTTGCGGCGAATTTTTAGTAAAAGAAAAATATACAAGTAAAGAACATTTGTATGCTCAGGGCGGAAGTGCAGGAGGTTTATTAATGGGCGCGATAACTAATATGGCTCCGGATTTATGGCATGGCATTATTGCACAAGTGCCATTTGTTGATGTAGTAAACACAATGCTTGATGAAAGCATTCCGCTTACCACCAACGAATTTGACGAATGGGGAAATCCGAAAGAAAAAGAGGTTTATTTCTATATGAAAAGCTATAGTCCGTATGAAAATGTGGAAAAGAAGAATTACCCCAATATGTTGGTCGTAACCGGCCTTCACGACAGCCAGGTTCAGTATTTTGAGCCCGCCAAATGGGTAGCCAAACTCAGGGATATGAAAACAGACAATAACATTCTGCTGCTTCATACAAATATGGAGTTTGGCCACGGCGGTGCCAGCGGGCGTTTTGATTACTTAAAAGATGTGGCATTAAATTTTGCATTCCTGTTTATGCTTGAGGGGATAACTAAGTAAGTTCTTTAATGGAGCAGAAGAAATAGAACTCAGTCCTGATTCTCAGGAACGCTGATGATCATGATTTTTACCGCTTATAATCTTAATTTGTCTTTTCTGGGTTATCTGCGTTCCATTTTCATATGTTAGAAGAATTATTTTTAGTAATTCGGAATAGAGGCTTTCAGGCATCATTCTTGATTTAAAAGGACTTAATTAACATTCTTTCAAAAAATGTAACCTCTTTTTATGTAAATTGGTATAAAGATGCATCTACCATTAAAACAACCGGCATGAACAAACATTTTCTACCCCTACTTCTTTCCGTATCCACCCTATTTACGCAGGCACAAACCAGTGGTGGTATCAAAATTTACAAAAGTCAGGGCACAAGCTCTTTCAGTAATCAAAACCTGTTTCAGTCGCTGGTGGGCGAAGGAATAATTTTAAAAAGCTATTCAGTAAGCAAGACACCAAGCGATGAGGCCTTCGGTTTTTTTGAAGACGATAAAGAAAGCCTGGGCATGAAAAAAGGGCTTATTATGACCACAGGAGGGATTTCTTCCATGTGCGGACGTAATACCAGTACCTGTATGTCGAATAGCCGCCACGATAGTCCGCAATTGCGAACGGATGTGCACGAAGCACCCACTACCCGTAGTTATGAATTGGAAAAATTGCTTAAAAACGGCAAAAAGACATTTGATGCTTGTGTATTGGAGATGGACATTATTCCTACCGCAGATACTTTAAGTTTTAATTATATTTTCGGCTCGGAAGAGTACGATGAATTTGTAGGAACAGATTTTAACGATGTATTTGCATTTTTTATAAGTGGAGAAGGAATTACAGGGGAGAAAAACCTCGCCGTGATTCCGGGGACAGACATTCCGGTAAGTATTAATACAATTAATAACGGAGCGAGCGGCACACAAGGAAGAAATTCTTCTAACCCGGGTTATTACATCAGTAATGTATCGGGTAGTATTGCCATCGAATATGATGGATTAACTAAACTCATGCATATTCGTCAACCTGTTAAGCCTTATCAAACCTATCATATTAAATTAGCTATCGCCGACGTTTCGGATAATTCGTATGATTCTGGAGTTTTGATTGAAGGGAAAAGTTTTATCTCCTACAAAAAAAGCTACAACGCTTTGTTTGCCAAAAACTCTTGCGTTTTAGAAAAAGAATACAAAACCTTTTTAAACGGACTGGCTGCCCAATACAAAAACAATAAAGGCAAAATTTTAGTTACGGGCCATACCGATAACGAAGGAAGTGAAGAAGTAAATACTGAGCTTTCTTGTTGCCGTGCCAATGCGGTTGCCGATTATTTTAAAAGCAAAGGTATTGATGCTTCCAGGATTATTATTGAATGTAAAGGAGAGTCTAATCCCGAATACAGCAATACAACAGAGCAAGGCAAAGTCTGGAACCGTCGTGTAGAAGTAAAATTATTAGGCGATGACGAACAATATCTCGCAAACAAGAAAAGTGAAATTGTAAAAGATGAAAAGGCAAAAATGATTTCCAACTTCCCGAATCCGTTCAGCGGTTACACAACGATTGAAGCTTATATAGCAGAAGAAACAAAAGATGCTTCCATCGTTATCAGTGATATGACCGGCGGTAAAATAAAAATCATTCACGTTTTAGAGCGCGGTAAAACAAGCGCGCAATTCGACGGTACTTTACTTGCCAACGGCACTTATTTTGCAACACTTTTGGTTGACGGACAAACGAACGGCACAGTTAAGATGATTGTTACGCATTAAATCCCGGCTTTATTGCCCTTATGAATATAAAGGTCTCACTACAAAGAGGGATTTTTAGTTCTTAAAAAAGAACTCATGCTGTTCAACAAATGCTTTCTCTGCGGCACTTAATTCTTTTTTCGTGTTGACCAGGTCGTATGCGGCATGCGACCACTGCTCAAGCAGTTCTGATTCCTGTTCTGTCAGATCCAATCTATTATACCCAAGATTAAGTAGCCATTCCTGGGTTTTCTTTTCCAGCGAGTGATAAACAATTCTAAGGCCATTGTTTTGGTGCAGGATTTCAGATAACCCATTGAGATAACCTATTGTCTTCTTATTCCGCAATAAGCTGATCGGCATTTTGTCTCTACTCATGACGCTTTTAATTTAAATCCAAATTACAAATTTATTTTTGATTATTAGCATCGTAATTTATTTATGTAAAATATGCCCATATTATGGTCTCATTCATCTCCCGATTACTTCATTACTTCTCTTTGTTTCTTAATGCTCGCCTCATGTATCAGGTCATACAGTTTCTTCAGCCAATCGCGCTCAAAGCCCATTAAATCGCTTTGCATGTCTAATTTTTCTTGTATCTCGGTCCAGCGGCCGGTTTGCAAAATGGTAACGTTGTTTTCCTTTTTGTACGTCCCTATTTTTTCGGAAACACTTAAACGTTCGTGCAAAGTATACAACAGTTTCTCATCAATTTTATCAATCTGATCGCGCAACTCGTTCAATTTATCCGTAAACTGTTTATTTTCCGAAGTAACTTTACGCACCCGTAAAGAGGTAATCAGTTTTTTTAATTGAGACGGAGTAATTTGCTGCTTTGCATCACTCCAGGCCAATTGGGGTTGCACATGCGTTTCAATCATCAAACCGTCAAAATCCAAATCCATTGCTTTTTGAGAAATATAATCCAGCATTTCCGTGTTCCCG
>Ga0210400_10003481_pt1 | contig 13944 bp, 15 predicted proteins | sample IncBWH26MmetaG_FD_155456 | JGI IMG/M metagenome (GOLD analysis project Ga0210400, IMG submission 155456) | Forest soil microbial communities from Barre Woods Harvard Forest LTER site, Petersham, Massachusetts, United States - Inc-BW-H-26-M | ecosystem: Environmental > Terrestrial > Soil >...
CTTCCACTCGTATCACGTGGCCCGTGCACCGCCACTCGCTTGCCGGCTCTCCAATGATTTCCCGCGGCATGTTGAAAAACACTTCCACGGTCTCTCCTTCGCGAAGCGGCGAATCCGTCGCAAAGTAAATTCCCCGCTTCGAAACATTCACTGACTCCGCTGTCTGCTCCGGCACGGACGATTTCCATAGCCGCACGCGCAGCGGCGTTTTCACCTTATACCGTCCCGCCAATCCGCGGTCTTTTTGGAAACGAGTCATGGGCTGGCTCCTCGCTGCGCCGGTGGGGTGTTTAAGGGTGGTGGCGCGATGACGTCAAGAAAGGGGGGAAATGCAAGCTCCCACAGTTCCACCTCTTTGCACAGACTCAATTTCGTACTGTCCCGAAAAGAACCAAATCCCCTTCCGAACACGACTTTCTGGTAGGAACGCCGGTCCTGTTTTACCCTGCATCCGAGCTTTGAGGGTTCTCAAGGGCCGCCGCCCTCGCCGCGTGACGAGAGTCACCAGTGAAACCCGGAGCTCCATCCACAATGTCTCCTACAGCGCGAGGACTTATTTACCCTTCCTCTCAAATACAGCATTTGCTGTACTCCCTCCCCGCATCCCTACATGCTATGTTCCGTCGGCGCACTCATGCCCAAGCGACTCCTCATTGTCGAAGACGAAGTCTCGGTAAGGAATGCCGTTCGCGCTTTCCTTGAGCACCAGTCTCGTTTGGAAGTCTGCGGTGAAGCTGCCAACGGGCTCGAAGCCCTCGAAAAAGCAACCGCACTCCGCCCTGACATTGTTCTCCTGGACCTCTCCATGCCCTTAATGAACGGCGCCGAGGTTGCCTCTCTGATCAGAACCAGAATTCCCAACACTCTTGTTGTTGTGTACACCATGTTTGATGACGTTCTCGGCGAACTCCTCGCCGCTACGTTGGGCATCGCCGCCATCGTCTCCAAGTCCGACGGCCTCGCCACGCTCCTCGCCCGCATCGAAGCCCTTCTCGAATCCTCCACCTTGGTCCAGCCACCTGTTTAGGGTGGCGGCGCCCTTTGACAGAGCGCGCCGCCAAAGCCTCAGCCGCCTTTCGGATTCACGGCTGGGTTACGTAAAGTGTTAATTAAATTGGTAGCTGCGGGCCAGGCCGCCTGGTACCACGACCCAAGTGCCATTGCACCACCACAAAGGGGGTGTAATATAGGCAACCAGGCGGAAACACAACCGCCCTTACCGGTGTCTAAAGATACAAAGCTGGACGCCGGGTTGAAAAGGCAGCAGGAAGTAAGCGATGCCCAACCCGAGTTTAGGTGCAGAATTCAGCCGTGAAGGCTTGAGTGACCCCTTAGAGCTGACTCGTGAGCCCATGCAGGCTTCGCGAGCGCCGGGATGGGGCGAGCCGGAAAGGCCATCCGTGTCCGATTGGGCCAGCGCCTTATCTTGGGGTCGCGATGAATCGGAGTTGGTGACCGAGCTGCAGGCCGGTTCCGAGACCGCGTTTGATTGGCTGGTCACGCATTACCACGGCCCGGTCTACAACTTGATCTTGAGCATGCTGGGAGACACATCGGACGCCGCGGACGGAACGCAGGAAGTTTTCTTGAAAGCGTTTCGTGGAATTAGATGCTTTCGGCAGGGCAGCTCGCTGAAAACGTGGCTGTACCGCATCGCCATTCGCGAGGCGCTGAATCACAAGCGCTGGTTCAAGCGCCACTCGCAGAAAAATGTTTCCATCGATGCGGAGCCTGAAGAAGGGCACAGCGCGATTGAAATTGAGGATTTGGGCGCCACCCCCTTCGATCAGCTCGCCGCGCACGAAATTCAGCAGGCTGTGCAGCAGGCGCTGCAGGAGATTCCGCAAGTGTTTCGCGGCGCGGTAATACTCCGCGACCTCGAGGGCTTGAGCTACGAGGAAATCGCCGAAGTGCTGGAGTGCAGCGTCGGCACCGTAAAGTCGCGCATTCTGCGGGGACGCCGCGCGCTGAAGGAGCTTCTGGAACCTTTGATCGGCCAGCGGGAAACCCCTGCGCTTGCGGACACGTTCCATGAACAGGTCGTCCGCGGCACTCATGCCAGGTCAGGCTCCAATTTAGGCCACAGTCAAGGCTCAGGTTCAGGACCAAATTCAGGGATGTTGCAGCAAGCGGCAAACGGGGAACTCTTATGAAGTGCAACACCGTGCGCACCAAGCTGGCGGGCTATTTGGACGACGCGGTAACTGGCGCCGCTCCTGTGGAAGAGCGCGCGCATATTCGCGAGCATCTGGAAGCCTGCGGTTACTGCCGCGAAGAGCTGCAGCGTTACCGCAAGCTCTCCGTGCTTTTGTCGCGGGTGCCCAGGAATTTGCCGCCCGCGGATTTGGCCGTGCGCATTCGCGTGGCCGCCGCGCAGGCCCTTCCCGCGCAGAATCTTTCCAGCCGCATGCGCAGAATCCGCGACCGCGCGGAACTTCTGCTCGACAATGTTTTCCGTCCACTTACCGTTCCGGCCACGGGCGGATTTTTCTCCGCCATTCTCGTTTTCGTTGTGGTCTTGCAACTGATCGTTCCGGGAATCACTGTGCGCGCGGTGCCCAACGACGTGCCGCTGAATATCCTCCGCCCTGCGGAATTGATCAGTCTTTCCGATTACCCATCCTCTTGGGCGCCCGAGCAGCACGACGTGGAGCTTTCTCTTCCGCACGGCTTGCTGATTGATGTCACCGTCGACCAGCACGGCCAAATGGTCGCCTATCAAATTCTTTCCGGCCCCAAGAGCGTGGACTTGCGCCATCAACTCGATCAGATGCTCCTGTTCTCCCGCTTTCGCCCCATGATGAGCTTCGGCCGCCCCACCGCCGGGGGCCACGTAATCCTGAGCTTCAGCGCCATCCGCGTCCGCGGCTAGCCCTTGCAGGCTGGAGCCGAGCGCGAACGCGACGCGCGGGCATCTTGCCCGCGGCGCTCGATGGATGAGTTTGTCGCGCGGATTTTTGGGTTGCTTCCACGATGAGGATTTACTAGACTAGCGGCTATGATTCGCAACGCCTACTCGTATTGGTTTCGATTTTGGGTTCCACCTAAATAGGGGGCGAGGGGCGAATTTGTAATCACGGCGGTAAAGAAAAAATTCCGACCCACTCGCAATCGAGTGGGTTTTTTATTTTCCGCCAGGAGTTTTTGCGGCGCAAAAATTCGCGGGGAAGAATCACGGGAAGGAATTTCTCGCGCTGAAAAACGAGGACCGGCAGAAAGAGGACAGCCATGATCATCTCGATGAAACTGCACGCTACACGCCAGGAAATCGATGAAGTTCGCAATCAGGTGGAGCATTTCGGATACAAAGTGCATTCCATCGAGGGAGAGGAGCGCGTCGTGATCGGAGTCGTCGGAGTGGGCGATGTGACTGCGTGTTTCGAATCCGTGGAGGCCATGCCGCAGGTGGAAAAAGTGGTGCGCATTTCCGCGCCGTACAAATTTGTCAGCAAGGAATTTCGCGCCGGCCGCACGCAGATTCGCGTGAACGGACTCGAAATCGGCGGCGGCGAATTTATCGTGATGGCCGGGCCGTGCTCGGTGGAATCGGAAAAGCAAATCATGCAAGCGGCAGAAGGCGTCGCGAAATCGGGCGCGAAGATGCTGCGCGGCGGCGCGTTCAAGCCGCGGACGTCTCCGTACGATTTCCAGGGCCTGGAAGTGGAAGGGCTGAAGCTTTTGCACAAAGCGAAAAAGGCGACCGGACTCGCCATCATCACGGAAGTGATGAGCGATCGCGACGTGGATCTGATCGCCGAATACGCTGACGTGATGCAAGTGGGCGCGCGCAACATGCAAAACTTCGTTTTGCTGAAAGCGCTGGGAAAGTGCGGGCGTCCTGTCTTGCTGAAGCGCGGAATGAGCAGCACGATGAAGGAGTTGCTGATGTCCGCGGAATACGTCGTCGCGCACGGAAATCCCGATGTGATTTTGTGCGAGCGGGGAATTCGCACGTTCGAAACCGCCACGCGTAATACCTGCGACATCGCGGCCATTCCCGCGCTAAACGAATTAACGCATCTGCCGATTATTCTGGATCCGAGCCACGCCACGGGAAAGCGCAGCCTGGTGCCAGCCGTAGCCCGCGCCGGCGTAGCCATCGGCGCCGACGGCCTAATCGTAGAAGTTCACCCCTCCCCCGAAAAAGCCATCAGCGACGGCGCCCAATCGCTGGATCTGCCCCAATTCGAACGCATGATGCTGGACCTCCAGCCCTACATCGAGTTATGGGAAACGTCCCGCAAGACCGAAGCCCTCGCTGCTACGAACTAGGAATTGTTTCGAATTGAAAGTAGCACGGGTCGAAACTGCTAGAGGTTTGCTCGCTGAGTCCGGTCGTGTGTACACTCCGGTGCGTGCGGATACGAGACATGGGCAAATTTATACTTCTGCTGGTGGGGATGCTAGGGCTGTCGGCTGTGGGCCATGCTGATGATGCGGAGAAGGTGGTTAAGAAAGCGGTCGAACGCTGCACATTGAATCAGGCTGGTACAAAGCCCTTTCATTTGAAGGCGGTGCTGGCTCCGAGCCGCGATAGCAATCGAGGATCAAACCGAACCGGGGAGGTGGAGTATTGGTGGACTTCGCCGACGCAGTGGAGACGAGAAGTGCAGTCACCGGAGTTTCACCAGATTGCGATCGTGAACGGCGGCAAGGAATGGCAGAAAAACGAAGGGGGCTATTTCCCAGAGTGGCTTCGAGAAACGAGCGTGGCGTTAATCGAGCCGGTACCATCTTTGGAAGAGGTGCTGAAGCAAGTGGACGAAGCAGACGTGCATAACATCATGGGAAGCACGCATTTCAGCTGGACGATAATGAGCACGGACGGAAATGTGGAGAAAGGGATGGGAGCGGCGCTCGACGTGACCAGTGCGGGGTTGATCCAGGGTGGAACCGGTCTGGGATGGAGCGGCTGGTATAGGGACTACAAGAACTTTCACGGCCGGATGGTCGCGCAGACCGTCAGTGTGGGAACGCCAGAGGTGACCGCGAAGGTGACGACGCTAGAGGACTTGCGCGATGTACCACCCGGCTATTTTGACGCTGGGGCAAGCGGAGGTGATGCGGCGCTGTTGCGGACTGTGGTGGTGCCCGAAACTACGCTGCGAAAGAATTTAACGCCGATGGAACCCGTGGTGTGGCCTGCGTTGCAAGATGGCCCGCTGGAGGGAGCGGTAACCACGGAGATTGTTGTCGATCGTGCGGGGAGAGTGCGAGAGGTTGGATCAATCTTGTCCGACAATCCCGGTCTGAGCGAAGCGGCTGGGAAAACGATTGGAGCGATGCAATTCAACCCGTACTTGCAAGACGGAGTCGCTGTGCAGGTAGTGTCGCGGATCACGATGGCGTTCCAGACGGTGCGGCCGGTAGGAGTGGAGACGTTTGATAGTGCTCGTACCTATTTTGAACGGGGAAGGCATATTTCCTTTCCCGCGGCGGGAGCCGGCCCAGCATGTTTGCTGCGCGCGACATTCCAGGCAAGGGTGGCGGGGACGCTCGAAGACGGTCAGTATGTCGACACCTGGAAAAGCGATGACGACTGGCGGAGGGAAGCAACGATAGGGAAAAGCCGAGTCGTGCGAGCCAGACATGGCGAAACGCGATACCTATTGGCAGAAGGCCCCGAAACCGGGCTCTTAAGACTGGTGCTGAAGGCGATGGAGCCGATTCCCGCTGTCGACACATTTGTGGAGTCGGATTGGCGGATCAAGCGGGACGATATCGACGGGGTGAAGGCGATTCGGGTGCTGGCCGGATATGAAAGCCCTAAGGGCATTTTGGATCCCGAACACGCACGCGGCTACTGGTTTGATGAGAGTGGAAAGCTGCTGAAAACTTATTTCGCGGGGATCGAGACACGAAGGAGTGAATTCGAGGAGTTTAACGGTGTGCAGGTCGCGCATAAGATCGGAGTGCTGCACGACGGTAAACTAGGAATGTTGATTCGGGCCGAGGTATCAGCAGCGGGAACGGTACCGGAGAAAACGTTTGAGCTGCGTGGACATGAGTGGAAGAGAGCGTTCACCGACGAAGTGCGATAGCGAACGGTCGCCGACCGCCTAATCGTGGAGTGCATCCCGCGCCGAAAAAGCTCGGGTCCGCGGCAGTAATGACCTTTCGCCATCTTGACGCGTTTCCCAGACGTCCAACCAACGGAGACCGCATTTTGCGACTGTTTCGCCAATACGTGATTCTTACCGTTTTGCAGGGACAATACGCGCTCGAACAAACTTTTATCCTGCGGCGAGATGCTATAACGCGCCCTGGAAAATCACTCCTGGCCATTCTCGAGCGCCTTGCAGATCACTCTGTAACCACCGCCACGTAGCCGGTGCGTCGGTACCAATCCGTTTTTGTGTTCAGGGCGCATCAGAGCAGCCACACACGATGGGGGTGGGGTTGGCGCATCCACAGGCGCAATGCAGCGTAGGGGCGGTGCGTCAGTGGGAGGCGGACTGCTTTTCGGGGCTGCTGCAAGCTGGGGCGGAGGGCTGGTTGGTGAGTTGCGCCAGCCAACACTCCACTTGTTGTTTGTTCTGGGGTTCGGGTGCTCGGAGGTAGGCGCGCAGTTCGTTGGCGGTCTCGTCGCGCCTGCCTTGAGCGGAAAAAATTCTCGCGAGAACGAGCCTGGCATTGGGAAATTTGTTCTCGCTCTGGCGGAGCAAATCCAGGGTTTCCGGAGTGAATATTCGTTCTTGGGCCAGAATGTACCCGAGGGCGCAGCGGGTGGCAGCCTGATTCGGATTCGGAGAGATTTCGAGCGCTTGGCGCGCAGCCTTTTCAGCCTCTGGATACCGGCCAAGGTAAAACAAGGCTACCGCGACATTGTGGTAGTTTTCGTTCGATTTTGGATCGATGGCCAGCGCGCGCTGATACTCGCTGAGCCCTTTCTCATAATTCCCCAAGTTGAAGTAGCTGACTCCCAGTAAGTAATGAGCCTGCAGGAAATCCGGATATATCTCGATGGATTTTTCCAAATGTTGCACGGATGTGCGGAAATCGCCAGCCAGAAAGGCTTTTTGTGCACGCTGGTAGCTCTTCATGGCTTTCGAAGGAACGCGCAATTGAGTGACGGAGATGGGATTGCCGGGAGACGGGGTGCGGTTCGGGTCCACATCGAAGTGGCTGCGTGTGGTCGCAAGAGGATCGGGGGATTCGAGTGAGTTACTTGCGTCGTTGGCTGTACCGGAAGTGGAATGGCGCCTAGTTTGCGCTTGAAGAGAGGAAGTCAGGGCAACCAGGAAAACAACAGCAAGGATCGATTTCACGTGGACACCCCCAGCGGCGAGCACTGTTCGCAGGGCGCGGGCCGTTCGCGTGCGAGGCGGCCAGGAACTTTGTCTGAGCCGCGTCGCGCTTAAGGGAAGAGACGAAAAGGGTTGAGGATTTGTTTTGAAGGTTTGAAGTAATTGTGTGTAAGTTGAGGTTACATCCGCGGTTTAACATTAAAGGATTCTCAAGATTAAGGGCCGAAGCTCGTCGGATGTGGGGTAAGCCGATTTTGAAACGGGGACGGTAAGTCAGAAATGTCACCTGAAGGACGGTCGCGTGACTTTAGCTGGGCACCCTGCGGGTAAGGGTTGTTGGCTGAGTTGTGCGACCCAGCACTCCGCTTTGCGTTTGTTATCGGAATCCGTATCCGTGGGCGCTCTGAGATAGTGGCGTAGATCGGCGATCACTTGGTCGGTTTGACCCCACGTGAAATGGATTTGCGCCAGAACCAAGCTGGCGTCGGGGAATACCGCTTCACTCTGATGGAGCATTTCGAGGGCCTCAGGCGTGGCGCGAAGCTGGGCAATTAAGGCGCGACCCAGCACATAACGTGCGGGCACAGACTGGGGATCAAGGTTCAAAGCCTCGCGTGCTTCGGCTTCCGATTTCTCGGGTTGATCCAATAATAAGAGCGTGAGCGCAAGATCCTGATGTGTTTGCGCGACGCGGGGATCGATAGAGAGGGCCGTTTGATGCTCGTCTAAAGCTTTCTGATATTCACCGGAGCGAACGAAGCAGAGCCCAAGAACGTTGTGAGCCTCAATGTAATCGGGATAGATCTGCAACGCTTTCTGGATATGCTCGACGGAACTACGCATATCGCCGGACCGGAAGGCCTTTTGGGAGCGCTCGAATTCTTTGCTGGCCTTGGAGGGGATGTGGAGTTGGGTGACGGACACAGCGCCCCCGTTATGTGGCACTGGGGCTGAGGGCAGAGGACTCGATTCCAGGCGCATGCGAATGTCAGCGAGGGGATCGTCAAAGGTTGGAGCCCGATTGATGGAGCCTTCCTCGTCGATTGGGCGACGCTGGCGGGAACCTTGTGCGTGAAGGTTTGAAGAAAAAAGTAATAGGAAGAGGACGACGACCGAGTATTTCATGGAGCTACCCCGACGGTGAGCACCGATTGAAGTGCCTCACCCTTTATTTCGTGAAGTGGAGAGCCGAAGTTTTTTTGAGTTGGCGCTCAGCGCTTCAAGTGGAGAGACGGAGAAAGTTGCGGATTTGTTTGGGAGATGGCGAGTAATTGTGTCTAAATTGCGGCCGCACCCAGCGTTTGACGTAAAGAAATTCTCAAGATTTGGTTCGTGATATGGGCGAAGACTTCGGGGCGACGCGCTCCGCGTAGCGCGGCATCAGGCCCGGCGTGTCAGCGAAATGGTCGAGAATGAGAGAACTGCAAAGACTAACCGGAACGCTTTTGGCCGTCTTTTAGGGCGGTGTCAAGCCAGCGTTGCAGGACAGCGAGGGCCTGGGGTTCTACTTCGAGAAAGGATACGCCGGCTCCGAGATTGGGTTGCACGTAAATGATTTTTGCTTTGGCTTGAAAGAAATCTTCGCCGGCGAAGATTTTAACGAGCACATGAGTGTCCTGGGGAAAGGGATTCATCATGTCGAGGTAGCAGCCATGAAGGCTTAACTCGCTGACGCGGGTGGCGATGCGCACGTCGGTTTTTTGCTCGATGAGTTCGGCGCTGGCGATGAAGGTGTAGCGCGGAGTGCGACGCTTTTCTTTCATTAAAGAAGATCGGCCCTCCAAGAATAATACTCCCATGAAATACGCTCGAGCCGATGCCGGGTTGCGGAAGGGTTACCGGCCTGAAGAGGCGGTTCGCGTGGATTTGCGCGCCTGCCTCTATTGCATACTTTGCATGGCCAGCGGCAGGTGGACAGCCAGAAATGGCTGTCCCACCGATGGGCTGTGGCACTCAAATGCGATTGAAGAGAAGAGGGGCTCCTAGTTTGGATGTGTAGTTGGGGCGGTAGCGCTCGGTGTTGTAGAGCGTGGGGATGTCGACCTTGCGCGCGCCCATGGAGGAAGCGGGAAGGGGCGCGTGAGCGTAGCAGCCGTTTTGCAGGCCGACCATGCGGCCGGTGATGCCGTCGCGGAGCATGTCGACCGCGATGTTGGCGTAGGTGATGGCGACAAGCTGGTCGATGGCATCGGGCTCACCGCTGCGCAGGTCATAGGTCAGGTCGCTGACCATGATTTCGTCACCGGTGCGTTTGCGAATCTCCTCACCTAGCGCCTGACCGATATCCACCTTCTTGCGATGGCCGTAGGCGTCGGCTTCGCCATATTCCTTCACGGAGCCTTCCTTCCAAACAGCGCCTTCGGAGACGACAACGAGTGCGTAATGGCTGGGATTGTTGCGCTTGTCTTCCGAAAGAAGCTTGGCGACGCGGTCGACGTCGAAGGGATATTCAGGGATGAGACAGCGCGTGGATGTGACGTAGGCGGTGTAGAGCGCGGTAAAGCCGGCATCGCGGCCGAAAATGCGGAAGACGCCGATGCGTTCGTGAGAGCCGAGAGTGGTGCGCTGGCGGGTGATGAGTTCTTTGGCGCGGGTGATGGCGGTGGAAAAGCCGATGCAGTATTCGGTGCCCTGCACATCGTTGTCCATGGTTTTCGGAATGGCGATGACGGGCATGCCCGCTGCGGAAAGAGCGGCGGAGAAGCTGAGCGTATCGTCGCCACCGATGGTAATGAGGCAGCCGACGCCGAGGCGGTCGAGATTTTCGAGAACGATGGGGGTGAAGTCGTAATGCTTGCCATCGAAGGGAAGTTTTTTGACGCGATCGGAGGAGACGGTCTTGGGGAGTTTGGATTCGGACATTTTTCGCGGATTGGTGCGAGAGGTGTGGAGGACGGTACCGCCGGTGCGGTCGATGGCGCGGGTGTTCTCGCGATCGAGCGGGCGAATGTACGGGTCGGCCGAATTGGAGGGATCCATGTGGGTGAGACCTTCCCATCCTTTACGGATGCCGATAACGGAACGGCCGAGTTCGCTGGCGCGATAGACGACGGACTTGATGACGGGATTGAGCCCTGGAACATCCCCGCCACCGGTGAGGATGGCGATCTTATCTTTTGCTGGCACCGAGATGATTCTCCTCTGGGAAGTTTTTATTAGCCGATACGCCTAACAACGATGCTGACGAAAATCCTCAAGCTCGACTGCTGAGCTACAGCGCGGCTTTCGCTCTGGATCTACTATGGAAGCGGTGGCCCTAGAGCTCAGGGTACAAAAGACCGCCGCACTCCAAACGACCTAGCGTGCCGCGTAGTTTGTAGCCGTATAGTTTCGCATAAGTTTGGGAGTGGGGGCGGTGGCAGGATGTAGAAAAGATTTCGATGAGACGAATTTAGTTTTCAAACTGGCGATTTGTGGCTAGGCTATGCCTCGCGAGGGGGTAGTCCATGGCAGAGAGCGGGACGCGGACGGCTGAAACCCCGGAGTTTGGGGAGACGTTGCGGCGCGATTCTTGGTGGGCGGAAACCATTCCGGTGGTGCTGCTGCTGGGTGGATTCGGCGCTTACGCGACTTTACGAGCGCTCGAGGGGCGATTCTATGAGTGGGGACCGTATCTCTCTCCGTTCTATTCGCCGCTGATTGATGAGCAGCATCATTGGTGGAAGCTTTCGCCAGCGCTGTTGATACTGGGCGGTCCACTGGGTTTCCGGGCTACCTGCTATTACTACCGCAAGGCCTACTATCGCGCGTTCTTCCAGGATCCGCCGGCTTGCGCCGTGACCGAATGGAAGCGGAACTATAAGGGCGAAACGCGATTTCCTTTCATTCTGCAAAATATCCATCGATATTTTCTGTATTTGGCGGTGCTGTTCCTGTTTTTCCTGTGGAAAGACGTCTTTCAAGCTTTCAACTTTGACGGGAAATTCGGGATGGGAGTGGGCACGCTGGTGTTGTTGGTCAACATCATTCTCCTGACGACGTATACATTGTCTTGCCATTCCCTGCGGCACTTGGCCGGTGGAAAGATGGATTGCTTTTCGTGCGCTACGTTCGGAAAGCCACGGTACAAGGCATGGCAGTGGCTGACGATATTAAATGAGCGGCACATGTGGTTTGCGTGGATGAGCCTGATTTCGGTTGGATTAGCGGACCTGTACGTGCGGCTGGTAGCGTCCGGCGCGATCCAAGATGTGAGGATCTTTTGAGCGACCGGTTCGAAACGCACGAACACGATGTGCTGGTGATTGGCGCGGGGGGAGCGGGATTGCGCGCAGCGATTGAAGCGCTTGGGCACGGCGCTTCGGTGGGAGTGGTGAGCAAATCGCTGCTGGGAAAAGCGCACACGGTGATGGCTGAAGGCGGAATCGCGGCGGCGATGGCAAACGTGGACTCCGCGGACGGCTGGCAACCACATTTTCGCGACACGATGCGCGGTGGAAAAATGCTCAACAACTGGCGCATGGCGCAGTTGCACGCCCAGGAGGCGCCGGAGCGAGTAAAGGAACTGGAGCAATGGGGCGCGCTGTTTGATCGCACGGAGGACGGGAGGATTTTGCAGCGCGCGTTCGGCGGGCACACGTTCCGGCGGCTGTGTCACGTGGGAGATCGCACGGGACTGGAGATGATTCGAACGCTGCAGGATCGCGGCGTGCACATGGGATTTGACGTGTATATGGAGTGCACGATCGTGCGGCTGCTGACGGATGGACGGCGATGTGCAGGGGCGGTGGCGTATTGGCGCGAGACGGGACGCTTTGTGGTGTTCAAAGCGAAATCGGTCGTCATGGCCACGGGCGGGATTGGGAAGGCTTGGCCGATCACTTCGAATTCGTGGGAATACACGGGCGATGGAATGGCGCTTGCGTATGAGGCGGGCGCTGAGCTGATGGACATGGAGTTCGTGCAGTTTCATCCGACGGGGATGGTATGGCCGCCGGGCGTGCAGGGAATTCTGGTGACGGAGGCAGTGCGCGGCGAAGGCGGAATCCTGCGCAACAAAAATGGCGAGCGGTTCATGGAGCGCTACGATCCCAAGAGAATGGAGCTTTCGACGCGTGACGTGGTGGCGCGGTCGATTTACACGGAGGTGAAAGAGGGACGCGGGACGGAGCACGGCGGAGCGTACCTGGATATTTCGCACAAGCCCGCGGAATACGTTAAGAAGAAATTGCCGAGCATGTACCACCAGTTCAAGGAACTGGCGGACGTGGACATTACCAAAGGGCCGATGGAAGTGGGGCCGACGTGCCATTACATGATGGGCGGCATTCGCGTGGAGGCGGAGACGGCACAGAGTTCGCTGCCAGGACTGTTTGCGGCTGGGGAAGCGGCGGCTGGGTTGCATGGGGCGAACCGCTTGGGCGGAAATTCGCTTTCGGACTTGCTGGTGTTTGGCCGACGGGCGGGACTCTCGGCGGCGCAGCACGCGAAGCAGGTGTCTGCTCCCAATTTGGATGAAGGGCAGATCAGCGCGGCCGAGGGCGAGGCGTTGAGCGCGTTTCAGCGGCAGAGCGGAGAGAATCCTTATGCGGTGCATCGCGATTTGCAGAAGGTGATGCAGAACCTGGTGGGAATCTTTCGGACTCGCGAGGATATGGAAAAGGCTCTGGGTGAGCTGGCGAAATTAAGAGAGCGAGCGGCGCACACCAGCGTCGAGGGCTCGCGGATGTTCAATCCGGGGTGGCACATGGCCCTCGAGCTGAAATCGATGCTTACGGTTTCAGAGGCTGTGACGCGAAGCGCAGTGGTGCGGCAAGAAAGCCGCGGGGCGCACAGCCGGATCGATTTTCCGGACCTGAATGCGGAGTGGGGGAAAAAGAACAACATTATCTGGCGCGACGGAAGCGGGATGGGATTGCGGCAGGAAACGCGTCCGGAAATGCCGGCGGAGTTGAAGCAGATCTTGGCCGAGGAAAAATAGTGCGCGACGGTGCGAAATTGTGGCCGCCGAGGCTGGGGGATTCGGCGAAATGGATATGCCGTGGATAGCGCTGGCTCCTGTGGACGCGAGGCAGGAATACTTGGTGCTGCTGAGCTATTTGCCGCTGCGCAAGTACAGCAAGATTCCGGCGTTTCTACGGTACACGTTGCAGATTCAAGGGCAACTCCGCAGGACGGCGGGCGCAACGGGTTATTCGATGCGGATGAAGATGTTGAGCCGCAAATTCTGGACACTATCGGTTTGGGAGAGTGAGCGAGCTTTGATGGATTTTGTCCTCAACCTGCCACACGGAGACGTGATGAAGAGTCTTGCTCCGTACATGGGCGCGACCAAGTTCATGCGATGGAGGGTATTGGGAGCGGCGCTCCCACCCGATTGGGACGACGCTGTTCGGCGAGAGTCAGAGGGGAACTGAGCGATGGCGGACGCGATTCTAAAGGTGTTTCGCGGAAATAAGGACGGCGGCCAGAGCGTCGAATTCAAGGTGCCGGTGGCGCCCGGAATGGTGGTGCTCGACGCGCTTCACTACATTCAGGGACATTTGGCGCCGGACTTGGCTGTGCGCTGGAATTGCAAGGCAGGCAAGTGCGGCTCGTGTTCGGCGGAAGTGAACGGGCGGCCGCGGCTGACGTGCAAGACGCGCATGGATTCGCTGCCGCAGAACGAGCCGATTACGGTGATGCCGCTGAAGACGTTTCCGGTGATCAAAGACTTGGTGACGGACGTTTCCTGGAACTACAAGGTGAACAAGAAGAT
>Ga0210400_10003483_pt1 | contig 13943 bp, 10 predicted proteins | sample IncBWH26MmetaG_FD_155456 | JGI IMG/M metagenome (GOLD analysis project Ga0210400, IMG submission 155456) | Forest soil microbial communities from Barre Woods Harvard Forest LTER site, Petersham, Massachusetts, United States - Inc-BW-H-26-M | ecosystem: Environmental > Terrestrial > Soil >...
GAAGCCCTTGGGCCGCTGTGGGGCTTCCTTTACGGCTGGACACTCTTCCTCGTAATTCAGACTGGGACGATTGCCGCCGTGGGCGTGGCCTTCGGCAAGTTCCTGGGGGTTTTCTTTCCCGCGATTTCGTCGACGCATTGGATTCTGCACGTCTGGAAGGTTCCGCCGATTCCGATTGGTCCCATGGTCCTGGGCAATATGGATGTGGGCATTAACACGCAGAACCTCGTTGCCATTCTGCTGGTCGTATTTCTATCCGTCGTGAATATCTTTGGCTTGAAGACCGGGGCGATTATCCAGAATGTGTTTACGGCGGCGAAAGTCTCAGCGTTGCTGGGGTTGGTTTTTTTTGGTCTCGCCCTGGGGCGAAATGCTCAGGCGATTGCGGCGAACTTCGGCGCAAACTTCTGGCACAACGCGGGACTCGGCGCGCAGCACGCCGTTCAGGTTGGGGTAGGCGGTCCGGTCGTTATGGTTGGCACGCTTACGATTCTTGCCGTGGCGCAGGTGGGCTCGTTGTTTTCTGCCGATGCGTGGAATAACGTGACGTTCACTGCCGGAGAAGTAAAAAATCCCAGCCGCACTCTGCCGCTCTCACTGGCACTGGGCACGGGCGTGGTGATTGCGCTCTACATCTCCTGCAACTTTATTTATCTAAACGCGCTGCCGCTGGATGGAAGTCCCGCGGCGACGACGATTCTCGGCCGCGGAATCAAATACGCCTCGGAAGAACGCATCGGCACGGCGGTGATGACGCAAATGTTCAGCGCTGCCGGTGGTTTGCTGATGGCGGGAGCAATTTTGATTTCCAGCTTCGGCTGCAACAACGGCCTGATTCTCTCGGGCGCGCGCGTTTACTATGCCATGGCGAAGGATGGCCTCTTTTTTCGGAATGTCGCGAAATTGCATCCTACATACAAGACGCCCGCGGTTTCGCTGATGGTGCAGATGGTGTGGACCTGCGTTTTGTGCATCTCAGGAAGCTATGGGCAGCTTCTCGACTACATTATTTTCGCCGTACTGGTCTTCTATATTTTGACGATTGTGGGATTGTTTGTGCTGCGGCGGACGCGTCCAGATGCCGAGCGTCCGTACCGGGCGGTTGGCTATCCCGTGCTGCCGGCGATTTATATTGTGATGGCTTTATTCATTGATATCGTACTATTGCGCTACAAGCCGCAATTCACGTGGCCGGGATTGATTGTGGTCTTGCTCGGAATCCCGGTATATTACGCGTGGTCGCGAAGCGCGGAGGCAAAATGAGTACAACTATGATCCCTCCAGGGGGAACCAAACGAAGGGCCAATCTGTTCGCAGTCAAGCCGCTGAACCTGCTGATGGAAGAGGCTCGCGAGACGGGTGAGCACAGCCTTAAGCGCACGCTGGGAGTTTTTCAACTCACCGCTCTCGGAGTGGGCGCGATCATCGGCGCGGGCATATTTGTGATGGTGGGGCTGGGAGCGCACTACGCCGGTCCCGGACTCACGCTCTCATTCGTGCTGTCCGGCCTGGGATGCGCGTTTGCAGGACTGTGCTACGCGGAGTTTGCGGCTATGATTCCGCTCGCCGGCAGCGCCTACACTTACGCCTACGCAACCTTGGGCGAATTGCTGGCCTGGATCATCGGTTGGGACCTGACGCTCGAATATGCCATGGGCGCCAGCGCGGTATCTTCGGGATGGTCGAATCACTTCATCGAGCTGCTGAATATTTTTCACATCAAGATGCCGCTGTGGCTGGCCTACGATCACTGGACGGCGCTGAAGACCGCCGAAAATATTGTGGCGCGGCAGATGGCACAGGCCGCGGATCCCTCTTTGGTGGCCGGAACACAAACTTTCCTGGATAGAGTCAGCGCGATTATCAGCACGCAGTCTCCTGAATTGCTGCAACGCGCCCATGATCTGCTGGGTGCGCCGCATCTGTTCGGCACGGAGGTCGGCCTAAACCTTCCGGCTTTTATCATTGCCCTCATTATCACGGCAATTCTGGTCGTCGGAATCAAAGAGAGCGCGGAGTTTAACACCGGGATCGTCGTAATTAAGGTTTCGGTCGTGCTCTTTGTGATTGCATTGGGCGCACGCTACATCAACGTCAGCAACTGGGGTACGGACTGGCACTCCTACGCGCCCAACGGCCTCGCGGGAATCGGAGCCGGTGCGGCGTACATTTTCTTCGCGTACATCGGTTTCGACGCGGTCTCGACCACGGCGCAAGAAGCTAAAAATCCGCAGCGCGACTTGCCCATTGGCATGATCGCTTCGCTGGCAATCTGCACAGTCCTCTATATTGCCGTGGCCGGCGTGCTGACCGGGATGGTGCACTGGCAACAAATCAACATCGAGGCTCCAGTGGCTCGCGCATTCCTGGACCGTGGGCTTTCGACAGCATCGCATATCATTACTCTCGGCGCTCTTGCCGGGCTCACCAGCGTGATGCTGGTTATGTTGCTGGGCCAAACGCGCGTGCTCTACTCGATGGCCTGCGACGGACTTCTGCCCCGGAAGTTTTTCGCCGCGGTGCATCCCAGGTTCCGTACGCCGTGGAAGAACACCATTCTCGTCGGACTGCTGGCAGCGGTCGTTGGCAGCCTGACCCCGATCGACGATATCGGCCGGATGGTAAACATCGGTACGCTGCTGGCATTTGTGATTGTGTCGGTTTCCGTTCTCGTGCTACGCCGTACAAACCCCGGCCAGCCTCGGCCGTTCCGCACGCCGTGGGTGCCGCTGATTCCAATTCTTGGCGTGGTTTCGAACGGATACATGATGTACAAGCTGGGAATGTGGAACTGGATCCGCCTGGTGGGTTGGCTGGCGATTGGACTGATTGTGTACTTCACTTACAGCGTGAAGCACAGCCGGGTTCAGGCGTTGACAAAAGACAATGCTCAGTGATGAGTGGCCGGTAAGTTCGACAAGGCTCTCCGCTCGCGCGGAGGGCTTTTCGTTTTATAGTGGAGGGCCGGTGGTAGTCAGCAGGGCTAACGATGCGTTTCAACTGACTGCTGACTGCTAGCCACCGACGGCTGGTTTTCCTATGAAGATCGTGACAGCGGAAGAAATGCGTTCCATCGACCGCGCGACTAGCGAGCGCTTCGACGTGCCCTCTCTCACGCTGATGGAGAATGCGGGAGCGGCAGTTGCAGACTATGTGCTCGAGCACCACGCCGCAGCCGATCGCATCGTGGTTTTCTGCGGTAAAGGAAACAACGGGGGCGACGGGTTCGTGGCAGCACGCCGGCTGTATGAGCAGGGGAAAAAGGTAAGGGTGATACTGCTGGCGGACCCCGCCGAGCTACGCGGCGATGCGGCTGTGATGCTTGGTAGCTTGCCGTACCCAGCCGTGACGGTCCATTCCATCGAGGAATTGAATACTGAGCGAGTGCGGCTAACCCAGGGCGATCTGGTCCTCGATGCAATTCTCGGAACCGGCTTCAAGCCTCCGGTGAGTGGACTTTACGGTGAAGCGATCGCACTCATGAACGCTGCCCACGCTCCGGTGATCGCTGTGGATATTCCTTCCGGCGCGGACGCCGACGCCATGGCCCCACAAGAAGGGATCATTGCAAGGTCCGATGCCGTGGTTACTTTTACGGCGCCCCGTCCTGCGCATGTCTTGAGTTCACTGACGAGCGGGCCCACCGTCGTCGCAGATATCGGCTCCCCGGACGAAGCGATTGTTTCGTCGCTAAAGCTGAATGTGATTACGGCGCGCGATATTGCTCCGCTCATTGGTCCGCGCCCGGCGGAGTCGAACAAGGGAAGTTACGGGCACGTCCTAGTGGTCGGCGGATCGCTCGGGAAAGCGGGAGCGGCGGCGATGGCGGGCATGGCGGCCTTGCGAGCCGGAGCTGGGCTGTCAACCGTCGCAACCGCAAAATCGGTCCTGGAAACTGTGGCCGGATTTCATCCGGAGTTGATGACCGAAGCGTTAGACGAGACGGAATCGGGTACGATTTCGGCCAGCGCGCTGGATCGAATCATCGAGTTGGCGCGAGGGAAGACCGTTGTGGCGATCGGGCCTGGGATCTCACGAGAAACCCAGACCTCGGCGCTGGTGAGAAGTTTGATTGCGAAGCTTGAGGTTCCAATCGTTGTCGACGCCGATGGCCTCAACGCGTTTGAAGGCCGAGCTGACGGGCTCAATGGCAAAGGCCGCACTGTGGTGATTACTCCGCATCCCGGCGAAATGGCCCGATTGGCAGGCATCACGGTGGCCGAAGTCCAAAATGATCGATTGGGCGTGGCACGAAGGATTGCGCGCGAGCACGAACTAATCGTCGTCCTCAAGGGCTATCGCACACTCGTAGTTCGGCCTGACGGTGAAGCGTGGGTGAACACGACGGGGAATCCTGGCATGGCTACGGGTGGCACCGGCGACATTTTGACGGGCATGGTTGCGGGAATGCTGGCGCAACATCCGAAGCAAGCTTTCGCGGCGGTGCTAACCGCAGTGAATCTGCATGGACTGGCCGGCGACGTGATGCGCGAGAGTGTCGGCGAGTACTCGCTGGTCGCGACCGATTTACTGCAAGGCTTGCCAGAAGCCTTCCGGCGCACCCAGCAATCGGCGCTCGGAAAAGCTGTTGGCTGGTGAGTGAGTCCAGATTAGAGTGTACTATTCAGTCGTACATTACCTTGGCAGTTAACATCCTCTATCTTGCTGACGCGGCGTTCGTTATCGTCCTGAAACCCGCGCCCGGCGCTGGAATCCGGACATCTGCTTCCGTAACCTGTTACCCAGTGCTACCGCGTGCGATGGTACAAACACTCTTATGACCCACTTCCCCCAACCGCACCCTTCGCGGCGCGCGGCCCGGGTCCAGCTTGGAGATTCTGTCCTGGCTGCGATTCGATTAGAAGATGGCCGGCGTGCTAAAGCCAAACTACAAAGCATCTCAACCACAGGCGGGCTGTTGCAATTGCCTCGTTCGCTCGGGCAGGGCGATTTTGTCGAAGTCGCATTTCAAACTCAATCTGGCCCGGTGAGCGGCATGGCGGAGATTCTCACACCGATGCGAAACACCACTACCGGTGTTCTGCAGCCGTTCCGCTTCGTCGCGTTAGAGGATGATGACCACCGGCGCCTTCGAACATCGCTGGACCACGTTGCCGACCGCAGCACGCTGGGGCTGAAGTCAAGCATCTTCAACGTAACGAAGACGATCTAGAAGCTGCGGAGGGCAAGAAAAGCGCACCTCAAGCGCTGAAGCGCCGACCCATGTCCGGGGGCATAACGGTACGAGTGGAGTTCGTACCCTTCCCGTTCTGGAGTAAGGTTGACCCCTTCATCTGTTTCCGTCTCGCTATACTGGTCGAGATGACGCGCGAAATCGCCACACATTCAGCAGAGGAGACAATCGCTCTCGGGCGTACACTCGTTGACTTACTTTCGCCCCCGAAGCTGGTTCTCCTGCGCGGCGATCTAGGCGCGGGAAAAACCACGCTGGTCAAGGGAATCGCTGCCGGCTTCGAAGCGGCCGAGGAAGAAAACGTCACCAGTCCCACCTTTACGCTGGTGCACGAATATCGCGGGCCGCGAGCCAATCTTTATCACATTGATCTGTACCGGATCGACACGCAGCGAGAATTGGAAACGCTGGGGTTGGATGATCTACGGTCGGAGAACAGCGTTCTGCTCGTTGAGTGGGGAGAAAAGTTTCCGCGATTTGTGCGGGAGCGAGATGTGGAGATTTCGTTGCAACGCGCAGGGGAGAACGAGAGGCGGATTCAGATAATCCGTTAGAGCTTCGGAATGAACCGCGCAGATTCGGGATTGCGGGCTTTTCTTGGCGCATGTTATCGTCCTACCGTCGGATCGAGGGCGGCATTAAGCATGCTCCCGCATCTGTACACCATCATGAGTTCTGGCCTTCACCCGACTCCACTCGCGGTCGATACCACGCCGAAATCCCGGATCGGGTCCGTCGATCTTATCCGGGGCGCGGTGATGATCCTGATGGCAGTCGATCACGTGCGGGTCTATTCCGGCGTTCCGGCCGGTGGCCCCACGCCGGGGGTCTTTTTCACTCGCTGGATCACCCACTTCTGTGCGCCGGCATTTGTCTTCCTGGCCGGGACCAGCATCTTCCTGTACGCTCGCAAGCATACGGGCGTGTCGCGGTATCTGCTCATCCGCGGCATCTGGCTCATCTTCCTGGAATTCACATTTCTCCGGGTGGCCTGGACTTTCAATTTCGATTTCATGCATTACGAGATGGCCGGCGTTATCTGGGTCATTGGCTGCTGCATGATCCTGATGGCCGGATTGGTGAAACTGCCGCTGCCTGCAGTCGGCACGATCGGTGTGGTCATCATCGCAGCTCACAACCTGATGGATTCACACATGGGCAAGCTGCTCGATGGCCTCGACGGGAACCCGCTTTCGGCTCTCTGGAAAATCTTCTATGTTGGTTTCTTCGCCGGCCCGATCCAGTTTGGCCCCAACGGCCCGAACCTGATCGTGCTTTACTCGATCATTCCGTGGATCGGGGTCATGGCGGCCGGTTATGCGTTCGGCAAAGTCCTGACCCTCGACCCAGCGCAAAGAAATCGCCTGTGCCTGATCATCGGACTCTCGGCGATCGCTCTCTTCCTCGTGCTGCGGGGATTCAACTTATACGGAGACCCGCGTCCGTGGCACACCGCCGCCCAGGGACGAAACGGAGCGCCGCCAATGCCAGCGCTGTTGTCGTTTCTGAACACCACGAAGTACCCGGCATCGCTCTCTTTCTTATTGATGACTCTGGGTCCCATCATCGCGCTGATCCCACTGCTTGAGGGCCTCAGCGGTGCAGTCGCCCGTGGAATCACCGTTTTCGGACGTGTGCCGTTCTTCTTCTACATGCTTCACATTCCTTTGATCCATGCACTCGCGCTCGTGGTGTCGAAGGTGCGGCTTGGATTCGTAAGCCCCTGGCTCTTTGCCAACCATCCCATGGGCAATCCCGAGCCGCCGGAAGGTTACGTCTGGAGCCTTCCGCTTTTGTACCTGATCTGGGGGATCACAATCGTGCTGCTCTATCCCGCATGCCGGTGGTTTGCTGCGCTCAAGGCGAGAAGGAGCGATTGGTGGCTGCAATACTTCTAGAAGAGTGAGTTGAATGCGCTAACGCGTAAGCCGGTGGGATGCCGATGGAGCCAGCACCGACCGCAGGCACGTTCCAGGCGCATTCCACTCTCGCACCATCGAGAAGAGGATGGCGGCGGCGAAGAGCGCGAACAGGAGGCGGTTCCTGCTCATTGCTTCCATTATCGCACGCGGCTAAGACCCTTCACCACAGAGGACACTGGGGTTCACAGGGTAGAACACTCAGGTTTCTAGAACCCCATGATGTTATAGCCGCAATCGACATAGATTACTTCGCCGGTGATGCCGCTGCTGGCATCCGAGGCGAGAAATACTCCGGTCGAGCCGACTTCGTTCACGTCGACGTTGCGGCCGAGCGGAGCGCGCTCGGCGTGACCCTTGTGCATGTCGCTGAAGCCGGCGATGCCGCGCGCGGCAAGGGTTTTGATGGGTCCCGCCGAGATGGCATTCACGCGAATATTTTTCTTGCCTAACTCATATGCGAGATAGCGCACACTACACTCGAGGCCTGCCTTAGCCACGGCCATCACGTTGTAGCGCGGCACAACTTTTTCTGAGGCGTAGTAGGTCATCGTAAGAATGGATCCGCCGTCTTCCATCAACGGCGCGGCGGCGCGGGCCACGGCGATCAGCGAGTAGACGCTCACATCGAGCGCGATGCGGAAGCCTTCGCGCGTAGTGTTGAGAAAGTCTCCCTTCAACTCTTCGGCAGGAGCGTAGGCTACCGAGTGCACCAGCGTGTGCAGCTTGCCGTGCCGCTCTTTGAGCGTGGCGAAGAGGCGGTCGATTTCTTCGTCTTTGCTGACGTCGCACATGTAGCCCTCGGCGCCGGGGAGGGAGAGGATCAGGTCTCTGGCTTCCTGCTCCAGGCGCTCGTTCTGGTAGGTGATGGCGAGCTTCATGCCGGCGGCGTGCAGGCCTTGAGCGATGGACCAGGCGATCGAGCGTTTGTTGGCGACTCCGAAGACGACAGCGTTGCGGCCTTGCAGATCAGCGGACATGAGTGCTCCTTGGAATGGGAAGGATAGCAGCGGAAGCCGTGAATTTACCATAGAGGCACAGAGACGCAGAGAAGACCTAGGCATTCCATTTTCGATCTCCAATTGCCAATGAATTGCCAACGAACCTAAACGACATCTTCAACGGAGTGTTCTCTGTGACTCTGTGTCTCTGTGGCGAATGGATCTTCATTCCGCAACGCCGACTTCCTCAACCGTTGTTTTCCCTGCCGGCCAGCTCGCAGCCACAAACGACAACATGTAAACACAGGCGAGAATGGCGAAAGCGGCCACCAGGCTTACCTTGTGCGCGACTGCACCCACTGCGAGCGCCAAGGCCAATTGCAGCGAGGTGCCGAAGAAATAAAAAGCATTTTGTACGCGGCCCATCAGATGCGCCGGTACCATCTCCATCAGGCTTGTATTCATGGCAATGCCGCCGACGCCGCGCGCCGAGCCCATCAACGCGTAAAGCGCAATGGCAGCGACCAGCCAGTGCGAGATTGGGGCGCAAACCACGCACGCAGCCAGCAGCGCCATCGAGAACGCTACAGAGCGCCGTCCCCCGAGACTCGCGATGAGGGCTGGCGTGTACAGTGCACTTAGAAACGCGCCCGTGCCCCATCCGGCGTTGAGCCATCCGTAGCCGACCGCGCCGGCGTGGAAGACGCGCTCGCTCAGCGAGGGTGTGACAACCACTCCCGTGACCATGGCTCCCAAGAACAATGCCCAACTGATGCCGAGCAAAATGACGGCACGACGATCCCGAATAAAATGGAGGCCTTCGCGCAACTCGCGCCAGAAGCGTTCGAATTGAGTTTCAGCGGCGAGAATGTCGTCCCGCAATTCGTCGGGGCGTAGCACAACATGACGTCCTTTCCGCACGGCGAAGTAGCAAAGGAACGAAACTACGTACGTCGAGACGTCGATCAAGAGCACGCCGCCCAGGCCGATGTGGTTGTAGATGAAGCCGACGATCGACCCGGCGATGAGCCACCCTCCCTGGACGCCGGCCAGCAGAAAGGTATTCGACTGCACGAATTCGCCTTCGGGCGTGAGTTCCTGGATGAGAGCGGTAATCGTTGGCCAGAACATCCAGAAACCCGCGGCCACAAGCGTATTCATCAAATAAAGCTGCCACACTTGCACATGGTGCCGAAATGCGAGGATGGCTACGGTTACGATAATCACAGCGCGTACGGCGTCGAGCCACATGACCAGACGGCGGCGGTCTTCGCGGTCGATCAACACACCTGTGAAGGGAAGCATCAGCATCGCCGGGATAGTTTGCAGGACGGCGAAAGTGCCCAGCGCCATCTCCGAGTGCGTGGCTTCGAGGATGTACCAGGCCACCGCGGCTGAATTCATCCCGCTGCCCAACATGGAGATCACGTTGGCGGCAAAAACGAAGCGCAGCGGACGCCGGCTGAGAATGGTGCGCATTCATTTACTTTAGCCGAAGACTGGAAAACGGAGCTCGGACTTCGGACGTAGCCCGAAAGCCGACAGTCCGGCGTCGCTCCCATTGATTGGTGGTTGGTCTGTATCTGGAATCATTTGTGCAGGTGGAGATTCCTCGTCCCGCTGGTGAAAACGCGGGACGTCGGAATGACGCCAAATGGGGAGATTTCCGTACTTCAAACCGGCCCACTACCTCGTGATCTGCGTGCTTGCGTCGATCTCATTTCAGCGGTACGATTCGCCTGCTTAGGAATTGCAGGCACCTTTCTCGTTGCCAACGGAGGTGACTCATGAAGCGCCACGCACGATTGCTGGCGATCACCGCGTTTTCAGTTCTTTTCTTTTCCCCGAAGTCCGCGAGCGCGCAAATCGACAAACTTGTAATTCCCGCCGGCACGCCGGAGGACCACGATCTGCAGGCTATTTCGGCGGAAGGGGATGCGTCGAAGAAGCTGGCCTTGTATCAGGACTTCGTCCAGAAGTACTCGTCCAACCCATCGGCGGTGGCCTACGGTGATTGGCAGATTTCCCAGGCGCACCAAACTGCCGGCGACTTGAGTAAGGCGCTCGAGTTTGGAGATAAGGCACTGGCAGCGGCGCCGCACAATCTCGATATTTTGGTGTCGCAGGCGAGCATAGCGCAACAGGCCAAAGACAACGGCAGGCTTGTGGACTACGCAGCGAAAGGGGGCGCGGTCTGCAGTTCCATCGGCAAGCAGCCGAAGCCTGATGGCATGAGTGACGAGGATTTCACCCGGCAGTTGGCGGACGATAAGAGCGCGGCGAAGAACAACTGCGATTTTCTCGAGTCGGCGGGCTTTAACGCAATCGCGAGCGAGACTGATGCGAAGAGCCGCATGGCTGCTATTGAAAAGTTCTCGGCGGCATTTCCCGATTCAAAGTTTCAGAACGACGTTGCAAGTTACGCCATGTACACGCTGGGACCGGGACAGTTAAACGATCAGGCGCGGCTGTTTGCCTACGGAGAAAGAACGCTGGCGGCGAATCCGAACTCTCTGCCGGCTTTGCTGCTGCTGGCGGGCACGTACGTGGATGATCCAAAGGCCGGCAGTTTGGCGAAGGCGGTCACCTACGCGCAGAGAGCGATTACCGCCGCCAAGGCTGATGAGCCAGAGGCGGACAAGTCCCGCAAATTGTCCGCTGGGGTGGCGCACTCGATTTTGGGATATGCGTATATCAAGCAGGACAAGACCGCGGTGGCGATTCCGGAATTGAAGTTGGCCACGGCGATGCTCAAGGGGCAGGACGATCAGCAATACTCCATCGCGCTTTACCGGCTGGGATTTGCCTATGCCAAGTTGAGCAAAGTGAGCGAGGCGCGCGATGTGTTGGCGGAAGCGGTGAAGATTCAGGGTCCGGTCCAGGCTATGTCGCAGGATTTGCTGACGAAGGTGAACGCAGCGAGGGCGAAGGGAAAGTGAAGGCAAGCTGTTCTGTGACTTGCCGGGACCGGAGTCACGGCTTGACCAACTCCTCCGAAAGCAGGTGAGCCTTCTCGGCGAGGCTGCGGCCTCGCTGGGCGTCTCCAGCGGTGATAGCCGCCTTGGTCTGATCCATATATTCTTTGATCTTATTCACCATTTCCTGCTGGTTGGAGGTGAGCTGACGCCCTGCCAGCTTCTTTAAGTTCTCGCTGGTCGCCGCAGAGAGTTGCTCGGTGGACTGTTGTTGCCATGCCTGGTCGCTGGCGGTGCCGCCACTCAGTTGGATGGAAGGCTCGTTCGACCCGCCGTTGCGAACTACCTTTTTCGGAGGGGGGCAAGGCGGCAGTTGCTGCGAGGTGGCTTTAGCGGAACCAGTATCCGGAGTTGTTGGTCCGGTCTCAGCGGGCGTAGCCGCGTTAGGAGCCGTTGGGTCCAGTGCAGTCGGAGCGTCTGAGCAGTTCGCGGAGTCGGTCTTTTTATGCTTTCGATGATGCTGCGCGGAGGGCTTTGCCGGGGCGGCTTCCGAACTCTGCTTGGCGGGAGCGGGGGAAGCTTGCGGGGGTTGGACGCTGCCTGATGTGGTGGTCTGTGGCGGCGACGTGCTTTCTGAGCTCTGCTGGACCGATAAATACAACTCGGCAACCACGGGAGCGCGCCGCGGACAATTGAAACTCAATAGATGAATTCCGAGGACGGCGGCCAGAATCATAGTCAATCCATCAGACGGCGACTACTGGAATCTTACGCCAGAAGACGGGCGAGCCAATCGTGCTCTCTGTTGCAAGAATTAATTACTGGTTCGAGTGGGTCGCGGCTTCGGGCTCCGAATCAAGACTTGAGCTGGCCAGCGGAAGGCGAAAGCGAAACGTCGTTCCAGCGCCTTCGGTCGACTCAAATTCAACAGAGCCATAGTGCCACTGCAGGATCTGGTAAGTCTGCGCCAGCCCGATGCCGGTCCCGTCCTTCTTCGTGGTGAAATAAAGCTCAAAGATTTTGTCTCGCACATCCGGAGCGATGCCCGGCCCTTGATCGGAGATCTCGGCGATCACGGAATTTTCTTCGCGGTGCGCCGCAATGGTGAGTTGGCCGCCGTCGGACATGGCCTGAATTCCATTGATCACGACGTTCAGTAGAGCCTGCTTGATTAAATCGAGATCGGCTTTAACGAACAGAGGTTCCTCCGGCATGTCGCGCTGGATGTGAACGCCATGCTGCTCGGCATCGGGACCGGCCAGCAGGGCAACGTCGTCGAGCAGGCGCCGGAGGTCCATTTCCATCAAGTGCAATTCGCGTGCGCGCATGAAGTCCACCAGAGTCTGCACCACCCGATCCAGCCGGTAAATCTCGCTGCCAATGATGTCCATGTGGCGGCGTGTGTCGGGATCCAGTTGATGCAGCTTGTTTTTCAACAGCTGCAAGTGCAGCACGATGGCATTGATAGGATTCTTAACTTCATGGGCCACGCCGCCGGTAACCCTGCCGCTGGCGGAAAGGCGTCGCGACATCTCAATTTCATCTCCGATCCGGCGGACTGATTCGGCGTCGCGCATGATCAGCAGGGCGCCAATCTGCGTGCTCTTTTCCTGAACGAAATCGAGAGAAACCTGCACCCGCCGGTCAGCGGCCGCGACGAACTCGCGTTGAAGCAGGGGGCGCTTGCGCTCGAATGCGTCCAATACCGAGGCGCCGAGCGGGGAGTCGCGCAGGAAAACCTCCTGCGCTGTTTTGCCGAGCAGTTCCGCTCGAGGTCTGCCAAGAAAGCGCTCGACCGGTGCGCTCACGAGCACTACCCGGGAATCGCGGGTGAACAACATCAGACCATCCTGCAACTTGGACATGAGTTGGTCGACGTTGTCTTTCAGTGCCGAGAAAATTTCTTTGCTATCGCGGATTTGCCGGCCCAGGTTGGCAATCTTTAGAGTCACGAGACCGAACTCATCGTGTTCGGACTCGTGCCCGTAGAACTCTTCGCCGCTACCGGAGGTGACGCTGTCGAGGTTGCGGCTAATCTGTCGCAGCGGTCCAAGCGCGAGGTTGGATATGCTGGCGGCTAACCACAGAGAAAGGAAGATGGAGGCGACTGAGAAATAAACTGCGTGCATCAAACGCGGCTCGATTTCGCTCTTAAGAAATACGGTGGAGACACCGATATGGATGGTGCCGAACGGCGCTCCATTCAGTTGCAGAGGATAACTCACGTCATATACGGACGGGCTGTACACCAGGCGGAGTTGATCCGAGAAGCGCGCCTTTGTAACAGTATTGAAATCCGGCCGCTGCTCGGTCTGTTTGCCCACGAGTTTTGGAGTCGAATGCAGCAACACTTTCCCGCTGGCATCGACAACCGAAGCATCGTAAACGTAGGGCCAGAGCGCCGTGTCGGACTCCATATTGTTCAGGATGTTGGTGTCCATCGGCAGATATTCGGCGAGCGCGTGCCGCACTGCCGCAGGATCATTGGTATCGATGGGCGTACTGCTCAGATCCGGAAGATCGTTTTCGGCAAAGTACTCAAGTTGTTGCGCAAGCCGGCTGGCACTCTCATAGGAACTGTTGATACGCAAGCGCAAGGTCTGTGATATGTAGAGGATGGAGAAGGCAGTCACCATTACGGTCACCATAAAGGTGATAGCGATCACGATAATGACTTTGCGTCGCATGCAGGACCAGTTGTCAACTCCCAGGCGGCAGCGGAAGCGGTGCCTCGTTGGCGAAATTCAGAGTGGTCGCTAGCGTCCGGCCGCCGCCAACCACTTAAGCCTCCTCCTTCTGTAACCGCATCGGCTGTGCCACTCCCATATTCTTTGAGCTTATTATGCAATGTTTTCAGACTGATGCCGAGGATTTCCGCCGCCCGGGTCTTGTTGTTGCTGGTGGACTCCAGGGTTTTGAGAATAAGCATCTTTTCGGCTTCTCCAACGGTTGTACCCACGCCGAGGCGGACAGC
>Ga0210400_10003485_pt1 | contig 13942 bp, 7 predicted proteins | sample IncBWH26MmetaG_FD_155456 | JGI IMG/M metagenome (GOLD analysis project Ga0210400, IMG submission 155456) | Forest soil microbial communities from Barre Woods Harvard Forest LTER site, Petersham, Massachusetts, United States - Inc-BW-H-26-M | ecosystem: Environmental > Terrestrial > Soil >...
GATCACTTCCTACAAGCCGACTTCTCAGGACTAATCCCGCCGTCGAAGTCGGATAGCTTCTAGTTAGCCGACGATGCGGGAGTGAATCACGTGGAGACCCGAAAGAAGCGACTTGATAGTTGACATTGCGAGTTCTTCTACCGAGCGTGGGCTGCAGCTTCTTCGATCAGAGCTACAACCTCCTTCGGCCTGGAAACGTAGACGCGTGGCTGGCGCCTGAGGCTTCGAGTTTGTGACTGTTGGCTCGTGTGGCATAGCACCGTTCGAGGTCGGGATTAATGTTTCTGTCGGCTCCCGCTACCAACATCCAACTTGGTTTGCTTTTCCACGCAACCGTAGTAATAACTGCTGTGAACATTATACGCAAAGTACCTGCGATCGCGCCATGAAAGCGGCCTGCTCAGCAGACAGGTCGGCTGCGAAGTACTCATGAAACTGAGCGGGATCGAGGTAGGTGAAACCGTCTGCGGTCTTCTTTATTGCACCAGACTTGCTGAGGTCGCCTGGGAAGCGCTTGCCGTCGTCCGCCTCGTTCTCCCCAGCGTCTGGCATGTGGGCCGCGATATACACCAAACCAGCGACGGACAAGCCCGTACCGGCTTCGGCGATTACGGCTCCCCTATACCTACGACCGACAAGAATGCATGGTCCATCTTGTTGAGCAAGGACGCGCTTGTGGCAGCCACGTTGTCTTTAAACGAAGCACCTAGAACTACCAGATAAATTTCAGGGCAAACTGAATCTGACGAGAAGTCGTTTGCGTGGAGGTGATGAGTCCGGCACTTGAGATGGGTTTCCCACTCTGATCGAAGACCGTGGAATTGTCGGTCGGCGAGGCGAAGTTAGCACGGTTGAGGATGTTGAAGAATTCCGCCCGGAACTGAGCGTTGAAATTTTCCGAGATGCGCCGGATGTGGTTGTTCTTGAATACAGAAGCGTCCAACTTGGACACGCCGGGACCAATCAGGGTGTTGCGACCCAAATTTCCCCATTTGTTCGCACCGGGGAAGGCCAAACATCCGGTCTTGATGTAGTGGTTGGGATTTCCCGGGTTCGTAAGTGTGCCGCAGCCCGGCCCTGCCAGGCGGTTCGGGAGCTCACTGGTCTCATCCAATTTCATGCCGGCAGGATCACCGCCCAGGATTGGCGTGAAAGGCTGGCCGGAGCTTGCTTTGTAGAGGCCGCCCAATTGCCAACCGCTGGCAGCCCACGCCAAGGCGCGGGAACTTCGGTCGGCGCTCGGCAACTCCCAGGTAAAGCTCAATACCAAAGTTTGTGCGACATTAAAGTCGGACAGCCCGCGCGTAGTGCGCTGGTCAAAGAAAAGTTGATTGAACAAACCATTGGGAAAGGCATCGTCCGCTGCGGTCGCGGATAATGTGTCGATACTTTTCCCCCACGTGTATGCGCCGTGCAATTCGACTCCATGGCTGACACGCTTGGATACATCCGCCTGCAGGGCGTGATAAAAGGAACTGGCTTGCCAGAGGGTCGAATTGATGCGGCCAAAATTCGGATTCAGCGTGCTGCTGGTCGCTGTCGGTGGAAACACATACCCGGCCGGAGTGAGCGTGGGAAGAACCATATCGATGTTGTCGACACGGTAAGGAAGATGAACTCCACGAGAGCCAACATAGCCGATCGTCAGCGAGAGCGTCGAGGTCAACTCCCGCGCGATTCCCAAATTCCACTGCATTACGTAGTTCCGTTTAGGATGGAATTCATAGAAGCTGCCAAGCCCGAAATTCGATTGATTACCGAATGCTTGAAAAGCACCGGTTGGGAACATGCCGGGCTGAAGTGTATTGGCGAAGACGGAACTAACAAATGGTTCACCCAGTTGAAATGAAGATGTAAATTCGTACGGCAGCGGCAGCACATCGAAAATGCCGAACCCGCCGCGCAACAGGATCTTCCCAGCTCGTGGATTCCAGGCAAATCCAACGCGCGGTTCGAAATTCCGCAAGGTCGGGTTTGAGAAAAACGGCGCGCCGACATGAGGCACAGCATCCGTCAGGTTACGCAGATTCGAGATGCGGTTCTGCGACTCGGTCGGAACCGTAGCCATTTCATAGCGCAACCCAAGATTCACGGTGAGGTTTTTTTGCAGGCGAACGTCATCCTCTATATAGGCGCCGAACAAGGTCTGACGCAATCCGACATCCGGCACATTAGCACTGCCCGCTCCCTGGAATACCTGGGGCCGATTGGTCAGAAAGTTGAGCAACGAATCGAAGCGAAAACGCCCGTTTACGGCCGGAAGAGATAGCTGGTTGTCCTGCATGCGTTCAACGAGCACGCCCAACTTTATGCTGTGGATACCTCGGGTGAGAAAAACATCGTCACCTCCTTGAAAGGAATTCCAGGCAAGAGACTTCTCGGAGAGCAGAACTCCCCCTGCCGTGGGCGCACCGGAGAAATTGGTCACTCCAGGCACCGAACGCACTTCACCGGCCAAACCTCCTGGCACAAATGCGAAAGAGGGGTCAAGCATGTTCGAGTTCAAAATCTTGGTTAAGCCTCCAGTAATGCCAACGGAACGGCTGAAACCAAAGCGAGCGGCATTGAGGAGGGTGGCACTGAATAGGTGCTGGGCGTGGAGAGTTACGACTTGACGCCGCGAAACAGTATTGGCAAGCAACTCGTTGAAGTTGTCGGGCTGGACGGTCTCGGAGTTATCGCGCATGTAGGTGGCGGACAGCGTGTCTCGATCGGAGAACTTCCGATCGACTTTGACCGTAAAATAGTTTTCATTAGTAATTTGCTGGCCGGCGAAGGAAAAAATCCCGGTATCGCCATTGCCCAGCAGAGGGCCGTTGGGCAGCGGATAGAAGGCATTAATGAAGCGAAGTACATTGGGATCGACGCTGACCGTACCCGTGGAGAGATTTCCAGCGCGTGCAGTTGCCGAAGGGACGGTGTCCACCGTGGTCACACCGAGTGATTGGCGAAGCCCCTCATAGTCTCCGAAGATGAACATTCGATCTTTCTGAATCGGTCCACCTGCTGAGGCACCGAACTGATTGCGTTTGAAGGGTGGAATTCTGCCGTCAAAAAAGTTTCGTGCGTCCAATGCGCTATTTCGAAAGAACTCGTAGACGTCACCGTGAAACGCTTTGGTTCCGGAACGAGTGATCGCGTTAATGACGCCGCCTGAGGTTCGTCCATACTCGGCCGGATAATTGCTGCCCAACACAGAGACTTGCTCAACGGCGTCGATTCCGAGATTGTCACCCAGGACGCTGCCGGGAGCACCATTGGAATAATCGTTGATGCTGATTCCGTCCAGGCAATAGCTGTTTTGGTCGGGTCGGGCGCCCGAGATGCTTATTGGCGCTCCAAAGCCGCGTTCGGTATTTCCACCGCCGCTGGCACTTCCGGTTTGAACGCCGGTGACGCCCGCTTGCAAAGTGGCAAGCTGGGTCCAATCGCGTCCATTGAGCGGCGTATTCTGCACGACGGAATTGTCAACGCTGCCGGGCGATTCATTTGAGGGCACGCCGGGCGCGGTAGCACGCACCAGGGTCTCGGAATTCCCTGGGCGCATGACAATATCGAGGGCGCGCCAGCTTCCGACCGCCACAGTAATGCCGCTCCAGACCTGGGTAACGAACCCCGGGGCGGAAGCCGTCATTTCGTAGTTGCCAGCAGGTAGTGCAGGCAGGCTGTAAGAGCCGGAGGTATCGGTAAGGGCGGTCCTGACCTGGCCGGTGCCCACATCTTTCACAGAGATCTGAACACCCGGCATTACAGAACCGGAGGCGCCTCTGGCGGTTCCGGTTATGCTGCCTCCGGCGACTTGCCCTTGAGTGACCGGCGGTACCGCACACATGAAGACCGCATGGAGCGTAGCTAAGATGGCCGCCGCGTAGAAGCGATTGAATGCCAGGAGTCCATAATAGGAGCGGTGACTTTCTGCAATTTTCAAGTCGCCCTCTTCTGGAATCAATTCATTCGGTCCGAGAAGTATCACATCGCGACGCTTATAACTGTAAACTTATTTTCTTAATCGAACATCGATCGGCAGCGGCACTGCCGTTGACGCCTGTTTCTTTAGTCAGAGTTTGAGGATTCGTGCGGCGTTGTCGCCTAAGATCATCTTTCGTTGCGTGCTCGTTATGTTTACCTGGTCTAGGAAATGCACCGGCCTTTCGCACCCCATGTCGAGACAGTAGTCGCTCCCGATCATGATGCGCTCGGCGCCGACTTCACTGATCACGAACTCCATGACGGATTTCGAGTGGACCAAGGTATCGAACGTGAACCGCTGTAGATACTTGCTAGGTGGCTGCGGCAGGTTCAACTTTTGAATTTCCGGGCGCACCGCTGCGCCGTGGTCGATGCGTCCGGTCAGCATCAGCAACACGCCGCCGCCGTGCGGCAGACAAACCTGAAGGTTCGGGTGCCGGTCGAGCACCCCGCCGAAAATAAGGTGGCAGGCGGCAATGGCGGTGTCGAAAGGAAAGCTCAGGATGTTCGAGAGATTGAAGGGTGCGGTGCGCTGTCCACCGACCACCTGCAGCGGATGCAGAAAAACCGGGAGGTCCAGCCCCTCGATGCGCGCAAAAATGGGCTCGAACAAGGGGTCGTCGAGATCGCGGTGGTTGATGTTTGTGCCCATGTAAACGCCGCGGATTCCCGGCAATTTGCTAGCGCGATTCAATTCGTCGATAGCGCGATCGGGAAAGAGCATGGGAAGCGTGAGCAATCCGAACAGCCGTGTTGGATATTCCAAGTGGGCGGCGCTGGCCGCATCGTTCCACGCGCGCGATAGTTTGTGAGATACGTCTTCGTCCCCCCAATGGGCCATTGGCCCGGTGAGGGACATGGCCTGGACGGCGGTGCCTTGCGCGTCCATATCCGCGATGCGCTTGTTCAGATCGATGAGGCGATATGGAAGTGGTCCCTGGAAGCGCACCTCCGTTTTGATATAAAAGCCCTCCTCAGATGCGCGATATTCCACATTGAAGCGCGGTCCCTCTTCCGCGAGCACGTCGAGATAGGCTTGCGGAAAATAATGCGTGTGAATATCGACGGGGCGCACACCGGGAACATCATGATTCGGCATGATATTTGATCTCCTGAGTGGTTATGGTCAATGACCCTTTTGTCGTTCGGTTTGAAGTGGCAATGATGATGTCCCAATTACGTTCGACGTTTCCCCGCACCCCTCACAGCCTCGCCCCCGTATAGGTGTGAGGTGGCACGACTTTTACTGCAATCGCGGAACACCGAGGCGATCCGCGAGTTCATCCAGAACCTTGCGCAGTTCGGCGCCCAGCGGAACGCCGTTGGCCATCCGCTCCTGATAGACGCGCGCCGTTCGCTCTCCAGGCAGCCGAACTTCATCGACGCCAGGAAGGGTCGGAGACGATTTCATGACCTCCCACATGGCGTCGACTCCCTGTTTGAAGGCTTGCACATCCGCGAATGTTGAGATGTCCACTGCCACAATGACTTGTCCTGTGTTGCTGGGGGTTTTGGAATCCTTGGTGTAGTCGACCACGTCGCGGCCAAAGGCGGCTCCGTTCAACGTGCCCGCCAGCAAGCCAATCATCAGCGCCAAGCCATAGCCTTTCGGGCCGCCGATGGGAACAAGGAAACCTTCACTCGCGCGCTTCGGATCTGTTAAGGGTCGGCCTTGCCGATCGATCATCCAGCCTTCCGGCATTTGCTCATTGCGCTGTGCCTTGAGCCGGATCTTGCCAAACGCGGTGTTGGTCGTAGCCATATCGAGAACGATCGATGGATGCTTCGAGGCAGGCACGGCAATGGAAATGGGATTCGTGCTCAGCAGCACCTCGGTGCCGCCCCAAGGCGGCAAGAGATTCGCGTTGCCCACGCAGATATACAACCCGATCATGTCGTGCTCCGCAGCCATTCGCGGATAAAGTTGCGCCGGGCCGGAATGATTGCCGTGCCGAGTGCCTACCCAACCGACGCCACACTGGCGGGCCTTCTCGATGGCCAACTCGGTGGCGCGTTTCATAACCAGATGCCCCAGTCCGTTGTCACCGTCAATGAGTGCGGCACCCGGCTTATCGTTCAATATGCGGATGCTAGGCCGCGGATTGACTGCGCCGCCTTGGATCTGCTCCACGTACTGCGCCAGCCGGAACACACCATGGGCGTTCGAGCCGAGCGCGTCGGCTTCGACTATTAGAGCGGCCACTTGAACGGCATCCGCGGGGGGAACATTCACGGAAACAAGCGCTCGCGTCACGAACGCCTTGAGTTCAGCTATTCCAACACCTGCATTGCCCACCACGGGTTTGGCCGTTTCGCTCACTGTGACACCATTCGGTTTGCGATCATCTTGGTTACACTAAAGACCGGCGCGCTATATACCGCATTTGCATTCCGAATTTGAACTGAAAGACGAACTCGACGGCGGCATGCCTCAAGGTACGTAATCGAATACCATGAGATGGGCTTCTTCGATTACCAGGTCAGAAAGCATCGATGTTTGCCAGCCGGATTTCTTTTCGCGGGCTGTAACGCCTTGCGCGATATTCAATTCCTTAAGCAGATCTCCCTGGAAGTCCTGTGTCCCATGGCGCGCCGTGAGAACGTAGTGCCTCGGGACAGCCGAGTAGAAGCGCTTCAATTCAGGAACCCAGAGCCCGGTTTTCGAGATTGCTCCGGTCGGGACTTTTCCAAGAAGCTGGAAGTGATCCGGGTCTATCTCCTTAAAGACCGCGACAGTCCCAGTGGTCCCCACAAAGTAAATGCGGCCAGTAGCGTCGTCGTATTGGAGGTCGTCCGCGCCGCCCACACTGTCCAGCACTTGCACCACTTTTCCGGTCTCTGTGTCGATGACAACCAACTTCCCCGGTTCGTGTTGGTGCCCCCCTCCGATATTGCCGGTGTGAGCTATCGTCCGGCTTCCAACAAACAGACGATGATGGGCGGCGTCCAGACCAGCCGTATGTGGCACCGGGCCTCCAGTGATTGGCCACTGAGCGATGACTGCGCGTTTTTCTAGATCGACGACGGCAACATGGCTTTCGCCATCCACGATATCTCCCATGGTCACGTACAATCTTTCCCCTGAAGGCTCGATGGTGATGCCAGCGGGATCACCGCCGGGGAGCTTGATGCTGCCGACCAACTTGGCTGTCTTTGTGTCGACAATGTCGATCGATGCATCCGTTGATCCGTGCTGACCACTGCCGCCAAAATTCTCAAAAACTTCGACACCAGCATAAATGAGATGAGTGGCAGGATCGTACGCCGCGTTATCCGCTCCCCTGTTCGGATCGCCATAGCCAGACAATTTGACCGTCTTGGTTACTTCGTAGGTGGACCCACTAATGGCGACAATACTGCTGTCTGTCAGTGTGGTCCACACTTCGTCGGTCTCGGGGAGATAGAAGGGCTTCTTGGGCATCGCGGAAAGGCCTTTGGTCTCATGGATGACCTTACCTGCGCGCAGGTCCACAACAATGAGGCTTTTCGCGGCCTCTCCAGAAACAAATAGTCGCTGGCCTTTTACATCAATTGCCAGGTGGTCCATGTAGCCATCCCCAGGCAGCGGGATGGTCTCAACCAGTCCCAGAATACCGGCCATCTGCATCATGGGCAGTTGCTGGTTCATGGACTCCTGGCCCTGTGCTTTCGCCACGAAGGCTGTCAATACGATTATGACAATTGCGGGAACCCTTTTCATTTCTTCTCTCCCCCATCGGGTATTCGAGTTTCACCTTTGCATCGGCAACATTTCTTCGATCGAACGAAGCACGCCTTTTGTGGACGCGTGCCCGGTGAGTTCATTTCGCCAGTCGGAATCACATTCCCGCGCAGAAGGGGCCCGAGACTCACCGATGCTCTCGATCTCTTCGAGACCCAGAACGTTCTCGGCGAGAAAATGGCAACTTATTTTTCACGGCTCCTTCTTGCCAAAGCAATCGCCAAGCGCCCTGGCTACCAGATGATTTTCAAGCCAAACTGAATCTGCCGCGAGAAAGTCGATGTGGAATTAATCTCACCTGCGCCCGACGCCGGCGATCCGTCTTGATTGAAAATTGCATTGTGTTTAACAGGTGCTTGGAAGTTGGGATGGTTCAGAAGGTTGAAGAACTCAGCCCGGAACTGAATGTTAAACGTTTCCGAGATCCTGGTTATGTAATTGTTCTTGAATGCTGAGAAATCGACATTGAACAGGCCCGGCCCTACGACCGTGTTCCGCCCGGCATTGCCAAACAGGTTCAAACAGCTGTTTGGAATCGGGGCCCCTTTTGCATCCACAGCCGGTTGGCACTGCGCGCTGAACGAAGCTGGCGCGATCGGAGGACTGAAGCAGTTCAGGTTGATATAGCCGTTGACACTGCCGGTGACCGGGTTTCCACATCCCGATCCCGAGAGGCGCGACGCGAAAGCGAATGGATCGGTGCTACTTTGACCCAGTGGATCCCCCGCGATAAGGACGGTAAACGGCGAGCCCGTACTGGTGACAATGACTCCACCGAACTCCCAGCCGCCGAGGACGTGGTGCACTGCTGCCCCCCCGAACTTTGGCGTGGGAGGTTCCCAAAGGTAGTTCACGACAAAGTTCTGAGTTATGTTGAAGTCGCATACGCCACGCCGGCCCCCGCGATTAAAAAACATCAGGCTGGAAAGTGAATTCGCATAGGGGTCCCCCAGCAGGCCACCCGAACCCATGTCAATGCATTTGCTCCAGGTATAGCTAGCTTGAGCCTGAAACCCATGGCTCATCCTCTTTGCCAGTCCCGCCTGAAGGCCATGATAAGAGGAGCTGTTATCCCACCAGGTCGCACGAATTCGGCCGACATTGGGGTTGAGCTTGACGCTCGGCACGGGATTCGCCTGGGTGCCATTCGGGAGGAACCCCGCCGCGCAGGGATGGCCATTGCCATCTGGTCCGCACGGCCATAAATAGCCAGCAGGCGTCAGGGTTGGAAGAACCATATTGCTGTCGTCCGTGCTAAACGGGGAGTGAACAGTGCGTGAGCCCACGTAGGCCACCATCGCAGTTAAGCTTGGGGCAATTTCGTGCTGGAGACTGAGATTCCAATTCAGAGCGTAATTGCGGTGCGGATTCTGTTCAATAAGCCGGACTCCCGCATTTTTAAGGTCGGTACCGACAAGACCCACCGCCCCGGTTGGGAACGCGCCTGCGGGCAAGGGCGAGAGACCTTTTTGCAATTGGTACGGCAGGACACCGGTGCTCCCGTGGGTGTACTCCCAAGAAAGGGGCAGGGCATCAAAGATTCCAAAACCGCCACGGACAGAGGTCTTGCCGTTGCGGAAAGGATCCCACGCGAAACCGATACGCGGTTGGAAGTTACGAAGTGTCGGGTTCGTGGCGTAGAGAGTGTGCACGGGCGTCTCGGCCGGGCTGGTGAGACTGGTCAAAACGGCGAAGGTGTTATGCGGCTCGACCGGAAGCGTGACCGGCTCATAACGCACACCAAAGTTCAGCGTAAGATTCGGGCGCCAATGCCAATCGTCTTGAACGTACGCTCCGAAAAGAGTCTGATGCACGTATATTGGTCTAGTCGTTGTCGGATCGTCCAGCTTGATGCCGACGGGCTGATTCAGGAGAAAGCCAGCTAGAGAGCCGAAAGTGTATTGTCCATTCGGCGGGACTCCCCCAGAGAACTCAAAGTTCTGCATGTGCTCCCAGGAAAACCCGAATTTCAAAGAGTGGGTGCCGCGAGTAAGGAAGGCATCGTCGTAGGCCTGAAAGGAATTCCAGGTGAGAAGGTCCGATGAGACGTCTCCGAGCGCCCCGTCCATGGTGTCGAGACCGTTCACAGCGAGCTCCGGTGAAAAGCGTCCAGGAAGGATGCCGAAGCGCGGATCCTTGGCCAGCGGATTGAGTGCCGTTACCGGTTCCGTGACGGTCGCACGCACACGGCTAAAACCACCTCGCGCAGTATTCACCAAAGTAGGACTGAAGATATGGGTCTCTTCCAGGCTATACATTTGTCTTAGCGTAAAGTTCTGGGTGAGCGTGTACACAAATGAGTCGGGCTGAGTAAGAGGCGCCTTATCATAGAACCAACTCGCCGCAAAGCTATCCTTCTCTGAGAAACGGTGGTCGCCCCTCAGGGTCACATAGTTTTCCGTCAAGCGCTCGACTCCCGAAGTGTTGAAGAGCCCTGTGTCTCCGCCACCCCCGTTGACGTTGGGCAGCGGATAAAAAGCAAGGTACGGTAAAACCGCTGTGTCGATGTGTGTCACTGGGTCCGGATTCGGAGCGGCACCTGGTTGGCCCGGACCTGGGAGAGGGCTCCCGTTTACAATAGCAACGGTCGGTTGGCCATTTGGACCGATGCCGCGCGCTGCCAGAGAAGGAACGGAATTGGTGAAAGTGTCGCTCTTCCTCTGCCGGATCCCCTCATAATCAGCAAAGATGAAGGTCTTACCCTTTTTGATCGGACCTCCCACGGCTGCTCCAAACTGGTTGCGATGGAACGGCGGCAGAGGGAGAGTTTTGTCGTCGAAGTAGTTTTTTGCGTCCAAAACCTTATCGCGCATGAAAAAGTACGCGTCTCCGTGGAACTGGTTGGTCCCTGACTTGGTGATTCCGTTGACGACCCCGCCGGAGGCCCGGCCATACTCCGCCGAATAGTTACCGATTAGGACAGAAAACTCTTGAATCGCGTCAACACCCAAATTGACGCCCAGCGAACTGCCTGGCGATCCATTCGAATAGTCGTTGATGCTGATTCCATTAATTCGGTAATTATTCTCGTACGGCTGATGGCCGGAGATAGATAAAAGGGTCCCATAGCCTCTATTGCCGCGATTGCTGGATCCCGCCTCAACGCGGACGCCAGTGACTCCCGGCTGTAGAGTTGCCAATTGCGTCCAGTCGCGGCCGTTCAAAGGCAGCTCGCGCTCCGTCGTGGCATCGACCTCCGCGCTCAGCGTTGACGAAGTGAGTTGCACGTCTGGCGCAATCGCGGCAACATTAACTGTCTGAGATATCTTGCCAATGGTTAACGAGATATTCAGGGCCTGTGAGGCTCCAACCGTCAGCGTGAGGCCTGTTTGCACAGCAGTCGAAAATCCTGAAGCTGTAATTGTGATGTCATAAGTTCCTGGCAGTAAGTTCGGGGCACTGTAAAAACCGGCCGAGTCAGTTGCGACATCCCGCTCGACCCCGGTGGCCCTGTTTTTAATGGACACATTCGCATTAGGAACCTGCCCGCCGGATGGGTCCGTCACCGTACCAACAAGGGTGGCTCCCGTGACTTGCGCAAAGATTGGAGCGGAAAGGGACATAGTGAGGGCAAACATTGCACACACCAGAAGACAGCGGCTAACAACCATCGATCACCTCCGAAGGAGTTGTTGACCCGTGCCCCACGTCGTCAGCGAGGATGAGCTCACGTCGTTGGCGCGGACAGTAATGGCCCAGGGTTCCCGTATCCGATCAAAGTTTGTGGTTCTGCATGCAAATAAGTGATGCTTCATAAAGAATCGGTCGATCGGCCATTGCTTTTTGCCATTACCAAATAACCTTCAAAGCGAACTGCACGTCCCGGGGCTGCGTGGCCAACGTATCCATGAATCCATTCGTTGCAATCGCCCCAGTGGCATCAAAGATCCCGGCGCCAGCAAGCGGCTCCGGCGGCAAAAAGTTTGAGTGATTAAAGATGTTGAAGACCTCCGCTCGGAACTGGACGTTGAAATTCTCCGAAACGCGGTTGATCGGGAAGTTCTTGGTCGCCGAGAAATCCATGTTTACGAGTCTCGGCCCAATCACTGTGTTTCGTCCCGCGTTGCCCAGAAGGTTCGCGCAATAAACCTGTCCGCTCGGAGGAGGAATTGCGCCGGGAAAAGTGCCACACTGAGCGGCCAATGGCGATGAGGCCGATACCGTGGGGAGACTGTAGCAATTCACATTGATATAGGAGGGGCTGGTACCACCTATATAGTTGTGGTTGACAGGATCGCAGCCGGAGATGCGGTTCGGGATGCCGAATTGGTCCGCACCGTTATTTCCCAGCCCGGCCGGGTCTCCGTTGAAGATGACCGTAGTCGGAACCCCACTATTGAGTTTGAGGATGCCGCCCACCTGCCATCCGCCGAGCGCAGCCTTGGCCAGCCCATTGAATGACTTTGCCGTCGGCAGGGCCCAGAGCGCATTGATGGCCGCGCTCTGGGCTACGTTGAAGTCGGAAAGGCCACGCAGCGATTTCGGCGCGAACCAGTACAGAGAATTGAGACTATTTCCGAAGGTGTCTCCGGCGATTGTCGCGGAGTCGTCATCGATCGATTTTGACCAGGTGTAGGAAAACTTGAATTGGAGACCGTGGCTCATCCTTTTGTCCAGTTCCACGTTCATGGCGTCATAGAAAGAGTCGCTTCCCCAAAAAAGATATCGGATAGTCCCTAAAGCTTGATTCACCTTTGCGGAGGCGCCGGCCGCAGAGTTGCCCGGCGTGCAAGAACCTTTTGTGATTGGAGGGCCACAGGGAAAGAGGTATCCAGCGGATGTGAGAGTGGGAAGCGTCGCATTGCCGTCGTCTCCGCGAATCAGCATGTGGACGCCGTGCGAGCCTACATAGCCCAAGTTTAGCGACAGGTCCGGAGTAACTTGACGTTGCAGGTTGAGATTCCATTCCAGGACGTAATTCCGGTGAGGGTTCGCTTCGACGATGGACGTGCTTAATTTGCCTGGCTGAAATCCGGCAGGCGGGTTCGTTAATAGATTTTGTCCTCCGCTCGGAAATTGTCCCTTCAAAGGATTAGCACCCGATGCGGGTTTGTCCACGCTGGCAAATATCATGAACGGCGCGGCCTGGCCTTCAAGGACGAGAAAGTAGCCGGGCAACGGCAACACGTCGTAGATTCCAAAGCCTCCACGAACGGATGTCTTGCCACTGCGGAACGGATCCCAGGCAAATCCAACACGAGGCTCAAAGTTACGAAGCGTAGGATTGTGGTAGTAAGGACCGACCCCGCCACAGACGGAGCCCGCTGGTTGCTTGCCCCCCGGAGCAAATGGGGCCGTAAACTGGACACCGCATTGCGGCGCGGTGTCGCTGATATTCAGCAAGCTCGTGGTCTTTCCCTGGGCATCCTGGATGGTCGTGACCATTTCGTAGCGCACGCCGAGATTCAGGGTCAGATTGGAACGAAAGCGCCAGTCGTCCTGCACATATCCCGCAACGAGCGTCTGTCGCAATTCGCGCGGTGAAATTGTGGCGGGGATGCCTGCCTCGAAATGTTTGGCATTGTTGGTGAGAAAAGAGGCCAAGTTTGAAAAATTCCACCGGCCACCCTGTTCGACTCTGGCAATGAAGTTGTACTGCATGCGCTCGACATCCACGCCGAACTTCATGGCATGCGCTCCGTGGATCCAGAACGCGTCGTCGGCAAGCTCATAATTGTTGAACGCGTGCTCGTAATTGGAGGCGGCTCCGACGCCACCCTGATTCCTCGAAAAGCCTCCACTGATATTCACGATGGGAGCCGTTTCTCCTGTGGTGCTGCCCAACGACAAGTCGTTCGCGGCAGGATTAATCGCACCGCCGGGTATGAGGTTCAGCGCATCACTGCGGCTGTATCCGACTCGCGCGGCATTCACTACGGTGGGAGTGAAACTGTGGCTCTCTTCGATTACAACCGTCTGCCTGCCGGTATGCGATTTTAGGATTACGTTGTTAAAGCTGTCCGGCTGTGTGAAGTCCGTGACGTCGAACAGGTAGGTTCCGAATAGACTGTCCTTCTTAGAGAGCTTGTGATCCACGCGCGCGGTGTAAAAATTTTCCGGCACAATCTGCAAGCCAGAGTGGATGAATTTCCCTTTGTCGCCGACGGAAGTGCCGGGCGTGGCATGCGGAAACATGGCCAATTCTGCCGCGGCACCGGGGCTTACCGTTACGGGACCACTCACGAGGTTCCCGGCGCGCGCGTTGTCCGATGGCACGGTAATGGTGGTCGTGATCCCTTTGGCTTGGCGGAA
>Ga0210400_10003486_pt1 | contig 13937 bp, 11 predicted proteins | sample IncBWH26MmetaG_FD_155456 | JGI IMG/M metagenome (GOLD analysis project Ga0210400, IMG submission 155456) | Forest soil microbial communities from Barre Woods Harvard Forest LTER site, Petersham, Massachusetts, United States - Inc-BW-H-26-M | ecosystem: Environmental > Terrestrial > Soil >...
CGACGAGTATTCCTTGAAGGACGGCCGTAAGATCAATCTGCTGGGCGAGGGACGGCTGATCAACCTGGCATCGGCGGAGGGGCATCCCGCGTCGGTGATGGATATGAGCTTCGCCGACCAGGCGCTCTCGGTCGAATACATGGTCAAGAATTTCAAGACGCTTGAGAAAAAGGTCTACCGCGTGCCCGACGAACTCGACAAGCGCGTTGCCAAGCTGAAGCTGGAGTCGATGGGGATCAAGATCGACCGGTTGACTCCGGAGCAGGAAGAGTATTTGGCTGGGTGGAGCGAGGGAACGTAGTTCGTGTAGAGCGGGCGCCCTCGCCCGCTGCTTTTGACTTGAAACGGGGCGGCATGAGCCGCCCTGTTTTGTTTTTCCCGCCCGCTGCCTGCGGAAATAGATGCTGAGACTCCGGTAGCCGAGGTCAATGAGTGTAATGGCGATATTTCGCCAGCTAGGACGCGAACACATTTTCAGGATGCACGCGGGCATACTTGGTCCAAGCAGCATAGATGGGGCTGTCACTAAGTTTCGGTTGCGTTGCTGAGGCTTTATCGGTGAGTTCGTTAATTCTGTCCATCAAGCCTCGACTTTCGAGGCACTCGTAGTAGTCCTTGGCTTCCTTGATCTCTGACTTGAGTGGATTGACGATGGCTTGCGCCTCTAGAAAATAATCTGCGATCTTATCCAGCCCCAATTCTCGAAGCCCAGCTTCCGTCTCACGCACAAGACCCGGTTCCCCAAAATTCAGGAAGTGCCAGCCTATGTCATCCATCGTCAGGCTGATGTCGAGGTGATGAGTTGCAGCCATCGCACGGAGACCCGTCGGCAGGCTGCCGATGGCTACGGCGTACGAACCGTCCTCACTGTACGGGTCTGCGAGAGAACTGACAGACCTGCCCAACACAGAGAAAATCTCCTCAAGCAATTTCTCATCAGTAAGCGCCAGCATGGGATACCGCTTCCGCTGCTCGGTTTCACTCTTGTCCATGGCGGTAAATCTACGCGAAAGTAGGGTCGCCGGAAACCTTGGTTGTCGCAACCAGGCGATTACACCCAAATTCCTGCTCGTCGGTCGGACCGATTGATCCATCTCTTTCCCAGCCATGGAATGACGAAGAGGAACGTGATTGCCGCCGCCAGCGCTCTCAAATAGTGGCCCTCAGCCCACTGAAAGACTCCTATCGACACGGCCGCTAGGGCGCATAGGTACAGAAGTCTGTCTACGCGATCAGGTTTAGATTCAGTCTGACGTTCCACACGAAACGAATATCGTCCGATTGCGATCGCGATTGCAAACGCTAGGCCCGCTGCGAAGAAATCCAAATACCAAACGAATGATCCAGAAAACCAAGCCTCTGGCCAATGTCGGCGAATCAGAATCGTGAATAGTTCTGCTGCGGGCCTCAGCAGTGAAAAGGAAAGAACGAGGACTGCAACACCTGCTGCCACGGCACGCAGAAACTTGGCTGTTCTCGGCACCATCGGTTCGGTCACATTATGCTCTTGGGCAACTGTTGTGAACAGGCGATTACTGTCGTTGCTGATGCGGCACGATTGAACTCGTGCCCTTCCCGGTCCTCTGAAAATCCACGAATCACGGCGACACGGGGAGAATTCCCTGAGGCCGCTGGGTACGGATGAGAGTGTAGGGGTCCTTCGGCGCAAAAGAACGCGCCTCAGGATGACAGGGCTTTGGAGCGTACCTCAGCGGCTGAAGCCGCGTTCCTATGTGAGCGGGTTACGCGGCGCTGAAGCGCCGCTCTTCCACGGTATCGCAGGGGCCCGTACATGCGACGCGCAGGATCAGGATCAACGTCAAAGGCAGCGGGCGAGGGCGCCCGCTCTACACGAGCCGGCTGATGCGGCACGAGTGAACTCGTGCCCTTCCTCCTATTCCTCTCCCCAAGGCTGGCGATTCCGAAAGAACTCCTGAAATGGGTGAGGCACGAGCAGGGGTGCAGGGATCCTTCGACTGCGCATGCGGATTCATGAGGCGAATCCGCATGCTTCTCTCAGGATGACACCCGGTTTAGCGAGATAACTACTTCTGTTCGGACTTCTTTTCCGCGTCTTTTTTCTGTGCCGCGGCAGTCCAGGGTGGGACGATTCCGTTTACGCGCGCGTAGGCGACCACCTGACCGAGGTGCTCATGTGCGTCGGCTACAAGGATGTACACCACGTCACCGGCATTGGCTTGCGGGCCCAGTTTGGGCAGCAATTTTGCGAAGTCGGCGTTGGTCATGCCCTTGATGGCCTTCTGGGCAAACTCCCATGACTTATTCAATTCGGCGACGATCTTGGCCTGATCTGTGGTCGATTTTTCAAAAGTCTTGGGGTCGAATCCCTCAGGGGCTGCGGTTCCCATCAGTCCGAGAATCTGGTAGCGCCCGCCGGCGACGTGCAGGAAGACTTCGGCGAAGGAACGCGAGTCGGGCGAGGGCCGCCAGGTCATTTTGTCCGCGGGAATTGCGTTCGCAAGGCCCGCAAATTTCTTTTGCACGGTGTCAAGGTCGACCAGCGCCTGCCCCTTCATGTCGTAACTGGGGGCGGTATGGTCGGTGGAGGCCGCATCCGGAGTCTGCGCCGGGGTTGCGTTTGCCGCAGCGCTTAGACTTGCCACAAGAAGCACAAATGTCAGAAGCATTTTGTTCATGTTCGATCTCCTCAGGAGAAAGATGTCTCGCATTAGACGAGACAGAAGGTAAATGGTCATTTGCTGCAAGAAACAGGGTGTGGGCACGAGTCAACTCGCCTGCCCTAGTTTGACCCAGAATCCCCGGTCTCGCAACGGAGGCGAGCCCGTTTGACTCCGCTCGGGGCAAGCAGCGGAGCGGCGCTTATTTCGCTTCAGATTTCATTTCGGCCTTCATGGCCGACTTGGCGCCGTCACCTTTCAGTTCGACCAGGATCAGATCTATTCCGGCGCCGGATGTGTCCTCTGGCAAGTGGGTGCCCGCGGGGGTGTAGATCGCGTCGCCGGCCTTGCAAGTAAGCGCCTGCTTTTTTCCGTCTGGATAAGTGAACTGCCCTTTGCAGTCGGTGAGGAATACCGCGACCGCATTGGGGTGGCTGTGCATAATCGACTTCTCGTGCGCGCCGTAGTGTACCTTGAGAATCCGAACCTGATCGTTTTCGCTCACGACGGTGTAATGCTTAGGATCAACCTTGACAGCGTCCTGCGCCGAGAGGATGGGCGCCAGACATAGGCACACGGCCACGCCACACAGCGCCAGTTGAATTCGCATGTTGTTCTCCTTGATAGGTTTCGTGGATTAACTGAAAAGCGGCCCAACCCTACTCCGTGGTTGGGGCGATGTCAAATGATTGGCAGATCGCGTAGGGGTGAGTTTCCGAGTCGTGGGCTTTTTACTTGCGTCCTACGCGGTCAAAAGCTTTTAGCCGCAAAATTGCGAGAAGGGACGCAGAGAAGATCAAACTGCAGCACTACCGCAATTCGGGTAGCGGGTTCGACGGTTGATTAGCAAGAAGGCCACTCCCAATCGTTAGCAGACTCTCATACAATACTCTCTGAATACGCGAACACGGCAATTGGAGGACGGTGTCCTTATGAGAACGCCAATTGTTGCCGATGGGACGATAGGGGACGTAGATACAACGAGAAAGGTTGTGGCGTTATGACCAAGATTTTGCTGGTCGAAGACAGCAAGTTTATGAGACTGACGACCGAGAGAGCTTTGGCGCGCGCGGGATATGAGGTGAGCAGTGCGAGCGACGGCGACGAAGCTCTGCGGATGGCGCAAGCCAAACTTCCCGACCTGATTCTGCTGGATATGTTGTTACCCAAGATGAGCGGACTGGATGTGCTGAAGGCGCTGAAGAAGGATCCGGTAACGAAAGGAATCCCGGTGGTCGTGATTACGAGCATGGCACAGAAGAATGCGGCCCGGTTGGCGGCGGATGGCGCGGCGGGGTTCCTGGAGAAAGGTGCTCTCGACCTGGAAAAAGGGACGGAGAAATTGCTGGCCTCGGTGCGGGAGATACTCGACAAGGGTTTAGGCCAACAGGCACGAAAGACGACGGCGTAGCTGCTCCGGTCAAGTCTGGGGCGAGACACTTCAACCTTCAGTGATATCGCCAGAACTCCTGGTGTAAAGGTGTAAAATCGGCCCTGCTTTTGCAGCGAGACGAAGGCGGCAGTGAACTTGCGCTGCCCGGGGGCTCGATCTGATCGGCCGCACCTTATCTCATTACCAAATCAGCGCCGCCATCGGAGCCGGGGGCATGGGCGAAGTGTATCGCGCCACTGACACCAAGCTCGGCCGGGACGTCGCGCTCAAAGTATTGCCGCCTGATCTGGCGCGCGATCCGGAGCGGCTGGCGCGCTTTCAGCGCGAAGCACGCGCGGTGGCAGCGCTCAACCATCCGCACATCGTCACGATTTTCTCCGTCGAGGAGGTGGAAGGCGTTCACTTTCTCACCATGGAACTGGTCGAAGGGCGAACCCTTGACCGCCGCATTCCCGCCGGTGGATTGCCCCTTGAAGAGATCATCGAGATCGCCGGCGCTCTGGCCGACGCGCTCTCCGCGGCGCACGAGAGAGGAATCATGCATCGCGATCTGAAACCCTCCAATGTGATGGTGAGCGATAACGGCCGGGTCAAAGTGCTGGATTTCGGCTTGGCAAAGGATGTGCGTTCGGAGAGGTCCAACGATGCCACTTTGACTTCGGCCGGGCACACACAGGCAGGAATGGTCATGGGAACTCCGGCGTACATGTCGCCGGAACAGATATCGGGACGCACGCTCGACCATCGCACCGATATTTTTTCTCTTGGAGTCCTGCTGCACGAGATGGCCACCGGCCGCCGACCGTTCGAAAGCACATCCTCCGCCGAACTGATTTCATCGATTCTGCGTGACCACCCGGCCGCTGTTACCGATTCGCGCCCGGAGTTGCCAGCAGATCTGGCGCGGATCATCCGCCGCTGCCTGGAAAAAGATCCGCGCTACCGCGTACAAACGGCCCGCGACGTCAGCAACGAGTTCCGTGATCTTGCGCGGCAGATTTTGTCCGGCCAATCCGCGTTGCAATCTACATCCAGCGCCTCCTCGACCCCGCGCGTGCCGGCCGTGTCTGATTCCGGCTCGGCTCGCGCCGATGAGGGTTTCTGGGTAGCCGTCCTCCCGTTCAAATACAGCGGGGGAAGTTCCGACCTGGCCGGTCTGGCCGAAGGATTGTCGGACGACATCAACACCGGCATGTCGCGCTTTTCGTACCTGCGAGTCATCGCGGGCAGTTCGACCGCGCGCTACGCGCAGCAGGCCGTCGATGTGCGCACTGTAGCCAAAGAACTTGGCGCGCGCTATGTAATGGAGGGGAGCATCCGGCAGGCGGGGGCGAAGATTCGCATCGCAACCCAGCTGGTGGACGCAGCTTCCGGCGCGAGTTTGTGGGCGGAAGCCTATGACCGTGCGTTCACTCCCGAGGCGGTGCTGGATCTTCTCGACGATGTTGTTCCGCGCATCGTTGCCACCGTCGGCGATACACAAGGCATTCTCGCGCACAGCATGACGGAAGCCCTGCGCAACCGCGATCCCGAATCGCTCACTCCGTACGAAGCGCTACTGCGCAGCTTCGGATTTCATCAGCACGTCACCGCAGCCGAGCAACTGGCGGGAGTCGCGGCTCTGGAGCGCGCGGTAAAGCAAGCGCCCGACCGGGCGGATTGCTGGGCGATGCTCTCGTGGCTCTACCGCGCCGAATACTCGCATGACTACAATCCGCGTCCCGACTCCATGGAGCGCTCTCTGGAGGCGGCGCGGCGCGCGGTGGCGCTAGCGCCTTCGAGCCAGCTCGCTCAGGCCGCGCTGGCCTCGGCTTTCTTCTTCCGGCGCGAACTGGGCAGCTTCAGGACTGCCGCCGAACGCGCTATCGCGCTCAACCGCATGGAGGGATACACCACGGCTTTCCTCGGAATGGAATTCGCTTTTTCCGGCGATTGGGAGCGCGGTTGTGCTCTCTCCGAATGGGCCACTCAGCTCAACCCGAATCATCCCGGTTGGTACTGGTTCCCTCCCGCCCTCAACGCCTACCGGCAGGGCGATAGCCAGCGTGCGCTGGAGTACATGCTCAAGATCAACATGCCGGGCCTGTGGACTGCTCAGGTTGCGCTCACGGTGATTTACGGCCAGCTTGGAGAAATGGATCAGGCCAGCTCCGCTTTGCGCGGGTTGCTTACGCTTCGACCTGATTTCGCCGCAGTTGCGCGCCGGGAACTCTCGAAGTGGTGGCAGCCGGAGTTGGTGGAGCAAATGCTCGGCGATCTTCGTAAAGCGGGATTGAATACGTCTGAAGCCGCTGCCATACCTGTGATCTCTTCCGGTGCAACGCGGGTGCGAACGGCTTCCGGGGAAAGTCGCGCCGACGAAGGCTTCTGGGTCGCGGTGCTGCCGTTCAAGTACACGGGTGGAAATGCGGACCTGAAGGGTTTGGCCGAAGGATTGTCCGAAGAAGTGATCACCGGGCTTTCGCGGTTCTCTTACTTGCGCGTGATCGCGCGCGGCTCAACCGCGAAATACTCAAACGAGTCGGTAGATATCCGTGCCGTCGGCAAGGAACTTGGAGCGCGCTATGTGATGGAAGGCAGTTTGCGCCAGGCAGGGACCAAACTGCGGGTCGCGGTGCAGTTGGTGGACGCAACATCCGGCGCTCATCTCTGGGCCGAAACTTACGAGCGCACGTTTGGTCCGGGAACTGTTTTCGAAGTTCAAGACGACCTGGTCCCCCACATTGTCTCGACCGTCGCTGACCAGTACGGCATTCTTCCGCGCACCATGAGCGAAGGACTGCGCAGCAAAAGCGAAGACTCTCTGACCCCGCACGAGGCCGTGCTCCGGACCTTCAGCTATTTCACGCGTATCACGCCCGACGAGCACGTCATAATTAGGAAGATTCTCGAACGCACCGTCCAAGAGGCGCCGGATCATGCGGATAGCTGGGCCATGTTGTCGATGATCTATCGCGGCGAATTTGCCCAGGGCTTCAATGGCGGCCCCAACCCGTTAGACCGGGCTCTGGCGGCCGCCCAGCGCGCCGTGGGTCTTGCTGCTACGCATGCTCTCGGGCACTACGCGCTGGCGGCGGTGTATTTCTTTCGCAAAGAGATGATTCCCTTCAGGGTTGAAGTGGAGAGAGCCCTGGCGCTCAATCCGCTGGATGCCTCGGTGAAAGCCTATCTTGGCTTGCTGATTGCTGCGGCGGGTGAGTGGGACCGCGGCTGCGAGATGGTAGAAGTCGCCATGCAGCTGAATCCCAACTGCCCCGGATATTTTTATGTCGCACGATGCTGCAACGCCTACCGCCAGGGCAGGTACGAGGAGGCGCTCGAGGGCGTGGCTCATGTCAACATGCCGAACTACTATCACGTGCCGGCGCTGCAGGCGGCCGCGCTCGGTCAACTCGGCCGCCGCGAACAGGCGCACAAGGCCGTGCATGATTTGCTGGCGCTCCGTCCCGATTTCGCCGCCGCAGCTCGTCAGGAGTATGCCAAATGGTACGACTCCGAGCTGGTCGAGCACATGATCGACGGCTTGCGCAAAGCGGGGCTGGAGGTTTAGCGCACGTGCGCATCGTTCCGGGCGTCGGTATCCAACCCCCTCGACTTCACTCTAGCCACATTGCAAATAAGGGACTTAAGGGTTGGGAACCTGATGGGTCCGCGCGGAGTCTATGCGTGTAGGTAATCCGGGGTGGTGACGATTTTGTCGTTCGGAATGGGCGCGGAAAAACTATAATCAAGCGAGCCATCGGCGTGAACGGGTAGTATGGCGGGAGTGACCATCTTGGGAGAATTGGCAAGCGCGATTGGAGCACGGTCCGAAGAAGCGGCGATTGTCGCGGAACTCAAGGCCGGCTCGGAAGAAGCGTACGCGTGGCTGATTGGAGAATTTCAGCGTCCGGTGTACGGGCTGGTGTATCGCATGGTAAGCGATCCGGCGGACGCGGCGGATACGACGCAGGATGTGTTTTTGAAAGTCTTCCGCGGGATGAAGCATTTTCATGGCGAGTCGAGTTTGAAGACATGGATTTACCGAATCGCGCTGCATGAGGCGGCGAACCGGAAGCGATGGTGGTTCCGGCACAAAGCGCAAGAAACATCGATTGAGCCGGCGGAAACGGAGGGGGTGGAGCGCAGAGATGAAGCGATGCAGAACGCGCTGACGGATAAAAATGATTCTCCGTTCGACAGCGTGGCGCACCGGGAAGTGCAGGCGCGGGTGGATGCGGAATTGAGGAAGGTTGCCGAGCCGTACCGGACCGCGCTGATTTTGCGCGACCTGGAAGAGATGTCGTATGAAGAGATCGCGGAGGTGTTGCAGATTTCATTGGGCACAGTGAAATCACGAATCACGCGAGGGCGGCATGCGTTGAAGGAACGGCTGGCGCCATATGTCCGCGAAGCCGGTGGGGAACTCGGGCTCTGTGAACTAACAGAAAAAGTGGGTATGCAAAGACAGGTTGCTGGAGGGGGCAGAACGGTCGAGGTGATGCCATGAGGTACAGGGGCATGAGGTCGGGTTCTACAGATCCTATGACGACGAAGAACACGACGGTGAAGTGTGCCGAGGCGAGGGAGTTGTTTTCTCCGTATCTGGATGGGGCGGTCAAGGGAACGGAGATGCACGCACTGCAGGAGCATCTGGATTTCTGCGAGTCGTGCATGCGCGAGTACAGGGCTTTGCGGCAGACACAGCAGTTGTTGGTGAGCGTGCGCCGAGTGCGGCAACCGGCCGATCTGGGGCTGAAGCTGCGGCTGGCAATCTCGCGCGAGGCCGCGGAGAAGCGGAGTCCCAATGAGGGGCTGCGCATACGGATCGAGAATGCCGTGAATGCATTCATGGTGCCGGCGACGGCCGGCCTGGTGTGCGCACTGCTGATTTTTGGTTTAGTGACGGGCATACTCGCGATGCCGGGTCCGTTGCAGGCGAATAATCAAGATGTGCCGACCATGTTGAATACTGGTCCGGAATTGCAGCAGAGCGTGTTCGGGACGACGTTGAGCGCGATGAACACTGACTCGCTCGTGATTGAAGCTTACGTGGATAAGAACGGACGAGTGCAGGATTACAGAATTCTTTCCGATGCGGGCGAATCTCAAGAACTTCTTCCCCAAGTCAAGCGGATGCTGATCTTCACGACGTTCCGTCCGGCGATGAACATGGGGCGTCCGATTTCATCGCGAGCGGTGCTGTCGTTTTCGCGAATCAGCGTGCGCGGGTAGGAAAAGCGGGATTCGCGATAACTGGCCGATGCCGTGGTGCCCACTCGCAAACCCACCGCGATTGAGGCCGCCCCAGCTCCGGTGATGCGGACAAGCAAACTCCTTGAACATGTAGGCTAGTCCCGACTTTCTAGCGATATTCCTGCCTTTAGCCCATTGCCACCCAGGATACAGACCATTCGCGATGGCAGTCTGCGGTGATTTACTGCTTTCTTAGGGTCCTAACCCGATGGCTGACTTTTCCTTGAGAGACTAGTGTTAGTTGTAACAGAGGCGAGATAGGTCAAAATTCCAGCTGGCGGTGCCGCCCCACCGGAAACGGTGTTTTCGAAAGGGGGTGACGTGGTTCGCATCTTTCTAGTGGAAGATAACGCGATGATGAGAGCTCACCTTCGGTCCATATTGGAAAAGACTAGGGGCTGGTGCGTTGTGGGAGAAGCCGAAAACGGCCGCGGCGCGCTGGAGAAATGGAGCTTACACAGTCCCAGCCTTACGGTGATTGATTTTGTCATGCCAGTGATGGATGGGCTAGAAGCAGGGAGAAATTTGTCGTCACAACACCCGGAGTCGCCGGTGCTGATGATCACCATCGATCCTTCACCGCAACTGGAAGAAGAGGCCCGCAAAGCGGGAATTAAAGGTTTGGTACAAAAGGCGGACGTTGGATCGTTGCTGAGGGCAGTAGAAACGCTGATGAACGGTGGGACATACTTTCATCATAAGATCGCAGCGGCGTAGATTGTTCGGAGCGAAAAAGCGTTGTTCAGGCGAGGCACTCATCGGTCTGGTGTAATTAGGCTAACGCTCCAGGCCGGTTAGGGCGGAGATCCTTCGCTCCGCCTGAAAAACGGCTGCGCTCAGGATGACAACCGTCGTGGCGAAAGCGCACGGCATCCCGCGCCGAGTCATCGCAGTCGTTGAACGCTGCGCCCCTCAAAATCAAAAATCAAATGCAATGCCGAGTTTTTTCGCGGCGGCTTACGGCTTGAACTCGTAAATTGTACCGTCGTTGGTTGGACCACCGTGGACGGTTGCTCCGTAGAAGCTTCCAGTCGAGTTCGGGACCATTCCGTTGTAGGCGAAGCCCGCGTGGGGAGCGCCGGGAAAACGATAAGGTACGCTCTCAGTCCAATTGCCATTTGAAAGAGCAAGTTTGAAGATCACACCGCAGGCACATCCCGAGCCGCCATCGCTCGTGGTTCCATACAAATTTCCTTTAGTGTCCGAGGCAAGGGTGCTGATGGGGCTGCTGCCGTCGGTGCCTCCCTTGAAGCTGTAAAGGACGGTTTCGGTCCAAGCACCGCCGGAGCGAGTCAGCTTGTAAACGGTGCCTACATCATTGGCGCCGGCGTAGTAAGTGGTGCCGTATAGATTTTCAGACTTGTCGAAAATCAGGCCGCCGTAGGGGAGAGCGCCGTCCGGTTGGTCTTTGAAAGCGTAGAGGGGAAGGAGGGTCCAGCCGGTTGTGCTGTGAGTGATTTCGAAGGCGACACCTTTTCCGAGCGCTCCGCCAACCGTGGCGACGCCGTAGAGATTGTCGGCGTGATCAAGGATCAAGCGTCCGGCAGAGCCTGAAGAGCCATCAACGCCGCCTGTGAAAGTGTGGACTACATTGAGTTTCCAGATTCCGTTCGATTGCGGCACGAGTCGATAGATGACGCCGAGACCAAAAGAACCTCCGGTCGGGGTCATGCCGTAGAGATTGCCGTGCGCATCGACGGTAAGGCCGCTACCGGGGCCCGAGCCGTCATTGCCGCCGGTGAAAGTATGAATCACGCTCTGGGTCCATTTTCCGCCGGAGTTGGTGAGTTTGAAAGCCACGCCGCATCCACCTTCGCAGGATCCGCCGCCGCCAGTGACTGCGGTGCCATAGATGTTTCCATGAGAGTCGAGGGTGACGCCCTTGTACGGTTCGCCACCATCTGCGCCGCCAGTGAAGCTATAGAGAACGGAGTGAGTCCAGCCGGTGCCGGAAGGCGACAATTGAAAAACGGTGCCGCCGCCGAAGTCGCCGCCTTGCACGGTGCTGCCATAGATGTTGCCTGCTGCGTCTACTACCAGGTCAGTGTCGAGGTATTCGCCATCTTTGCCGCCGGAGAATGTGTAAATGACTTTTGTGCTGCTGGCCGACGCAGCTGAGAGCAAGAGTACAACGGTGGCTAACGTGGCAAGGACTTGAGAGACTACGCGAGAGAAGTTCGAATGCAAAAAGCCTGGAAGTTTCATGCAGCCCCCCCGGGGAAATGAGACCTCTTCGAGCAAGGCTAGAGGTCGCGTACAGCGAGGCACTATAGCATGAAACCGCCTCCTAGTTGTCGCGAAAGAGAATCAGGCTGCAGTTTATCGCCCCGGGATTTGAGCGTCCGGAAGGGCGGCGGTCACAGTGGTTCCTTTATTGTCGGATTGAATCTCCAAGGTGCCGCCGAGCTGGCGCAGACGCTCACGCATTCCGGCAAAGCCGACGCCAATGCGGCCGTAAGCGATGAGATCGCGTTGTTTTTCCTGCGGTATCCCTTTGCCGCTATCGTGAACCTGGACGAGCAGCCGACCATCGTCGTGACCGATGGAAATCGACGCTGTGGGACTCTCGGAGTGGCGATGTATGTTGGTGAGGCACTCCTGAATGATCCGGAAAATGGCGATTTCCTTGTCGTGCGGAAGGCGGCCAAAGTTGGAAGGGATGTCGAGATCGACTTTGATTTTGCTGCGCTCGGCGAAGCCTTCGGCATACCAGCGGAGTGCCGAAGCGAGCCCGGCTTCATCGAGGAGTGGCGGGTGCAGCAGATGAGACAGGGTACGGATTTCACGACTGACTTCCTGGATGAGGCGGGAATTTTCAGCCACACCCTTGGCGGCGGCAGGAGAGAGCTTGTCTGCCTCTAAAGCAACGACGGCGATGTTCATGCTGATGGCCGCTACCAACTGACCGACGCTGTCATGCAATTCGCGAGCCAGACGCCGTTGTTCTTCGTCGCGGAGCCGCAACAGTCGAGTCGAGAGGTCGCGCAGGCTATCGTTGGCGGTTTTGAGTTCCTCGGTTCGCTGCCCAACACTCTTTTCGAGATGATCGCGGGCCTCGCTGATCGATTCGAGAAGGTGGCGTTGCTCGTCAATGTTGGTGTTGGTGCCATACCAGCGGATGACGTTTCCGGCGTCGTCGTAAATTGGGCGTATTCGGGTTAGAAACCAGCGAAACGCACCGTCGGCACCGCGCAGAGGGAATTGCATTTCAAAGGGAGTGCCGTTGCTGATGGAGGACTTCCAGCGCTCCATGACTGAAGGAAGAATTTCGGGATCGTGCACCGACTGCCAACCCCATCCTTCCATCTGTTGTGGGGTGGCGCCCGTGTACTCGTACCAGCGGTCGTTGTACCAGAAGATGTGGCCGTCGCCGCGAGCCATCCAGCAGAGTTCGGGCAGAGAATTGGCGAAGGCATGAAATTGCTCTTCGCTGCGGCGCAGATCGCCCTCAGCCTTCTTGAGACTGCCCATATCCTGGCTGACGCCGACGAGTCCGATAATTTCTCCGCTCTCGGCGCGAATCGGCGAAAGGGTGACGAACGCGGACAAATATTTGCCGTTTTTGCAATGGACCTCGAACTCGCCCGCCCAGCTATTTCCTGCCAGTACCGCTTTCATGTGCTGTTGCGCCTGCGCTTCGGTCTCAGCAGTGACGGTGATTTCGATAACATTCCGGCCCACTACTTCATTGGCGGGCCATCCGTAGAGGCGCTCGGCGAAGGGGTTCCAGTAGGTGATGATTCCGTTGGTATCGGTGGCAATCACAGCCACCTGAATGGCTTCGAAAAATTGCTTATGAAGGCGCGGTTCGGTGGGAAGCAGAGTTGGTTTCGTTGGAGATGAGGTGCGGGATTCCATCATCGACGGGATGTTGAACCGAATCTACCGTTGGTTAAGTATGACACATTCAGATTCATTGGAGATGTCCCGAGGTCGGTCCATGGAGATGTCCCGAGGTCGGTCTATCGCGAGCATGCCTCTCCCCCCGGACACGATCTTTGAAGACAGGGGAGTTATTGGAGAAATCAGCTTGTGGAGAACGAAGCCGGATGTCATACCGCGCGGAAATCAGGGACCGGGAGCCTGGAGATGCAAAGGTTAATATCGCAGCACCCAAAAACCGTGATAAGCCTGCCATCTCGGCAGTTCCCCCGCCCGTCGGAAAAAGTAGAAGTGAGGTTTGCCGAGCCGTCGGATCCGGGGGTAGCCGAGTTCCTGGGCAACGGAGATGGCACCTTCCAACAGGCGAAAGTCTACCACTCCGGAGTTGGCTATACGGCGGCTGTGGGCGATCTTAACGGCGACCACAAACCTGACGTGGTTCTTCTAGGCAGCAAACCGCTGGCGATTACTTCGATGCTGAATACGGGCGTTTTAGAGTTTTCCCCCTGCTCGCCCTTGGCCTTTGGCGCCCAGCCTGTCAAGACTACGAGTAAACCGAAAATTGTGAATCTTAGGAACACGGGGAGCAAATCGATTTCATTTAGCTGGATGAGGGTTACTGGCCCTTTCCGAGCCACCGACATGTGCAGCGGGACCCTTGACGCAGGAGCAGTCTGCAGGGTAGACGTTACCTTCACGCCCTCGAAGCCGGGACACGAGCGCGGAGGGATCACAATTGTTGACAGCGCGTCGTCGAAGCCACAATACATCGAGCTTTCAGGGGTGGG
>Ga0210400_10003487_pt1 | contig 13935 bp, 11 predicted proteins | sample IncBWH26MmetaG_FD_155456 | JGI IMG/M metagenome (GOLD analysis project Ga0210400, IMG submission 155456) | Forest soil microbial communities from Barre Woods Harvard Forest LTER site, Petersham, Massachusetts, United States - Inc-BW-H-26-M | ecosystem: Environmental > Terrestrial > Soil >...
CCTCCCCGGGTCCGGTCGAACTCACGTCAGGCGAGCCAGGTCCATGGTCAGCCGCGTTGGGGCTGATGGCGAAAATATCAAGATCCGTCGGCAGCGTGCTCGTCCACGTGTATTTAAAGGTCAGCCTGGCAGTCATCGTCTGATAAAACGTGGCTGCGGGCGCAGGCAGCACCACGGTCAAGTCGTGGTCATCGCACATCACCGGCGGGCAGATATCCTGTATTCCCTCGTTCACAACCGTTCCGCCACCCACCGGACCGAAGTCCCAAGCCAGCGAGCCCGAACTGCTGCTGATGGTGCTGCTCGGTGGCGTCGTGACTTGCGCCCGCGTGGGTTGCGGATTAATAGCAATCAACGCTGCCGTCGAAGCAACAAGGAACGCCACGAATGAAATCGAAGAACAAAACCGAATGCCTCTCATGAGCACACCTCCGCCTATGTCTAGGGCCGATTGACTGGCTCACTGCCTGGGTATGGCACGAACGTACTGGCGAGATAACTTCCTAATAGTTTGGCGGAATTCCTACAATCCGGTCGTAACCCGATTAATCACTGGGGGAAATACCTTAGTTTGCAGATCTCATTTCACCCACCCAAAGTGCGAACTATGATTACCTCTCCACTAACGCCCAGTACTGGTCGGCGGCTAGCTGCAACTACCGCAGAATCAACACTTCCAAATCTCTATCAAAACAAACACTTTCATCTCCATTAAATTCACACACTTTCAAAAAATAAGGGGGAGGGGAGGTCACTCCCTCGCCAACGTTCCAGTACCTTTGGAGTGCGGCAACTCTGCTGCCGCCTTACGGTCTAAAAAAGATCGATCAAATTTCCCGAAAAGCACCGTGCCCAGCTAAATAATTCAACCTAAGTTGGGCGCCAACGACAAATCAAAACAGGCCAGCCGTATCAAACGGCAACCCCACATAATTCTCCGCCAGCGACGTCGCAGCCGCCCGCGAACTCGTCACATACCCCAATTCCGCCAGATGAATATGATGCGAAAATCCATCCTCATTCGGAAACCGGTGCAGCATCGAAGTCATCCACCACGAAAATCTCTGTCCCCGCCACACCCTCCGCAAACACCGCTCGGTATACCGTTCCAACTCCTCGCGGCTCCCATTCTTGTAAAACTCCACCAGCCCGCGCGTCAGCACCCGCACATCCGCCACCGCCAGATTCAATCCCTTCGCGCCCGTCGGCGGCACAATGTGCGCGGCATCGCCCAGCAAAAACAGCTTGCCGAACTGCATCGGCTCCGCCACGAAACTCCGCATCGGCGTGATGCCCTTCTGAAAGATCGGCCCGTCCTTCAGCACAAATTTATCGCGCGTCGCCATCCGCGTGCGCAACTCCTCCCAGATCCGCTCGTCCGGCCAGTTGGCGATGTCCTCATCGATTCCGCATTGCAGATACAGCCGCGAAACCTCCGGCGACCGCATGCTCATCAACGAGAACCCGCGCTCGTGATACGTATAAATCAGTTCGTCCGAAGCCGGCGGCACGCGCGCCAGAATCCCCAGCCACGCAAACGGATATTGCCGCTCATAAAACTTAATCTGCCCCGGCGCCACCGCCGGACGGCAAATCCCGTGAAACCCGTCGCAACCGGCCAGGAAATCGCATGCAATTTCGTGTTCGCTGCCGTCCTGCACATAATGAATCCTTGGCCGCGACTCGAAATCCGAAATCCGCATCGCCTCCGCCTCAAAAAAAATCGGCGCGTCATACCCGGCTCGCGCCGCAATCAGGTCCCTCACCACTTCCTGCTGCGCATACACCGTAATCGACTTTCTCACCAAGTCCTGAAAGTCAATCCGATGCCCTTCCCCTCCAAATCGCAACTCGATGCCGTTATGCTGCAATCCCTCTCTCTGCATCCGCGCGCCAACGCCCGATTCCCGCAGCAGTTCCGCCGTGCCCTGCTCCAGCACGCCCGCGCGCACGCGGCTTTCCACGTACTCCCGCGAGTGGCTTTCCAGCACCACGCTCTCGATTCCCTGCAAATGCAAAAGATGCGCCAGCATCAGCCCGGCCGGACCTGCGCCCACGATTCCAACTTGTGTCCGGATAATCGCCATGGAATGTCTGAACCCGACTCCTCTTATGAAAACTTTTCGATCACTTCTTTCGGTATCGGGTGCCCCTTCACCTTGGAAGGCTCAACCGCATCACGTACCGTCCACACGCGCTTTTCAAATCCCTCAACGGCCAGCACCTCGCCGCGAAACAGCTTATGCTGCAGCGAAAAGCTGCTGGTCCCCCACTTCGTCACGCACGATTCCACCGTCACAATATCTCCGTACGACGACGGCATCTTGAAATCGCAACTTGCCTGCACCAGTGGAATGCCCGCAATCTTGAATCGCCGCAGCATCTCCGCCTTGGGGTAGCCCAGCGCCCGATGAAACAATGCGTTCGTGCATGCATCAAAGTATTCGAAGTACCGCGGGAAGAAAACGATGCCGAAGGGATCGCAGTCTCCCCATTCGATCTGGATTTCGCGTCGGTTTGTCAGCATAGGTAATTTTCAGCCCGGCCAGCCATTCCGGCCAAAGAGAGTCTACCTCACACCGCGCGTGTCGCGTAGGCCGTTTGGTTTTCTCCAGCGTGTTTACGGTAGACTGTGAGCAAGGGAAAGAACTCCAGAAATGACTATCGCCTACATTTGTGATGCCATTCGCACGCCCATCGGACGCTATGGCGGCGCGCTCTCCAGTGTTCGCACCGACGACCTCGCCGCCCTTCCGATCAAACAACTGGTCGAACGCAATCCCACCGTGGATTGGAGCTCGCTCGACGACGTCGTCTACGGCTGTGCAAATCAATCCGGCGAAGACAATCGCAACGTCGCGCGCATGGCCGTGCTTCTCGCCGGCCTGCCCAAAGAAGTTTCCGGCACCACCGTCAATCGCCTCTGCGGCTCCAGCATGGACGCCATCGCCGTCGCCGCACGCGCCATCAAAAGCGGCGAACTCGATCTGCTGATCGCCGGCGGCGTGGAAAGCATGTCGCGCGCTCCCTTCGTCCTTGGCAAATCCGACGCCCCGTTTGCGCGCAATCTGAAACTCGAAGACACCACCCTCGGCTGGCGCTTCGTGAATCCGGCGCTGAAAGCGAAATACGGCACCGATTCCATGCCGGAAACGGGTGAAATCGTAGCCGAGGAATTTCACATCTCCCGCGCCGATCAAGACGCCTTCGCGCTGCGCAGCCAGCAGCGTGCCGCCGCCGCGATAAAAGCCGGCCGCAAGGCGGAAGAAATCTTCGCCGTGCCGATCCCGCAAAAAAAAGGCGATCCCGTTCTCGTTTCCATTGATGAACATCCCCGCGCCGATACCACCCTCGAAGCTCTCTCCAAGTTGAAAGGCGTGGTGAAACCCGAAGGCACCGTGACCGCCGGCAACGCGTCGGGTATCAACGATGGCGCCTGCGCCCTGCTCCTCGCCTCCGAAGCGGCTGTGAAAAAGCACGGCCTCACGCCGAAGGCGCGTGTCATCGCTGCCGCCACCGCCGGAGTCGCTCCCCGCATCATGGGCATGGGCCCGGCGCCGGCCAGCAAGAAAGTTCTGGCGAAAACCGGCCTCACCATCGCGCAAATGGACGTGATCGAATTGAACGAAGCCTTCGCCTCGCAAGCGTTGGCCGTGTTGCGCGAACTGAAAGTGCCCGACGACGCTCCGCACGTAAATCCGAACGGCGGCGCCATCGCCATCGGCCATCCGCTGGGCGCCAGCGGCGCGCGCCTCGTCACCACTGCTCTCTATCAGTTGCAGCGCACAAAGGGACGTTACGCGCTCTGCACCATGTGCATCGGCGTGGGCCAGGGGATTTCGGTTATCATCGAACGCGTTTAACAAAGGAGACCCGCCGCATGAAGCCCCTGCTGGGTTATCGCAAGCCGGCTCCCGGAACGCAACCGAATCATCTGTATCCGCCGTATGTCTCTTCCATCAAACGCGCACCAAAGCAGCCGCTCATTTCCATTCCCGTCACTCTCTCCGAAATTACCGGGCCGTCTTTTCCAAAAGAAATCGTTTCGCCAGAAGCACACGACCTCACACGGCAGCACAAGGGCGAACCACTAGGCGAACGCATCTCGGTCAGCGGCCGAGTCATGGACGAAGCCTGCAGGCCGATCCGCAACACTCTCGTCGAAATCTGGCAAGCCAACGCCGCCGGACGCTACCTTCATAAGAACGATCAGCATCACGCGCCGCTCGACCCCAATTTCACTGGCGAAGGCCGCACCTTCACCGACGAAGACGGCCGCTACCGTTTCCTCACCGTTCGCCCGGGCGCCTATCCCTGGAAAAATCACTACAACGCCTGGCGCCCGCAACACATTCACTTTTCGCTGTTCGGTCCCGCGTTCGCCACGCGGCTTGTCACGCAAATGTATTTTCCGGGCGACCCCCTGCTCGAGTTTGATCCCATCTTTCACAGCATCCCCGATGAGGCGGCGAGCCGGCGCTTGATCTCCTCGTTCGACTGGCTCAGCACGGAGCCGGATATTTCCCTGGGCTTCCGATTCGATATTGTCCTGCGCGGGCCCAACGCCACGCCCATTGAGCCTTAAGATGCCGGCCCATTCCACACCTTCGCAAACCGTGGGCCCGTTCTTCAGCATCGGCCTTGATCGCTTGAATCGCGCGGATCTTTCCCAAGGTGCCTCGGGCGAACGCGTCACAATTCAGGGCCGCGTTCTCGATGGCGACGGCCAACCCATCCCCGACGCTGTTCTGGAAATTTGGCAGGCCGATCCCGACGGCCGCTATCATCATCCAGAGCAAGCAGGCACACCAAAGGATGCGACTCCATTCTTCGGATTTGGCCGCATTCCCACCGATGAACGCGGACAATTTTCTTTCACCACCATCAAGCCCGGGCCCGTTCACGGTCCGGATGGCAAGCCGCAAGCACCGCACCTGCAGATTTCCGTCTTCATGCGCGGACTTTTGAAACAGCTCGTGACGCGCGTCTACTTCCCCGAAGAACCCCTGAATGATTCCGATATGGTCCTGCAACTTGTACCGGAATTGCGGCGGCAAACCCTGATCGCCCAACGAACGGGACCGCAAGCAACTACCTTGGAATGGAATGTGTGCTTGCAAGGCGAGCACGAAACGGTATTCTTTGACTGCTGAAGCCCGGAGACAATCGTGGTGATGAGACTCTTCGACAAGTTGTTTCGTTACGAAGCGATCGATCTCATTTTCGCCGACCGCCAGTATCTCCAGGCATTGCTCGATTTCGAAGCGGCGCTCGCCCGCGCCGAAGCCAAAGCCGGAGTGATTCCCGCCGCTGACGCCCAGATCATCGCCGCCGCCTGCCGCGCTGATCAATTCAGCGTTGAAGAACTTGCCGTACAAACCGCCCATTCCGGCAACGTGGCGATTCCGCTCATCAAGAAACTCACCGAACTTGTCGCAAAACAAAATGAGGACGCAGCTCGATTCGTACACTGGGGCGCCACCAGCCAGGACACCATGGATACGGGCACGGTTTTGCAACTCCGCCTCGCGCTGGAAGTGTTGGATCGCGATCTCGCGCGCCTGACCTCCACGCTTGCCAGCCTCGCCGACAAACACCGCGCCACACCAATCGCAGCGCACACGTGGATGCAGCAGGCGCTGCCAACGACGTTTGGTTTCATCGTTGCAGGATGGCTGGACGCGATTCTTCGCCACCGCTCGCGCCTTGCGGATTTACGCACACGCAATTTGGCCCTGCAATTCGGCGGGGCGGTCGGCACACTCGCCGCGCTTTCCGGCCGCGGCCTGGCCGTTGCCAGCGCCCTGGCCGAAGATCTGCATCTGCCGCTGCCCCCGATTTCCTGGCACACGCACCGCGACCGCATCGTGGAAATTGCGGCCGCGCTCGGCCTTCTGGCCGGAACGCTCGGCAAAATCGCCCGCGATATTTCCTTGCACGCGCAAACGGAAATCGCCGAACTCGCGGAGCCTGCCGGCGAAGGCCGCGGCGGCTCTTCCACCATGCCGCAAAAACGCAATCCAGTCACATGCGCAACCGTGCTTGCCGCGGCCCAACGCGTGCCCGGCCTCGTCTCAACCATGTTCTCCTCCATGCTGCAGGAGCAGGAGCGCGGCCTCGGCGGCTGGCAAGCGGAATGGGAAACGCTTCCGGAAATTGTTTGCCTTGCGGGCGGCGCGCTTCACCATCTGGGCGAAATGCTCTCTGGCCTTCACGTGGATGAAAATCGCATGCGGCAGAATCTGGACGCCACGCGCGGGCTGATCTTCGCCGAAGCCGTCACCATGGCCCTGGGCGATCGCCTCGGCAAAATGCCCGCGCACCAGCTGGTCGAAGCCGCTTGCAATAAAGCTCGCGCCGAAAATCGCCACCTGAAAGAAGTTTTGCGTGAAGAACACGGCCTGAACGGCTACCTGACCCCGGTGGACCTCGAAGGACTCTTCGACGTTCGCAATTACCTGGGCAGCGCGGAAGAATTTGTTCGGCGCATTTTGGCGGAAGTCATCAGCACGGCAACCGCTGGCTCAACATAAAGGATCAATGTCATGGCTTTTCTCAAATTGAAGGACGCACAATTTTTTTATCAGTGGGATGGACCGGAGAACAAGCCCGTGTTGGCGTTCTCGAATTCTCTCGGCTCCACCCATCGCATGTGGGATTCGCAGCTCGATGCGTTCACCCGCCATTTCCGCGTGCTGCGTTACGACGGTCGCGGCCACGGCCAATCCAGCGTCACCCCCGGCCCCTACACCATCGAACAACTCGCCGGTGACTTCGTGCAACTTCTCGACGCGCTAAAACTCGATCGCGTTTATTTTTGCGGACTCTCGATGGGCGGAATGATCGGAATGTATCTCGGCGCCGCGTACGCCGCCCGGCTCCACAAAATCGTTCTCTGCAATACAGCCGCGAAGATCGGCACCCCCGACGTCTGGAACGCGCGAATCACCGCCGTCCAGGCGGGTGGAATGAAGGCCGTTGCGGGCGCGGTGCTCGATCGCTGGCTTACCGCTGCATTTCGCGCCGCCCATCCGGGAGAAGCGGCGACGCTGCTCTCCATGCTCGAAAGCTGCAATCCCGCGGGTTACACCGCAAACTCCTGCGCCGTACGAGACGCGGACTTCCGCCAAAAACTTGGCTCCATCCAGGTTGCAACCCAAGTCGTCACCGGGACCCACGATCCCTCCACGCCGCCGGCTGACGGACGCTGGCTGAGCGAACAGATTCGCGGCGCAAAATGCACCGAACTATCCGCCGCTCATCTTTCCAACATCGAAGCGCGCGACGATTTCAATCGCGAAGTGTTGGCCTTTCTGATATCGGAGGGAGCACACGGATGAATGAGCGCGAGCGGCACAAAAAAGGAATGAAGGTCCGCAAACAGGTTCTGGGCAAGTCGCACGTGGAGCGAGCCGAAGCCAGGAAAAATGAATTCAACGGGCCCTTCCAGGATTTGATCACCCGCTATGCCTGGGGAGAAATTTGGACCCGCCCCGGCTTGCCGCGAAAGACGCGCAGCCTGATCACGATCGCCATGATGGTGGCGCTGAATCGCACGGATGAATTGCGGCTGCATCTCCGCGCCTCCGTGAATACGGGCGTGTCCCGGGAAGAAATTCAGGAAGTGCTGCTGCAAACGGCGATCTATTGCGGCGTTCCCGCGGCCAATCACGCGTTTCAAATCGCGGAGGAAGTTTTCGCGGAATCGCGAGGCTAGGGCCGCAGCCTGCGCGAAAGCAATGGCGAGTGCACGAATTTCGATGGCTAGGAACTTGGTGCTCGCAGTGTAACCGCCGTCACAGCGCAATGTGCAATTTTCTAGTTGGCGGACTCCCACTCGGTGTCGGCCGGAGGCAACTTGTCGGTGTCTCGCGCAAACGTTACGTACAGAGTCGGCAGCAAATAGATACTGAGAACTAGCGCCGCCAGCAACCCACCCACAATCACGATGGCAAACGGGCGTTGCGAATCCGAACCGATCCCGCGCGACAACGCGGCGGGCAGCAAGCCCAGCGTCGCCACCAGCATGGTCATCATTATGGGGCGCAGCCGCAGCACCGCGCCTTGCACCGCCGCATCCTCAATGGAACTGCCCGCAGCGCGAAGGTGATTAATATATTCCACCATGATGACGCCTGTCTGGACGGAAACGCCGAAGAGCGCAAGGAATCCCACGCCCGAAGAAACGCTGAGGTGCTCGCCCGTCAGAAGAAGCGCCAGCAGTCCTCCGATGGGCGCCAGCGCGACGTTGCCCAGCACCAGCAGCGCCCACTTAGGCGAACCGAACATGCTGTAGAGAATCACGTAAATGATCAACAGAGTGATCGGCAGCACGAAAAGCAATCGCCGCTCGGAACGCTTCTGGCTCTCATACTCCCCCGCCCAATCGAGGCGATAGCCTTCGGGCAGCTTGACCTGGTTATTCACTTTTGCGATGGCCTCTTCCACGGTGCTGCCCAGGTCGCGGCCGCGCACGCTGTATTTGATCGCGACGTAGCGGGAGTTTGCCTCACGATAAATCTCCGATGCGCCGTCGAGAGTTTCCGCGCGCGTCAGTTGAGCCAGGGAAACGCGCTCGCCGCTCGGCGCGACAATGCGGATATTTTCGATGGCCTCTTTTGTATTTCGGAAGGGCGCCTGGTAGCGGACCACCAGATCGAAACGTCTCTCGCCTTCAAGCACCTGGCTGACCGCTTTTCCACCGACCGAAGTTTCGATGGCGTCCTGCACGTCCGCCACATTGATTCCGAACCGCGCGGCCTGCTTGCGATCAACGACAAGATTCAAATTGGGTTGGCCCAGGACGCGGAACAGGCCCAGGTCCTCGATGCCCTTCACTCCCCGCATCACCTTGACGATCTCTTCCGCCTTGGCTTCCAGGGTACGAAGGTCGGAGCCATACATCTTCACGGCCAGCTCGCCTTTGACGCCGCTGACGGCTTCTTCCACGTTGTCCGAGATCGGCTGCGAGAAATTCCAGAGCACGCCGGGAATTTTTTCAAGCTCCTTATCCATGGCGTCGATCAGCGCCTCTTTGTCTTGGTGGAAAACAGGTCGCCAGTCTTCCTTGGGCTTCAGATCGACGAAATATTCCGTGTTAAAAAAACCGGTCGTATCGGTGCCGTCATCCGGCCGGCCGACTTGCGAAACCACCTTCGTCACCTCCGGGAAAGAGGCAAACAGCACCCGCGCCTGATTCATGATTCGCGTGCCTTCCGTGGGACCCGTGCTGGGCGCAAGTGTGCCGCGTGCCCAGATCGCGCCCTCATCCAGATGAGGCAGGAATTCGGAACCGATCACGCCGCTGTACAGCACCGCGAGAGCAACCAGTGGAACGCATGCGCCAATCGAAAGCGTAATTGAGCGGTGCTCGATGGCCCACCGCAGCGAGTGGCGATAGCGCTCGCGCAGGTATTCCATCAGCGGATTGTGCCATTCCTTCACACCCTTTCGGAAAAGCACTTCCGCGAGCACCGGCGCGATGGTCATGGAAAAAATCAGGGCGCCGAGCAACGCAAAGGCCACGGTCCACGCCATCGGCCGGAACAACTTTCCTTCCACGCTCTGCAACGTGTAGATCGGCATGTAAGCGGTGATGATGATCGCAATCGCGTAAAAAACGGGCCGTTGAATTTCGTGAGCTGCGTCACGGATGCGCTCGAGCGGGGTTTTCTCCGCCGAACTCGGCAGTCCGAAATGCCGCACGATGTTTTCGATCACGACGACGGCGCCGTCCACGACCATGCCGAAGTCCAGCGCGCCGAGCGAGAGCAGGTTCGCTGGGATTTTATTCAGGTCCAGGCAAATCGAGGCAAACAGCAGCGAGAACGGGATTGTCAATGCAACAATCAAGGCTCCGCGCACGTTGCCCAGAAAGAAAAACAAAATAACCGAAACGAGCAGCACGCCTTCCGAAAGATTGTGCAACACCGTGTGTGTCGTGTAGTGGACCAGCTCGCTGCGGTCCAGGAACGGAACAATCTGCACTCCCTTTGGCAGAATGTGCTCGTTCAACTCCTTCACCTTGGCGTGAATTCCATCCAGGGTGCTGTCGGACTCTGCTCCCTTTTGCAACAGCACGATTCCTTCGACCACGTCGTCGTTGTCGATAACCACCCCGTCTTCCCGCCGGACGGCTTTCCCAATCTGCCCGAGGCGAATCTTTGGCCCCTGCGTCACCGTGGCGATATCTTTCACGCGAAGCGGTGTGCCGGTTTGCGTTTTCAGCACGGTCTGCTCGATGTCCTCCACACTGGTCACCAGGCCCACCGCGCGAACGTTGATTTGTTGCAAGCCGGATTCGATAAAGCTTCCGCCGGCGTTCACGTTATTATTGGCAAGCTGCTGCTCCACCTGGCCGATCGTCAGCCCGTACGCCACCAGACGGGCCGGGTCGACACGCACCTGGTATTCCCGCGTGGTCCCGCCGAAGCTCGACACATCCACCACATTCGGCACCGACTTGAACTCTTTTTCGAGCGTCCAATCTTCCAGTGCCTTCAATTCCATCAGGTCGTATTTTGGGTTGGTGCTCTTCAGCGAATACCAGTAAATTTGGCCGACCGGGCTGTAGTCCGTACCCATCTGGGGCTGCAGATTATTGGGCAGAGTCACCTGGGACAGCCGTTCCAGAACCTTCTGGCGATTCCAATCGTTGCTCGAGCTGTCGTCGAAAATCAGCATCACGCTGGAAAGGCCGAACAGCGAAACAGAGCGCAGGTGCGCCAGGTGCGGCAGGCCATTCATCTGAATTTCAATCGGAATGGTGACTTGCTGCTCGACTTCTTCGGCGGCGCGCCCCGGCCACTGGGTAATGATCTGCACGTAGTTATTGGCAACGTCGGGATACGCCTCGACGGGAAGATTGTGGAAAGAAACCGCTCCCCAAACAAGCAGAAGAACCGCGATCGCCAACACGATAAAGCGGTTGTCCAGCGCGAAGTCGACGATTGCGCGAATCATCGGATGTGCTTTCGGTTCGCTCGGAAGTTCATGGGGCCCCTATTGTTCCGCGGCATTCTGCATTACCAAGGCGTTGGTGACGACGGGCTGCCCGGGCTCAATGCCGGAGAGTACGGATTGCGTTTTGTCGGGAAGCGTGGCGCCGGCCTTCACTTCGACGCGGCGGAATTTTTTGTCCCCGGCGGGCACATACACCCAATCCCGGTCGTGCAGATGCAAAATCGCAGAGGCAGGCAGAACCGCGACACGTTGTTTCTTCTGGCCATGAAAAGTGGCATTCACGAACATGCCCAGACGCATGAGGCCGGCGGGGTTGGAGACCTCCACGCGAACTTTCGCGGCGCGGATGCTCGGATCGAGAATCGGCCCGATGTTGTTGATTCTTCCGGTCAAGACTTTGTCGGGATACGCCACCAGGCGGATCTCCGCGGTCTCGCCGAGGTGCACGTTGGCCAGATCGTTTTCGTAAACGTCGCAGAGAATCCATACGTGCGACAGATCGGAGATGGTGAATGGATTTGCGCCTGCAAGTCCCTGGACGCCGGACGCGCTGGTCACCTGCTGATCGGTGATCACGCCGGTGACGGGGGCCTTGATGTCCACGATGGGGGACGGATGATCCTTGTCCACGCCCAAAACGTGCAAATGCTCCTGCGCGGTTTCGAGATCCACTTTCGCTTTGGACTCCGCATCTTCGGCGACCTGGAAATCGTTGAGAGAAATGGCGCCTTTGTCATAGAGAAGTTGCGCGCGGTCGAATTGCTTGCGGACAAGCACTTCGTCGGCAGTCGCCTTGCGGTAGTCGGCGAACGCCGCGGCGATGTCCGGGCTTTGCACACGCAAGAGCACTTGCCCCTTTTTCACGGCGTCGCCGAGGCGGGCGCGAATTTCCACCACGCGGCCACTGGCGAGCGAGATAACGGGAACGGTGCGGCTGACGTCCGGGCCGACGACGCCGGTGACAGTCAGCGACGGTGCTTGCAGTGACTCGGTGGCTTTAACTGTGGGAAATTGTTCTGGATGTTCCACCTGCAATACGCTGACGTCGGTTTCCTGCTCGACCTTGGCCTGAGGAGGTGCCCCGCCGCCGGACGCTGCGTTTCCGCCGCAACCCGCCAACATTGCCGCGCAAGCGGAGTGGAGAACGAATCGAAATCCAAAATTACCGCTCATTGCAGGACCTCGCGCCCGACAGCCAGATTCAACTGGGCCGCCGCCGTCAGATAAGAACCGATCAAGTTCAGGTAGTTGAGTTCCACCGTGCGGTACTCGCTCTGCGCGTTCAAGAAATCGACCAGCGACGCGCCCCCGTGCTGATAGGAGAAGGCAATCGTGTCTCGCACACGCACCGCCTGTTCGAGATATTTTGCTTTATAAGGTTGCAGCAAAAGCAGATTGCTGTTCACAATCGCGTACGCGGAATCGACATCGCTAAAGACCAGGGCTTGCGCCGCTCCGGTTAGCTTCTGGTTGCGGTCAATATCCAATTGCGTGCGCAACTTTTCCCCCTGGTTGCGGTCGAAGATACGCAACGGGATGCTGACGCTGACCCCGAGCGTATTTATGCCGGATGGATTGTTGAAGGATCCATTGTGGGTGTACCAGCCGCTTAGGATCGGATCCGTTGAGCCGTTGGCAATTGCCAGTTTGTGATCGGTTTCCGCCTTGTCTACGGCTTCGAAGACCGCCTTCAAATCCGGCCGTGTGTCCAGGGCGATCTTCCTGACTTCATCCTGCGGCATCAATTGGTCCCTGAAATCGAACAATCCCGAGACATCAAATTGGTCGATGGGAGTTCTGTCGTTCAGCAAGGTTAGCAGCTGAATTTTGGCAGTGCGCAAATTCACTTCGGCGGTCTGCACATCCGATAAGTACTGCACTCGCTGCAACTCCAGGCGGTCGAGATCGATTCGCGCAATGTCACCGACACTGAAACGCGTTCTGCTGATGTCGAGTAGGTTGTCGTAGTAAGCGAGGTTGTCTTTTGCAAGCTGGAGCACCGCTTTTGCCTGCAGCGTTGAGACGAATGCGCCTCGCAAGTCGAACAGCAGGGTTCGCTCCAGATCGGCATGATTGGACTCGGCAATCAGCGTTCCCTTCTGGGCGCTTTCGAGGCGCAATTCGCGTTTGTGCTGCCGTTCGTGGAGATAGCTGATGGTTGGAGTTTCGGACGTGCCTTTGAAGGGGTCCCACTTTCCATGGTACGGAGCGATTTGCGTGCCATCTGCCGCCAGCGTCAACTGCGGATTAGGGCGGAGATTAGCGGTGATCTGCTGGGCCTTCGATTCTTCGATGCTCACTTTATCCGCCAGCAAGGTGGGATTATTCCCTTCAAAGCGTGCACGCACTTCGTCCCAGGTCAACGCCTTCTGAGCGCTGACGCCGCTGGCGAACCCTGCCGCCAGCAGAGCGGCCGTGCCCACGCGCCGTATGATTTGCCGCATAACTCTACCTCGCCTGTTCTTGCTCCCTGAAAATCGGAAACCAGTGTGGAACAATCCGCTTCCCTGTTCGCCGCCGGGAAGTTCCCCAATGCGCTACACGTGTGCCGTGCCCATTTGGACGGTACCGGCACTCCCATTGGGAAGTTGCAAATATTGGATAAGCGAAAGATGTATGGCGTTTAAACGAGTGGCGGCGCGCGGCCCGCGCTCGCAAAAGCCAATTGTGCGCGAACCACCAGCGGTGCTGCCCGCAGTCCTGCAGACGAAATTTCCAGTGGCTCACTCCAACCAGAGGAAGAGCCCGCATATCCCGCCGTGTCGCGGCCCGGCTGAAGGGCCATCTGACTCGTGGAAGAATCTTCGGGCGCACTGAGCCGGTGATCTGTCCCGTTCACCGCACCTGGAAAATCAGAGGCCTCGGCAGGAACGAAGTTGCCCTTGCCGTCGTTCAGAAAAATCGCGACGAAGTGGGAATCCAGAAGCGAAGTAACGACGAGATCGGCAAATTTGTCCCCATTCACATCCTGAG
>Ga0210400_10003488_pt1 | contig 13935 bp, 13 predicted proteins | sample IncBWH26MmetaG_FD_155456 | JGI IMG/M metagenome (GOLD analysis project Ga0210400, IMG submission 155456) | Forest soil microbial communities from Barre Woods Harvard Forest LTER site, Petersham, Massachusetts, United States - Inc-BW-H-26-M | ecosystem: Environmental > Terrestrial > Soil >...
AAATAGTTGTAATTGCAGAAACTGATAAAACCAAAACCAATAATAAAAATACAACAGTCAGTTCTCGCGGATTTACCATCGAAGAAACTTCGCGGTATGCGGGCAGTCGTAACGACCCTGCCCGTATGGCTGCAAATTTTGCAGGGGTAAGCGGCGCTAATGATTCGCGGAATGATATTATTATTCGGGGTAATTCTCCACTGGGAGTTTTATGGCGCTTAAACGGAATGGATATTCCCAATCCCAATCACTTCGGCTCAATGGGTTCAACCGGCGGTCCTGTAAGTATTTTAAATAATAATACGTTAGATAATTCCGATTTTCTTACTTCCGCTTTTCCGGCCGATTACGGAAATGCCATTGCCGGCGTGTTCGATTTAAAAATGCGCGCGGGTAATAATGAAAAGCATGAATTCCTGGCGCAAATGGGTTTTAATGGTTTTGAGTTGGCTGCCGAAGGGCCTTTTTCGAAAAAGAAAAGCGCTTCTTTTTTAGTGGATTATCGTTACTCAACTTTAGGGATTTTTAAAGCACTCGGAATTAGTTTCGGTGCAGGAGCTGCAGTTCCCCAATACCAGGATTTAACCGTAAATATTACCGTGCCAACGGCAAAAGCAGGAAAGTTTACTTTTTACGGTATCGGCGGCTTGAGTTATGTTGCATTGTTGGATAAAGATCGTGATAAAAAAGCGGATATTTTTGGTTACAAAGGAATTGATACTTATTTCCGTTCGAATGTCGGAGTAGCCGGGATAAATCATACTTATATTTTAAATTCCAGTTCCTATTTGCGGACGAATGTTGGTGTGTCCGGTCAATACAATGGAATTATAGCCGATAATGTTTTGTTCGACAGCACCGGTGTTCCTACGGGTAAAACCAGTCCGAATTACCACAGCACAACTTCAACAGTAAAGTACTCGGTTAATTTTGTTTATAATAAAAAATTCAGTGCAAGAAATTTTATTACTACCGGTGTTTATCTCGACGATTTTCAGACTATGTTAGCCGATAGCACCAAAAACGACAGAGATAGTTTGGGGTATCATGTGTTGCGCAGCTTCAGCGGCAACGCTTTATTGGCACAGGCATTTATAAACTGGCAACATAAATTTACTGATAAGTTAACCCTTAACACAGGTTTCAGGTACATTCATTTTTTATTGAATAATACGTATAATCCGGAGCCGCGTGCCGGTTTACGTTGGAGCTTTACCGGAAAACAGTCATTTAGTTTGGGTGCCGGTTTGCACAGCCAGGTGCAGCCTATGTATATTTATTTTTCATCAGCCTATAACCCTTTAACTCAACAAAGCGAAAAAACAAATTTGAATCTGGGATTAACAAAAAGCGCACACGGTGTAATTGCTTATGATGCTAATATCGGCAAAAGCACTCGCATAAAAGTAGAGGCTTATTACCAATACTTGTATAATGTACCTGTAAAAATTTCTCAGCCTTCCTTTTCTGTTTTAAATCTTGGAGCGAACTTTGAAAGCCCGAATGTGGATAGTTTGGTAAACAAAGGTACAGGAGAAAATTACGGGTTGGAATTTACATTAGAGAAATTTTATTCGAAGGGGTATTATTATTTGTTTACAACTTCCTTGTTTCAATCGTATTACTATGGTTCCGATAATATAAAACGCAATTCAGCCTTTAACGGAAATTATGTGTTTAATTTATTGGGCGGTAAGGAATTTAAAATTAACAGCAGGCATACAGTCGCTCTTGATGTTAAACTTACTTATGCAGGAGGAAAGCATTATACGCCGGTTAATTTAGTGGCTTCGCAATATGCCGGCTCTGAAGTGCGTGATAATACCCATGCGTACGAAAACCAATACCCGGCTTATTTCAGATTGGATGTTAAACCTTCTTATCGTTATAATATGAAAAAGGTTACTATGGAGCTTAATTGTGATTTTCAGAATGTGACTCAACATGACAATATTTTTCAGCAGGTATATGACCCCACGCAAAAGAAAATCGTTACTGATTATCAGTTAAAATTCTTTTTTATACCTCAGTTCAGGCTGTTATTTTAAGTTGACCATAAACCACTACTATTTACTACCTTTGTATAACATGAAAAAAATATTTTTGATAAGTTTTTTATTTTTTCTGATAGGCGAGATTCCCGCACAGGATAAATCAAACAAAAAAGCGCGGGTAGACGAAACGCCGAAGAGTATCAGCGAAACTATTTCTGTAGATGAGTTTCAGAAAAAACTTGCAGAAAAGGATATACAGATCATTGATGTGCGCACTCCTGAAGAATATAATGAAGGATATTTAAAGGGCGCGTTAAATATTAATTACAAAGCGAATGATTTTGCTTCTGAAATTGCAAAGCTTGATAAAAGTAAGCCAACATTAATTTATTGTTTAGGCGGCGGAAGAAGTGCAGGTGCCGCTGAACAAATGAAAAAAACAGGTTTTACCACCATTTACAATATGCAAGGCGGCATGATTAAATGGAATGCTGCCAACAAACCGGTTGAATATCCCTCCAGCGCGCTCGACAAAGAAAAACCCGGAATGACTCTGGCAGAGTACAATAAAATAGTGACTGGAGAAAAAGATAAATACATTTTAGTTGACTTTACTGCCAAGTGGTGCGGCCCTTGTCAAAAAATGATGCCCATGCTGCATAAAATTTCGGAAGAGAAAAAGCCTAAACTTACCCTTATAAAAATTGATGCCGACGAAAACAAAAGCCTCTTAAAAGAAAAAGGAATTACAGGAATACCCGTATTGGAATTGTACTTTAACGGAAAATTGGTGTGGAAACGTGTAGGTTACATTGGCGAAGAAGAATTTTTGAGCGAGACGGGATTGTAATTGATGAGAAATTCAGAATTTATAATTCTGAAAAAATTACCTAAATAGATTTTATTTTTTTATTTTTTCCCCTCCAGGCATTTATACCTACGGTAACATACAAGCCTCCCATATTTATATAAGGTAAACCCTGGCTTATAGGATATAAAGGCAGGGCAAGCAGTTTTGTTTTTTGCTGATTCGAATTATCATACCAAACAGCAGGCAGCGGACTAAAATTATATCCTGCTTTAATATAAAGAGAAGTAAAAAAACCTTGCCTTCCTTTGCCAATAATTCTGTCGAGCATTAAGCCTGTATTTATCATCCAGTTTTGATTTATCCGGGCCACTACCCAATAGGAAGTAGTTTGCCCGTTATTTAAAACTGTTTTTGACGTGGGAAACATCTCGGCAAATTCGGTTCCGCAAACAAGAAACAAAGTTGTTTTCTTTTTCCTTCCTAAAACAGGGTAATTTGCTGATAAATTCCACCTGAACATTGCATTTGAAACATTTATAGGATAAACAATACTACTCATTCCCGGAGGATGAACTGTATAATAACCATTTTTTTCGCCAATTCCGGGCAGGCCGTTCAGTGCCATATCAACGCTTCCGAAAAATTTGCGCCTGTCGCCAATACTAATCAACACTCCGAATGAAAATGCATTGTCTTTTGGCAATCCGAGCATATAAGGATCGTTCCGTAAACCTGCAAGATTCATTATGTGTTCCGAAAAAGTAAAGCCTACAAAACCTTTGATATAATTGTATTCGCTGTATAAAGTAGAGGCAAATTTAACGAGTGTGGTATCGTTAGCTTCGGTTATTTTATAAGTTATTGGTTCTATATTACGAAAGAACATAGAGTAGTAAGTAAAACGCGGAGTTGCAAGTTCTTTGGTACGTATTAATTTTCCTTTCCGGTAAATTTCTTTTTTTACAAGCCTTCCGTTCTCATTAAAATATCTCCATTTTCCTTTTTTAAATCCATCACGATAATTTCCGTAAAACTGTAATTTGTAACCGGGGTAAAAAGCCTGAAAAACACCTGTTAAATGATTAAGCTTATTATATTGAGAAGTACTTACAGGAGACCCGTCAATCCTGTATTTTGTTACAAGACTCCGATTAAAAAACGGAGTATAAATAGTCAGGGCATAGCGCGAAGTGTCCTTTTCGTAAAGCACATAAAAAGGTTTACCAAAAAAATAAGGAAGTTTGTTGCAAGTATCAAGAAGTTTTTCGATAGAGGTTGAATCATTGTAGTGTTGAGATAAAACAGGAATTGTTGCAGAGTAATTTGTGAAAAGGCTCATATCCATAATAAGAACCTTTTTCTTTATTTGTTGGGGAAATAAAAAATGGCTGAGGAAAAAGAAAGCTATGAATAAATAACCAACCCTCACGGAGAATAATTTATTTAAAGATAAAATAGTTCTGGACTTTGCAGTTAACTTGTTTTCTTTCTTAAGAAACATTAACAAACTCTTCGATTTGGTAATTATGCACAACTTTGTACAACGTATCTCTCTCAATGGGAATTCTTCCAACTTGTTTAATCAGTTCAACTAATTGCTGTGTGCTGAGCGCGGGATTTTTGTCTTCAGCGCCGGCCATGCTGTAAATTTTGGTGGTATCGTCAATGGTGCCGTCTAAATCATCAGCGCCAAAATTAAGCGCTAACTGCGCAGTGCTGCGGCCAATCATGGCCCAGTAAGCTTTTATGTGGTCAAAATTATCTAAGTAAATTCTGCTGATGGCGTAATTACGTAAATCTTCAATAACGCTTACCTCGGGCACGTGACTCATTTGATTTTCTTTATTGCGGAACTTGAGCGGAATAAATGTATTGAAGCCTCCGGTTTTATCCTGTAAAGTTCTCAACCTTTCCATGTGGTCAACACGGTGCCGGTATTTTTCTACATGTCCGTATAAAATGGTGGCGTTGCTTTTCATTCCCATTTTGTGCCATACTTCGTGTATGCCCAACCATTCATCTGCACTACATTTGCCTCCTGCAATTTCATCGCGTATTTCGGGGTGAAAAATTTCTGCTCCGCCACCGGGCATAGAATCTAAACCCGCTTCGCGCATTAATTTCATTCCTTCTTCATAACTCACTTTTGCTTTCTTAAAAATATAATGGTATTCAACCGGAGTAAGGGCCTTAATGTGTAAATCCGGGCGATGTTCTTTTATTTTACGGAACAAATCCGTGTAAAAATTTAAATCTTGTTTCGGTATAACTCCACCTGTAATGTGTACTTCGGTAACAGGTTTATCATCCCACTTTTTAATTTTATCTAAAATCTGCTCCACCGAAAGCTCCCAGCCTTCTTCTTTTTGTTTTATTAAACGCGAGTAGGAGCAGAAAGAACAAGTATAAACGCAAATGTTAGTCGGCTCAACATGAAAGTTGCGGTTAAAGAAAACGTTGTTGCCCGATTTTTTTTCTTTTACATAATTAGCAAGAGCGCCTATAAAACCAAGTTCTCCTTTTTCAAAAAGCAATACGCCTTCGTCAAACGTAATGCGCTTACCGGTAAAAATTTTTTGTGCAATAGCTTTTAAACCGGGATCTGTTTTTGAATTGTTTATATAGTGTTGTATGGAGGCTGATTTCATCCTTACAAAGATAAGGATTTCCCTTCGAGTATGGTCAACAGCCGGAACCATAGAGAAACAGCCGAGGAAGCACGGAGAACACAGAGGGCAGTCGGAGCTGCAAAGACAGGAAGGCGCAAGGTTTTTTTGAACAGCCAGCATTCTGGGGAGATACAAAGAACAGCCGGAACCACAGAGGAAACAGCCGGGGAGGCACGGAGGACACGGAGAGGAGCCGGTTGACACGCAGAGACGCAAAGAGCGCAAAGAACAGTCATGGAATGCGGATGACGAGAATTTGTTATGATTGAATATGATTAGCAGCCGATTTCGTTTGTTTTTGTCATGCGGACTACACTTTACAAATAACTCCGTGTTCCCTCTGTATTTTCTCTGTTCCTATGCGGTTTCGGCTGTTTAAACCTTTTACGTAAATTTACATCAAACTTGCGTTATTAACGAGCAAACCCCCGATACCGAACTTGTCGCCTTATTTAAGGAAAACGCAGCCCAACGCGACCGCGTGTTTGAAGCTATTGTAAAAAAACACCAAAAAAGGCTTTATTGGCATGTTCGTAAAATTGTAATTGACCACGATGATGCCGACGATGTTTTGCAGAATACTTTTATTAAAGCGTGGAAAGCCCTTGAGAATTTTAAGGAAGAATCGCAACTGTATACCTGGCTTTACCGCATTGCTACCAATGAAGCTTTAGGTTTTTTAAGGCAGAAACAAAGGATGAACACAACCTCCATTCACCCTATTGAATATCAGTTAAGTAAGTCGCTTGAGGGAGATGTATATTTTAAAGGAAACGAGATAGAATTAAAGCTGCAACAAGCTATATTGACTCTGCCCGAGAAGCAAAGGATAGTGTTTAATATGCGCTATTTTGACGAAATGCCATACGAGGAAATGTCGGGCGTACTGGAAACTTCGGTTGGGGCACTTAAAGCATCTTTTCATCATGCCGCCAAAAAAGTAGAAGGTTTTTTAAAAGGAAATTTAAACCCGGAAGCGTAAATGGCATCTAACATTCAGTAAATGAGCAAAGAGGACATAAATAAAGATGAGAACGGATTTTTTGGCGACGAAAAAAACAAGGATGCTTTCGGCACACCTGAGAATTATTTTGAATCGTTCAGCTCAAAGCTTTTTTCTAAAATAAAAGCGAATGAAGAATTGAAGGATTACCCTTTGTTAGCGGCTATAGAAAAAAATAACCCTTTTGCATTGCCTGCCGGATATTTTGAACTGAGAGAAGAATTGTTGCAGTACACTTTGCTGCGAGATTTGAGGCAGAATAATTTCACGCTGCCGGCAAACTATTTTGAAAAATTACCTGAGGCAGTTTTTAATAAAATAGAAATAGGTAAGGAGATTAATGTATATGAAATGTTAGCTTCTGTAAATAGAGAAAATGTATTTACACTTCCCGAAAAATATTTTGAAGAATTTGCGGGTGGAATTAAGAAAGTTGTAAATCCTGCTAAAGTAGTTCCGTTATACAGTCGTATATTAAAGAGCTACAAATTTGCCGCTGCCGCCGCCGTTTTGCTGATAGTAACAATCAGTGTTGTATTGCTTAACCAAACTGCCACTGTGCAACCAAATAACGAATGTACTACGATGGCCTGTTTGAGCAAAAAAGAAATTATAAATAGTAACTACCTGCAAAACGTAAGCGAAGAAAATATTATTGAGATGATTGACGTAAAATCTTTAAGCGACAGTTTATCGTTGAAGAAAAATGGAAAAACTGAAAAAGTAGATATGGATGAAGTATCTGAGAACGTAGATGTAAATACAATAACCGAAGAATTATAAATTGAAAACAAAACTATACATACTGCTATTTGTACTCTGCACATCTTTCAATCTTTTTTCACAGGGAGGTGAAAAGAAAGAAAAAATAGAAGCCTTACGGGTAGCTTTTATTACTCAGCAGTTAAACTTAACCCCTGACGAATCGCAAAAGTTCTGGCCCGTGTACAACGAGTACCAGGATAAAATAAAAGCAGCCCGCCGTGAATTTAGAATGATACCTAATAATTTTACCACTGATAAAGAAGCGCAGGATTTTCTGGATGGCGAATTATTGTTGAAGCAACGTGAGTTGTCTTTATATAAAGAATATTACGATAAATTTAAAAAAATACTTCCGCTTAAAAAAGTTGCGCAGTTGCGCCAGGCTGAAGAAGAATTTAAGAAAGCATTGCTGCAGCAATTAAAAGGTAAACCAAACGAATAGCTGTGAACGCGGGAGGGAGTTTATATAAGTTTGCTATAAGTGCCGCTGTATTTTTTAGCGGCCTGTCTGTTTTTGGCCAGGCAGATACATCGGGAAAAAAAATAAAAATACCCAAACACTATTTTTCTACCACTCTTTTTATGGATTTGTATTCAGTGGGGGAGTCGAAATTTATTACAAAGAGATTAAGCGGCTCTGAGAAAGATATTGCCGAAAAGCTGCAGAAATATCAATACTCGCAAACCATAGGCGGGTTTTATTTTCCTATTTCTACAATAGAAAAAGTGCATGAAGACAACAGGGTAAGTAATTGGCATATTTTAGGAACCGGAACATACATGTTGGCCATGCCACGTTTTAGCAATGATATTAATAAACATAATTTAGTAAAAGTAAGCTTTGGTTTAAGGGCAATCTATAATTCGGGAGGAAAAGGCATTTGGTTTTTTGATGCCACGCCATTTATCTCAAGTGATTTATCCGCTTCCGGTACTACAACAGCGCGTTGGGCTTCTACCGTTTTATACGATAGGATAGTTAGTTCTACATTCAGTTTTCGTTTAGGTTATACACGCACCTTTGTTTTAGGAAACCGTTTTCATTTACCTTATGTAGGCTTTAGGATTGGAAGGTTAAACGGCACTTATTTCAGTGCGCAGTTTCCAAGAGGTATGACGTTCAGTGTTCCTTTGGGGAATAAATTCCGCATAAGTATTTTTACAAAACCAACGGGCAGCCTGCTCACTATGGGTAATACTGATAGTTTGTATAATGGCTTAACCAATAAAGGGCGATTGGATTCAACGATTATTTTTGGCCGTTACGACGGACTTTTTGGTTTTCGTTTGGATTATAATCCAAACAAACACGTTTCTTTTTACCTTGAATTCGGAAATTCAAACATCAGAGGCATAGCTTTTTTCTCAAGGCAATATAATAGACCGAACGGCGCGCCTATACAGGATAATGTACAGGTTTTTAAATCTTTTTTTGCGAGCCCGTTGGAAGGAAGAGGGTTTTTAAGTTTCGGTTTTACCGTTCGTTTCGGGAGAACACGTAGCGTGTATAATAATTATAACATGTACGAAGTTTTTAATATCAATAGTACAATTTCTCCCGGCGATAATAACAACAATACCGGCGATGGCAATATTCCGGCCGATGTGAAACTTAAAAAGAAGAAAGAGATGTCCAACCTCAATACAAAAGATGTTCAGGATTTAATAGAAGCGCAGGATTTGTATAACTGATTTGAAGATTTGAGAATGAGTTGATTTAATGGTGAACCGCCGGATTTTTAACCTTCAAATTTTCAAATCGCAAATTAACTAATTACCCTTCCGTCCTGCATAACAATTTTCCGGTCGCTCATGTTTGCCAGTTCGTTATTGTGGGTAACGATAACGAAAGTTTGATTGAGTTCTTTACGTAAATCAAAAAACAGTTTATGAAGTTCCTGCGCGTTATTGGTATCAAGATTACCCGAAGGTTCGTCGGCCAGAATTACCGCGGGAGAATTAATTAAAGCTCTTGCTACAGCCACGCGTTGTTGTTCTCCACCGGAAAGTTCAGTGGGTTTATGTTCGGCACGTGGTGATACCCCTAATAATTCTAAAAGCTTTCCTGCTTTACCGGTTGCTTCTTTTTTAGAAATCCCGGCTATTAAAGCGGGCAAAGTAACATTTTCTATTGCAGTGAACTCGGGCAATAAATGATGAAACTGAAAAACAAAACCGATGTTTTTATTCCGGAACGCGGAAAGTTTTTTATCGGATAAAGCGGCTACATCTGTATCATTAATAAATACTTTTCCTTCAGAAGGTTTATCTAAAGTGCCCAATAATTGGAGCAAAGTAGTTTTTCCCGCTCCGGATGCTCCGACAATAGCGACTACTTCCGCAGCGTTTATTTGCAGGGAGATTCCTTTAAGCACATGCAGGCTGCCATAGTGTTTATGAATATTTTCGGCCAGTATCACGGAATGTTCATGTATTTATGCGTTTGTAAAGATACCATCCATTTTTGATTTGTCTTTACATAATCAATAATCAAAGGCATCATCTCTTCCCGCTTGCTCCATTCCGGTTGTAAAAACAGAAAGCATTTATTGTTTACTTTTTTTGCCTCTTCTTCGGCCCAGGTAAAATCGTGTTTGTTGTGCACGATAATTTTTAATTCATGCGCTTTTTCATAAATAAGGGGAAGGGGATAAGCTGTTTTTTTTGGTGAAAGGCAAATCCAATCCCAATTACCTGTTAAAGAATAAGCCCCCGATGTTTCTATAAAAGTTTCAATATTTTTTTCCTTTAACTGACGCGTAAGTTCATCGAGATTATAATGCAGGGGTTCTCCGCCGGTAACCACAACTGCCTTTGCACGATTGGCTAAAGTATTTTCAATAATTTCTTTTACGGAAGTAAGCGGGTGCAGGTTAGCGTCCCAACTTTCTTTAACATCGCACCAATGGCATCCCACATCGCAACCGCCTAAACGAATGAAGTAAGCGGCTTTTCCTGTATTAAAGCCTTCGCCCTGTATCGTATAAAACTGCTCCATGAGCGGAAGTAAAATTCCTTCACCGAGCAGTTTCTTATTTTCTGTACTAAGATTTTTTGTTTCGTATATCACCGCACAAAGGTACGGTTTACATTTTATTTACTTTAATCTGAAATCAACAGCCTGTTTAAAACTTACCCTTACGGCTTTTCCACCCATTTTACCTGGTTTCCAATCCAGCATTAGTTTTATTACGCGTAATACCTCTTCATCACAGCCATAACCCAGTTTATTGATAATTTTTGCTTCAACCACTTTTCCGTTTTCATCAATTATAAAATTAACTCCCACTTTTCCCTGTATATCGTTTTCAATAGCCTCCCGCGGGTATTTAATATTATCTGCCCAGAATTTTTTAAGATTGGGAAAAGCCGGCCATTCTTCAGGAATAAAAACACTTGATCCGCTTTCGGTTGTAGTTGTTGCCGTGGTAGTTGTAGTTAAAGTGCCGGTTCCGGGAAGAATATTAACCGGATCTACATTCAAAGTCCCTGTGCCGCGCGTTGTAACTACCGCGTTAGGGTCTGTTTGAGTGGTGTCAATCTGGTTATTATTATCAGTAATTACAGTAGCAACACTTTGTCTGTTTTGTTGCTGCGCAGCGGCATTAGACTCAGGATGGGTTGTCTGCTCTTCTTTCGTTTTCGGGGTGACATCCATAGAATAAGTAATTATCGAATCAGTGCCTGTGTCGGGTATCACTTCTTCTGGTATTACATTCGTGCTGCATAACAACACAAGAATACCCATAAATAAAAACATAATACAAGCGGTAATTCCTAAAGATTTAAATACCGTGTTGCCGTAAGCGGAGCGGATTGCGTAAGCCCCGTAGCTTTTGTTTTTGTTTTCGAAAAGTATTTCGTTGAGCGTACCAACGTTGCTGCGAAAAGGGTTCATAATGTTGTTGTTTTAATTGTTTAAATCAAAATTACAGCGGCAATGCAGCAAAAGAAAGGGTAATCTTAGAACTGGCAGGGAGTTTTTAGCAAGTGGCGGCTTTTAGGAAATAAGTGGTAGTGGTATAAAAGCAAAAGTCCCGCTTTTGGCAGGACTTTTCCTTAATGATTAATGAAAATTAATCTTCCATACCGTCTTCATCGTCGGTTAGCTTTTTCATATCTCCGTTACCTCCATCTGTGGCAGGGGTTCCTTTTGCATCTTTATGCATTGCACGGTTTTTCTTTATCTGCAGACGGTGCTCTTCCCATTTGGTTTTTTGTTCAGGAGTTAAAATAGTATTCATGGTTTGCACAAATTTTTGGCGTACGGGTTTTAATTGTTCATGTATGGTTTTTTTATCCGCGTTGGCGCCGGCCTTTTCTTTTATGGCCTGGGCTTCTGTAAAACGTATAACCAGAGCATCATTTACTTTTTGAGTTTGCTCTTCCGTCAAGGTTAGCATTTTTTGTAAATGTTTAGAGTGGCGTGCCGCTATCATTTCAGGTTTTGGCTTTTGAGTTTGATTTGTACCTGGTGCGGCAGTAAGATGATCCTGTGCCATAACAAAATTAAGGCTGCAAATGGCGGCCAGTATTGCAATTGTTTTTTTCATAGTATTTGTTTTTATTTAGATGCCGGTTTTAACAAGAAGTTTAATTAATGTAAAAGTAAGTTATTTAGCACTTTTATAGAACTATTTTTGTTTTTTTCAAAAAAGCACCTTTTTTATTATTTATACTTACTTAATACCCGCACAATGTACTTTTCGGAGGTAAGGAGCGAGCGTTGTATACGGCGGGCGTAGTGTATACTGTCTAAGATTTCCTTCTGTTTTTCTTCTACCAGTTCCTTTTGCTGCTCTACAAGATGTTTTTGTTTCTCAATTAGTCTTTTTTGTTTTTGAATGATTTTAAAACGGGAAAAAATAAAAAGCGAGAAAATAATTACCACTAATAAGACAGTTGCCACCGAACCGATGATTATATTTTTCCTTTTATGTTCTTCAGAAGTTAAAGCGCTTTGTTTTTCTTTGTCTTTATTAAGCAATTCTATTTCCTTTTCTTTTTTCTCGGTCTGGTACTTTGTCTGCATCTCGGCTATCTGTCTTGAACCTTCCTCGTTTAAAACAGAGTCTTTATAAGTTGCGTGTTCTTTAAAGAATGTAAACGCATTTTTGTAATCATTTTGCATAGCATAAAGCTCTGCGAATTCTTTGTCAATATCGCGTATGTAAATTTTTGCGCCTATTTCCCTGGCAAGGGCAAGGGCTTTAGTGTAATATCTGAACGATTCATCTTTCTGCCCTATATCGCCATAAATACCCGCCATGTTTTTATAGGTACGTATGATTCCTTCGCGGTCGTTTATTTCCAGTTTCAACTTCAGTGATTTTTCGATATAGCCAAGCGCTTTGTCGTAGAAATTTTGTTTATGGTACATCGCGCCAATATTTTCATACAATACCGCAAGGGAATACGCATCACCCAAACCTTCAATCAGTTTCAGTGCCTTCAGGTAATAGTCAAGTGCTTTGTCGTATTTTTTTTCCTTTTCATACGACAAGCCTATATTACAGGAGAAAGCACTCATAATATATCTCTGATTTTTTTCAGAATATATGGCAAAGCCTCTTTCAAAATAATGGCGTGATTCTTCGGGCTTATCAAGTTCAATATAGATTAAACCAATGCCGTTGCAGGATGATGCCACGCCGAAATCGTTTTTTGCCTCTTCATTCAGCCGCAGCGATTCAAGTTCGTAATTAAGCGCCACTTGTAAATCTCCTTTATGCAGATAAAGGTCGCCCAGGTTATAGGTAGGGGCTGCCGCGCCTTTTTTGTCGCTGATGCTTTTGTAAATCTGTACCGATTTTTTAAAGTAAACCAGGGCAGAATCGTAATTACCCTGTGCGTTATAGGCGTTGCCTATATTGTTATTTGCCGAGGCTTCAATTTTTGTTTTTTTTAATTTCTGGGCCAGTATAACGGCTTCCTTGCCCAGCGATAAACTTTTTTGCGGGTTAACGGGGCGGTATTTCATGCAGAGGTCATTTAATACAATCAGCCGGACTGTATCGCTTTTAGTAGTTTTCAATATGTTTTCCAGTGAATCTATAACCGGGTTTTGCGAAAAGCCGGTAACTGCAAAAAGCAGGAAAAGAACAATTGTAACTATTTTTTTTGTGAAGTGCACAGTAAAATTAAAAATACAAGTATGTTCCTTCCGAGAGAAAAGATACCCGGATAAAATGAGAAATATAAAAAGAAAGTTTTTTTTCACGGGTTATTTATTAGGTGCAAAAAATTCGTGCGCGTGTTCTACTTTGCAAATCAAACTGTGATAATATTTATACCATTGTTTAACGCCCTGTTCTTTGGCTTGCTTGTGCGTGGAATTATTTCTCCATTCATTAATACTGCCCATGTTATCCCAGTAAGAAATAAAAATACCGGGCACACTACTGTAACCCAGGCAACCGGCAAGAGAAAGCGCGCTTTCCATGGTTTTGTCATTCATTTCTTCGTATCCGCCGGTGTCTTCGTTTTTTTCGGAAATAAAAATAACAGCATAATAGGGCGTGGCGGGGGCTTTTTTATTTTTCCAGAAGGTTTGCATTTTTTATTAATTGAATTTTCTGTTTTTACTTAAAACCCTTGTAATGTATTTTTCACTGGTAAGCAGCGACTTTTGAATCCGGCGCGCGTAATAAATGCTGTCTAAAATTTCTTTTTGTTTTTCTTCTACCAATTCTT
>Ga0210400_10003489_pt1 | contig 13934 bp, 8 predicted proteins | sample IncBWH26MmetaG_FD_155456 | JGI IMG/M metagenome (GOLD analysis project Ga0210400, IMG submission 155456) | Forest soil microbial communities from Barre Woods Harvard Forest LTER site, Petersham, Massachusetts, United States - Inc-BW-H-26-M | ecosystem: Environmental > Terrestrial > Soil >...
GGGCCTGAGGCACGGGCAGCCAAATGCCTCTCGCGCAGATTGCGCTGCGCGCGCCGTCCCCAGGCGCGCACAAATGAGAAATTCAGGAGCCCGCCGATCGCCGAACTAGCCAGAGGAATCATCCGGCCAACCCATTTTTCGGCCGCCTCCGCGCCAAGCTTCACCGCCAGTCTCTCCGCGATGCGCGGGGCCAATTTCTCAAACATCTGCTTCTCAACGAGATCTTTTCCGTAATCCACGCCGGTGGCGGTGGCCGCAGCCATCCACAATTCCACGCGCTCGTCATGGCCGCGTGTTTCAAATCCGTACAGTAAGCAAAGGCGCTGAATCAGCCGGAGAGTAATCGCCGTAAGGATGCTCGCATCGGGCAGCAGCGTGATCATGCCTCCAAACCCAAACCCCGCGCCCTCGGCGAGCGCTAGCCTTGAAGCATCCTGGATCAGCTTCTGCGCAATAGCATCCAGCTGTTCCAGCGGCACATCGTGCATGCGGCTGAAATTTGGCACCCATAATCCGTGCTTATCGGCAAGCTGGTGCCGGAAATCCTCTGGATTCACCTCAAGTGAGCGCAAGCCGCGCCGCACACCAAACCGCAGCACCGGGTTCAAACAACGGCCCATCACCGATCCCCGCCGCACTTTGCGCAAGTTGGCCATCGCAATTTCATCCTAAGACGGTTAGAGCCACCCAAGCAACCCGGCGTTGTATCTGGGACGTGGAAGCTGCATCTAATATCTGGTTTGCCGAAGCGGGGTCGGTAACCGGGGTTACCCGCCACGCAGACCGAAGTCCGGGTACTACTTGACGCCGAGACACTTTTCTGTAAACTGCCTTTTCGCCATGGCTACGATGGCACAATTCGTTCCCACCGAAGTCCCGCTGGACTTCGATTTTCCGCAGCGCGAAGCCGCTTTTTTCTACGGCCTTTTCCTTCGCGGGCATTCTGCGGAGCAACTGCGCCGCGACATTGAAGTGCCGCCCGCGGTGCTAGCCAAGTGGCATCGCGAAGCGGAGCGTGAGCCGGGTCTCCGCGACATTTTCTCTCGCATGGTGGAGTATCGCCGCCACGTCCTCGCTATCTTCGATACGCTGGTCGGTTGGGACGGCCAGCAGCAGCGCGTTCAATAAATCCGGCAAACGCCTTGTCGAGCGGTGAGCGTCCCCCAAAGGACCTGTACGACCGAGCAGGTCAAAAACTGTCAGGCAACCTTATTTTGTATTCCGCATTCTTAGCTCAGCTGGGGGCCCAAGTGTCACAAAATACAGGAGATTCGTTGATTGACGGGACCTTCCCGCACAGGTTAGAATCGCATCGTCCTAGAGGTTGAGGTGTCTCTATGTTGCGGTTACCCGGTATCACGGTCCTTTCATTCCTTTCTCTAGTCATCACAGCTCCGCCGGTTCCTGCGCAAGACGCGCAAGATCCGAAGGCACCTCCCGTTCAACAAAAGCTCGACAAAGAACAAAAAAGAAAAATCAAGAAATCTCTCAAAGAGCTCGAGACTCCCTACAAGCAGTGGCTCAACGAGGATGTCGTCTACATTATTTCGCCCGAAGAGCGTCAAGCATTTTTGCAACTCGAAACCAACGAGGAACGCGAGCAGTTCATCGAACAGTTCTGGCTGCGCCGCAGTGCCAATCCCGACCTTCCCGACAACGATTTCAAAGAGGAACACTACCGCCGCATCGCGTATGCCAATGAGCACTACGCTTCGGGAATTCCGGGTTGGAAAACCGATCGCGGCCGCATGTACATCATGTGGGGCCCAGCCGACGAAGTGGAATCACATCCGACCGGCGGCACCTACGACCGGCCAATGGAAGAGGGTGGCGGCTCGACGAGCACATACCCGTGGGAAACCTGGCGCTACCGTTACATGGAAGGAATCGGTGAAAACGTAATTTGGGAATTCGTCGATCCCTCTGGTTCCGGCGAATATCACCTCACCATGGACCCTTCCGAGAAGGATGCGCTTTTGCATGTTCCTGGGGCCGGCTTGAGCTTGCTCGAGTCCATGGGCATGGCTTCGAAGACGGACCGCTTCACGCGCTCCGACGGCACCAATTTGCCGAAGACCATGGGTGGCGAATCAGCGAGCATGAATGAATTCAACCGCCTGGAGCAATATTCCAAGGCCTTCAGGCCGCCCACGGTTAAATATAAAGACCTTGAAGCCATCGTGACGGCGCGCATCGTGCGCGACCAGCTGCACTTTACGTATCGCACCGACTATCTGAAGGTGACCAATGACACCGTACTCGTCCCGGTTACCGTGCAGATTCCCAACAACCAGCTTTCGTTCGATTCCAAAGAAGGCGTGCATTCCGCGACGCTGAATATTTTTGGCCGCGTGAGCACGCTGACCGGCCGAGTGGTGCAGACCTTTGAAGACCCCGTCAGCCGCGATTTCCCAGAGAGTCTGTTCCAGAGATCAGTGAAGCTGCAGTCCATCTATCAGAAGGCTGTTCCGCTGCGCCCCGGCCTGTATCGATTGGACATCGTCATTAAGGACGTCAAGAGCGGCAATGTGGGCGTCATTAACACGCGTTTGCAAGTTCCCCGATTTGACGACGACACCCTCGAAGCCAGTTCCCTGATCCTTGCCGACCAGCTCGAACACGTCCCCGCCAAGCAGATCGGTACTGGCCAATTCGTTCTCGGCTCTTCCAAAGTTCGGCCGAAGCTGGACGGCGAGTTCCCATCCAACGAGAAACTCGGTATCTACATGCAGGTATACAATCTGAAGCCGGACGACAAAACACACAAGTCCCGCGCTACCTTCCAATACACCGTCAAGAAGGGCAGCGAGCAAGTGATGCAGTTCAAGGAAACCTCGGAAGAGATGAAGCAGACCGGCGAGCAGGTGACTATCGAGCGTCTATTGCCGCTCGCCACCCTCGCTCCGGGAAAATATTCCCTGGAAGTCGTCGCCACGGACACACTCTCGAACAAGACCGTTTCCAAGAGCGCAGAGTTTACCGTGAAGCCCCCGCTGGAGACAAAGAGCGCCGCTAACGCTGCGCCCGGGAGGTAGTATCAAGTGAAACAGGAATGCCTCCGAACCTGGGGGGCCCTCATCCTGGCGGTGATGTGTTTCTCCGTGGGAGCAAACACGTCGGCCGCACAAGCAAGAGCTGCCGCTGGCAAGCTATCTGGAGTTGTGCGTGACTCCACCGGAACACCGCAGATGGGCGCGAGCGTGGAGATTGTTCCCGAAGCGGCCGTCAAAGCCGCTTCATTCGGCCTGCTTACCAACACGCACGGAGTTTTTAACGACGAGCGCCTTGCGCCGGGTTTGTACACGATCCGTGTAACACTGGCCGGCTTTCTGCCGACGATTCAACAGCACGTGCGCATCAGCGCCCACCTGACAACAGTCGTGCGAGTCGAGCTGGAGTCGATGTTCGCTTCTCTCGATCAACTGCGGCGGCAGCCTTCCGCCGCGAATGTCGAGAGCGACGACTGGAAGTGGGTGCTTCGTTCCGCTACGGTGACTCGCCCCGTGCTGCAGTGGGCGGAAGACGGTTCGACAACCGCAGCAGACGTCTCCCTTGATTCCAACCGTGACGTCAAAGCTGCGCGTCCCCGGGCCAGGCTGGATTTCACGGACGGTGCTAGCCGCCCCGGCTCTGTCTCGAACCTTCCTTCTGCGCCGGCCACCGCTTTTGCATATGACCAGAAGCTTGGTGACGCGAGCCGCCTGCTCCTTGCCGGACAGGTAAATTATGAAAGTCCGGCGGCGGCCGGAGGCGGCATCGCCACAGTGTGGCTGCCCACCGGTGCGCTCGCCAACGGTCCGCATAGCGCGCTGGTCCTTCGCGAAACAAGGCTCGGGCCCGGCGGTCCGACGTTCCGCGGCGTTCGCCTTGAGCAGGGTGGCGCTCTGCCGTTGGGCGATCGCGCGCTGCTGCGCTATGGCGCGGAATACGTGCTTGTGGGCATGGTGAAGTCCGCCACGTCCCTTCGCCCGCGCCTGGAACTGGATACGCGCGTTACCGACGCGTGGCAAACCTCCATAATCTTTGCCGAAGAGCCCGGCGCGCCGACTCCTCTGGAGTCCGATGAGCGAGAAATTGGAGGCGAACTGGCCGCGGCTCTCAACGAGCTCGATTCTTTCCCCACTTTGCTTTGGCGGGGTGGCCGTCCGGTGCTCGAAGGTGGCTGGCACGAAGAACTCTCGGCGCAGCGCAAACTGGGCTCACACGGCAATCTCCAAGTCGCCGCTTTCCACGATGACAACCGGCACGTGGCCGTTTTTGGCCGCGGCAACGATTTGCCTTTGGCCGATTATTTCCAAGATTACTTCTCGAACGGGTTCGCCTATGACGGCGGATCCGCAAGAAGCTGGGGTATGCGTCTGGCCGTCCGCGAGAAGCTATCCGACACGTTAGAAGTCACGGCTGTGTACGCCTACGCCGGTGCGCTTAGTCCGTCGGACATGGTGGACGGACCCACCCGCAACATGCTGCGCAGTACGATGCACAATTCTGTCGGAGCAAGTGTGTCCACGAAGTTGCCTCGCGTGGGTACTAAGCTAAACGCCGGTTACAAATGGATCGGCGGCGACATCGTCTCGCGTTTGGATCCATTTGGCGAATCGCTCTTTCACATGGATCCTTTCCTTCACGTGGGTGTGCGCCAGGCGTTGCCGAAGTTTGGGCCGGGCCGCTGGGAAGCTATAGCCAATTGCGGCAACCTTTTCGCTCAAGGTTATGTGCCAGTAAACTCGCAAGATGGTAGGGCAGTGTTGGCTCCCGCGTTCCGCACGTTTCGGGGTGGATTGAGCGTACAGTTCTAGAAGGATTTAAGGTTCGGAAAGCTGTAGGGGTCCTTCCATAAAATGGATACCAGCAGCCCAACTCTCCCGACGAAGCCCTAACCTTAAGAAGGCATTGTACTTCCAGATGCGGCCGTACCCTGAACATTGGACATCGGTTTGCACCTGGGATTGATAGGTCGGAGTGTACTCCGCCCCGGACCATGAAACAGAATCTGCGAGTCAGTCTCGGAGCCGTCGTGTTGGCGCTCGCCACGCTGGCGGCGATGATCTTTGCCTGGCTGAACTTCGTGCAGCGCGAGACGTTTGACACGCCGGATGATGGCGTGGCTTGGCTCGATACGGCAAATGGCGCGCAAGCCTGGAAGCTGGCGCCCAACTCGCCCGCCGCGCGTGCTGGCGTTCGCCCGGGCGATCTGCTGATTTCCATCAACAACGTCCCCGTGACCTCTCAGGTCCAGGTCACGCGCCGCTTGTGGCATGCCGGGCTGTGGAATCAGGTGCGCTACAAGCTGGCTCGCAACGGTCGCGAGTTTGAGACACCCGTTGTTACCGCGCCGGCGGAAAAGCCCGCTTCTATCGAAAATTACGGACGGTTTGTTGGCCTCCTTTACCTTTTCATTGGGCTCTTCATTTTCGTGCGCCGCTGGAACGCCCCGCGTGCCGTACATTTTTACGTCTTCTGCCTGGTTTCCTTCATCCTGTATTCCTTTCAATACAGCGGCAAGCTGGACGCCTTCGACTATGAGGTGTATTGGGCCCGGATTGTCGCCAGGATGCTGGCTCCAGCCCTTCTGCTGCACTTCGCTCTGGTTTTTCCGGAGCGTGGCCAAGGCCGGGTTCGCTCCCTTTCCAAATTGACGCTGGTCTACGGCCCGGGCGTCGCACTGCTGCTTTTACACGTCAGCACCGCCTTTAACGTGCTCGGCTTTGTGCCCTGGGCCGGTTCGCGGCTTCTGCTCGACAAGATCGAGCTGAGCTATCTCGGAATCTACTTCCTGGCTGCCGGGCTTGTTTTCTACAAGAACTTCCGTGAGGCGCCTTCTGGTGTTCTCCGCCAGCAATTGAAGTGGCTGACGGGTGGGACCCTCGCCGGCAGCCTGCCTTTCGCATTGTTCTACATCGTGCCGTTTGTCCTGGATGCCGCGATGCGCACTTGGATGCGCAGCTCCGTTCTGAGCTTGGTGCTCATCCCGCTTTGTTTCGGCTACGCCATCATCCGCTACCGCCTGATGGATGTGGACATCATCTTCAAGCGCGGTTTGGCCTACACCGCCGCTACCGCGGCCGTGGCCGCCGTCTATTTCGCCTTGGTTGCGCTGATTGCCGATATCTTCCATGCGCAAACCTCCGGCCCGGTCGGCGGCATGATCGCCATCGTAATCGCCGCGTTCCTCTTTCAGCCCTTCCGGGAATGGATTCAGGCGCGCCTGGATCGTTTTTTCTACCGCGATCGTCTCGATTACCGCCGCACGCTGATCGAGTTCGGCCGCACGCTCACCAACGAAGTGCGCTTCGATCCCATGCTTGGCTCGGTGATGGACCGCCTCTCGCAGACCTTGCTGGTCGACCGCATCGCGATCTTCATGGAAGATCCTATTCGGCCAGGAGGCATGCGTCTCGCTCGTTCCATGGGCGTGCGCCTTTCCGAACCTATGGATCTCAGTTTCCTCGAGCCGGCCCGGCCCGAGTTCGCCCGGGGGGCGCTCTTCTTTGAGTCGCCCCGCGCGGCGAGAGACGTTTCGGATTCGGTGCGGCGAACGCTCGACCAATTGGACTTGAACTATTTCGTGCCTTGCCGTATTCGCGAGCACACCGTAGCGGTCCTCGGTCTTGGCAAAACGGTAGACGGTGATTTCCTCTCCAGCGATGACGTCGAGCTCGTGCAAACCATTGCCGGGTACGTTGCTGTGGCTCTGGATAACGCCCAACTTTATTCTTCGCTCGAGCAGAAGGCGCTGGAGATCGCGCGCCTAAAGGATTTCAGTGAAAACATTGTCGAATCGTTGAACGTCGGTGTGCTGGCGGTCGACCTCGGCGGCATGGTCGAGTCCTGGAACACGCGCATGGAGCAACTCTTCAGCGTGAAGCGCCAAGACGCAGTGGGTCGCCAGTTGCGCGCGCTCCTGCCGGAAGAGCTTGCCGCGGAAATCGCCGCGCGGCGCGATGAAGAGCAGATCACGGGCATCTATAAGCAGCGCCTCCATCACCAGGGCAAATTTCTTACGCTCAACGTGTCCATCACACCGCTGGTCAGCAAATCGGGTGAGCGCATTGGCCGCCTCTTGCTGTTCGACGATGTCACGCAGCGCGAGCGCATGGAAGAGCAGATGACGCAAACCGAGAAGCTCACCTCCCTGGGCCTTCTCGCGGCGGGTGTCGCCCACGAGGTCAATACGCCGCTTGCCGTCATCTCTAACTACATTCAAATGCTTGCGAAACAAATGCCCGACGATGATCCACGTCACGCCATCATCGACAAAATCGTCAAGCAGACCTTCCGGGCCAGCGAAATCGTCAATAATCTTCTGAATTTCTCGCGAACCGGCGCCGCCGAACTCGCCGATATCGATGTAAATCGGGTTGTCGAGGAGACTCTCTCCCTTGTCGCGCACCCCCTCAAAACCTCTCAGATTCACATCGTCAAGCAATTGGGCGATTCGTTGCCGCCCGTGCGCGGCTCCGCCAACAAGCTCCAGCAAGTGTTTCTCAATTTATTTCTGAACGCTCGCGATGCCATGCCTGCCGGCGGCATGCTCGAAGTCCGCACCGCGGCCCACAACGGCAGCGTCGAAGTGGAAGTCGCCGATACCGGTGCGGGAATTCCGCGCGAGCACATTCATCGTATTTTCGACCCATTTTTCACGACCAAATCCAACGGCCGCGGCACCGGGCTGGGCTTATCCGTGAGCTACGGTATAATCAAGGAGCATGCAGGAAAGATCGATGTACGGTCGACCCCCGGAAAAGGCACATCCTTCCACGTTGAGTTCCCCGCGCTCCGGAAAGCAGTCCATGTCTAAAGGCTCGATCCTTGTGGTCGACGACGAATCTGAAATACGCGAGGGCCTGGAACTGCTGCTCACCAGCGAAGGCTATGGCGTTTCCAGCGCAGGAACCGGCGAATCCGGTCTGGCCAAGCTCGAAGAGCACCCTTACGATTTGCTGCTCCTGGACGTAAGTCTTCCCGACCGCAACGGTTTGGAGTTGCTGAAGGAAGTCCGCCGACGGGATCCGCATCTTTCGGTTGTGTTGATCACCGCCTACGGCTCCATCGATATGGCGCGCGCTGCTTTCAAGAGTGGCGCGATGGATTACATCACCAAGCCTTGGTCCAACGACGAACTGCTTGCGCAGGTGGCGCAAGCAGTGGAATCACGCCGCCTGCGCGAAGAAAACGTGCAGCTCAAGCGCGCCCTCAAGCAGCGCTTCAATTTCCCGAGCATTATCGGCAAAAGCGAGAAGATGCTGACGCTGCTCGACCTCGTAACACAGGTCGCACCATCGCGCTCCACCATTCTAATCAGCGGCGAGAGCGGCACTGGCAAAGAGCTCATCGCCAAAGCCATCCATTCCGCCTCTACACGCGCGGACAAGGCGTTCGTGCCTGTCAACACCGGCTCCATTCCGGTCGACCTCCTCGAATCTCAGCTTTTCGGCCACGTCAAGGGCGCGTTCACCAGCGCGGTGGCCTCCAAGAAGGGACTGTTCGAGGTCGCCGACCAGGGCACTATTTTCTTCGACGAGATCGCCACCATCAGCCCGGAAACGCAAGCCAAGCTCCTGCGCGTCATTCAGGAGCGCGAATTCATGCGCCTTGGCGGCACGGAACAAATAAAGGTCGATGTGCGCATCGTGGCCGCTTCCAACGTAGAGCTTCTCACGCTCGTCCGCGAAGGCCGTTTCCGTGAAGATCTGTATCATCGCCTCAACGTCATTCACCTCCTATTGCCACCGTTGCGCGATCGCCGCGAAGACGTGCCATCGTTGCTTGCTCACTTCCTTGACCGCTATTGCCAGGAAAACAACAAACCGCTGCGCAACTTCACCCCCGCGGCGTTGAAACTTTTGATGGACTACGATTGGCCCGGCAATGTCCGCGAGCTCGAAAACGTCGTTGAGCGCGCTGTGGTCTTGTCGACGCAAGAACGCGTCGATGTCGACCTGCTCCCCGAAAATATTCGCAGCAAGGAAATCGTCCGCGGCGTCCGTCTGCAGCTCTCCGAATTTCTTCCGCCGTTGCCCGGTGAGCCTGGCTCACGCTCCGGCGCGGACCACCCGCAACCCTCGCTCTTCCAAATCATGGACGAGATCGAGCGTCGCATCATCATCGACATGCTGGAGCGCACCGCTTGGAACCAGACCGAAGCGGCAGAGCGTTTCATGATCCCGCTTTCCACGCTCAACCAAAAAATTAAGCGCCTCGGCATCGACGTCCGCCGCCGCGGTCGCACTGACGAACCCTTCACAGCCACCATTGGCAAATAACTTTTGGTCTTGCATCTCCAGTACAGCGTAGGCACAGTACCTTGCTATGATTTTGCGCCTCTCTAACCCTGCGGCGCGTCTCGCCATGGTCGTCTTTGCCTTTGTCCTGGAGGCGACACTCGCGTTTTTCAGTATTCGCAATGCCGGCGCCGCCAGCAAAGCTGCACTCGGCACACGCGCCGGTTATGAAGCCGCCGCCCGCCTGGAGCCGGACAACGCAGAGAATTGGTATCTCCTCGGCCGCTATTGGCAGTACACCCTTGACGAGCCCAATCCGACCCGCGCCATCAGCAATTTTCGCCGCGCCCTTTCACTAAATCCTCGCTCCGCCGACACATGGCTCGACCTCGGCGCCGTCTACGAATCCGAAGGCGACTTCCCCTTAGCCCGCGATGCTTATCTGCAGGCTCGCAAGGTATATCCCGCCTCCGGTACAGTCGCCTGGCGCTATGGAAATTTTCTGTTGCGCCAGGGCGAAGTTCAGCCGGCCTTCGCGGAAATTCGCCGCGCGGTTTACGCCGACCCCAAGCGCAGCGCCGAGGCCTTCTCGCGTTGCTGGCGCGTAGACCCTGACGTTGGGACCATTCTTGACAACGTAATTCCGCCGGATCGCACCGCGTATCTTGACATCATTCTCGAGCTCGTCGCCGCCGAGCAACTCGACGAAACCCTCACGGTCTGGCAGCGCCTGGTTTCCATGCATCCGCGCATGAGCCCTGCCGATGTCATTTCGCTCACCGGCTTTCTTCTTCAGAAAGGCCATTTCGACGATGCGCATCGTGTCTGGCAAGAGGCGCTCCGCCTTTCCGATATCGTCACGGGCGATCCTCCCGGTTCGGTGGTGTGGGATGGCGGTTTCGAATCCAACGTCAGCGGCGGAGGTTTTGCATGGATTTTTGCACCTCCTCCGCCAGGCACGCAAGTTGGCCTGGACCGCCGGCAAAAACACTCCGGCAAACAATCCGTGCGTCTTTTCTTCGACGGCAAACACAACACAAATTTCGACGGCATCTGCGCCAACGCCGCGGTACAGCCGGAAACCACGTATCGATTCTCCGCATGGGTGCGCACACAAGGGCTGACGAGCGATGAAGGTATCCGCTTCCGCCTCTACTGGTTTTCGGATTCACACGCACCTGGTTCCGCCGACTCGCAAGATTCTCGAGGCACTCAGCCCTGGACTCGTATCGAAATGCCCTGGACCTCCGGCAAAGACGCGCATCGCGCGCGCGTCTGCGTTCTGCGCAATCCCTCCCGCGGTTTCGACCCCCGCATTCAAGGCAGCGCCTGGATTGACGATATTTCGCTAGTGCCTGTTGGAAACACCAACCCATGAGACTGCTGCAAATCGGTTTATGCGCAGTGCTGGTCTTCGCCGTCGCCGCCCACGGCGCTGTGGAAGACTGGTCACGGGCCGTGCTCGAAACCTCGGCGGGCCTCCTCTTCGTGTTTTGGGCCGTGCGTGCTTATGTGACCAGCGAAGAACGCGTACCTATCTCGCCGCTCTTGCCGCCGATGCTCGCCCTCAACTTCCTTGCATTCGGGCAGATTCTCTTTCGCGGCACCGCCTCTGCCTACGACACCCGCATTGAGCTCCAACTCCTGGCGGCCGTGACTCTACTTCTTTTTCTGGCCACTCAGGCGTTTCGGACCACGGACGACTGGCGTTTCTTCGTGTGGTTCGTCATGTCGCTTGGTTTTGTTGTGGCCGTCTTTGGCATCCTTCAGCATTTGACCTTTAATGGCGAACTCTACTGGTTTCGCGAAATGCGCTACGGCGGAATTCCCTTCGGCCCTTACGTAAACCGCAATCATTTCGCCGGTTTCGCCGAACTTGTCATTCCTATCGCGCTGGTCCCCCTTGTTCTCGGAAAGGTGCGCCGCGAGCGTTGGTTTGCTGTCGGCCTCCTGGCACTCTTCCCCTTGGGGGCGCTTTTCCTCTCCGCTTCCCGCGGTGGCATCATCAGTTTCGCCGCCGAGCTTGCCCTTCTTACACTATTGCTGATTCTGCGCCGCGCGGGCGGAAAGCATGTGCTTGCCGGGGCGGTGGTTTTGCTCTCCGCCTTCATGTTGGTCTCCTGGCTGGGCGCCCGGCAAATCCTTGAACGTTTCTCCTCCATGCAGTCGCTTGAGGTGACTTCCGGCAAACGGGCGTCCATGCGCGTGGACACTTGGCACATCTTCCGCGAACATCCCTGGACCGGCACCGGACTGGGCACGCTGCAAATCATCTTCCCCGCCTACGAAACTCTGTACGACGCTAAAATCGTCAACCATTCCCACAACGATTACCTGGAAGCGCTGGCTGAGACGGGAATCGTCGGTGCCGCTTGCTGTGCCTGGTTCCTTGCCGCGTTGTTTTTTCATTCTCTGCGTAGTCTCCTCTTGCAAGACAAATCCTTCGCCGCGGCTCTTCACCTTTCGGGCCTGGTCGCCTGCACAGGATTCCTGGTGCACAGTTTCGTCGACTTTAATCTGCACATCCCAAGCAACGCCCTGCTCTTTTTCCTGATGGCTAATCTCGCCACCGCCGCCCTTTCCAATCCTGCTCCGCCGGTCGTTTCCCGCCGCCACCACGCCGCTTTAGCTGAAATTACTCATTGAAAAGGCCGTAACCGCTGTATAATCAGGCGGGGGTTATTCATCACTATGCAGCCAGCCAGACTGGGTGCGTGGGCGCCGTGTCTCGTCTCCCCTGCACTACTATTGGCCTTGGTGGCGCTACCCAGCTGCGCGCAGACCGTAGAGACCTCGCAACAGATCAACGATCGTATCCGCTCCCTCTCAGCTGTCTCGCGGACCACCTCTTCTCCTCGCGACTACGTCATTGGAGGCGGCGATCTCCTCGCGATACAGGTATTCGATGTCGCGGAGCTCAGCCGCGAGGTCCGCGTGAGCCAGACCGGCACCATTGGCATCCCTCTTGTACCTGTGCGCCTGCACCTTTCTGGACTCACCGAACTGCAAGCGGAGCAGAAAATCTCCGAAGTTCTGGAAGCCAACGGCTTGGTTTCCCACCCCCAAGTCAGCGTTTCCGTTAAAGAGAGGAAAAGCAAGCCCATAACGATCGTCGGTGCCGTGGCACATCCAATGGTTTACCAGGCGGACCGCCAGATTACCCTGCTCGATGCGCTCGCTGAGGCCGGTGGCATCGCGAGTGACGCCGGGGAGTCCGTGATTGTCACGCGCGCTGAAACCGATCCTTCCCCCGACGACACATCGACGCCACCAGCGATTAGTCCTGAGGAAGCAGCGCCGGCGACTGCAGCGCCCGCGACGGCGGGGTCTTCACCAACTCCTGCAGTGTCGCAATCGGTTTCTTCTTCATCCGCCGCGTCCGCTTCTGCCCCCATTTCATCGACGCAAGTCGGCACGCCTGCGGCGTCAGCAACCGGCACCAGCGGTGACGCGGTCCCTCCCCCTCTCGCGAACACCATCACCGTAAACCTCAATCAAATACTCGAGACCGGCAACACCTCGAACAATATTGTGTTAATGCCCGGCGATATCGTCACCGTGCCTCATGCCGGCATCGTGTATGTACTCGGCGCCGTTAACAAGCCTGGCGGTTTTGCGGTTTCCAATGATCGCGGCCAACTCACTACTCTCAAGCTGCTCGCTCTAGCCGGCGGTCTCGAGCGCACCGCCAAGTCCGATCGCGCCGTTATCGTCCGCAAGGATGCCAGCGGCCAGCAACGCGAGGTGGACGTCGATCTCAAGAAAGTCATGAAGTTTGAAGCCGAGGATGTTCGCCTTCAGCCCAGCGACATTCTTTACGTCCCCAAGAGTGCCGCCAAGCAGGCGCTTATCAAAACCGCCGAGTTCAGCGCCGCCATCGGGGGCGCCGTGATTATTTACCGCCTGGTGCGATAAACATGGCCGAGGAGAATAGACTTATCCCGCGCGAAAACGGCTCCTCCACTGGAGCCATCGACCTTGCTGCTGTTCCATCTCGCTTGCCGGCGTGGAATCTTTCTCCGCGCGAGCCGCATCTTTACGATTACCTTCTCATCCTTCGCAAGCACCAGTGGCTCATCCTTTCGTTCCTGCTTGCGGTTGTCACCATCACGGCCATCGGCACCTTCCGCATGCAGTCGGTTTATGTGGCCACCGCGCGCATCGAAATCGACCGCGAAAATGCCAACATTCTTCCTTTCCAGGGCACTGATCCGTACGATTCCATGATGGATCTGGAAAATTACATCGAGACGCAATCCAGAATTCTCACCAGCGAAACCATGGCCCTGCAAACCATCCGCAGCGGAATTCTCTCCGGTCAGGCTGATTTCACCGGCGACTCTTCTGCTTCCGATGCTTTAACTACCGGCAGCCTCGCCAATATGAAACCACCGCCGGAGCTCGGAGCTTTCCTCGCCAGTTTGAGCGTGAAGCGCGTGGCCAACAGCCGTCTGATGGATGTCAGTTTCGAATCCACTAACCCGCTTCTGGCTGCGCAGGTCGTCAATGCGCACATCAAGAATTTCATCGAGCAAAATTTCCAGAGCCGCTATGAAGCCACCTCTCGCGCTTCCACGTGGCTGACCGACCAGCTCAGCGAGTTGAAGGTTCGCGTCCAAAAATCCGAGGACGCCCGCATCACCTATGAACGACAGAATCAGATCTGGTCTCTCGACGGCGACAAACAAAACGTCGCCACCCAGCGCCTCG
>Ga0210400_10003490_pt1 | contig 13933 bp, 12 predicted proteins | sample IncBWH26MmetaG_FD_155456 | JGI IMG/M metagenome (GOLD analysis project Ga0210400, IMG submission 155456) | Forest soil microbial communities from Barre Woods Harvard Forest LTER site, Petersham, Massachusetts, United States - Inc-BW-H-26-M | ecosystem: Environmental > Terrestrial > Soil >...
TCCGGCGAGCAAAATTTCAAGGCCGGCCACCTCGAAGCCGCGCGCAGGGATTTCGACGACGCCGTCGACTGGATGCTGGAGAGCGGCTACGACCCCAACGGCGATCCCCGGTTGAGCGAACTGTTTCATCGCGTGGTGGACACGGTGTATGCCTACGAGCTGCAGGCTTTCCGGGCCGGAGACGGCTTCAGCGAAGCTCCCGCGGTTCCCGCGGCGATTGACGAAGTGGCGGAGATGACCTTTCCGGTTGATCCGCGGCTGAAAGAGCGGGCCGAGGAAGCGGCCAAGAACGTTTCCCACGACCTGCCGCTGACGGTAAACGACCAGGTGCTGTCCTTTGTTAATTTCTTTCAAACGCCGCGCGGGCGCGCCATCGTGGAAACCGGGCTGCGGCGCGCGGGGCGCTATCGCGAGATGATTTCCCGCGTGCTGAGGGAAGAGGGGCTGCCGCAGGACCTGATCTACCTGGCGCAAGCGGAAAGCGCTTTCCAGCCGCTGGCGCTCTCGCGCGCCGGGGCGCGGGGGATCTGGCAATTCGTGGCCTACCGCGGGCAGCAATACGGCCTCCGGCACACCTGGTGGATCGATGAACGCCAGGATCCCGAGAAGGCCACGCACGCCGCGGCGCAGCATCTTCGCGACCTCTACAAGCTTTACGGCGACTGGTACCTGGCGATGGCCGCTTACAACTGCGGCCCCGGCAACGTCCAGAAGGGCATCGAGCGCACCGGTTACGCCGATTTCTGGGAGCTCTACAAGCGCAATGTGCTCCCGCGCGAAACGAAAAACTATGTGCCCATCATCATCGCGCTGACGCTGATCGCCAAGGATGCGGCGCACTACAACATCCAGGCCGAACCGGAGGCGCCGGTCCCGACCGACGTCGTGAAACCGGGCCGCGCCATCGATCTGCGGCTGGTGGCGGAAACGATCGACGTCGACGCGGAGACGCTGCGCTCGCTCAATCCCTCTCTGCTGCGCCTCGCGACTCCCGACGATCCCTCTTTCGAACTGCATCTGCCGCTGGGCACGGCGCAAAAATTCTCCGCAGAGATCGCGGATATTCCTCCGGACAAGTGGGTCAGTTGGCGGCGCCATCGCGTGGAGAACGGAGAAACGCTCACATCCATAGCCAAGAAATATCGCGTGACGGCTGCGGCCATCGCCGATGCCAACAATTTGGAGCGCAAAGCTGCGCTTGATGCGGGCGAAAAGCTGATCATCCCCGCGACACAGCCGCAATCGGAAACGAAACGGCGGCTGGTGAGTTATCGTGTGCGGCGCGGCGACACCTTCCTGGGAATCGCCGACCGCTTCAGCGTGAGTGCGGACGACTTGCGCAAATGGAATCGCTTGAGGGCCAACAAAGTGAGCCGCGGCATGGTGCTGCGCATCTACACGCTCGGCGGTGCGCCAGAAACATCGCCCGCGCGGGCGCGATCCAAGTCCAAGAAAAAAGCCTCGCGGCCCGCGGCAGGCGGCGCAGCAAGCGGAGCGGTCGCTGCAAATCACAATTAAGTCTTTCTGCATGAATGGATTACGGGCGAGCAAGAGTTTCGAAGAGTTTCCTGTCGCGGTTCATTCGCGTCCCGCTCCCCGCAGTCCCGGCAGCCTCTTCGAAGGAATACCGCAGAATGCTTGACAACTCCCGGCGAGTACGGTAACAACGGCTCAAGGGCGGGGTGGAATTTCAGGTAACTCCGGCCAGAACAGCGACCCGTGGACCCCCTTTTGCAAACGGGGGCCAAAGATTCCCCCAGGGGAGGATGGAATGGAAATCGAGAAGGACAATTTCGAAGACGACAACGAGCTGTCACGGCTGGAAGACGACGAGGAGCTGGCGGGCGAGACGGAAGAGATCGTCGAAACCGAGGAAGAGGAACTGGTGATCGTCGGTGAGGAGCCCGAGGAAGAGGCGCCCGCTGCAAAGCCTGCGCCCAAGCCCGCGGCGAAGAAGCCCGCCAAGAAAGCGGCGAAAAAGAAAGCTGCGCCAAAGAAAAAGGCGAAAAAATCGAAGCCGAAGAAGAAGGCTGCCAAGAAGAAAGCGAAAAAGGCGGCGAAGAAGAAAAAGAAGCGCTAGGTCTTTTTCAAAAACCAGAGATCGGCGCGAGAAATAGGCCGGGACCATAGTTCCGGCTTTTTCTTTTTGAGGAACCACGCCTCCCGGACTGAGACTATCTCTACCCTTGCTTGTTTCCCATATTGAATACTCTATTTTTCAATTCAGGAATTGACCTTGCGCCAAGCATGTGATATTTACCGAAGGCAGTACGTACCATTCGTATAAATCCATATGCTACGGGCCAGGCTCAAGCCTTTGCTGCAATGATGGAGAGAAGGGAATCTGGGAACAGGGGGATTCTTAGCGAGCAGACTCTTCGCGAGTTCTGGAGAGATTCTCTGTTCCCCTGTTTTTATGCGCCCACGGCAAGCACCAGCAGCGTGGCATCGTCCTGCCAGCGGCCCCCGCTGAATTCGCCGACGACCTCCAGGATTTTCGCCTGCAGTTCATCGGCGGACAAAGCGCGGTGATCCTCCAGCAAATGCAGCAGGCGGGCTTCGCCGAACTCCTCGCCCTCCAACCCGCACGCTTCGGTGACGCCATCGGTAAACAAAATCACGCGATCTCCGGGAGACAATTGCGCCGAGCCCATCTCGAAATCGCGGGTCGCGAACACGCCAAGCACGGGGCCGCCTTCCCGCAATCGCTCGTGCGAACCGTCGGAGCGCACCACGAAAGGCGCATTGTGCCCGGCATTGACGTAAGTCAGGCGGTGTAGGGGGCCCTCCAGCTGCGCATAGAAAAAGGTGATGAAGCGGTCGCTGTCCGTATTCCGGTAGACGATGGAATTCAGCCGGCTGCAAAGAAGGTTCGGCGCAAGGGACAGCGAGGAGAGTCCGCGCACGGCGGCTTGCAGATTGGACATCAGCAGCGCGGCGGGCATCCCTTTTCCCGCCACGTCGGCGATGCAGATTCCCAGGATTTTCTCGTCGAGCGGCAGAATGTCGAAATAATCGCCGCCTACCAGCCGGGCCGACTGCCACGCGCTGGCGATTTCATATCCCGGCATTTGCGGAATCTCGCGCGGCAGAAGTTTTTCCTGAATCGCTCTGGCCTCGGCGATCTCCCGTTCCTGTTCCTGCTGATGAACCAGGGCCTCTTCCCGCGCCCGGGCCTCTTCCGCGGCGCGGCGCCGCGCTTCGCGGCGCTCGCGGCCCAGGCCGATTTGCTTCTGGAGAATTTCCAGCAGCCGCGTGTTGGTCCACGGCTTCTCGACAAAGTCGCTCACGCCGTACTGCATGGCTTCCACGGCCAGGCCCACGGTGGCCCATCCGGTCATAGCCACCACGGGCGGAGCGTCCTCGATTTCCCTCAGCCGGCTGAGAACATCCAAACCTTCGCGTCCGGACGTGGTGTCGCGCGCATAGTTCAGATCGATGAGCAGAATATCGAACTCCTGGCGGCCCACCGCGGACAGCAAGTCCGCCGGAGAATTCACCGTTTCGATGCTGTAGCCGTGCCCCTTGAGCAGCAGCCGCAGGGCATCCAGAACATCCTGCTGGTCGTCGGCAATGAGAATTCGTTGGTGCATTGTTCCGTGGTCCCTTGAAACTGGCAGCGCCGCAGTCCGCGGTGAAATCGAGTTGCCAATGCAAATTAGTCTGCGGCTTGTTACGATTTGAACATGTTCAATATCCTCATCGCGCTACCGGACCCCAACTTCCGAGCCTGCGGTTTTAAGCGCAGTCCGGCTTCCAGTGCCGTACGGCACCAAGTCTTTTCCTGTGAGTTCCTTCCAGGCAGGAGAGGCGGTGAAAAAAATCCGGCATGGCCACTCATGGGAACGCTCGTCCCACTTCCGCACAACACTTCGCCAAAGGTTTCTGGCCGCCGGATTTCCCAGAGACGATCTCCTCTTTGCGGAGTCTATCCTCTCGTTTCTTGGGGAGTGGGAACCCGCGCTCCAGAGCCACAAACGAACCGGCCCGGTTCCCAAGCAACTCCTCACCGCCAGACACCGCACCTTAAAGGACCGGCTCGGACCAGTTTTCCAGCGTTTCCTTGACCTTGTGCAGGAACTGGTGGGCGATGGCGCCGTCCACCACGCGATGGTCGTAGCTGAGCGTCACGTAGCACATCGAGCGGATGGCGATGGAGTCGTTGATCACCACGGGACGCTTCTCGATGGCGCCGAGACCGAGGATGCCCACATTGGGCTGGCTGATCACCGGCAATCCGAACAAGCCGCCGAAGACGCCCGGGTTGGTGATGGAGAAGGTGCTCTCCTGCACTTCCTCGGGCTTCAGCTTTTTCGAGCGCGCGCGCTCCGCGAGGTCGTTCATGTTGCGCTGGATGCCGAGAATGTTTTTCTCGTCGGCGTTTTTCACCACCGGGACGAGCAGACCCCAGTCGAGCGCCACGGCGATGCCGATGTTGATCTCCTTGTGCAGGATGACGTTCGTTCCGTCCAGCGAGGCGTTCAGCGTGGGAAACGAGCGCAATCCCGCGACGGCGGCTTTCACGAAGAAGGGCATGAACGTCAGCTTGGTCTCGTAACGCTTTTCGAACTCGTCCTTGGATTTCGCACGCAAGGCAGCCACCTTGGTCATGTCGATTTCATCGACCGAGTACACGTGTGCCGATACACGCTTCGAGGCCACCATGTGCTCGGCGATGCGCTGGCGCATGGCGCTCATCGGCTGCACTTCGTAATTGCCGAAGTACATCTTTTCGCGTGGCACGGCCGTTTCGAGCGCTACGTGCACCTGCCCTCCCGAGACTCCGGGTGCGGCTGCTGGCGGAGGCGCGGGCCGCGAAGAAGCCGCGGGAGCCGGAGCGGAGTACGCGGCAGGAGGGGCAGCAGCTGGGGTGCCGCCCGCTGCAATAAGAGCCTCGATATCCTGTTTGCTGATTCGCCCACCAGCGCCTGTTCCCTCCACGGCCGAGAGGTCGATGCCGTGCTCCTTGGCCATGCGGCGGACCAGCGGCGAACTGTGAATCCGCTCGCCCGATGCACCTGAAGAAACGGGGGCCGAGGCCATCGGCGCGGCGGCCGGAGCAGGAGCTGCGGGCCTCGGCTGTGACGGGGCTGGAGCCGCGGCGACGGGGGCCTTCGCGGGAACGGGTGCGGCCGCAGCGGGTTTCGCAGGAGCGGGCGCTGGCGCAGCCGCCACGGAGCCGGCCGCATCGATGACCCCGACGATGGTTTGAATCGGCACGGTCTGACCTTCGCCGACCTTGATTTCTTTGAGCACCCCCGCCGAAGGCGACGGAATTTCGGCGTCCACTTTGTCCGTGGAAATTTCGAACAGCGGCTCGTCGCGCTCGACCTTGTCGCCCGGTTTCTTCAGCCACTTGGTGATCGTGCCTTCGAAAATGCTTTCCCCCATCTGGGGCATTACGATGTCTACGGCCATGATCGCTCTCCTCTTCTCTGTAAAATCCTAATACCGCGCGAGTTCTTTCGCGGCGGAAAAAATCTTTTTCGCGTTGGGCAGAAAATATTCTTCCAAAGTTGGCGCGTACGGCACCGGCGTATCGAGCGACGTTACGCGCATCAGCGGTCCGTCCAGATCGCCAAACGCCTTCTCGCAGAGAATCGCGGCGATTTCACCGGCGATTCCGCCCGTTTTCGTGTCTTCATGCACGACGAGACATTTATTCGTCTTCTTCACCGAATGCAAAATCGTCTCTTCATCGAGCGGCAGCAGAGTCCGTAAATCGATCACTTCCGCCTCGATTCCTTCTTTCGCCAGGGCCTCGGCCGCTTCGAGCGAAGTATGCAGCATCGCCGCGTAGGAAAGGATCGTCAGGTGTTTCCCTTCGCGGCGCACCACGGCTTTGCCGATCGGAACGGTATAGTCCCCGGCGGGAACTTCACCCTTGATGCGGCGGTACAGGAACTTGTGTTCGAAGAAGAGCACCGGGTTATGGTCCCGGACCGCGGCCTTCAGCAAGCCCTTCGCATCGTACGGCGTCGAGGGATAAATCACCTTCAGCCCGGGCGTGTGCACGAAATACATCTCCGGATTCGCCGAGTGGAAGGGCCCGCCGTGCACGCCGCCTCCGGACGGCCCGCGCACCACCATCGGCGCCGGGGCGTTCCACAGATAATGTCCCTTGGCCACGAAATTCGTAATCTGGTTGAACGCGCAAACGATAAAATCGATGAACTGCATCTCGACAATGGGCCGCAGCCCCAGATAGCTCATCCCGCAGGCCGCGCCGATAATGGCGCTCTCGCTGATCGGCGTATCGATCACGCGCTCCCAGCCAAATCGCTCGAGCAAGCCTTCGCTGGTCTTGAACGCCCCACCGTATACACCGACGTCTTCGCCGAGCAGCACGACGGCGGGGTCTCGCTCCATCTCTTCGAACATCGCCTGCTTGATGGCTTCGAGAAAAGTGATTTGCGTTCCGCTCGACGCGCCGCCGTTCGTTCCAGGCATGATTATCTCCGCGCCTTTCTCGAAGCGCTTGCAGCCCCGGGCTTCACGGTATTCTTTGGCGCCACCTTCGCCGCCGGCTTTCGACCGTTCGCGGATTTCGCTTCATTCCCAGTCGTATGCTCCACGGGCGGCGTATCGCCGAAATGAATCGGCGCGTGCGCGCCGCCGGAGCCTTTGCCGGATCCGAATCCCGGAACCGTCCAAACCGCTTCGACACGCGACCTCGGCGGCGTCACTTCCGCAACCGGGCGCTCCCACTTCGCGCGGATCTTGTGGCAATCGTCGCCGGTGCAGTAGACGCCGGTCTCTGCCAATTCCGGCGGGGGCATCGGAGAGTTCTCCGCAAAGTCCCGCTCCTTGGCGAGCAGGGTGTTGATCTTCTCCTCGATCTCTTTCCGGCCTTTGGCGTCGAGCAGCTTTTCACCGGTCAGGAATTTTTCGTAGAGCGCTATCGGGTCGCGCGCCTCCCAGTACGCACGCATCTCTTTCGGCACGTATTCGGCGGGATCATGCTGTGCATGGCCCATGCGCCGAAAAGTCTTGGCTTCGATCAGAATCGGCCCTTCCCCAGCCCGCGCCCGCTCCACCGCTTGCTTCGCTGTGGAATACATCGCGACCACATCATTGCCGTCGACAATGTAGCTCTGGATGCCATACGCCTTCGCACGGTCCGCGAGATTTTCGAGCGGCACCTGCTTGCGAACCGGGGTCGAATATGCCCACAGATTATTCTCGAGAATCAAAACAAACGGCGCTCTCTGCACGGCCGCAAAATTCAGCCCTTCGTGAAATACTCCGGTCGAGCTGCCGCCATCCCCAATCCACGTCATGGCCACGATCTTTTGGCCCAGATATCTTCCCGCCATAGCCACGCCGGTCATCACCGGAATCAGATCCCCGAGCATCGAGATCGGCGAAACGATGTGCAGATTGTCCAAGTCCCCGAAGTGACTCGTGCCATCCTTGCCCTTGGTAGGCGAATCGTACTTGGCCATGTGTTGCATGAAAATGTCGCGCGGCGGCACGCCCTTCACCAGAAGCGCCCCGATGTTGCGAATCATCGGCGCCAGCCAGTCTTTTTTCTCCAGCGCGTATGCCGTGCCCACGGAAATCGCTTCCTGCCCGAGGCTGGAGTAAAGCCCTCCGACAATTTTGTTCTGCCGGAACAGCTTCACCATCATGTCTTCGACGGCGCGGTTCAGCCGCATATAGAAGTACAAATCCAGATACTGTTGCCGCGTCAATTCCTTCTTCATCCCTGCTCCAATTCCTATGCGGAAACCATGACGCCCTGCTCGGCGTGCTCCAGTTTCTCCAGCAATTCTTTTCTCGACGCTTCGTTCATCTTCAGCCCGAGCAGTTCTCCCAGATGCTTTGCAATTCGAAGGGAGACTTCCTTTTCATCGACATTCCGCCCCAGCAATTTCTCAAGCGACGTGGCTTTCCGGTCCGCGATCCCGCACGGCACGATCAGGTCGAAATTCCGCAAATCCGTCGACACGTTGTACGCAAATCCGTGCGAAGTAACCCAGCGGCTGATGTGCACGCCGATGGCAGCGAGTTTTTCGGAAGTGGCGAGCGGCGAGTGGCGAGTGGCGAGCGCGGAAATACGCTGTGCAGCATCCACCCAGACGCCGGTCTTGCCGGGCTCGCGAACCGCGGTGATCCCAAATTCCGCGGTCGCCCGGATCATCGCCTCCTCCAGCGCTCGAACGTACCACACGACGTCGCGCCGGATCGCGCCCAGGTTGAGAATCGGATATCCCACAATCTGTCCCGGCCCGTGATAGGTAATATCTCCGCCGCGATCGGTGGCGTGAAACTCCACGCCTCTCTGGCGCAACACGTGCTCCGGCGCCAGCAAATTTTCCCGCTTGCCGCTTCTCCCCAGCGTGATCACGGGCGGATGCTCGCAAAGCAGCAGCACCTCCTCGATCGTGCCGGCCTTCCGCGCGGCCACAACACGCTTCTGTAATGCGTAAGCTTCCGCGTATCCAATTAATCCCAGGTCGATAATCTGGCAGATTTTCACCCGTCACCAGTCACGAGTCACCATTCACTACACGTTAATCTGTAATCCCCTTACGCTCGCAAACGCATCACCCATCGCTTCCCACACTGTGGGATGGGCATGGATCATATTCATCATGTCGTCGATGGTGCCTTCGAGATTCAGCACCGTCGCGGCCTCCGCTAGAAGTTCCGTCGCCAGCGGCCCGATGATGTGAATTCCCAGCACCTCCCCGTACGATTCATCGGAAACCACCTTGACGAATCCGCCGTGACTCCCCAGAATCGTCGCCTTGCTGTTGCCTACAAACGGGAACTTCCCGATTTTCACATCGTACCCCGCGTCGCGCGCCTGCTTTTCGGTCAGTCCAATCGAGCCGATTTGCGGCTCGCAGTACGTCGCATTCGGAATCCGGGTTTTCACGATCTGATGCGCCGGTTTGCCGGCGATGTGCGTTACCGCGATAATCCCTTCCATCATCGCGGCATGCGCCAGTTGCGGCAGGCCCGCAACGATGTCGCCGATGGCGTATAGCCCCTTCTCGGCCGTCTCCATGTTATCGCCGACGTGGACGAATCCGCGCTCCAGCTTGGCCTTCGATTTCTCCAGACCGCAGCCATCCGTCATGGCCTTGCGGCCCACGGCCAGCAGCAGTTTCTCAGCCTGCAGAGTCTGCGCTTTTCCGTCCTTATCCTTGAACGACACGGTGACGCCCTTGGCGTCTTTTTTCACCGACTCCACGGCGCAACTGGTGAAAACCTGGATGCCTTTTTTCTGAAACGCCTTGGTGAGCTCCGCGGAAATTTCTTCGTCCTCGACCGGCACGATGCGCGGCAACGCTTCCAGGATGGTCACCTGCGTCCCGAACGAATTGTAGATGGAAGCAAACTCGACTCCCACGGCACCCGCGCCAACCACAATCAAGGTCTTGGGGATCTCCGGAAGCTCGAGAATCGAGCGGTTGGTAAGGATCGTTTTGTGGTCGGGTTCAATGCCGGGGAGCGATTTCGCCTCCGACCCGCTCACCATCAGGATGTTGGCTGCTTCGATCTCGGTTTTCTTTCCGTCCTTCTCCACGCTCACGCGGCCCGGGCCTTCATACTTTCCCCAGCCCTGGACCCATTCCACTTTGTTCTTCTTGAAAAGGAATTCGATGCCTTTCGAATGCTTCTTGACGATTTTGTCTTTTCGCGCGAGGACGTTAGCCCAGTTGATTTTCAGCCCGCTGACCTCGAACCCCAGCTCCGCGCCATTTTTGAAGTGGTCGTAAACCTCGGCGTGATGCAGCAGCACCTTGGTGGGAATACAGCCGACGTGCAGGCAGGTCCCGCCCAGGTAGGGGTCCTTTTCCACGACCACGGTTTTCAGGCCAAGTTCGCCCGCGCGGATGGCCGCCACATACCCGCCGGGACCGCTGCCGATAATCGCAACATCGTACTTTGCCACTCGAAATCTCCCTTCCACAGGGCCAGAACCGGTGAGTTGAGCACCTTCCCAGCGCAGTCGCACTCGAAAAAGCTCGAGGGGGCAAGCCAATAAGACGGGGCGCCGAGCATTAGATTCGCGGACGCCATCCAGGACGCAGAAAAAGCCGCCCGCGCTTACGGCGCAGACGGCGGCGTCCCAGCAAACATCGAATTTTAACAGCGGTACGCGCCACTCGCAACCCGACGGGGGCGGGCAAAAGAAAGTGCTCAGAAACAGCGAGTTGCGGTTTCCTTCGAATGGGTTGCGCTTAAGAGGAACAAAACAGACGGAGTCGCCGAAATCCTTAACTTGCAACCGCACTCCGGGAAGTGCAAACCGTATCAGGTGAAACAGGTCCGGAATGTCATAATCAACTATCGCTTGGCGGGAGAAGCCGATGCCTAGATACGAAATCATCATCTATTGGAGTCAGGCCGACGAAGCGTTTATCGCCCAAGTCCCCGAACTTCCCGACTGCGCAGCCGACGGAAAGACCTACAAGGAAGCGCTCGCCAACGTGGACGTCGTCATTCAGGAATGGATCGAAACAGCCAAAGAACTTGGTCGCTCCATCCCGCCCCGCGCGGCCGCCTCGCCTTTGCTTAAGGAGTAAAAGACCGCACCCTTTGAAATAGCAAATGCCAAAGGATGCGCCACCCTTGTAACTCGGCGGAAAGTCATTCGAACTCAATAAACTCTCGTACTTCGATTTCGGCCTCCTGGTTCGGCGCCACCGGAGATCGCTTCGCCCACTCGATCGCTTCTTTCAGCGACTTCACCTGAATAATCCAGTAGCCCCCGACGAGCTCCTTCGATTCGGTGAATGGTCCATCGGTCACCGTTTTCTTTCCGCCGGCCGCGAATCGGACTCGCGCGCCTTTGGAACTGGGGTACAGACCCGCCGCATCGACCAGAATTCCCGCTTTGGCCTGCTCTTGGTTGTACTTCACCATCGCGGCGATCGATTCCTCGCTCGGCATCTTCCCGGCTTCGGAGTCTTTGCTGGATTTTAGAATCAGCATGAATTTCATCGTCATTCTCCTGAACGAGTTTCCGTGGTCGGCGAAGCTCACTTCCCGGCCTCACTTCTACGTCGAACCGCGAACGCCGAAATCGACGTCCACCGGAGAATTCCCGCAAGAAATTCATCCAGCGCCCTAATCTACTGCAAATGCGAAGGTTACGCGAGGTGGGGGAATCCGGTTGGGGCAAGCACGCGCACCTGATTCCGCGATTCCCGTGGCGCGCCACTTTTTCGATCCGGCTGCCGGGGCCGCGCGCCAGGAGAATCTACGCAATAATTTGGCGTATCAACGTTTCTACGTCGATCACTCCCGCATCCGGCCGTAGATTCTCTTGTCGACTCAGGCGCGCGGAATGGCCGGAAAGTAGCGCTCTTCCAGGATGATGCGGTGGTGCATCTGGTGGCCCGCGGTGATGAAAGCCAGGGCGCGGACGGTCACTTCCTTCTGATTGGCAGAGCCGCGGCGCGGCCAGACATCTTCCTTGAACGAACGAAACAGGCCGATACTCGCGCTGCGCACGGCTCCAAACTCCTCGGCAAGGCTTGCGAGCGTCCGCTCGCCAAACGCAGCACTCCGCACGTAGTCATCCTGCTCGAATCCGGGTAGCGGGGTTTGATCGGCGCGCGCGAACCGCAATGCCCGGTAAGTAAAAATGCGCTCGGTATCCGTGATGTGCCCGAGAACTTCCTTGACCGTCCATTTTCCGGGCGCATACCGGAAGCTCCCGTCCCGCTCGCTTCGTCCCGTAAACAACTGCAGCATCTGCAATCGCTGGGATTCCAGAACGCCCAGGACATCAGACCCCGGAACTTTCGATATGTAGTTCGCGTAGAAATCCGCATATTCGCTCGATTCGGGTCTGTTCATCGTGGAACCTCTCTTCTGGAAACGGAATTATACCGCCGGGAGGAACTCCAGCACACTCGGATGTTGGCAGACGCTCCGGAGAGGCTCGCTTGGCGGCCGCACCCGACGCGTTCCGGCAAGGTTTTTCCTGCTCGCAGCGAATCTTTGCTTTTTGTTTTGCGCCCCTTATTGCAAGATAGCGCCTGCCTATGAGCATATCCGACCGCCAGACCATACGCGTGGCTTTTCAAGGCGAACCCGGCGCTTTCAGCGAAGCCGCCGCCATCCAGCTTCTCGGCGGCGCTATTACCACCGTGCCCCGCGCGACGTTTGAGGCCGCCTTCACGGCCATTGCCGAAGGCGCCGCCGACGCGTTTCTCGCCCCTGTCGAAAACACGCTGGCCGGCTCGGTGGTGAGGGTTTACGACCTGCTCCTCCAGAGCCGCCTGACCATGGTCCAGGAAACCATCCTTCCCATCGAACACCATCTCATCGGCGTCCCGGGCGCTACGCTCGCCGGTCTTCGTTCCGTGGCTTCGCATCCCATGGCCCTCGCGCAATGCGAACGCTTTTTTTCTTCCCGTCCGGACCTGAAGCGTGTTCCCGCCGAAGACACCGCCGGCAGCGTTCGTGAAGTGCTTGCCCGCGGGGACAAATCTTCCGCCGCTATCGCAGGGCGCCGCGCCGCCGAGCACTACAAGGGCGTAATCCTTGCCGAAAGCGTCCAGGACAACGCCGAGAATTTCACCCGCTTCGTGCTCCTGCTCCCGGAAAACGAAGCGGCTGCTTGGCTTTCTCCCGACGCCCGCAAGGTTTCCCTCGCCATGCGTCTCGCCCATCGCCCCGGCGCGCTCCTCGCCTCGCTTGAGCCTTTTGCGAAGCACGCCGTAAATCTACTCAAGATCGAGAGCCGCCCCATCCACGGCCGCCCGTGGGAGTATCAATTTTTCATCGATGTCGAAGCAGGTGAGGTTGCCCGGCTCGACCAAGCCCTCTCCGAAGTCCGCAGCGCCACCAGCGAACTCCGTGTTCTCGGCCGCTATGTTGCCGCTTCCCGCTAATCGCCAGGTCAATAATTTCTCTTGAGTTGGATCAAAGGAAGAAGGCCAGCGCTTCTTCGGCTGGCCTTCCTTTCCTTCGCTTCCTAAACTTCCTTTACGACCCTGGGCTCAGCAGTAGCTGCACTCCGCATCACCCATGCCGCCCGTGATGCCGTCCTTCATCCGCCGCAGACGCCGTCCCAGCCGCTCGGCCAGTTGGTGCCGTGCGCGCCACAATCGCGCCTTCAGCGTGTTTTCCGTAACCCCCAGCTTCTTGGCCGCTTCGCCCGTTGAGTACCCCTGCACTTCGCGCAGGACAAACGCCGTGCGCAGGAGCGGCGACAGCTCGTCGAGGTTTTCGCTGATCATCTCGCGAATCTCCGTGCTCGCGAATACCTGCTCCGGAGTCGGTCCGTCATCCGCGAAGCGCTCTGCAGCGGGCAGCTCATCCTCGCGCGGCGTTTCGTCCAGCGAAACCGCCGGACGCGCCTTGGCGCTCCGCCGCCTCATCAGCGCCGCGTTGATCACGATGCGCGTCAGCCACGTCGAAAATTGCGACCGTCCCTCGAACCGCTTTAGATTGCGATACGCCGAGAGCAGCCCGTCCTGCAGTGCGTCTTCCGCGTCTTCCGTGTTCCCCAGCACCCGCAGAGCCGTCTGAAACAACGGCCGATGGTAACGGCGGAATAGGGCTTCCACCGCTTGTTGATCGCCTCGTTGTCCAGCGCGGATCAGGTTCTCTTCGCTCAGTTGTATTCCCACTGCCGCTTGCGTTGCCATCGTAGTCCCCCCATTCGAATCAAAATCCTTGCGCAACCCTTGGGCGCAGAAACTATTTCCTCAGTGAACCGGCACCCCTCCCGCCGGCGCTCTGGGCTTCCTCATCAGCGCCAAAATCGGAATCACCGCGAAAAACACCACCCCGAGCATCTTGAAATTATCGATAAACGCCAGCATCACCGCCTGCCGCTGCACGGTGTTGTAAATCATTCCGTGCGCTTGCGCGCTGGCGTGCGCCGCCGTCGAACCCGCCGCGATCAGTTTCGCCTGCATTCCGTTCAGCGAGTTGTGATAGGCCGCGCTGAACCCGTTGA
>Ga0210400_10003491_pt1 | contig 13931 bp, 9 predicted proteins | sample IncBWH26MmetaG_FD_155456 | JGI IMG/M metagenome (GOLD analysis project Ga0210400, IMG submission 155456) | Forest soil microbial communities from Barre Woods Harvard Forest LTER site, Petersham, Massachusetts, United States - Inc-BW-H-26-M | ecosystem: Environmental > Terrestrial > Soil >...
GAGTAAGCGCACCAATTCCGAAGACGATTGGGCCTGGGTTCTGCACGAACTTGCCAACGGAAAGGATCCCAAGAAGCTTACCCGATCGTTGGCCTCGCGGCGCGCCGACAACCCCCGTCCCCTTTTTTACGCTCAGCGGACGGTCGATCTCGCATCCGCCAGACTTTGGCTTATCCAAGGTATCCAGATGGACCGCATTGTCACGATGCTTGTAGCCCGGCGGCGCAGAAGATTCCGGGCGAACTTTGCACCGCTCGCGCACACGAGATTACGCAAACCGCACAGCGGGTGATTAACGCGAGACTTTATGACCTCTTAATCCAACGCCTACAAGGAGAACGAATATGCCACTACTAGAGATCAACCAAATTCGCCACATCTGTGCCTCTGTTCGGCTGGATGAATCCACCGCCGCCCAGGTCGATCAGTATGCCGCTTTCATCCATGCATCCGCGGATGATGTTGTGGACAAGGCGCTCAACTATGTCTTCTCAAAGGACCGCGACTTCCAGGACTTCCTGAAGACGGCACACGCCAAGCAGGTTGCCCCCGCTTTGCGTGTGCGAAAAGGTCCGAGCAATGGTGCGACGGAGCAGCCGACAAAGAAGCTTGCGGCCGGGGTCGAGTCCACGGCTTCTGTGCGCGCTGTGAAGGCATGATCGTCCATTCAATTTCGTGGTGGTGCAAGAACGGTGCTTCGCACCGGAAGAATTTTGACACTCCATCCCTGAAAGGGTCGTGCAGGTGCACCACGGTGCACTTACAGCGGTTTCAAGGACATAAAGACTTGAGGTGCACTTGGGTGCACCTATGAAACGTGAGGGAACATGGCAATTTTGAAAGCCAACCCAGACGCGATTTCTGACAGCGATCACACTCTAAATCGCGTCTTCCCCGTGACCGCCAAGCTAACGAAGGAGGAGCGGGGCAAGGTCACTGAATTTGCCAGGTCACAGGGACTTGCACGCGGGGAATGGATACGCGATGTGATCCTCCGGGAAATACGCGGAGCGTCAGCCGGCGACCCGTCGCTGGCCGAGATTCTTGGGGTTCGTCTACTGCTGGTAAACGTGTTGCGGCCTCTGGCCGCAGGCCAGAGACTAACGCCAGAGGCGTTCGACAAACTGCTCGATGAAATCAGCGATGCGAAACACGTGCTAGCCGTCAAGTTGGCGACTCCCTGCGAAAGGAAATAGGCAATGGCAACGACAAAGTGGGGGCGGAAGGAAACAATGATCTGGCCACCGCACAGCCCGATTTACACGTATGGCGCGGTGTTCATGGCCTGCGTTCTGACGGGACTATTTCTCTACTGCCGGTTCAGCTTCGGCAACAGCCCGCTGCAGCGTTTCTATACGCCGATCTACATCCGATCGAGCGTTGCAGGTGCAATCGGAGCGACCCGCAGAGACAACTACCGGCTGCTCATGGTGGGCGCCCGTGGAATTCCACCGCGTCTAGCGACGAACGGCGACGTGACAGGCGGGAAGACACCGGAACCCGGCGGCAAGCCGGTCCCGGTCGCGCTCTCGCAATCTGCCCTGCAACACGGCTATGTTCTTCTTTACCAGGAACCGGCGCGAAGCTACATCGATGCGCCCTTGAATGCGTACCTTAAAACGGCGGTTTACGGTGGCGACAGCCTTTTCGACCTCTACAAGCTCCCACTGCTTTTCGGTCTGGTATCACTCGTCATCCAGCTCCCGTTTTCCATCGCGAACGACGTTCGACGGCGCAGGGCGCTGAGATACGGAAGACGATTGAAGGGTCCCGAGATGATGACGCCGCGGGAGTTCAATAACAGGGTTGAAGGAGATGGCATAGGCATCAAGACGGACGGCATGAAGGCGATGATTCGCATACCGGAGCGTGCGGAGGCACAGCACCTGCAGGTCATCGGAGATACCGGTGCGGGCAAGACCATGATCATGCTCCAAATCCTTCGGCAGATAAAACATCGTGGCGATTCAGCCATCGTCTACGACCCAGCGCGGGAGTTCGTTAAGCGCTTTTTCGACCCCAAGAACGGTGACGTGATCCTGAATCCGCTCGATAAGCGATGCCCTTATTGGGGGCCTTCGGAAGAGCTGCGCCGCCGCTCCGAGGCGAAGGCCCTGGCAGTCTCCCTGTTCCAACCGCCGCAGGACAAGAAGGGGGAGTTTTTCATCGAGTCCCCACAGAAGATATTCGCCTTCCTCATGGCCTATGGCCCAACGCCAGAGGAGTTGGTGAAATGGATGTCAGACCCGCAGGAGATCGACCGAAGGCTGAAAGGAACAGAACATGCTCACCTGATCAACCCGAAAGCGGAGCATCAGCGGGCCGGTGTTCTTGGCTCGCTTGGATTGGTCGCTGACAGCCTCCGTCTTCTCCCCAAGAAGGGCGAGGGCAATGGCGAGTGGTCGGCCACGGAGTGGGCCGAGACACGACAGGGATGGATCTTCATTACGTCCCTCCCAGCAGAACGTGAGGCACTCCGGCCCCTCCAAAGTCTATGGATCGACTTGCTCGTCTTGCGTCTCCTAAACGAGCCAAAAGACGGGCAAAAGCGGGCATGGTTTGTGATCGACGAGTTGGCAAGTTTGCAGAAGCTCCCCCAGTTACATACCGCCATTACAGAAAATCGGAAAAGCAATAATCCGGTGATCCTAGGTTTCCAGGGTAAGGCCCAACTGGAAGTCCTCTACGGCCACCTGGCTGAGGTCATGCTGTCCCAACCGGCAACCAGCATTTGGCTGAAGACAAAGGAGCCGGCCGCTAGCGAGTGGGTCAGCAAGTTCATTGGAAAAGTCGAGATCGAACGGCTACGCGAGACCCACTTCGACGGTTCCCGCGCTGGGCGGAACTTCGCGCTAGACCGGCAGATCGAACCGCTGGTAATGGAGTCCGAAATCTCCGGACTGCCGGACCTCCATGCCTATATGAAGTACGAGAACTATGTGACGCGCTTCTCGTTCCCATACTTCGATATGCCAGTTATCGCCAGCGATTTCACGCTCCGCGATACCCCCGATGACCAGCTACCGTACGATCCCAAAAATATAGGACCGCCCAAACCCCAGGTGCGGCCAGCCGAACTGAAGCAAGAACGAAATGTGCCCCCACTGCCGCAGCGAAAATCGCTACGCACAGCGACGGAGATACCGCAACAGCAGACCGATCCTGAGATGAACGTCAACGCCCAACAGACCCTTAATCTTCGGGGATAGTGACCGCGATGGTGACCATTTCCAAGCCACTCTCCGCTGGCCAGGCACAGACCTACCATCAGAAGGAGTTCACCGCAAAGGAGCAGAACTATTGGTCGCAACGCGGTGTCATCGCAGGCGAATGGCAAGGGCGACTGGCCGAGCAGTTCGGTCTTACCGGGACCGTTTCTGCCGAGGACTTCGCGAAACTCAGCCAGGGCCAGCATCCACAGACGGGCAAGCAGCTTGTGCGACAGCGTGCCTCGTATGAATATCAGGATGCCGACGGCAAGACTGTCAAGACAATGGAGCACCGGGCGGGGTGGGATGCGACTTTCTCCGCGCCCAAATCTGTCTCGCTCACCGCGCTTGTAGGCGGCGATGAGCGCGTCCGCGAAGCACACCGGGAGAGCGTCCGGGTTGCCCTAGACCAGCTCGAACACTACACGCAGGCCCGCATCGGCGGCAATCATCCGGCCGAGACGACAGGGAAGTTTATAGCCGCCAAGTTTGAACACGATACGGCCCGCCCCGTCGATGGCTATGCCGCGCCGCAGCTTCATACACACGTTGTTATCTTCAACATGACCGAGCGGGCCGACGGAGAAACGCGTGCCCTGCAGGAACGAGGCCTCTTTCAGTCGCAGCAATTTGCCACGGCGATCTATCAATCTGAACTGACTTATAGGGTGCGCCAACTCGGTTATGAAATCACAGCAGGGCGCAGCGGCGCCCCGGAGATCAAGGGCTACACGCAGGAATACATCGACGCATCCAGTCCCCGCAGCCAGCAGATTCGTGAATACCTCGAACGCACAGGCCGTTCCGGGAAAGAGGCCGCCGAGATCGCCGCACACTCGACGCGCGACCACAAGGAAATTCATTCGCCGCGCGAAGTTATGGCAGCGCACCGGAAGCTGGCAGCAGACTTTGGGCACCAAGCCGACGCCATCGTACGCGCAGCCCGTGAACGGTCTCAACACCAAGAGAATCCCGTCAACCCCTTGGACCGGGTTCGAGAATCTCTCACCTTCTCCCGCGACAAGAACTTCGAGCGCGAGGCGGTTGTGGATGAACGTGTGTTGATCCGGGATGGGCTGCGTCGTGGCATGGGCGAGATCACCCATGCCCAGGTCCGCGCTAATCTTGACGCCCGCCTAGCTTCCGGCGAATTTCAAATCGTCGAGCGGTCTCAGGGCGTCCCGGGCCGTCAGTTCACCACCGCGAAAACCATCGAAGCGGAACATGAGATTCTCCACCGGATGCGTGAGGGGCAAAACCATGTTGAGTCAGTTCTTCCGCGTCCGCTGGCCATCGCGTTTGCCGACCAGCACTCCAACCTCAACCGGGCTCAAAAGACCGTGGTGGAAGACGTGCTCAGCTCGCCGGATCGCATCCACGGAATCCAAGGCTTCGCCGGCGCGGGCAAGACAACCACACTCACAGTCGTCCGCAGCGCTGCAGAAAAGCAGAGCTATCAAGTTGAGGGCTTCGCCCCGACATCCCGCGCCGCACGTCAACTCAAAGAGGCGGGAATTGAAGCTGGAACCCTGCAAGCCTTTCTCGTTCGTGGACAAGACAACGAACGCAATCCAGAACAGAAGCGGCTTTTCTTTATTGATGAATCAAGCCTCGCCAGCACCAACCAGATGCGCGAATTTCTTTCTCGTCTTGGTGCCTATGACCGCGTGCTTCTGGTCGGCGATACCCGCCAGCATCAGGGCGTCGAAGCGGGCCGCCCTTTCGAGCAACTGCAGGAAGCCGGAATGCGCACAGCCAAACTCGATGAGATCGTTCGCCAGCAGGAACCGGGTCTTAAATCTGCCGTCGAACTGCTGGCTACAGGCCAAGTCTCCGCTGCACTCGACTCACTCCAGCAGCAGGGCCGTGTGAAGGAAATTCCCAACGCAGAAGAACGCGTCCGCACCATCGCCAAATGCTACGTCGAATCGCCCGAAAACACTCTCATCGTCTCACCCGACAATGCTTCCCGCCGCGAGCTGAACGTCGCTGTCCGCCAGGAATTGAAGGCCACTGGAAAGCTTGCCCCCGAAGATCATACTTTCCGTGTTCTTATTCAGCGTCAGGACATGACCGGAGCCGAGCGATCGTGGGCAAGCCACTACGAGATCAACGATGTGGTTCGTTACACACGTGGCAGCAAAACGATCGGCATCGAAGCCGCCGCCTACGCAACCGTCGTCGCGATTGATCCAGCCGCAAACCTGCTCACAGTCGAGAAAGCGAACGGAGAACTTGCCACCTATGATCCTCGCCGCCTCACCGGCGTCAGCGTCTACCAAGAGATCGAACGCGAGCTTTCCGTAGGCGACCGCATCCAGTTTACTGCCCCCGACAAATCACTCGCCGTTGCAAATCGCGACATGGCCGTGATCGAGGCGATCCACCCCGATGGTCGCCTGTCCATCCGCCTCGACAACAACCGCCAGATCGAATTCAACCCCAACGAGCATCGTCATCTCGACCACGGCTACGCCGTTACCAGTCACAGCTCCCAGGGCCTTACCGCCGAACGCGTCCTCGTTCACGCCGATACCAGTGTCCACCCGGACCTGCTCAACTCCCGGTTCGCCTACGTCTCCATCTCTCGCGCCAGCCACGAGGCCACGCTCTTTACTGACGACATGGCGAAACTCGGCCCCCAACTCGGAGCCGACGTCTCGAAAACCTCTGCGTTGGAGATCAATCAAGCTTCATTCGTCGCCCATGGAATTGGGCTGAATCTGTGAGACTGTGAACAAGTAGGATCGACGAACGGTGATGACCAAAATGACGACGTTCGGGGACGACTACGACAGCATCCGGATTGAAATCATCGAGCTGCTCAAGTTCGCCAGAAGCGCCGGGAGCTTTTATCTGGCTTGACGCCACGCCAAGATTTTGCAGACACCATCTGCAAAATCCTTAACACCTATACCTTCCAATGAGACACAGCGGACATTTTGAACCAGTTCACGACCCACAATGAGTTTGCTTCGCAGAGTTCGACTCCATTGAGACACTCAGTAACCTAGAAACTACTCGGGATGCGCTTCGATCAAGAGATCCGAAACGCAAGGTATTGACGACGGTATCCCCGCGGCTCGCTTCAACAATTCAATCTCTTCGATCCAGCGGTCATGGCCAGTTGGCGAATGCGGATCGTTTAAGAAGTAAACATTTACGAGCCAAGCGTCCAGTCCCAAGACATTTCTGAAGAGAAACAAATGCGCAAGGCGATTTGCGTACTGATAGAGATCGCCGGTCCAACCAACACCATCAAGCACGCCTAGCCACGATTTCGTGGCAGAAAGAGCCGATTCAATTCTTTTTCGATTACCTTCGATCGCCTTACAGCATGAGGATCGCATTTCCCTCGGATGGCTTTTCGCCTCTACGATGACCACTCCATGAAACCTAGTATCGTCCCCATCCGTCATTACCGCCAACGCGTCCCAGCACGGCCCATTATGCGGCCAAAAGGCCGTTAACTCTCTGATGCGGGAACCCAACCCAAGAGCACGCAAGAAATCTCCGTCGTTGTACTCGTCGTAATGGTTAGATTCAAGCGGTGAAACCCACTGAAGAGATGCGCCAGATGGGGCCGAATTTAGCTGGCCAAGAATAGCCGAGGAAAAGGAGCCTGGGTTCAAGTTCACCCAACTCTGTATCTGCCTCTGACTTCCAGCAAATGCCCGACCATTTCCGTCGACCCGGAGCCTGTTCTGCTTGCAAGGCATGCCTGTATCACCTAGGGATTCTTAATTGTAGATTTACCTCGACGCTTCCGGCGATCCCACATGGTACTTAAAGTCCGTGGACTTATGGTCATCAGAGATGTTCCCATTACGGCAATGGATGACCGGACCGAAAGAAGAGTCCTAAAACAATTTGGTGCTAGAGTGCGCCGCATACGGCTTCAAAAAGGCATGACCCAGGAAGACCTAGCCTTTGCTTGTGACCTAGACCGATCTTACATAGGGAGCGTTGAACGCGGCGAACGCAACATCAGCTTGCTCAACATTCACAAAATTGTACGCGCTTTGGGTGTCCCGATGAAGGAGCTTTTCTGACGGACCGAACGCGTTCTTAAAAGACAAACCGAACTATGCAGCATTGGATCGCCGTTGCCCTCTCTGCAGAACAAAAACTTCCGTTCGCGGGCACTGCCGATCACGCGTCAATACTTGCAGCCGCAGGTTCTGGAAAGACAAAGACACTCACACATCTACTGGCCGATGATCTTTGCTCAGGGATTCCAGCATCCGGAATCGTTGCCTTCACGTTTACCGACAAGGCGGCTCAAGAGCTCCTGGCTCGAATTCATATCCTGGGTAAGCAGAAGATGCCAACTGTGGACCTATCAGGCATTTTCATTGGCACTATACATTCTTGGTGCCTTCAGTACCTGTATTCTCAATCCGACTTCTATAACATCACTCCGATCGACGAACTGCATTTCGATGCGCTAGTCGGGCGTCTCTACGACACTCTAGATCTTGAAAAAATCTACAAGGAGCCATTTCCGAGAGGGATTAAACCGTTTCTGACCGACCTAGAGATCTTCTACAACGAGCATCTCACATTCGATCAGGTTCCTGTCGCGATTCGCCCCGCGCTGACTGCGTTCACGCAGCTTCTATCCGCGAACCGCCTCTTGACCTTTGGGGGCATGATTCGACATGCAACGGAGCACCTGCAGAACAACGGGCCGATTGCCGAGCTGAAATCCCTCTATGTCGACGAGTACCAAGACGTCAATCCTGCTCAGACCGCTTTGGTCAAAGCGATGGTTCCTCCAACGGCGAAAATTCGGGTCGTGGGTGATGATCTGCAAAGTATTTACAACTGGAGAGGCAGCGACGTAACTCGAATACTGGAATTTTCAAACGAATTTGCACCAGCCGATGTGTTCCGTCTTTCCACGAATTACCGCTCGCGGCCGGAAATCGTGAGGGTTGCCAACGGTGTCGCGGAAGACGTGATTTTGAAAGACCCCGTCAAAGTGATGAAGCCGGGCAGGAATCCGAGTGGACGCAAGGAAGTCCATTGGATCTCCACGAACGACGAACCACATCAGGCCCAAACCATTCTTGAAATTGTCCGACGATTTAATCGTCAAGGAGTGCCCTATACCAAGATCGCCATTCTGATGCGCTCCGTCCTCAGCGCCGGCCCACCGATTTATCAAGTGCTCCAGGACGCAGGGATTCCGGTGGAATGTCCCATGCTGAGTCGGGGAGGCGCTTTCATCAACCAGTTTCTTCTCCCCGTCCTCCAATGGCTCCGTACCGAGCAGAAGCCACCGAGAAACAAGAAAGACGAGGATGAGCAAGAGGCATACTCGCGCGCCGTCTGGACCTCCGTAGCTCCCTGGCTTTCGATCGACAACGCCGAAGGAATTTTCTGGACCGGGCTGAATCGGTGGCATGACTTCATACGCCAAGGGAAAAGCAGCGCCTACAACGTGCGCAGCAGTCTCTACGACTTTCTAGACGAATGTGGTATCCGTATCGGCGCATCCGATACCAGCCTCATGGTCGGTATCGGCATCGCTTCCCAGATCATTCGCAGTGTCGAAGAGATTCACCGCAGGCGAATTGAGGGCCACAAGCGACGGACAGCAGTCGGGGTCATCAGCGAAGTCTATTACGCACTTGTTCGAAATCAAGAAGATTTCGGAGAGAGTGTGCCCGTCAACCAAAAAGCGGAAGGGGTCATTCTGACAACGGTCCATCAGGCCAAAGGGTTGGAGTGGCCAGTCGTCATTCTACCGATGCTGATCCGCCGCCGGTTCCCTTTATCGAACCAGCCGGCCAGAAGCAGTTTTCCCTCTGAAATTGCGGGCCGATATGGCACGAGCATCGACGATGAGCGCCGGCTGTTCTACGTGGCCGTTACCAGAGCACGTGAGCGCCTTTTCCTCCTCGACACTGCTGCACTAAACCCCCGCGATATCCGATCGCAGTTTCTCAAGGACCTGCAGCGTTCGGCCAACCTCGCCCCTTCTGGCCTACCTCAACTCGCCGATGACGTATGGTCTATCGGAAAGGACGATCTCAGCAAAGAAAGCGAGATACCGCTGAGAATCGGCCTGTCCGATCTGTTGCTTTATCTTGAATGCCCCTACCAATTTGGCCTTCGTCGCGTCACAGGTCTCCAACCTTCCGTCGGCGACGAGTTAGGCTTTGGCAAGGGGCTTCATGAGCTCATCCAGCGCAGGGCAGAAAGCGATCACGCCTGGAGCAAGGACGAGCTGACCAAGCAAGTTGACGCACACGTCCACTTACCATTGACCTCCGATCAATCGGAGCAGCAGGCCAAGACCGCTATAGAGGAGAGAATTGCCGAGCTTGAAAAACTGGGAGCCTTTGCGGGAGACCTACAGCAAGAACTCCAGGTCGAAGTCTTTCTCGGTGACGGCGTCGTCACGGGGGTCATTGATTGCGTTTACACGCAGCAGGACGGCTCACTCATAGTCCGAGACTGGAAGGCAAATATCCACGAGGAATTTGTCCCCCGCTATGCTCGCCAACTGCAATTTTATGTGCACGCCCTACGTTCACAAAGCAAAATCGTGACCGCCGCCGAGCTGGTCGATGTCGCCGCGTCGACAAAGGCGAAGAAACTCATTACGACATCGATTGACATATCTGAAGGCACAATTTCGGCTCTGATCGAGAGCTGCCACGTGGCCCTGCAGGCTATACGAGCTGGTGAATTCGAACCGAACCCAAGCACTTTTGTCTGTGGCAGTTGCGACATGCGCCGTATCTGCGCTGAGCGCGAAGGATAACGGAATGGCCAAACTAAAAAACAAGGCGGACATTTGGGTTCTGACGCCGAAGCCCGATGACCTAAAAGCGGGTGCACACTACGCTGCTGTCAGTCTGCCCTGGACTTTCAACCGCATGATGCTAAACACGAGCTCGGCGGGCCAGCAACACCGCGCGCTCAATATCGCCAAAGGTGTCGTCGGCCAAGAAATGTTACTTCGCGAAATGACTCGTATCGGCATCAAGGCCCAAACTCAGCGCAAGAGCTACCGCGACGAGGACTTGTTTGACCTTCACGTCAAGATCGAGGGCGCTTTGACCAAAATGGATCTGAAAAGCGTCAACTATTTCACGAACTATGCAGCCGTCGGGCGCGAGAACTTTTCACGTGAGTTGTTACTTAAGTATTCCGGGTATGCGGGCGCAGACTGGCGAACCTTTATGCCGATGCTCGTGCCACACACTCAAATCGAGCAAAGTAAAGAAGGTTATTGTTTTGCAATTGCGTCGAGCATTGACCTCAGAAAAGACATTGCGACCAACAGGAGCGGATACGCCCTCACGGCCTTTCCCTATGCGGAATATCTGCCGTTTCTGAGTTCAAAGAAGCTCTGCCTCATGCGCGAAGAAGCGAAGAAAGGTTTCACGCTCGAACTTTCCTATGAAGCGGATTCGCTTTTGACTTCTGAAATCGCACTCTCGATTGTCGGGGACTATGCGGGAAAGCCGAATGTCGAATCCGTTAAGATCAAGCCGGGCATCGCAAAACGTGTCGGCCCGTTCTCATGCATTTCCTCTTTTCAGATTGACAAGGACAGCTACGACCAGTTTTATGGCGCCGTTGAGATCACGGTCAAGAAGAACGAATTTTCTACGTTTGTGCTCAATTCGCAAAAACGCAACATCAATGACATCCCGAAAGAAAGCTTTGTGCTGAGGCGGCTAGACTTTTGCAACTTGTTCTTGCCGACCGACTATACTCTGTATGTGATCGGCTGGACACGGAAGTACGAATTCCTCCAGGATTGCCGAAAATATACCGGCTGGGTTTGGCCCATGGACAAAATCGACAAATATAAAAACCAGTCATGGTCTCAAATCACGGAGGACGACCAGCGCAGGCTTGAAGCGACCGGCTTTGCGTCGTCGATCCAAGACAAGCCACGCTTGCTCAAAGCCGGCTGGATGAAGACCACTGGGAGGGGCGGAGGCGCGTGCTGCTACGTCTTCCCGAACATTGGCGCAAACGGCGGAGTAAAAGAGACTAACCTTTATATTTTGCCGCAAGACCTCTACACTATGGACTCTCTGAAATAGGCGTTGAATGAGGTATTGAAGACTATGGCGACTGGTGAACAATCAAATTTGATGCTCGAAGAGTCGGACGCCACTGGACCAAATAATGCCGTGAAAAATGGTCGCGGAGGGCCGCCCAATCGCATGAACGATTTGGTATATCGCGATTGGATGAAGTTTCAAAAGAGCTTCTTTCGCTACGCATCCGATCAGTCCTTAGTTGACGAATGCATCTATTTTTTCACCAAGGCAGTCTGGGACGACCAAACGCCATCTCGCACGCTCATCGTCGGCGCGGATGCGTTTTCCTCCGCTAACATTCCATCCCCGCGGCAGGTGACGCATGTTAACGGACCCGCATCGTTTGAGAGCGCGACCTCCGCCCTGCGTCAACACACGAACAAGACCGGTCTACAGGATTTTGTTTTGGTTGACTTCAGACCGCTGATAAAGGATGGCACCGATCTCGACACGTTCATCATGAACCATGCAGACTCTTTCTTTGAAGCGCTGCGGGCATCGCTCAAGAAAGACCGATATTGCTGTGTCATTGTGGATAATCCACAAACTGGAGCCGGTGGCTTCCCCCTTCCATGGCCTGTCGCGTTGGCGGCCCGTACTCATCTACGACTACGCGACGAAAAAATCGGTCTTGTCGAGAATCAAGGCCGGGTCTTTTACTGTCTGTTCATGCAGGCCAATGGCGACACCCGACCCACGGCTCTTGTGACCCAAGACAACCTTCGGCTTTCGCCCTCCGAGCTCTGGGCAACTACTGTGCCCGCTTGGATTATTCCGAAGCCCCCACCCAGGAAGAAAAATGAGATTTTACATCCCGCCAAGTTCCCTGAGACCTTGATCGAAGAATTTATAAGGCTGTTTTCCAAGGAACGCGACAACGTTTTCGATCCTATGGTCGGTACAGGAAGTGCGATAGTTGCGGCGTTGCGCACGAAGAGAAACGGTTTTGGTACTGACCTTTCAGAAGAGTTCGTTCGAACTGCGCAAGAACGCATCCAAGATGAACAGAAGCCATCGTTGTTCCCCGACTTCCTTCCTGAAGGACATGTTTTTCTCGGCGATGCGACCAAGCTCGATCAAATTCATGGCCTCGACGACATTCAATTTCAGTACTCGGTGACCAGTCCGCCGTACTGGTCTATGCTCACAAATCCCGGCAGCGAGAACCAAGAGGCCAGGAGGCGACGCAATCTCCCGCTGGTATATTCCCAGCGCACTCAGGACTTGGGAAACATCGCCGATTACGACCGTTTTCTCGATGCGCTTGAAACCGTCTACGGCCACGTCGCTGAACGTCTGACACATGAAGGCATTCTCACCGTCATCGTGAAGAACGTTAAGCGCGAGCACATTCTATATCCTCTGGCCTGGGATCTCGCGCTCCGCCTGTGTGGTCCGACAGGGCCGTTCGACTACATCGGGACCACGCTGTGGTGCCAGGATGACGTCGGGATCAAGCCATTTGCCGTCGGGATCTACTGGGTGAGCAATATTCTCCACACTTACTGTCTGCATTTTCAAAAACGCGACATCCCCAAGAATCGGCGTAAAAAGTGACCCTCACTGCCCAGCGGTAACTGGGACCGCACCGCATACGTTAGGAACCATCATGGCGTCAGGTCAATTACCGACGTTCCCCGAATTGCTAAATCCATTACTCCGCGCACTTCAGGCGCTCGGCGGCTCTGGCTCCATTGAGGAGATATACGACAAAGTAATCGAGCTTGAACGACTTCCCGATGATGTCGTGTCGCAACCGCACGACGCGGAAAAAAGCAATCAGACAGAAGTGGGATACCGGCTGGCCTGGGCACGGACGTATTTGAAAAAGTACGGCCTTCTGGAGAATTCCAGCCGAGGTATATGGGCGCTGACAGCGAAGGCCAAAGACATCGACGAGCTAAATCCTCAGGAGGTTGTTCGAACAGTCAAGGCCCTAGAAAGAAAGGATGGCGAGAACAAAGACGCCCCAAGTGCCGCTCCGCACGAGGTCTCTCAAGAGCAGGAATGGAAAGAGAAACTCTACACGATACTTACCCAGCTTAGTCCGGCAGCTTTCGAGAGACTGGCGCAAAGACTCCTCAGAGAATCTGGTTTCACACAAGTCGAGGTTACTGGACGAAGCGGCGACGGTGGAATCGACGGTCGTGGTATTGCACGCATCCATGGACTAATGAGTTTCCACGTGCTCTTCCAATGCAAAAGATACAAGGGCTCTGTGGGCCCTGGCGAGATTCGAGACTTCCGAGGTGCAATGGTGGGCCGTGCTGACAAGGGGCTCTTCATCACGACAGGAACATTCACTCCCGCGGCAGTGAAGGAAGCGACCCGAGATGGAGCTCCGCCGATCGATCTTCTCGACGGAAGCGAATTCGCGGATAAGCTTAAGGAGTTAAGCCTCGGAGTTCGGATAGAAAAAATCGAAGTAGTCCGAATCGAAGATGGCTGCTTCGACAGTATCTAAAACACTTGATACGTAATCTCCCCGGAAATCAACAGTCTCAACTACGAGCACCGCCGGGGCATGCTTCGAACTCACCGTCACTCATGCTCGTCATGCTTCCAACCTCAACTGCTGCTGCCAAGTACAGACGCCTCCACTCACGGACTCTCTTCCTCTCGCCGCATCACCGCCCCACCCCGATGACCG
>Ga0210400_10003492_pt1 | contig 13929 bp, 11 predicted proteins | sample IncBWH26MmetaG_FD_155456 | JGI IMG/M metagenome (GOLD analysis project Ga0210400, IMG submission 155456) | Forest soil microbial communities from Barre Woods Harvard Forest LTER site, Petersham, Massachusetts, United States - Inc-BW-H-26-M | ecosystem: Environmental > Terrestrial > Soil >...
CGCGTCCGCGAAGTTCTCCCGGGGTTTGCGGGCCTCGCAATAACAATTCACACAGAATGGCGGTCTCGTGGCGGGTGAAATTAAAGGCCTCCTGGAGCCGGTGCTCGTACTTCTTCACGCGGCTCTCCATATTGTCGGCAGGTCCCGCCAATTCTTTTTGATTGAGGCTGCGCAACGCTTCCCGCACTGCTTCTTCATCCAGATTCATGTATGGATCGCGATTCGATTTTTGGTTGCACGCATTCACGAGCGCATTCAATGAGAGAGGATAGTAAGCTGGAGTCGTGAGCTCCTTTTCTATCAGTGAGCCGAGAACTCTCGTCTCAATTTCACTAAGTATAATGTCCATCGCGCAAGATCATACAGGAAGGGCCGGCGGGTTCCCAAGTTTGTGACGCTGCCTCGGTGTCCGGGTGGACAAGGGCGCTGGCTCGCGCTAACGTATCGGACTTCGAATATGCCACAACAAATCATCAAGCGCCGCTCACGCGGCTTCATTTGTGTAAACGCGCACCCGGAAGGATGCCGCCGCAACGTCGAACGATGGGTTGCGGGTATCCGTGGGGAAATTCCCGCGGGCCAAACAGGACCAAAGAACGTACTCGTTATCGGCGCCTCCACCGGCTACGGTCTCGCGTCGCGCATCGCAGCGGCGTGGGGCTACGGCGCGAAGACCCTGGGCGTCTTTTTCGAGAGACCGCCGGAAGGCGACAAGACGGCAACAGCGGGCCACTACAACAGTGTCGCGTTTCACTCGTTTGCGCGAAACGATGGCCTGTTTGCTGCGAGCATTAATGGCGACGCATTCTCCGATGAAGTGAAACGCAACGCCGTGGACATCCTCCGGAAGCAGATGTCCCCGGTGGACCTGGTGATCTATTCACTGGCGTCCCCGAAGCGCACTGATCCCCGCACGGGGCAGGTGCACAATTCAGTGCTCAAACCGGTCGGCCAAGCATTTACCAACCAGACCATCGAGCTTGATTCCGGGAAAGTGGTGAGTGTGACGCTGCAGCCGGCAACTGAGAATGAAATCGCGGACACAGTCGCCGTGATGGGCGGAGATGACTGGCAGCGCTGGATCGAAATGCTGCTTGAAGAAAAACTGCTCGCCGAGGGGGCGCGCACGCTTGCATATTCCTATATCGGCCCCAAAATGACCTGGCCGATTTACCGCGATGGAACAATCGGACAGGCGAAAAAGGACCTCGAGCGCACCGCGGGCGTCCTCGACGCGACGCTTGCGAAAAACCTCGGCGGGCATGCCTGGGTCTCTGTAAACAAAGCGGTGGTTACGCAAGCCTCCGCGGCAATTCCCGTCGTGCCTCTCTATTTAAGTTTGCTGCCGGTGGTGATGAGAGCAAAAAAACTCGACGAGGGGCCACTCGAACAAATACGCCGTCTCTTCACTGATTTTCTTTGCGCGGGTGGCCCGCCCAAACTCGACGAAGCGCGGCGCCTGCGGCTGGATGACCGCGAAATGCGGAGCGACGTGCAAGCCGAAGTGGCCGCCTTGTGGCCGCAAGTCACGACAGAGAATCTTCGTGCAGTGACTGATTTTGCCGGTTTCCAGCGTGAATTCCGCGGACTATTCGGCTTCGAAGTCGACGGCGTAGATTACGAACAGCCCACGGAAACGGACTTGCGCTGGTAATTGCGCGCAGAATTTAGCCGGCGCTGGCATGAAGAAGAAAAAAAGGATTAGCTGAAAGAGAGGGAGTTTGAAGAGAGTCTAAACTTGCTTTCGAAGATATTCGAAAACTACGTAGCCAATTAGTCCAGAAATGATGGCAATAATAAAATTCGTGACCGTAAAAATGTCTTTGACAGCAAAGACTAAGCTCTTTCCCTGGTCATTCGTATGAGTAAACTCCCCCATCAAAAGGTTTGAATAGAACAGGAATATTATAAAGCCGACCTCAACCATCGCCCTCCAAATCGGGGCCAATTTTCTTGGCTTTTTAGGAATCGGAGACATGGACGTAACTATACAAGAAACCATTCGGCGGGTGGAGAACAGATCAGTGCGGCCGACTATCGCTGCCAGTGGGCAATATTCGGAGCCACGGTGGAGGCGTACGTTCAGCTTGATTCTTTTTTATACTGTTAGTTCGTTTCCGGATTGATCTGCCGCGCTTTGGTCGGGAGCTGGTTCTTCTTTTCATTGGCCGCCTGGTGGATTGCGCCTTATTCGGAATCTCGACTCTCCTCGTAGAGCGCTTGCAAAAAATCTAAAAGGGCATCCTGGGCGCTCACACATGCCTAGGCGTAAAGGCATCCAACTTGGAGACGGATATTGTTTCTTCTCCAATGCTGCTGGTCGAGGCGGTCTTGCGAATCGCTTCCATTGCGGAATCGACAAGATCGTCTGGCAGAACCATTTCCAGTTTGATCTTCGGAACGAGCTCGACGCTGTATTTCCGGCCTCGGTAAACTTCCGTATGCCGCTGGTCACCGCCATGCCCGCGCACGCCGGAAACAGCCATGCCTCCGATGCCGAGTTCGGTAAGAACCGCTTTGACGGCTCCGAATCTCGATGGTTGTATGATCGCTTCTAGTTTGGTCATCTTCTCTTCTTAGCCCGGGTTGCGGCAGTAAGATGAATGACTACCCAGATCTTCGTCTCGACGTGGAAGCCGAAGAGGGTTGCTACGCAACACTTTACGATTTCTTTATGCAGTTTGCGATCTATCCGAAGGAACGGCAAACTCAAAAATCAGATAGGGTGCATTGAAGAAATCAATTTTCTCTTTTGAGCCTGATTGAGGAAGTTGGCGAAGCGAAAACTTGGTCCGCAGTTCAGGGGAATATCGTCGCAGACGTAACGGTGGGGCGCGCGTTGTACTGAGCCATATCCAGAAAGTGGACCAGGCTTACCGCGGGATAAAATCCTCCGTATGGGTTACGAATTCCGGGTATGCGCCGGCACCCAATTCATAGAGGTCCATGCCCTGGCGTTCCCCTTCGATCGCCACTCGGAATGGGCAGATGCGATTCAAGGCCCAGTTCAAGCCATAGGTTAAGGGCAACACAAAACCGAGAAGCGTCGCCACCCCCACTAACTGAGCCAGCCATTGTCCAGGAGCACCGCCGCCCGTGACGGGCAAAGAGGCGTCAGCAACATTCAAGACGGGGCTGTGAAAGCGAGCGAAAAGACCGACCGCGAGGATGCCCCAGACGCCGCCTATGGCATGGACGGAAACCGCACCTCCCGGATCGTCGACTTCCAGACGTAGCTCGAACCACTCCACCGAAAACGTGACCAGGGCGCCTGCGATCGAGCCAATGACTATCGCCTCCGCAGGGACGACGAAGGCGCACGTGGCGCTGCTTGCTACCAGCCCGCCAATCCATCCATTTGCGCTGAGCGAGGCATCCGGCTTGCCAAAGCGGATTCCCGTGATGACGGCTGCGGTGAGGCAAGCCGCGGCGGCCTGCAGTACCGTGTTGATAGCAATCATGACGGTCTGCGCGGGGGCGCCACCAGTGAACAGAATCGCGCCTGCGGAATTCAGTCCGAACCATCCCAACAGGGCCAGCAGGCAACCGAACAATACAAGGACCCCGTTGTGGCCTGGGATGGCAGGCGCCATCCCGTCCGGAGAATATTTCCCCCGCCGAGGCCCCAGAATCCAGGTGGCGGCGAGAGCGGAGAGGCCGCCCACTACGTGAATCGAGCTCGCTCCCCCAGCATCGATGAATCCGTGACCGAGTCCGTAGTTGGCGCCGAGCTGTGCGAGCCAGCCACCACCCCAGACCCAATGCGCAAAAAGCGGATAGGTCCAGCCAGCCAGGAGCGCAGCGGAAGCGCAACTCGCCCGAAGCCGCCAGCGATCCGCCCCACTTCCCAGCGGGATCAACGCAGCCAAGCCTACGCAGAACATTTGCAGCAACGCAGCTAAAGATGCGGGTGAGCCATCGAGCGCCAGCCCACGAAAGAAAAAGGGCTCCGCCGCGATCCAATTCCAACTCTTGCCCGATAAAGGTATGGAGTGACCCGGCATTCCGATGAACCCCTGCCAGGCAAACCCACAAATGAAGTACACGATCGCCGCGACCGAGAGAGTCGAAATCGCCGCCATCATCATGTGGCCCGCATTGCGCGAGCGCCCCAAGCCAGCATTGATGAGCGATATCCCGGCGCCCGCAAGTGGAACAAGAAAGATGAAGAACAGGCAGGCAATCATCGTTGCTTCTGGGATTCCCGCCACCGGCGTGGGCATTATCTTTTGTCCTCTCGCAGGATCAAGTGGGAACGAATGACAAACGTTAGTCCCAAACCTTCCACGGCCACTCCGGCCAGAACGAACCCGGCGCGTGAAGGGGGTGACGCGAGGAGCACGATCGCGGCCAGTACGAGCAGCCAACCCGTTAGTAACAACAAGAAACCCACAAATTTCATATCGAACGCCCCCGGCCGGAGCATACGAGTGTGTGCCCCGGAGTTCGCGATGCCAGCTAAAATATCACATTCGCCTCGGAAGCTAACGCCGCGTTACTAAGGAAGGGACATTGCCGTTTGATGTAGCCCGCCGGAATAAGTGGACCGGGTGAAACGCGTTCTTCGGAGGACGAGGATGCCAACCGAGTTGACGACCTTGTATACTGGAACCTTCGCCGCTGCAACTTAGGGTTTCGGGAGTGCGCAATCAATCATGAAGATTGAAGAGTTTGAGCAGAGACTGCGCGATTCAGTGCTGATCGCGGACGGTGCGATGGGATCGTTGCTCCACGAAACCCTTGGACCGCAGCGATGCATGGACGAATTGAATGCTACGCGCGCGGAGGCTGTCTTTCGCATTCACATGGCCTACCTCGAGGCCGGCGCTCATATCATCGAGACCAACACGTTTGGAGCAAACCGCAACAAGCTGAGCGCGTTCGGCCTGGAAGACCGCGTGGCCGAGCTCAATCACCGCGGCGTCAAGGTCGCGCGCGAAGCCCGAGAGGCTGCCAAGCACGAGGTTTTGATTGCCGGCTCGATCGGCCCTCTGGGCGTCATTCGGCAGGTGCGCGAAGCGCCCGTCGAACAATTCCGCGAAATTTTTCGAGAGCAGGCGGAAGCGCTCGAAGAACGTGGTGTGGATTTTTTCATCCTGGAAACATTCAGCGATCTAGAAGAGCTCGCGGCGGCGGTTGCGGCCATACGTTCATTTTCACGGCTGCCGATCGTTGCCCAGCTTACTTACTCGGAAGAAGGAACCACATTCAGCGGCACACGGCCGCGGGATGCATGGGCCGCGCTCCATGAGGTGGGAGTTCAAGTGATCGGCGCAAATTGCTCCGTCGGCCCACAGGACCATTTGCGCATTCTTCAAGATTTGGCCGAGGTCGCGGGATCGTTTCCGATGAGCGCAATGCCGAACGTTGGATTTCCGCAACGCGCCGGCGATCGCGTCATCTATCCGAAATCTTCGCCGGAATACTTCGATCTTTTTGCGCGTGAAGCGGTCAATCTGGGCGCGCGAATCCTGGGCGGCTGCTGCGGCACCACGCCTGAACACATTCGGGCGATGGCTCGCGCCGTCGAAGGCATTCGCCTCGTGAAAGGCGCTCGCGTGGCCAAGGCAATCGAAGCAGCTCCAGAGACGCAGCACGTGGGGACGAGAGAACCAGAAAGCTCCCTGTGGCGAAAAATCCAAGCGCAGCAATTCGTTATTTCCGTGGAAATTGATCCGCCAAAGGGCACGTCCATCGAGCGGACCCTCGAACAAGTAGCCAGTGTGATGGCTTCGAAGCACGTCGACGCGATCGACATCAACAGCGGGCCGCTTGCGCGCGTTGGAATGGATGCTCTGACACTCGCCGGGGCGCTTGAGCGCCGCGGCGTTGAGACAATTCCGCACCTGACCACACGCGACTCCAATATCATCGGCTTGCAGGCAATGCTTCTGGGCGCGTGGACAATCGGTGGCGTGCGCAACGTGCTCGCCATTACCGGCGATCCGCCATCGCTCGGGAGTTATCCAGAAACCTCCGGCGTGTATGAAGTGGATTCGATCGGCCTCGTGAAAGTTATGGCGCGTTTGAATCAGGGAACCGACTGGGCCGGGAAGAATCTTGGTGGCGCCACGAATTTCACCATCGGCGTCGCTGTGAACCCTCTCGCCTCAGATTTGGATGAGGAATTGCGGCGATTTGAAGAAAAAGTGAAGGCCGGCGCTCACTTTGCAATGACGCAGCCCATCTTTGATCCCGAACATTGGGAAGGGTTTTTGAAACGGATGGGCGGAAAGTCGCCGATTCCCATCCTGGCGGGACTTTGGCCCCTGAGCAGTTACAAGCAAGCTCTTCGGCTGCATAACGAAGTGCCGGGGATCGTGATTCCCGAAGAATTATTGAAACAACTCGAATCCGCGGGAGCCTCCGCGCGCGACCATGGTTTTGCATTGGCGCGGCGTCTGCTCGATTGGGCGCGCACCGCGCGCAATTGCGGGATCGCAGGCGCGTACCTGATTCCTCCTTTTAAACGGTATGAGGAAGTGCTGGACCTTTTCTCCTAGAGTCTTGTGAGAGACACCTCGCTGCGTATGGGACTTATCCCAAGAAACGCTGCGGTTGGGTTCACCTGTTCAGATCCTTGGGCGATCCGACTACAGCTGGTGAATCGGGAGTGATGGCAAATACCCCACCGCGATCAAGAGGGCTCTGAACAGCATCTTCCAGTTCGCCGAGCGCCCTCTGCGCGCGTGCCAGTGCGTCGAGCCGCGCCCGGGCCAAAAGCCACACTTGGATTTCCACGCTGTCGAGACTCAGCCGAATGTCGGTGCCCGAGCGGATGGCCTGCTGCGTGATTTGCGCCTGATTCTCTTGAAGTTTGCGCAGGGATTCGGCCTCGGACAATTCCTTCAGTGCTCCCTTGTAAACCGCGAGCGCCCGTTCACTCCTTGCGATAACCTGCGCCTGCCTTTCAACGAACACTGCCGCGGCTTCCTTGCGTCGAGCCTCGGCCTCGGCGATGGGTCCCTGATTCCGATTGAACAGAGGAATGGTGGAGGAGGCGCCCACGGTGAAGAAGCTATGTGTTTCCTCATAAGTGTATCCCGGCCCGATGTTGATATCGGGATATTGCTTCGCGATTTCCAGTTGTAAACCGGCTTCAGCGGCAGCGTACTGCGCAAGAGCGCGTCGAATATCCAGGCGGTTCACGACTGCGTCCCGCTGGACTTCTTCGGGCGAGAGCGATTCCGCGCTTGGCGGGTTGTCCATACCGGGCCACGAAAACTGAGCCCCCCGAAGTCCCGCCACTGGAATCCCAATAGCAGCTGCCAGAGCTGCCCTGGCCTCGTCAATTTGTCCCTCGGTTGCACTGACAGCCAGATGCGACTTTGATAGCTCGATTCGCGCCAGGTCGACGCTCTGTCTTGGTATCTCCCCAGCGAAAAGTATCTGTTCGAGGATATGCACCTGTTCCTGGCGAACAGTTTCTTCGGAGAGAAACAATTCTAAGGTTTGAGACGCAAGGATGTAATTCAGTAGCGCAGCGCGAACTCCGCTGCGGACGGTCCAGGCGGAATCGGCAAGATCGAAGCGAGCTGCCTGATCGAGACTGCTGGCGGCTTGGATACGGTGCCCCCGCTTACCCGCGGTTTCTATAGGAATGGAAAAATCCAAAGTCAGCAAGTAAGGAGTCGGAACGCCCGGCGAAATACTTAGAGTGGGATTTGGGCGAGCGCCCGCCGTCATCAGGGCCGCTTCTGTTCCCGAAACGCGCGCGCGAGCTGAGTCGAGCGCTGGGTTGAAATATAAAGCGGCGAGCGACAATGTTTGTAAATCCCAAGTTGTCGGGGGCCAAGGAGACACAGAGTGGCCCAGATTCTGTTCCACAAACAGTTGGAGTCCGGAATCGCCAAGATTTCGCGATTGGAACCTCGACGCAGTTGCGCTGGCAACGATAGGAGCCGGCCGGTATCGCTGCGCAGCACAGCCCGCCAGAAATAAAACTCCAAGGAGAGAAATGACTTCTTTTTGCGTCCGATTCATCGAGCATTTCTCCATTGAAAAAGAACGAGCAAATGCAGTTCTTAGAAAAAATAAATCGTCACGTGGTCTTAGCGTCCCGCGAAGACCACGCCAGGCTCCAGCTTCAGGACAGGACGCGCACTAATCACAGCAGCCACGACGCTCACGAGCAGGACCATCACGGTGCCGAGCACCGGAGTGAACCACATCATTCGAAACGGGTAGCCGAACTCCCAAATCGCGATCTGGCCGACAATCGCACACAACCCAAGCCCGAGACCCGTGCCCAGCAGCGCGCAGAAACCAGTCTGGGCGAAGATCATGGAGAGTAGCATTCGCGAATCCGCTCCCATGGCCTTGAGTACAGCGTATTGTTTCAACGCTTCTCTGGTGAACATATACAGCATCACTCCAGTGACACCGAATCCCACGAACATGGCGATGGAGATCATGGAGGCCATATCGCCCACGTCTTCGGAATTGACCAGGAACCAGTACAGGGTGTCGGAGATGAAATCGTCCGAAGAGCGCGCTCTCAAGCCCGTCTGCGCCTGAATACGGGCGGCTAATTCGCGCGGAGAGACACCCGGCGCAGCTTTGGCCAGAACGAAAGTCAGCAGGTGCCGCTCCGGCAGCAAAATTCGCTTGGCGTTAGAGAATGTTGTATACATCAACGGCCTCGGCGGATATCGAGGCAGCGCGTTTGTGCGGCCCCTGACCATGACGCGATGATCATTCACTAGTAGTTCGTCCCCCGCAGCCAACTCGCGTGTCGGCACGTCCAAGTGTGGTTGCCCATAGGGCCATTGGTCGGCAGTCATTGTAGGAGTTTCGAGCTTTCCGTCGGTGCCACCCGGATCGACCGCTACCGCATCCGGAGTACGCAGCACGGTCGGAGACACGCCGCCCTTCAGAGGCGGAAGGCCCGAGAGCGTGGCATCATCCACACAAATAAGTTGAAAGGATTGAAAATGCCCGTTGGGGAATCGCGCGTCAGCCGTGGCCAGCGCCAGCGGCGCAGCGGACAACACTCCCTCGACGCTGCGGACGCGGGACGGTGCCGAATCGGGCAAATTTGTAGTCAGCTCTGTAGACTCGACTGCCGGGTCCATCACCCACACATCCGCAGCGGGATTCTCAGAGATAAGCGCAAATCCACGCGTCATAAAACCGCAGAAATACGACCCTGCGAACGTGACCAGAAACGACGTGAAGGTAATTCCGAAAAGCAATCCGACGTACTTGGCACGGTCCCCCTTGAGCATCTTCATCGCGACGTTCAGCATTATGGTTTCCTCTCGCTTACGTCCTTGCAGGAACCAGCCGCCTGCTTCGGTTGTGGTGCGGTGTTGCTCCCCGCAGCTTCGATGAAGACATCCATTTGTTGGCCGACATATAAGGGTAGTGATTTCGGATCGAAGCTGTAGACGACTTGAAGAACTCTGGTATCAGTTCGCTGCGCGGTATCGCCGGTGAGCAACACCTTAGGGACCACATCGGGATCGGTTCGAACGTATTGCAAGGGAGTCTCAATATCTGGATTTCCGCGCACCGATGCCACCGCAGGAGCGCATGGCCGAAACTTCCAGGCATCGTTTTCATCAATGTCCACGCGCACGTGCAGACTGGTATCGTCCCCGAGCAGCATCAACGGCGTGCTGAGAACGCCGCTCTGCGCGTACTCGCCCAGGCGCGTTTTCATTTGGAGGATACGGCCGGAAATCGGGGCTCGAATGGTGCGAAGTTCGACGTCGCGCTCAATCTGTTCGACCTGGGCTTTGGCTGATGCAATCTGGGACTTGATTTGCTCGACTTGGGCTTGGGCCGAGGCAACCATGGCCTTATCAATCCCGGTATCGAATCGCCTGTTCGCCATTTCCTCGACACTGATGGACACTCCGGGTTCCAAGCCCTCGCCAACCTTCAGCCGATTCTCCGTTTTTGCCGCTGTTGCCTCCGCCTCGTTCACTTTGGCGGCTGCCGGCAATAATTGGGCTTCCACCTCTTTAACTTTGGCATTCGCTGGGAGTAGTTGGGCTTCCAGATCGCGAGTGTCAACTTTGAAGAGCGGCGCTCCGGCCTTCACCCTGTCGCCCCACTTGACATAGATGGCCGTGACAATCCCTGAAACCGGAGTGCCAATCGCGATGTTTTCGCTGCTGGCCTCCACGATCCCTGGGCCGAAGATGCTGGAGGTAAATGGCGCTTGCGCGGATTGGACTGCCGGCTGAACCACTGACACACTCCGATTGCCCTGAATGACCATGAAAATGGCGGCACCCAGACCAACAATCGCCAGGAATGGCAGGAAGTATTTGCGAATCATTGGAGACGCTCCTTATTTTTGCCATCGACAACGTCGATAATCTTTCCGTCATCCATGTGTGCTATGCGATCGGCAAACTCGAAAATGCGCGAGTCGTGAGTGACTACGATGAGTGCCCGGTCGGGGCTTTTCGCCACGCCTTGGAGAACACTCATCACGCTGCGCCCGGTCTCGTGATCAAGGTTGCTGGTCGGTTCGTCGCATACAATCAGTTTCGGGTTGTGCACCAACGCGCGTGCAATCGCCACGCGTTGCTGCTGGCCACCGCTGAGTTGCGCCGGTAGCGCATCGAGGCGCGTGTCAAGGTCTACTTCGATGAGAGCCTCTCTTGCTCGATCTTCCGCATGCTTCCAGGACGCGCCACTAATCAGCAGCGGTACGGCGACATTCTCAACCGCGCTGAGCGCCGGCAGCAGATTGAAGGACTGAAACACGAAGCCGATCGACGCGCCGCGAAAGCGTGTCTTTTCCTTCTGGACCATGCCTTTCAAATCCTGGCCCAGCACGTCACAATCGCCGGAGTCTTGCTCCAGGATTGCGGCAATGATGGAGATCAAGGTGGTCTTTCCGCATCCCGATGGGCCGACCAGCATGAGCAGTTCTCCGCGGCGCACATCAAGATCAATGCCGCGTAGCGCCATCACGCGCGTGTCGCCTGTTCCGTATGTTTTCGTCACGCCGCGGCAATTGACCGCAAAGTTTTTATTGGGCCCGGCTGTACCGATTGCGTATTCCATTGTTTGCCCCTCGGCTCTTTTTAGTAGAGCGCGTGTATTTGGCGAGGCGCGATTGCCAGTTGCAGCCCGTCATGGGTTCAGCAATAAAAGAAGATTCACGCCTGAGGTCTACCCATACGGTTTTGTTAGCCCTAAAATGGAAACACCAACCGAAAAAGGTAGGCCTGCGCCGGACAGATTTTGGGCGGAGTACCAGATTCGAAGAGCGGCTAGAGGAGGACTTGCAGAAATCAAACCCTGTACGGCGAAATTGAGCGAGCCTCGGGAGGAAATACGAAGAAACGCATCAGTTGCGACAGCTCTCTTTGATCGCCAGCTTGCACTAATCCTGAGGACCGCGTGGGCAAACGTATACAATGCTCCGACACACAATCCGAGAATCATGAAAGTGTACTCGGTGTCATTTCCAGTCTGGGGCGCGTGATCCCAATAGTCAAACATATCGACTAGTGGGCAGACCAGACAAATCGCCAAAACAAGAGTAACAATTCTCGTTGTTGCCCGCGATCTCATGCATCAAACATACTCTGAGTTGTCTCCAAGCGTCAATGGCCTAAACGATTGGCGGGCTCAGGTTGCCGCTTTGGAGCGGTGGCACCACAAAAGGTCGTGGGGCAAGAATCAGGCTCCAGGGAAGACGTTCCACGCGGTAAACTAAAAGAGAAACATCTGCAAGCTTTGCTTTGGTACGACTGACGTCAAAGCAATTTGGTTGGCTAGGTGATCGGCTTCGGAGAAGGAGACTGTCGTTGGATCGAAGAGATGCACGAATTGCGGCGTTGAAGAATCTTCTGAAGGAGAGGATTGTCATTTTGGATGGCGCCATGGGCACTATGATCCAGGCGCAGCAGCTTGAGGAGGCCACTTTTCGAGGCTCCCAGTTTGCAAAACATCCGAGGGACCTGCGGCAGAACTACGATGTACTGAATATTACGCAGCCGCATATCGTGCAGGCCATTCAACGGCAATACCTTGAAGCGGGCGCCGATATCATCAAGACCAACACATTCAACTCAAACGCAATATCGACGCTCGATTACGGTCTGGAGCATCACGTTCACGCGATCAACGTGGCGGGCGCCAAGATTGCGCGTCAGGTCGCCGAAGAATTCGAAGCGGGTCATCCCGGCCGTCACGTTTACGTAGCCGGATCGATGGGGCCCACGAATCGCACGGCCTCAATGTCGCAGGATGTGAACAGCCCTGCGTCGCGGGGCGTCACCTTCGATAAATTGCGCGAGGTCTACTACGAACAAGCGCGCGGTTTGGTGGAAGGCGGCGTTGACATCCTTCTAGTTGAAACCGTTTTCGATACGCTGAATGCGAAGGCTGCTCTCTATGCCATCGACGAATATTTCGAGGCCTCCGGACTACGCGTCCCGGTCATGGTGTCCGTCACGATCGTAGATCAGAGCGGCCGTACGCTGTCTGGTCAAACTGTCGAGGCGTTCTGGATTTCGATTTCACACATGAACCTGCTGAGTGTGGGTATCAATTGCGCGCTCGGCGCCAAGCAGATGCGGCCTTATGTCGAGGAGCTTTCGCATCTGGCACCGATTCCCATCAGTTGCCATCCGAATGCGGGTCTACCCAACGCATTTGGCGGGTTCGATGAGACGCCCGAAACCATGTCCGCCGATATGCACGATTTCGCGGCCAACGGCTGGCTAAATATCGTCGGAGGTTGCTGCGGCTCCACGCCTGCCCACATCAAAGCGATAGCCGAAGCGGTGCGAGGACTTCCACCACATGTTCTATCGAAGCCGGCGCACTACACCCGCTTCAGCGGCCTCGAACCGCTCATACTTCGGCCGGACTCCCGCTTCGTCAATATCGGAGAACGTACGAATGTCACTGGCTCGCCGAGTTTTTCGAAGCTGATTCTCGGGGGTCAATACGAAGCGGCGCTGGCGGTCGCCCGCCAGCAGGTCGAAAACGGCGCGCAGATTATCGACGTCAACATGGACGAGGCCATGCTCGATTCCGAGCAGGCCATGTCTACTTTTCTGCATCACCTCGCGGCGGAGCCGGACATCGCGCGCGTGCCGATCATGATTGATAGCTCGAATTGGAAAGTGATCGAAGCGGGCCTGAAGTGCGTGCAAGGGAGGGGCATCGTAAATTCGATCAGCTTGAAAGAAGGAGAAGAAGCTTTCCGGCAGCGCGCCCGTTTGATCCGCCGGTACGGCGCGGCCATGGTGGTGATGGCGTTTGACGAGAAGGGCCAAGCGGATTCGCTCCAGCGAAAGCTAGAGGTCTGCCATCGATCGTACCGGATCCTCACCGAAGAAGCCGGCGTCGCTCCGGAAGATATCATCTTCGACCCCAATATTCTCACCGTGGCGACCGGCATCGAAGAACACAACAACTACGCGGTCGATTTCATCGAAGCGACGCGGCAAATTAAGGCCACGCTACCCTACGCGAAGGTGAGCGGAGGAGTGAGCAATATTTCGTTTTCTTTCCGCGGGCACAATGTGGTGCGCGAAGCGATGCATTCCGCGTTTCTATATCGCGCAATCCAAGCCGGCCTAGATATGGGCATCGTGAATGCGGGACAACTCGCAATTTACGAACAAATTCCGAAGGACCTTCTCCATCTGGTCGAGGATGTTTTGCTGAATCGCCGGCCCGATGCAACGGAACGCCTGCTCGCTTTCACGGAGACGGTGAAAGCGAAAGTCAAAGGGGAGGTCGAAGAAGATTCGTGGCGGAAAGGGACTCTGGAAGAACGCCTGACGCACGCGCTTGTGAAAGGAATTGCGGATTATATCGAGGAAGACACCGAAGAGGCCCGGCAAAAGTATGGCAAGCCGCTCACCGTCATCGAAGGGCCGCTCATGAGCGCGATGAACATTGTTGGAGATTTATTCGGATCGGGACGGATGTTTCTGCCGCAGGTCG
>Ga0210400_10003493_pt1 | contig 13926 bp, 13 predicted proteins | sample IncBWH26MmetaG_FD_155456 | JGI IMG/M metagenome (GOLD analysis project Ga0210400, IMG submission 155456) | Forest soil microbial communities from Barre Woods Harvard Forest LTER site, Petersham, Massachusetts, United States - Inc-BW-H-26-M | ecosystem: Environmental > Terrestrial > Soil >...
CGAGGACCGCACGCATCTCGGACTGGGGAAGGGAACGCCAGACGGCAGAACTCGCACCATAGCCTCAGGTCACGTCCTTTCTCATGTGCGACTGGGAGGGCTGCACCACCGGTACGATCGAGCTGCCTAATCCGAACCAACGTAGCATCGCGAAACGTCCCGATTCCTCCATCCTTATATATACAGGTATACCGCTCGGGATACTCCGGGGAGAGATTCTCGGCGCTTGAAGATGAAGGGATAACCTGGATGGGACAGCCGTCGCGGCAGGGAATCGCGCTATTTTCAGTGCGCACAGAATTTTGGCGAAGCACAACACGTTTCGGCTGGAAGGCGCAGAACAAGTCGCTCCTGATTTTCTCGGGTGAGGCCTATAACGCGGAGATGGGCATCACCAAACTTCCAGAGTGAGCGCGAGGAAAACCCGCAATGCGCGACGAATGCCACGCCGGAGAACCACTCCGGGTTCAATGTGGGCAGCACAGACGTCGCGGATATCGTGGCCTTCATGGGGTTCATGAAGTTCCTGGACCAGCCAACGCCGGTAAGCTCCTACGGCAATGTCAGCATGGCGTCCATCACCCATGGACGCGGCCGCGCCCTGTGTCACACGCCAACGTTGACGACGGGCTCTTCCTCAACGGCAGCTCTCAGTCATCAGCCTGCAAATCTCTTCTCCGACCTCGCTGTCCATCACATGGGTTCGAACCTGGCCGATGGAGTCACCCAAGGCTCGGCCGGTGGGGATGAGTTCCGCACGGCGCCGCTCTGGGGCCTTGGGCAGCGTCTGTTTTTCCTTCATGACGGCCGCACATCCGACCTGTTGCACGCCATTGGCGCGCATTCCACGGACTGTGGACTGCTCGGCGGTCTGCTGGGCGGTTGCTGCCGTCGGAGGCCCAACAGGTAATCGAAAGGTTTAATGCGCTGAGTCCGTCGCAGAAGCAGGACCTCCTGAACTTCCTTCGCTCGTTGTAAAACGCATTGGAAGCGCTGGAAAATCAGAAATGGAATCTTAAGGAGAGTTGCAGTTGGCGGGCCGGGTTTGCCGCGTTTGGGCGACCGAAGTACCGCGAACTCTGGATGCCGACGTAGTTTTTGTAGTTCACTTCGTTCAGAACATTGAACGCATCGATTCCGACTTCCAATCGTAGCCCGCCGGTCTTGCTACTTCCTGCGCTCAAGGCTGATAAAGGGGAGGGCTGTTCTTGTGCCGCAGGTCGCGCTGCATTGGCTTCTCTCCTTCGAAATGTTATTTGCTTTGCGAAATGGAGATCCACGCTGGCGTAGCCAGGTCCCTTTCCCGTATTCCGGTTGACTCCAGGTGGCCGATCGTTCGGAACAGTGTCCCCATTGTTGTCAAATCCGGTGGTGATGTTGTAGGGCATGCCGGAATTCATGCTGACAATGCTTCCGGCCCGGAAACTACCAGGCAATCGATAAGTGCCAATGACGTTGACTCGGTGGCGATGGTCATAGTCAGCCCTCCCGAATTCTGGACGCAGATCATAATTGTTGGCAGGCAAGGAAAACATCCCACTGGTATCGTCCAGGGCTTTTGAGAACGTGTACTGTCCCAGGAGGTCGATTCTTTTTCCTACTGTAGTTTGAACGGAGAGTGTCACACTGTGACTCCTCGACCTCCCCGACGATTCAAACTGGTCGATGTTGATGAAATTTGGATCCGGTGGCGCACCGGTCCCCGGCAGTGGCGCATTGATATTTCGGGTGCGGTAAAGCTCTATTCCCCGCACCATGGTGTAATCGATGGAGACATAGTTCGCGCCCTTACCTAGCTTTCTTTCGACGGCAAGGCTCGCCTGTGTCAAGTAGGGAGTGCGGATACCCGGAGCAATTCGCAGCAGGCTGGGAGGCGGTGGTAGAGACGGGTCATAAGGCGCTGGGTATCCTGGATTTCTTACGACTATCTGGAAGCCTTGGAATCCATCATAAAGCAAGGATTGCTGTTTCATGATTTCTGGCTGGCGGTCGTAGAAGATGCCGAATCCCCCGCGCAGAACCGTTTGACTTCGGTGAGGTGCGTAAGCAAAAGCAAGACGCGGTGCAAAGTTGCTGTGGTGGTCGAGGTTTGACTGCCACTCGTAGCGTAGTCCCAGGGAAACGGATAAGGAAGGCCGCACCTGGATCTCGTCTTGAAAGAAAGAGAAGCACTCGGTCTGCGCGAAGGAAACCCGGGGGTTCCCCCTATTCATCGTGAAAAGTTCTGGCTGCCCTGCCGCATAAGCGGCTAGGTTGGCAAATGTGAACGTGCCCCCAAAGTTCGAGCTATCTATCGTGTGAAAGAATCGAGGCCGCGCCCCCCCTCCGAACATCATTGTCTGTCTTCCCCATACGACGGAGGCAACATCTTGAATGGATTCCGCGGTCTCCCGCTGGTACTGCGCGACCTGCGCTCCACCCGAACTGAACGCGCCTAAAACAACGATGCCCGGCTGGTCGGAGCGGCTGGTTGTTTGTTGTGGCTCCTCCCTGTACGCGAAGCGTAGGTAGTTTATAAAGCTGGACGAGATGATAGCGCGCTCGAATACCTTCACTTCATTTTCGTGAATCCTGAAATCCGTAGCGCGCTCAGGCAGGTTAAATCCTCCCACTCCCTGATTCTGCTGTGACTTCTTCTTATACTTATAAGAGACTGTCAAAGTGTGCTTGGGCGACAAATCAAAATCCACCCTTCCGAAAACACGGAGATTGCGCTCTGAAACGCCAATATTTTCGATCAGGGAACCTGTAAGCGTATCAGCATGGACTATGGCGCTTTCATCGCTGACGTAATACCGGCTGGCTGCAAGAAAGCGCGCCTTCCTTCCAAGAGGCCCATCGAGTTCCGCCTCCGCGATCTCCCGTTGCAGAGGGGGGAGCTGGCTGGCGAAAGCATTGCGTGCATCCAGGGCGGAATTGCGGGTCAGGAGTGTGAGGGTGCCATGATAATCGCCAGGGGAGCCTTTCCTCGTAAGCACTTCCATACGCCCCCGTCCAGGTCTTCCGAACTCCGCAGAGTATGGACTCTTGTTCACAGAAACCTTCCGGATACTCGTCAGCGGCACTTCGAGCGCGCTACTTTCCACCCCATCAACGATGATCTTAGGGCCCGTAGCGCCGCCCGTTGCGGGATCCAGAAAGAGGGAAGGCACGGCCAGCGGATCACCCTCCTTCGCGGGGAGATGCTCCAGCAAGTGGCGATCGAGTTCCACCGCGTCAATGTTCTGTCCCGCAGTCGGCGTTGATGAGTTTGCGGAGACGACCACGCTTTCCGTGGCGGCCGCAATTCGCAATTGAACGTGGACCAGGCTGTCTCTTTGTTCTTTTAGCTTAATTTGCGACTCCGACGGCTCAAAGCCTTCCGCTATGACGACGAGCAGGTAGTCTCCGAAGGGGAGCTGTTCGAATTGGAATTTGCCTTGCTCGTTGGAATTCGCGAAAACTTCCTGTCCTGTAGTCTGGTTTCGGAGTTTAACCTGCGCCCCGGCCACGATTCCACGGGTAGTGTCTTCAACCGTACCTTTGATTGCGCCAGTGTCTTGTCCGAGCACTGTGCCGGCGAGGAGGAAACAAGAGAACACCATCATTGCTAATGATATTGCTGATGCTCTGAATTTGGCCGGGTTGCTGCACCCATGCCACGGCCACCAGCAACAAGCAGAGCGCAAGTCCAGGAAAAAGCATGCAGATTTCAAAAATGTGTTCAGCACGCCACCCGTTCCCTTGCCGCGTAATATTCGCGGTACCATTGCACGAATTTCGGCAATCCTTCCTCAATTGGAGTGGTGGGCCGGAATCCCGTAGCCTCATACAAGTCGTCCATGTGCGCGAATGTGGAGACGACATCCCCCGGTTGCATCGGATGAAAAGTCTTGCGAGCCTGAATGCCCAGGGACCTCTCGATGAGCTCGATAAACTTGAGCAGATCGACCGGCTGGTGGTTCCCCAAGTTGTAGATTTTGTATCGTGCATTGCTCAGAACAGCTCCGCGACTCGATTGAAGGACGCTGTGTTTTGGGGAATGTTCGAGCACGCGCTCAATCCCTTCCACGACATCATCGATATACGTGAAGTCGCGCCGCATGCGGCCGTGGTTGTAAATGTCTATCGGCTTACCGCGAACGATTGCATCGGTAAACTTGAAATAAGCCATGTCCGGGCGGCCCCAGGTCCCGTATACCGTGAAGAATCGCAGACCGGTGACAGGCATGTCATAGAGGTGGCTGTAGGAGTGCGCGATTAATTCGTTGGATTTTTTGGTGGCGGCGTACAGCGAAATAGGATGATCGACGTTGTCATGCTCGGAGAACGGCACCTTGATGTTGGCTCCATAAACCGAGCTGGATGAGGCAAACACAAAATGGCGCAAACTTGCAGCGCGTGCGCAGGCCTCCAGCAGATTCACAAATCCCACCAGGTTACTGTTGACGTAGGCCAGAGGATTCTCCAGGGAATAACGCACACCGGCTTGGGCCGCGAGGTTTACGACGACTTCCGGCTCAGAGTCCGCAACGAAACGGCTGAGATTCCTCCCATCGGCAAGGTCCAACTGTTGAAAAATGAATTCTGGCGCTTGCTGAAGTTGCACCAGGCGGGCTTTCTTCAGACTCACATCATAGTAGTCATTAAGATTATCGATCCCGAATACCGTGTAGCCTTTCTCCAGCAGACGCTTCGAGAGGTGAAAGCCAATGAATCCGGCCGCTCCTGTAACCAGAACCCTCATCTCTACGCTCCCACCGCACTTGGTATCGATCCGAACATGTTCAGCGCCTGCAATACGGGAGGAACTCCGTTCGCCGGGCGATGCACGGAAGTAATTCCGAGCCGATTCAGTTGAAGCGATTCAGCGGCCGAGTCAGGAAAGGCAAGCTGATGCTGAAGCAAGCGGCGCAAGGTTAGCGGCGGCCCGACGATGGCAACGTGGCACAGCCGGTCACCAGAATCGTACTGAAGCGCGTCGCTCACGCTTCTGTCCACAGCATGCTCGGAAATCGCGCGACAGGAATCCGCCGAGTGCTGAAAAATACCAGCCGCCGCAAGGCGTGCGGTTGGGCCGGCAACGAGCAGTTTGTCTACGGCGATGCCCTCAAGAACAGCGGCGAATTGCCGGATCTCTGCAGGGTTTGCATCGGTCACCGGAATGAAAAGCAAACGCATCCCGCGCCGGCCTTCTTTGAGCTTAGGCAATAGCTCGCCGAGGTGCCTTGTGTCATTGAGGAGTTCCAGCTTTGCTTGTCTTGAATCGGGTGAAAAGCAGAGCCGGCTGACGCCGCAATTGGATTGCTGGAAACTGTGGAAGTGCTCCGTGCCAAGGCCGAGGGCAGAGGCGATGAGAGCGCGGGCAGTTCCGCTGTGCGTCACCAGCAAAACGGATTTGCCAGGGCAGGTGGCGAGAAGATCGTTCCAAAACAAATTTACACGATGATAGAGGTGGCGAACAGGGTATCGGACTTCGCCACCGGCCGACTGCATCTCAAGCTCGCCCGGCCGGGAGCGCCACACCAGAAATTGTTCGGGAAAGCGACGGGGTATTTCTTCAAGCGGCAATCGTTCCCATCGATGAAGTTCGATCTCCCGCAGCCGGGCCTCGGTCTGAAGAGTGATTTTTCTGTCCTGCGTACGAATCCCTTTCAGAACTTCCTCGGCGGTATCCGTGGCGCGCCGCAAAGGACTTGAAATGACTGCCTCAATCCCCACTGTGCCTAGCCATTCCCCACTGATGTGGGCTGCCTCTCGCCCTTGTGGAGTAAGTTCGGAATCGTCGCAACATCCCTGGCAGCGACGTTGCACATTGAAACTGCTGGTGCCATGACGGAGGAGCCAAACCTGGGTCTCAGGCGTTGCACGCACACGCCACCTCCCCGTGCAGGTTGCAAAGCTTCTGGCGGTGCACCATCGCGGCATACTCACGGTCCAAACCCATCAGGCTCTGGTGTGTGCCGCGTTCCACGATGCGGCCTTCGGAAAGAAACAAAACCAGATCAGCGTGTTGCGCTGACTGAAGATCGTGAGTGATGAGCAAGGTGGTGGACTTCTCGCTCAGGCGATCGAAGGCGGCAGAGACTTCGCGTTCGTTCTTCCGGTCCAAGCCAGTGGTGGGCTCATCAAGAATGATGATGGGCGCCTGGCGAATGGCGGCGCGCGCAATCGCAACGCGCTGGCGCTGACCGCCGGACAAGGTAGCACCGCGTTCGCCGAGGACGGTATCGTACTGTTTCGGCATTTGCATAATAAACCCGTGAGCATTGGCGATTCGCGCGGCCTCGGTGATTTCCTCGAAACTCCGACCCGTCGCGCCGAAGGCGATGTTGTCCCGCACGCTCAGAGCAAACAGCGGGCTATCCTGCATCACAATGCTGATCTGGGAACGCAGGGACTCGATCGTATAGGAGCAGATATCGCGACCATCGATCAGAATTCTGCCTTCGTGGGGATCGTAAAGGCGCAATAGCAGACTTGCGATGGTGGACTTGCCGCTGCCCGAGGGACCGACCAGCAGTGCTTTTTGGCCTGGCTTCACCTCGAAGCTAACATTCCGAAGTGCCATCCGCTGTGGTTCGTATTCAAAAGATACGTTCTCGAACCGGATGTGTCCCGCAAACCGAGGAGCAGGTACGGAATCCACGCTATCTTGGATCTCGAGAGGGGTAGCGAGAAGCTCGAGGATACGGTCTCCGGATGCGAGGGCCCGCGCAATTTGGCCCAAGTATTTCGCCAGTTGACGGACGGGTTTGAAACCGACTCGCAGGTAGGTGACAAAAACGATCAGGTCACCAGGTGTGAGTCGGCCCTCGAGCACGTTGCGAGCGCCAAACCAGAGGACCACGGCGGCCGTGGAGGTCGCCAACAGGTCTGTGGTCCGCTCCAGCCCCGCGGAGAGCTGTTGCACCTGATTTCCTGTTTGCAGGCTTTTGCGATTGGCAGCGGAAAAGATGTCCATGAACTTGGTCTGCAAGGACAGCGCCTGCACGATGCGGATGGACCCGATGGTTTCGGCAGTCGTGGATGCCACGGCTCCTTCCCTGACACGCTGTTCTCGGGCAATTTCCTTGATTCGCGCGGTGAGCCGGCTGACAACGAAGAAGAACACAGGAAATGCCACCGCCACGATGCAACCCAGGAGCCAGTTCATCCAGAACATCACTCCGACCATCGCGGTGAGTGTCAAAACATTGGTAAGGAGAGGCAGGAGCGCAGAGATGATTACTTCGCGCATCCGGTCCACGTCGTAAGTCACGTGGGTGACGAGGTCACCTGTCCTGTTCCGTCCGTGAAAAGAAACGGACAGATTCGCGAGGTGCTGGAAGAGCTTTCCTCGAATGTCCGCCAAAATACGTGAGGCAGCAACGCCCATAGCAACGGTGCTCAGATACTCGAAGGTTGCGGCGAGTCCGGTAAGCGCAATCATACTGACAGCAAAAATGGCCACCTGAGTTCCAGGAGCTAAACCGCGCAGGAGATTTAGCGATAGGCCGTACTTGTGGTTGAGAAAAACCGCGTTATAAATGAACTTCAGTGGCCATGGTTCGAGAATGCGGAAGAGCACGCCTGCGAGCACCGTGCCGGCGGAGATCCACATCAGCCGCTGCTCGCGTTTGATCTCCGAGCGGAAAGCGTGGGCCAACCTCAGCCAGCCAACCATCGTCTGTCGCGTTATATTTCGGCGAATCATTCGTACCCGCATCGCGAAAGAGACACTCCGACCTGTTCTCGCGCAACATCGACGGACCTGGAAGACTCCAGTACGGACGAGAGAATGCCGTACACGCGACGCGCACTGGCCTCCCGTGTGAAGCGCTGCAGCGCAGTCTCACGGCCATTGCGTGCCAGGCGGTTCCGCAGAGCAGGTGAACCGAGCAGGAGTTGCATCGCGTCCGCGAGGGCACGAGCGTCGCGCTGTTCCACGAGGAGGCCGTTTTTTTCGTGTTCAACGAGTTCTGACACGCCCGCCACGTCGGTGGAAATCACCGGGACCTCGCACGCCATAGCCTCGATAAGAACGTTAGGAATCCCGTCCCGGTCCCCGTTTTCAGTAACCAAACAAGGGAGCACAAACAGGCTTGCTCGCGGATACATCGCCGCTAACTGATCCTGAGTCATTCTTCCGGGCAGGAATACCATGCTTTGCAAGCCCAGATTGACGATCATTTTTTCCAATTTGTCGCTCAGCACACCATAGCCGACGATCCGGCACTGAAAGTTAAAACCGCGATCCGCCAGGATCCGACATGCTTCTATAAGAAATTCCAGGCCCTTTTTCTCGCAGAAGCGCGCAACACTGAGAATGAGAGGCGTTTCGCCATTGCGAGGCAAATCTTCTCCACGTGGGGCGTAAAATCGGCTGACATCAATGCCATGGTAGGCGAGGTGTACCTGCGTATCTTGATCCGCCAGGCCAGCTAAGTACCGCTGGTTATACGCTGTGCAAGCCAACACGCATTCTGCACCTTTGATTTTTCTCGCCAACTCTGCAGGTGGCGTCAGGTAGATGTCCTTGGCATGGGCGGTGAAACTATACGGAATACCGGTGAGGCGGTTCACGATTTCTGCCACCGTAGTGGGCACGTTGGCGAAATGAGCGTGAAGGTGCGTAAACTTGCCGCGATTCAGAGCAATTGCGAGATACCCAGCCTGTAAGAAATCCTTGAGCCGCGGTCCGCTGGCAGCACCAAAATGAAATCGCGCGGCGGAGAAATATCGACGCGGGGCAGCGAGCAGAAGGAGCAATTGGCTGAAAAGCAGTAAGGCCACGCCGGGGGGCCAAAGAGGCCAAGCTAGCGACGGAATGTATCTAACCGGGGCTTTGACATCGGCCATGTCAGGATGCAGCGGTTCGTTTGCCGGTCTGCGCAGGGAGAAGATCTCGATCTCCAGACCCAAGCTTTCCGTACCCAGAATCTCATTCAAGATGAACGTCTCTGAGATGCGTGGAAACGTCTTCAGAAGGTAGGCAACTCGCTTGCGTTCGTTCACCATTCACTCCTCGTCAGCGTTTGCACCAGGGGAGTTGCCGCCGGCCCAAACCTACATGCTGAGTTCGGCGCGGCTGTTTTTAACATCGTGGTGATGCATGGAAGTGCACCCAGATCGATGTAAGCGGATAACGGGGCATTGTTTGTCGCTGCCTGTAGCTGCTCGACGATTGCGTTTTCCAGGACATGCGGCGTGAGTGCATCGGGAAGAATGGTCCGGAACGCCCCGAAATTCGCCATTCGCTCGGCACGAATCTTCTGTTCTTCGACGGGCTTGACCCGCGGAACCAAGATGGATCTTTTGGCGAGCGTTAGGAGTTCGCAGACGGTGTTGTAACCTGCCATGGAGATCACGGTGTCGGCCGCATTCATGTAACTCATCAGGTCGTCGGTGAACTCCATAACTTGCAGACCAGCGTGGGGCTGCACAGCCTTGTAGATGGCCTTAGACTGTTCCTTACCGAGGTCAGGACCGGTAACTAACAGGGTCCTGACGCGAAGCCTCTTGGCAAGGCTACTGGTGGCTGCCACGGAAGTGGACAACAGGTCGTAGCCGTCCTGGCCACCGCCCGCGGTTACCAAGACTAAGCTCTCGTCGTCGGCGACGCTGAGTTCCTTGCGAATCTCAGAGCGCGAACGGGTAGGAAATTGGCGCGCAACATAACCGCAAAAATGGACCTTCTGACGCAAGCTTTCCGGAAATTGGTATTCCTTGCAGACGTCGTAGATCTGTCGATCACCGAGAACCAGAACGTCGTCGTAATACCATCTCACAGTGTTGTAATAACCGTGCTGTATCCAGGCGTCTACAGTGGCTCTTGAAGAGTCGAGAATGTCGCGCAGCACCAAGAGGATCCGTGTTTGGGGCAGGTTGCACCTGATGTAGCGCAGGCTCGGTTCGAGCTCGCCCGCCAGGCCGTCAGGCTTCTTGTCCACAAGCACGATGTCCGGACGAAAGCTAACCACAGTGGAGAGAATCAGTTCGCGGCGAAGGCGCACGATTTCAGCCACTTCCAGATCCAGGAACCGGACGCCCAGTTCCCCGCATTCGGTGCGCTTCAGACATGGCAACTTGATGTAATCGATGCCCTGAGCGACGCGGAAACTTTGCAGCATGGGCGAGCCACTCACAATCAGGATCGACAGATCCGGGATTGAGGCATGCAGATAGCTGCATATGGCTAGCATCCGGCGGATGTTGCCGAGCCCGAATGTGTCATGCGAATAGACCATGAGCCGCATAGGATTCCTTTACTGGACACCCTGTTCTCGCGAACAAAGCTGCGTTTCAGCAACGTCTGCAATGTGCTCGCGATGCATCGCGAGATATTTCCTCAGTAAGAGAGCGCTGTTGGCGGCTCCACCTCGATTCAAAGCCAGTGGTGTTGGCTCGTTGCGAAGAGCTGCCCTAAGCTTTTGAGCCAATTTTTCTGGCGCAAGCTCCTCCGACCGGATGAGAGCCAGGACTCCCATTTTCGCCAGCTTCTCTGCACGCACAGATTGCTCTTGATCCCCATTGGAGGTAACTGGATAGACCAACGCACGTACGCCCGCTGACAAAATGTCCATAACGGTGTTGTAACCGGCCATGCTGACGGATAGCTCGGCGCTCTTAAGGATTGCCGCAAGGTTTGGCGTGTAGCGAGAAAGTTTTATGTTTCCAGATGCGGCCGCTAACGTTTGCAGACGGTTGTAAGGCTCCTCAGGCATCAGGGGTCCGGCAAACACATGAAATTCATGGGGAATTTGGCCTTGCAAAAGGTGCGCAGTGCGCAACACGCTCTCCAGGAGTGTCTGGCCGGTCAGATACTGTCCACTGCCATTGCTCACGACAATCGCTCGCCGCTTTTGCTCATCCACGGGGAAACCGTAGGATTTGTCAGCGTCGGCCTTGTTCTGCTGTACAACGTAGCCGGTGTAGGCCACCGGGCAACGCAAATCGGTAACTCGCGAGAACGATTCGTCAAGCTTCAGGAACCTTGCATCTCCGTGAACCAGAACGAGATCATAAAAAGTATTCACGAGGCTGCAGACTCTCTCCTCGTACTCTTCCTGGTCCTTTCGTGCCACCAGAATGTCTCGGACACTCGAAACGACCAGCGTCCCACGGGGTTGCTGGCTGCGTGCGCGCTCCAGCAAGGGGATCAGCTCAAAGCGGAATTGCTTCCGTCCGAAAGGAAACAGTTCGGTCACGAGCACATCAGGCTTGAATTCATTGAAGGCCTGCAGCAACAATGTCCGACGAATCGCTCTGGTTTCGTCCAAGCCCCGGGAGAAATCACACAGCTGGAGACTTGAAAAGTCCGGGCTCGTCTTCAAAGGTGTAAGCTGCAGCGTGTCAATATTTTCAGGAAGTCGAAACCCCTCCGGAATTTCTCCACCCGTGACCAAGAGGACGTGAGAATCTCTGGCTAGTTCCCTCACGATCTCGGCGCTGCGTACAAGGTGTCCGATCCCCAGGACATGCTGGCAATAAAACATGACTCGATCTGCCACAGTGCTCCTTATTCGTCTTACGACCAGAGAAACCAAGAAGAGCGACACGAGCAGGTGCTAAGCAACCCCGTTTGGCGATAGGGCAGCTTCATCACCAATCCGGCGAAGCTTTTAAGTCCTGCGATTTCAACGTCGGCGATTCGCGTCCCTGTGTCCCTTCAACACATTTGAGTTGATGGGAAGCAACGCGCATGAACGTCTGCAGACTGAGAAGAGGCAGGGCGGGCGCCCACAACACGGGCGGCATCCTCAGTCGTGGCTGCACTTTACGGAACCACGCACTTCCAACGCAAACGCAAACTTTTGCTCTTTTCGATTATCGATATTAATAAATAATATTACAGTACTGTTAACGCGGACTTCCCGAACCAGTGATGCCCGACCGAGAACCTCATTTCTACCTCTCCTTAATTGTGAAATTCTTCTTGAGATTCCCGGTTTGGGGAGTGGCTGTCAAAGCGGTGTCCCGAATCCGGTGGGCTTGGTTGAGATACCGTAATACGGCAAAAGTTGGAAAGCTACTGTACTAAGGGCCAGCTTGAGACTCAACGTGGGACCTGTCTGTGATTGAGCCGTCCGAACGCTCTTTCAGCGCCAACTCGCAAGACATCGGTTCCATGGTATTTTCCCTCAGGTCAAGTTGAGCGACTTGTTCGGAGCCTGCAGAGGCGACTGGGGCATGCAGTGACGGACCTCCATCCACCTGCAGCAACCTACCCGCGTAAGCTACATCGCTTCGTAAGCTCAAGGAAATACCCTAAACAAGGCACAAAGAAGGCAGTAGTAATTTTTATCTGCCGTTTTTATCGGACTTCAAAGCCTGTGAAGTTGACATTCGCGTTGCTGGTGTATCTCGATGCTTTTGTACCCGAAGACGGAGAATGCTTGTCAGATCTTCGTTCACACGAGCAGGTGCTCGACTGGAGGCTCACCGTCGTTGCCTTCAATTCTTTCTCGCTGGGCCCGCGAACCTCGTTTCCATCGGCCGGCGATGAGATGTTCGGAGATGACGCTCAAAGACTCGATTTTTTCGCTCATACCGGCCATAACGTCAGAATCACAAACGGCTGGCCATCCCGGCAAAAGCCGACGTGAGTTAATTGTTTCCCAATCGTGCGAGCCTCTATCGGGGATGCGGTGGAGTTCAGTTCGCTTGGTCAGGCTCATCTTTCACCCGTGTGTCTGCCGCGATCAGTTCACTTCCCAGGTCTTGCCCCCGTCATCCGAGAGCGCCTGTTCAAAACGGCAGGAAGTTGGAGTGATCTCGGAGATAACAAATCGAACAAGGATGGCTCGGCCATTCAGCGTTTCCTGGTCGAAAAACTCGCCGCGCCCGTCTTTGAATTCGCCAATCGTGGGTTGGCTCAGGGTACCACCGCTGCTGTTGGAAAAATTGAGACTCCATTGGTGTGATTGGGGATTGTAGAGACGCAGGTTCAGACCTTCGAAGTGACCTCCTGGGCCATCAGCCTCAAGCTCCAACAGATTAGCCCGGCCATTCCAAACCTTGCGGAACACGCTAATGCCCTCATACTCGACCCAGGGGCATACAAGTCTTGAGACGCGTAGGATTATATGTCATATTATCTACTGAGCGAAATCAGGATGTCTAACAAAGCGATCGGGCGACCCAGAAAACTCAAGAAGGATCAGCGCACCGAGCGAATAACGGTTCCGTTGAATAAAGGAGAGCTAGGCCAGATCAATTCTGCGGTCGAGGCTTCAGGAATTCCCGCAGCAACGTTTTGCCGGCTGGCCTTGCTGAAGGCCACAGAACCGAAAGGAAAGAGGTAGTGGATGGCGCAACACTTCCGATTCGATGACGGCGGACGCTCCGCTGCCGGTTACAAAGGCAAGACCGGCGATTGCGTTGTGAGATCGATAGCAATCGCGACAGGTCTTCCTTATCAGCAAGTCTATGATCTTGTGAACGAGGCCGCGACCTACGAGCGGACCGGAACAAGGAAGCGCGGCGTAAGCAACGCGAGGACAGGCGTCTACAAGAGTTCCATCAAGCGAGTCATGGAGTCTCTGGGTTGGGTGTGGACTCCGACGATGCAGATCGGTTCCGGTTGCACAGTACATTTGCGGGGCAGGGAACTTCCATCAGGGCGATTGGTTGTCAGTGTCTCGAAGCATCTGACTGCCGTGATCGATGGCGTGATTCATGACACGCACGATCCGAGTCGGCGCGGAAAAAGGTGTGTCTACGGGTACTGGCAACCCGGATAGTTCTCAGGATATTCTACGCATCAAACGAAAGGGAGGCTGAATAAATGAACACGTACAACGTTACACTGAGCTATGAAGATCGCAAGGGAGGTCCTGAAGGCCGCACGATCAAAGTTGATGCGTCGAATATCGCGGGCGCGATTGGAAAAGCCACGCGAGAGTTTGTGAAGAGCCTAGATCGTAAGCAGCGATTCGATATGAACAAAGGCCTCAAAGTTGAGGC
>Ga0210400_10003494_pt1 | contig 13925 bp, 12 predicted proteins | sample IncBWH26MmetaG_FD_155456 | JGI IMG/M metagenome (GOLD analysis project Ga0210400, IMG submission 155456) | Forest soil microbial communities from Barre Woods Harvard Forest LTER site, Petersham, Massachusetts, United States - Inc-BW-H-26-M | ecosystem: Environmental > Terrestrial > Soil >...
ATCGTCTGGGTGACGGCGTAGCCCAGGCCCGCGAGCTGCACCGTGCGGTGCTTGCCGAGGCTCTGCGCGATGCGCGCCCAGATCACCGCCCCGAAGATGCCCGCCGCGCCATAGGGGATCAGCAGGATGCTCACCAGGCCGAGCTCGAAGCCCTTCGCCTCGTGGAAGAAGAACACATAGATCGGCGCGCTGGCGCCGGGGCCGAGGATCAGGAACAGGTCGGCCAGCACCAGCCGGAACATCGAGGGATTGGTGATGACCGCCAGGTAGTCCTTGAGCGTCGTGCGGTCCTTGGGCGCTACGGGCGCGGCGCGCTCGGGGGCGGCCATCAGGGTGATCAGCACGGCCACGGTGCTCGCCGCCATGATGATCCAGCCGATGGTCGGGATGCTGTGCGGGTCCGCGGGCTTGATCCGGCCGTGGGTGAGCAGCGGCAGGGACCCCATCAGGGATGAGCCGAACACCCCGATGCTCAGCATCCAGCCGAACATCCGCGACCGCTCATTGTAGCTGCCGCTCAGGGCGGCCGCCCAGGCCGAGTGGCCCAGCACCAGCATCGAATAGGCGACGTAGAGCAGGATGTACCAGGTGAAGAGGTAGGTGGTGTCCACTCCGACCGGCGGATTGAACACCTTGTAGACCGCCACCCAAAGCACCGGCAGGCCGGCCAGATACCACGGCCGGTAGCGGCCGAACGGCGTCCTGGTCATGTCCATGAGCCAGCCCAGCGCCAGATCGACGCCCAGGTCGGCCAGGCGCAGGGCCCCGATGGTCAGGCCGATCATGGTCAGCGAGACGCCCATCTTGCCCGCGTAGAACGGGGGCAGGTAGGTGCTGAGCATGCTGATCAGCAGGTAGGCCGGAATGCTCCCGGCCGAAAAGGCGAGCAGGCGCGGAAGCGGCAGCCGGCCCGCGGGGCCCCCAGACGTAATTGTCCCAGAGCGTAAGGTCACTGAGCGTCTCCCAAAATCAATAGGTCGCCCTCTGATGGGGCGCTTATGTGGACAGGAGAGCTTGCAGATGGGCCCCGTGCAAGGGCTTTCCGTCGCGGCAGCGGGTCACGGCCCGGTGACGAGCGTCTCGCCGGGCGAGGGCGCCAGGCCCTCGATGACCGGGCTCTCGTCGTAGACGGCGTCGCGCTCGTCGAGCTGGCGGCGGATGTCGGCGTGCTGCTGGGCGGTCAGCTTGTAGCCGAGGAAGCAGGCGCCGCCGATCATCACGAAGACGACGGGGCCGATGGCGTAGGCAAGCTCCAGGCCGCGGATCTGGGCGGCGCCGTTCGTGGCGTGCTCGGCGGGATTGTAGCCCACCAGGCCGAGCACCCAGAAGGTCAGGGTCACGGCCAGGGCGCCGGCGGCCTTGGTCGTGCCGCTGGTGAGCGCGTAGAGCAGGCCGATCTGGTGCTGGCCTTGCTCCAGCCGGATCTCGTCTCCGATGTCGGCCGTGAGCGAGCGGATCATGACAATGCTTCCAGCCGCGAGGCCGCCGGCCACGAACATCGCGGGCGCGGCGATCACGAAGCTCGCCTTGGGCGACAGGAAGATCACGATCAGCATCAGCGAATAGCCGACCGCCGTGACCGCCAGCGCCCGGTGCTTGCTGATGCGGTTGGCGAGCCAGGCGGTCGCCGGCGCGCCGAGCAGCCCCGCGGCGATATAGATCACCAGAAGTCCGTTCGCTGCTGAGACCGAGAACCCGCGGCTGTCGGTGAAGAAGAACAGGTACAGCGCGCTCATCCACGCCGGGCCCATGATGATGAAGAAGTCGGCGGCGATCAGGCGCAGGACGTTGGGACGGGCGAGCAGGCGGGCGTAGTCCGACAGCCGCACCCGGCTCGCCGCGACCTTCTTGAGCGGCTCGGGGGTGCGCAGCGTGACGAGGGCGATGGTGACCGGCGCCATGACCACCAGGAACCAGCCGACCGCCTGGATGCCCTGCGCGTCGGTGCGGCCCCTGCCGTGGGTTATGATCGGGATCACCAGGATGGCGATGGCGCCCAGGGTGCCGAGCCCCTGCATCGCCCCGAATATCCGCGAACGGTGGGCGTAGCTGACCGCCAGCGTCGCGGCCCAGGCGTTGGCCGCCAGCAACAGCAGCGACATGCCCAGGTACATGATCAGCAGCCAAAGCAGCAGATAGCCGCGCGACGCGCCGACGGGCGCCTCGTACATCATGTAGATGGCCAGCATCAGCACCGGCGCGCCCAGCATCATCCAGGGCCGGTAGCGGCCCAACGGCGTGCGCGTGCGGTCCATGAGCAGCCCCAGGAGCGGGTCCAGCGGGATGTCGATCAGCCGGATCAGGCCGAACACGCCGCCGACCGCCAGGCCCAGGCCGATGTGGCGGGCGAAGTAGTTGGGCACCTGCACCGCGACCGAGGTGTTGAGCGCCGAAAACGGCAGGTAGCAGCAGGCGAAGGTCAGGACCGACAGCAGCGACATCGGCGCCGCCGCGGCGGCCTTGGCCTTTGACAACGCTAAGCTCCTCACCACGCCACGCCTCTGGCGGGCGCGGTCAGGGGATGAGGTTACGCGCGCCTGCCCGCGGCCGCGCAAGTGGATTCGGCGTAATGTGGAGATGCTCCCCTCAGGGGGAGGATCAGTCAGCCGCCCTGCATCTTGCGGAAGACCTTGGCGGTCTGTTCGCCGCCGGCGTTGTAGGGCTGCTGGCCGGCCGGATCGACGATCTTCGACCAGCTATCGCGGATCTCTTCCACCGACAGGCCCTTCTCGCCCAGGTAGACGCCCTCGGTCTCGACGATGTGCGACAGGGCGAAGGCGCCGGCGCCGGCGGTCAGGATGCAGCCGGTCGGGGCCTCTTCCGAGCAGAGGAAGACCACGCCCGGCGTAACATCTTCGGGCTTCAGGTGCGCCAGGATTTCCGGCGGCATCAGGTTCTCGGTCATCCGCGTCGCCGCCACCGGGGCGATGGCGTTGACGTGGATGTTGTTCTTCTGGCCCTCGAGCTTCAGGGTGTTCATGAAGCCTATGATGCCGAGCTTGGCCGCGCCGTAGTTGGACTGGCCGAAATTGCCGTAGAGGCCGCTCGACGAGGTGGTGACCACGATGCGCCCGTAGTTCTGGGTGCGCATGATCTCCCAGACCGCCTTGGCCGGCTTCACCGTGCCCATGAGGTGGACGTCGAGCACGAACTGGAAGTCGGCGATCTCCATCTTGGAGAAGGTTTTGTCGCGCAGCACGCCGGCGTTGGCGACCAGGACGTCGATGCGGCCCCAGGCGTCCATGGCGTGCTTGACCATCAGGGCCACGCCCGCGTCGTCGGTGACGGAGGAGCCGTTGGCGATGGCCTCGCCGCCGAGCGCCTTGATCTCGTCCACGACCGCATTGGCCGCGTCCGAGCCGCCGCCGGAGCCGTCGACCGATCCCCCCAGGTCGTTGACCACCACGCGCGCGCCGCGCCGGGCGAGCTCAAGCGCATGCTGGCGGCCGAGGCCTCCGCCCGCGCCGGTGACGATGGCCACTTTGCCGTCGAAGCGGATGTCCGCCATGGGGAGGTCCTCTCTGGAAGCGCTTAAAGCGAAGTCGGCGGGCCTTGTGAGGCGCGGCGGCTAAGGCGTCAAGAGAAGCGCCCGCCCCTCGGGGGATCGAAGGGCGGGCGACAGCCAGGGCGGGAGCATCGCTCTTGGGCGCGAGGCCCCGCCCTGACCGCTGCGCGGTCGTCCCGGCCCCTGGGGAGGATGGGACGGACCGCCCGGCGTCCTATCCCGCCGCCGGGGTGTTGGCCTGGGCCTGCTGCTGGGTGCGCATGAACTTCACCAGCACCCGCTGGCCGATCAGGAAGGGGGCCCCGTCGGTGGCGACCACCACCTCGACGACCCGTTCGTCGGTGCGTTCGGTGGGATCGTCCGACTGCAGCTTGCGGGCGCCGAAGACCGCGGCGCGGCGCAGCACGCGGCCGGGGATGATCCGGGTCGGGTCGGCCTCGGCGGAGAGCTGCACGGTCTGGCCGATCAGCACGAAGGGCAGGGCGCTTTCGGAGATCTCCGCGCGCACGATGCGGTCGGCCTTGGGCTCCAGGTCGAACATGTTGGAGACGTTCAGCGTCGAGGCGCCGGCGCCGGGGTTGGCGTAACGGCGCACGATGCGGCCGTCGGCCGGCGCGCGGATGATGGTGAGCTCCTGGTTGTAGCGGGCCTGGCTGAGCTTGGCCTGGGCGGTGGCGATGGCGGCGTTCTGGGCCTCCAGATTGGCCTGGGCGCCGCGGATCGCGTCCTGGGCCTGGTCGACCGCCTGGCGGGCCACGAAGTTGCGCGAAACCAGCCCCTGGAGGCGGTCGTACTCGCGCTTGGCCGTGGAGATCTGCACCTCCATCAGGGCGATCTGGGCATGGGCCTGGCGCAGTTCGGCCTCGGCCTCCTGGGCCTGCAGGCGCGGCTGCTCGTCCTCCAGGCGGGCGAGGACCTGGCCCTTCTTGACGTCGGCGCCCTCCTGCACGTCGACCTCGCGGATCACGCCGGCGGTGCGGGCGGCGACCTGGATCAGCCCGCCCTCCACGTCGGCCTTGCCGTTGGCGATGGCCACGTAGGGGCTCTTGGGCGCCTTGGCGGCGGCGACCTTGGCGGCGGCGGCCTTCTTGGCGTTGGCCTGGTTGTTCAGGACGACGGCGCCGGCCCCCAGGACGAGGACGAGGACGGCGACGAGCCAGAAGATGCGGCTACGAGCGAGGGCGAGCATGGCTTTGGTCCTTAGGCCCCGGCGAATGCGGGCTGGTGATGGCTGTGGTCGGGCGGCGCGGACAGCGGGTCGGGGCGCCGGTCGTCGAGGATGACGCCATCCTCGATGTGGATGATGCGGTCGGCGTAGCTTTCCAGGCGGGGGTCGTGGGTGACGCAGATCACCGCCGCGCCGAAGGCCTTGGCGGCGCGCTGCAGGAGCTTGATGACCACCTGGCCGTTCTCGCCGTCGAGCGCGCTGGTGGGCTCGTCGGCGAACAGCAGCTGCGGGTCCTTGGCGAGGGCGCGGGCGATGGCGACGCGCTGCTTCTCGCCGCCCGACATCTCGGACGGGCGCGAGTTCATGCGCATCTCCAGGCCCACCTCGGTGAGGGCCACGGCGGCCTTGTGGCGCGCCTCGGTGCGTCCGTACCCCTTGTACTTCAGGATGATCTCGACCTGCTGCACCGCGGTCAGGGCCGGGAACAGGTTGAAGCCCTGGAAGATGAAGCCGCAGTGGTCGAGCCGGAAGCGGTCGATCTTGCCGGGCTTGAGCGCCCAGAGATCCTCGCCCATGGCCTGGACCTTGCCGGCGTCGGGCCGCAGCAGGCCGGAGAGGGCGGCGACCAGGGTCGACTTGCCGGAGCCCGAGGGACCCATGACCATGGTGACCTCGCCGTGCAGGGCCTCGAAGTCCACCGACTTCAGCACCTCGATGTGGGTGCGGCCGGTCTTGAAGCGCTTCTTCAGGCCGTGGGCGACGAGCGCCGCTTTCGGGGCGGTGGGTTCAGGGCTCATCGCAGCAGGTCCGCAGGTTGGCTTTTCTTCAGGACGCCCAGGGAGAAGAACCCCGAGAGGATCGAGATCACGCTGAGCAGGACCACCACGGTGATCACCCAGGGCAGGGGGAAGCCCATCGGCATGTTGAACCTAGTGGCCAGGAGGTAGACGCCATAGGTGAAGAGCGCCGTGGCCAGGAGGCCGGCCACGCCGACCCACAGCGAAAGCTCCAGCACGATCCTGCTGAGCGAGCCCACCGAGACGCCGAGCGCGCGCAGGCTGGCGAACTCCTTGATGCTGGCCAGGATCGCGCCTCGCAGCGTCTGGGAGGTGATGCCGACCCCGATCAGCAGGCCCAGGAACAGGGAGAAGCCCAGGAAGATGCCGATGATCTGCTCGCCCATCAGGGCCTTGCGGTTGGCCGTGGCGAGGTCCGGCTTGCTCCAGGCCTTGTAGGCGCCGTTGGCGATCGAGTTGAGCTGGTCGCGCACGGCGATCGCCTGAGAGGGGTCGCGCAGGCGCACCATCAGGGGACCGGTCTTGCCGTTCTTCGGGCCCATGCCCAGCAGCCGCATGGTGTCGCGCGACATGTAGACGACCGGCTGGTTGACGTTGGCGTAGTTCTCCAGGAGGGCGCGCACATGCACGGTCTTGCCGTTGAGGCTGGCGGTCGCGCCGAGGTGCGTGCCGAGCGCCGCCTGGGCCGTCTTGTCGATCACCACCGCATAGGGCTCGAGCAAGGCCAGCCGGACGGATTCCGGGTAGTCGGTGGGCAGGGTGACCGCGCCGGGCCGGGGATCGACGTCGAAGGTGTTGACGTAGGTCCTGACCGCTTTCTTGCCGGGATCGGGCGTGTTGATCCACGGCGCGCCGTCGCCGTCCAGGCTCTCGACCTCGACGACCTGCGGGTTGAGATAGATCAACGGCTCGATGCGTTCGGGAAGGCCGTTGGGGCCTGAGTTGATCAGACTGTCGTTCTTCGGCCCGAGGATCATCAGGTCGGCGCGGGATCGGTCGATGGAGGCGGTGATCGAGTTCACGATGCCGGTGAACATGCCGACCTGCGCCAGGACCAGCAGGCCCGAGAACGCCAGGGCCACCATCGCGGCGCTGTAGCGCTTCCACTCGTAGAGCAGCGTGGCCAGGGCCAGCGACATGACGACGATCTCCCGTTCAGAAGCGAGATGTCGCGGGGCGGCCTCGGGAACCAGTTAAATCCCCGTAACACCAGGGTAACAGGCCAGCCCACGCCGTCGCGAAACGCGCTCAACCAGGAAGAGGCGCGAGGCGCCGGGCCCGGATGCGGAGGGCGGGATTAAACCTTTGTAATCCAAACGCCGGCGGCCGCGGATGGGCGGGCAATCTTGCGCGAGGGACCCATCTGGCCCTCTATCGGCGAGGGGGCCGCTGACTCGCGGCCGGTGGGGGCCGTTGGCGAATGTTCCGTCTCGAGAATGCGCAGAGCCTCGTGGGCGTCGCGCTGGCGATCGGCGTCTGCTGGGCGTTGTCGGAGAACCGCCGGGCCTTTCCGTGGAAGCTGGCGATCGGCGCCGTGCTGGTGCAGGCGGCGCTGGTGCTGGCCCTGTTCGGCCTGCCGGCCCTGCGCTCTGCGCTGCAGGGCGTCGGACACGCGGTGGACGGGCTGTCGACATCGACCCAGGCGGGCGTGGCCTTCGTCTTCGGCTTCCTGGCCGGTACGCCGGACCAGCCTTACACCCTGACCAATCCCGGCTCGCTGTTCGTCTTCGCCTTTCGGGTGCTGCCGGTGATCCTGGTGGTCTGCGCGCTCGCCGCCCTGCTCTGGCACTGGCGGATCCTGAAGTGGATCACCCAGGGGTTCGGCCTGGTCTTCGAAAAGACCATGGGCCTGCGCGGGCCGCCGGCCCTGGCCACCGCGGCCACGATCTTCATGGGCCAGGTGGAAGGCCCGATCTTCATCCGCAGCTACCTGCCCAGCCTCTCGCGCTCCGAACTCTTCATGCTGATCGCGGTGGGCATGAGCTGCGTCTCCGGCTCGACCATGGTGGCCTATGCGACCATCCTGAAGGACGTGCTGCCCAACGCTGCCAGCCACGTCCTGACAGCCTCGATCATCTCCGCGCCCGCCGGCGTGCTGCTGGCCCGCATCCTGGTGCCGCGCGTGCCGGAGAGCGAGGTCTCCGATCCGCTCAATCCGGTGCAGGACAAGGTCTATGAAAGCTCGGTCGACGCCCTGATCAAGGGCACCAATGACGGCCTGGCGATCGTGCTCAACGTGGGCGCGACCCTGATCGTCTTCGTCGCCCTGGTGGCCATGCTGAACGGCCTCCTGGGGATGCTGGGCGCGGTCGGCGGCCAGCCGATCTCGGTGGAGCGCATCCTGGGCGTGGTCTTCGCGCCGCTCGCCTGGGCGATGGGCGTGCGCTGGGCCGACGCGCCGACCGCGGGCTCGCTGCTGGGTGTCAAGCTGGTGCTCACCGAGTTCACCGCCTTCATCCGCATGGGCGGCATCCCGCCGGGCGCCCTCGACGAGCGCACGCGGGTGATCATGACCTATGCGCTGTGCGGTTTCGCCAACATCGCCTCGGTGGGCATCAACGTGGCCGGCTATTCGGTGCTGGTCCCCGATCGGCGCGCGGAGATCATGGGCATGGTCTGGAAGGCGATGATGGCGGGCTTCCTCGCCACCTGCCTGACCGCCTCGGTGGTGGGCGCCATGCCGTCCGCCCTGTTCGGCCAGGAGCCGCCGCCGCCCAAGCCCGCGCCGGTGCTGACACCGACGCTCGCGCCCAATCCCACGCCGCCGCCCGCCCAGGCGCCGGCGCAGAACCCCGGCTAGGCCCATGAAGCTTTACGACGCCCCGATCGCTCCCAACCCGCGCCGGGTGCGCTGGGTGATGGCCGAGAAGGGGATCTCCGACATAGAGGTGATCGCGGTCAGCATCCCGGACGGCGAGCACAAGCAGCCGTCGTACCTGGCCAAGGCCGGCCTGCCGCAGTTGCCCATGCTGGAAATGGACGACGGAACCACGATCACCGAGTCCCTCGCCATCTGCCGCTACCTGGAGAGCGCCTACCCCGAGCCCAACCTGTTCGGCCGCACGCCCAAGGAGGCCGCGGTCGTCGAGATGTGGACGCGCCGGGCGGAGATGCTGGTGGCCACGCCCTTCATGCTGGGCGTGCGTCACGGACATCCGGGCTTCGCGGCGCTGGAGACCCAGGTCCCCGAGGTCGCCGAGTGGAACCAGAAGACGGGCCTGAGGGCGCTGGCGGTGCTGGACCGGCGCCTGGGCGAGAGCGAATTCCTGGCCGCCGAGCGGCTGACCATCGCCGACATCGTGGCCGCGGTCGGCATCGATTTCGCCCGCATCGTGCGCCTGCGGCCGCCGGAGGAGCTCACCCATCTCCACCGCTGGCTGGCGGCCATGCGCGAGCGGCCGGGGGCCAAGGCGTAGGCGCCTATTCCCGAAGGCCCGCGACCCGCTCCAGCATCGGCCTTTGCAGGGCCGGCAGGCGGCCGATAGTGCGGATGGCGAGGTTGCGCAAGGGGATGGCCAGCGGATTGGCGGTCTGCACGCCCGCCAGCATCCGCTCGCTGAGCACGATCCAGCGATGGCCGATCGGATGGCGCTCGGCGGTGTAGCCGTCGAGCCTGCCCTCGGCGAGGCGACGCGCAAAGGCCTGCGCGTCCTCGATGCCGAGATTCATCCCCCGCGCCCCGATCGGCGAATGCACGTGGGCCGCGTCGCCGCCCAGGAAAACCCCGCCCGCCTGGTAGCGGTCGGCCTGGCGCACGGGGATGTGGAAGGTGTCGCTCTGGCTCACCTGGGCGCTGTCCGTACCCGGGATCTGGCTCAGGGCTTCGGGCGTGTTGGAGACGGTCCGGAAGCGCTTGGGCCCGATGGGGATGATGAACCCCAGGTCCCCGGTCGGGTGCAGCACGGCCATGGCGGTGGCCTCGGGGAACGGCCAGTCGGGGATCGTCGCGTCGGCGATGCTCCAGGTCCGCTTGTGGGTGTAGCCGGAGAAGCCCAGTCCCAGGATCTCGCGCACCCGGCTGTGCGCCCCGTCGGCGGCGAAGACATAGTCGAAGGTCCCGCCCGCGGCGCCCTTGAGCTCGGTCTCGACCTTGGCCCCGGCCAGGCGGACAGCGGTGAGCTCGACGTTCCACTCCACCCTCACGCCCGAGGCGCCCAGCACCTCCTCCATGACCGTCTCGGTCTCGCTTTGCGGCAGGGAGAGCAGGAAGTTGAAGCGGTGCGGCAGGCGCGAGAGGTCGATGCTGGCCAGTAGGCGCCGCTCGTAGCGGGCCTGCACGCCCGTCATGCGGATGCCCTCGGCCAAAAGGCGCTCCGTGACTCCGCTGGGCTCCAGGATTTCCAGGCTGTGAGGGCTGATACCGACGGCCTTGGAGAGCGGGGTCGGCCCCCGCTCCTTGTCGATGATGCGGGCGTTGAAGCCGCGCCGCGTCAGCTCCAGCGCCGCGGTCAGGCCGCAGGGACCGGCGCCGACGATCAGGATCTTGGGCTTGGCGGCCATCGAACCCTCCTCGTCCTCGAACGTGTCGCCACAGCCGAGGTTCAGCCGGCCGGCTTGGGCGGAGCCGGCGGCTGGGGCCGCGGCGGCAGGGGGAAGACGATGAAGTCGTCGTGCACGTCCCGGGTCGGCGGATCGCCCATCGCGTGGACCGCGGCCTGCAGTTCGAGCAGGTCGGCGTAGGGCAGTTCCAGCGCGTGCTCGGCGGGGTGAGCCGGCGCGGCCTGGGCGTAGTCCTTGCCGGGCGTGGCGGTCATCTCGATGTGCGCGCCGAGGATATGGCTGACGCGCCGGTCCCTGGTGAAGGCCGTCACCCGGTCGACGCTGGCCCGGTAGGGCGCGAACTCGCCCGCGGGGACGTAGAGTCGGCCGGGATAGAGGCTGTCGCCGGACAGCAGCAGGCGGGTCCGGCGGTCGAAGACCATGATGTGCGAGGGGTGGTGGCCGGGCGTGGGCACGATGTCCAGGACGCGGCCGCCGAGGTCGAAGCCGACGATCTGGTTCGGCCAGTCGGCGATCCTGAAGAAGGCCGCAACCTCCGGCGCCGTCCAGCCGACGACGACGGTGTCCGGCCGGTCCTTGAACTCGGGGTCGCCCATGCGGTGGTCGCCGTGGCTGTGCGAGTGGGCGACGACCAGGGCGATCGAGGTCCGGCGGTGGGCCTTCAGCCAGTCGGCGATCACCCCGTCGATCGTCGGGCGAACCTGCAGGCCGCCGGCGCCGGTGTCGAGCAGCAGGGCGCGGTCCTTGCCGAACAGCAGGTAGAGGAAGGGCGCCTCGAAGTTGGTCTTCACCGACTGGCGGATGACGAAGGTGTCGGCGTCGTAGCGCTGGACCTGCATCTGCGGCTCGGCGGCGGAGGTTCCGTCGATCCAGGGCTGGAACAACGGCTTGGCGAGCGCCATGCCGGGCAGCGCCAGGATCAGGGCGAAGGCGGCGGCGGCGAGCCTCATGCGGCGCTCCCATGGATTTGGCCGATCAGCTCCAGGGTGCGGATTCGGGCGATGAGGGAAGGGCCAGCCGATCACTCGTCCAGGTATTTCCAGGTGTCGGCGCCGTCGAAGTGGCGGACGGGCATGGTCAGCCAGTCGATGCCGTCCATCAGCCGCGAGTTGATCGCCATCCGCTCCTGGGCGCCGTCGAGGCTCTGCCAGTGGGTGGTGACGCCGCAGGTCCGGCAGCGATGGAAGGCCAGCATTCGGTCGCCCCAGACATAGGGCTGGGTCGACCCCGCCCTGGGCAGGCCCACTTCGGACGGCTTGTAGTAGGCCCAGCGCGCCGCGAGCCGGCGGCAGATCGAGCAGTTGCACTCGGTCACGGCCTTGGGCGCGTCGGGCGCGGTCAGCTTGACGGCCCCGCAATGGCAGGCGGCCTCGATCATCGGTTTCCTCCGTACCCGCCCATGGGGGACGAGCCGGCGAGGCCTGTCCAGTCGGATATCTAGGTACGCCGACCGGTTTTCTTCAGGACCGAGGAAAAACTCATCATCGGCGCCCCGCCGTCCGAGGCGTTCACGATGAGCCCGCGCACGAAGACCATGGAGCGCCCGGCCTTCACCACCTCGCCCACGCACTCGACCCGGTCGCCGACGCCGGCCGAGCCCACGAACTCGCCGTTGAAGGTGGCGGTGACGCAGCGCACGCCCTCGATGGCCTCGCGGGCGATCCAGAACAGGCAGAAGTCGGCGAAGGTCATGACGCAGCCGCCATGCATGAACTTCCCGCCGTTCATGTGCTTGGTCTCGGCCTTGAAGGCGCAGACCCGGCGGCCCTGTTCATCGACGCGGCAATAGAACGGCCCGGCCAGGTCCTCGAACGGATCGCCGCCGGGATACCAATGCCAGCCCGCCCACTCGCCCTCGGTGACGACCTGCAGCTTGGACGCGTAGTTGTCGATGTTCTCGCCGCCGTCCATCTGTCCTCCAACCCGGTCGAAGCGTTTGCTCCCGGCGGTTTCAAACACTAGTTTGCCGGGCCGCCACAAGCCATTCGGAACCCGCCACCATGAAGCGCGCCGCCATCGTCTCTCCCATCCGCACGCCGGTCGGCAAGTACCTGGGCGCGCTCTCCGACGTGACGGCGGGCGAGCTGGGCGCGGTGGTGCTGAAGGCGCTGGTGGCGCGCACCGGCATCGATCCCGAGAAGATCGACGACGTGATCTTCGCCCAGGGCTACGCCTCGGGCGAGGCGCCCTGCATCGCGCGCTATTCGGCGCTTGCCGCGGGCCTGCCGATCGAGATCCCCGGCTACCAGCTCGACCGCCGCTGCGGCTCCGGCCTGCAGGCGGTGATCGATGCCGCCATGATGGTGCAGACCGGCGTGGCCGACGTGGTGATCGCCGGCGGCGTCGAGAGCATGAGCAACGCCGAGTACTACACCACCGACATGCGCAAGGGCGCGCGCGCCGGCTCGGTGACGATGCACGACCGCCTTGCCCGCGGCCGGGTGATGAGCCAGCCGATCGAGCGGTTCGGGGTGATCAGCGGCATGATCGAGACCGCCGACAACCTGGCGCGCGATTACCAGATCAGCCGCGAGGCCTCGGACGAATACGCCGCCATGAGCCACCAGCGTGCGGCGGCGGCCTGGGCGGCCGGAAAGTTCGACGACGAGCTGGTGCCGGTCTCGGTGAAGCAGAAGAAGGGCGATCCGGTCGTCTTCGCCATGGACGAGGGCGTGCGGGCCGACGCGACGGCGGAAAGCCTCGGGAAGCTGAAGCCCATCGAGAAGGACGGTGTCGTCACGGCCGGCAACGCCAGCCAGCAGAACGACGCCGCCGCCGCCTGCCTGGTGGTCGCCGAGGACAAGCTGGAGGAACTGGGCCTGGAGCCGATGGGCTGGTTCGTGAGCTGGGCCGCCGCCGGCTGCGATCCGTCGCGGATGGGGATCGGCCCGGTGCCGGCCGTGAAGCGGCTCTTCGAGCGGACCGGCATGGGCTGGGACGACATCGACCTCGTGGAGCTGAACGAGGCCTTCGCCCCGCAGGTGCTGTCGGTGCTGAAGGGCTGGGGCTGGGACGACCGCGACCGGCTGAACGTCAACGGCTCGGGCATCAGCCTGGGCCACCCGATCGGGGCGACCGGCGGGCGCATCCTGGCCAACCTGCTGCGCGAGCTTAAGCGCCGCGACGGCAAGTACGGTCTTGAGACCATGTGCATCGGCGGCGGCCAGGGCATCGCCGCGATCTTCGAGCGCGCCTAGTCGTGGCGCTGGATCTCGAGACCCGCGAGCAACTCATCGACACCGTGCGGCGGTTCGTGGCCGAGCGGTTGCGGCCGCTGGAGGCCAAGGTGGCGGAAGACGACGCCATGCCGCCGGACGTGGTCGAGGAGATGAAGGCGCTCGGCCTCTTCGGCCTCTCGATCCCGGAGGCCTACGGCGGCCTGGATCTTTCCATGGAGGACGAGTGCCTGGTGGCCGTGGAGCTCGGCCGCACCAGCCCCGCCTTCCGCTCCACCTTCGGCACCAATGTCGGCATCGGCAGCCAGGGGCTGGTGATGTTCGGGACCGAGGACCAGAAGCAGAAATACCTGCCCGGCATCGCGTCCGGCGAGATCATCACCTCCTTCGCGCTCACGGAGCCCGAGGCCGGCTCGGACAGCGCCAACGTCCAGACCCGCGCGATCCTCGACGGCGACGCCTATGTCCTGAACGGGTCGAAGCGGTTCATCACCAACGCCAACAAGGCCGACCTCTTCACGGTCATGGCGCGGTCGGATCCGGCCAAGCCGGGCGCCGCCGGCGTCTCGGCCTTCCTGGTGGAGCGGAACCTGCCGGGCCTTTCCGTCGGCAAGCCCGAGAAGAAGATGGGCCAGCAGGGCGCCCACATCTGCGACGTGGTCTTCGACAACGTCCGCGTGCCGGTGGCCAATCGCCTGGGCCGCGAGGGCGAGGGCTTCAAGGTCGCCATGCAGGTGCTGGACCGCGGGCGGCTGCACATCTCGGCGGTCTGCGTCGGC
>Ga0210400_10003496_pt1 | contig 13922 bp, 21 predicted proteins | sample IncBWH26MmetaG_FD_155456 | JGI IMG/M metagenome (GOLD analysis project Ga0210400, IMG submission 155456) | Forest soil microbial communities from Barre Woods Harvard Forest LTER site, Petersham, Massachusetts, United States - Inc-BW-H-26-M | ecosystem: Environmental > Terrestrial > Soil >...
GCGGCCATCAGACTGAAGCTCGTCCCAAACGACAGGGTTTGCGTGGACAAGAGCATGTACACGGCCCTCATCACAATCGCCAGTGGCGCAATGGCTAATCCAGACACGATGCAGCAGCTCGTGTGGGAGGACTGACATGAGCGATGCAATTTCGATTTACATGCTCGCGCTGATCGTCGGCGCCGGTGTTCTTTGCTGGCGGGGATGAGATGGCTCGAATTCGTAGCATCAAGCCCGACTTCTGGACCGACGAGAAAATCGTTGAGCTTTCGTTCGAGGCTCGGCTGTTCTTTATCGGTTCATGGAACTTCGCGGACGACAACGGAAATCTCCAGCGGTCCGCCCGAAAACTGAAGATGCAGATTTTCCCGGCCGACATCATCGACTGCGAACCGCTGATTCAGACACTCATCAATCACGGATTGTTCACTGAGTACTCCGTGAATGGCGAGGAATACCTGCACATCAAGGGTTTCAAGAACCATCAGGTAGTCAATAGACCGTCCAAATCCAACATTCCTGAGCCTAAAAAGGATGATCTTTTCGGAGGACTCACTGAGGACTCACTGACGGAAGGGAAGGGAAGGGAAGGGAAGGGAGAGGATATGTCGGGCACGTCGGCGGATGTCGCCTCCGTGATCGAGTACCTCAACGAAAAAGCAAATCGCAGCTATCAACCCGTTCCTGCGAACACGAAGCTCATCGCTGCGCGAATGCGTGAAGGCGCAACGGTCGACCAGCTCAAGGCGGTCATCGATGCCAAGGTCGCCGAGTGGGCATTCGATCCGAAGATGGCCGCTTACCTCCGTCCCGAAACGCTTTTCGGGGCAACGAAATACGCCCAGTACGCCGGTGCGCTCGGTTCTCGCGTCAACGGCCATTCCGATAACCCATTCGTCTGACGCCATGAGCCAACTCCCTCGCAATGCTGATCGCCTTGTCGCCATGCGCTCTGCTGGCGAAGTGCCAGAGCTGCCGGTGCTGATCTCGCTGGTCGGCACGCTCGATTTCAACAACGTGACGCTGTACGCGGATGCCGGCGCGAAGTACGACTGGCACCTGATTGCGGCGCTTGAGGTCGAGGTGTTCGCCTCTGCAAGCACGCCTTTCCGAAAGCTCCTAAGCCTGCTGGCTGCCGTCGCTGCTGGCGTACCGAAGCACATGGTGCTGACCTTCGGCGAAGGACCGAGGATCGATTGCGGCGAGATGCGCACAGTGACGGATTTTGCGCTGTTCGACTGGTTCCCGATGGTCGTGATGCCGGTCAACGTCACGCCAGCTCAGCACATCAAAGCCTGGAACGACGGCAAAGCGATCGAGCGAAAGCTGTGGCACGAGCTCGGCCGGGCGCTGCCGATCCCCTACGAAAAAGCCTCGGATCTGGCTCTTCAGATCGCACAGGAGCGTGAGTAATGGCCCGCACCATACCCGACGATATCGACTGGAAAGCGTACGTCAACGATGAGAATGACGGGCGCGCTGATGTGCGGCCGGCTTCCGATTTCCTCAACGAAGTGATCCAGTACTTCCATGGCGATGATGAGGTCGCTGCGGGCACACGCACCCCGTGGGCATCGCTCGGTAGCAATCTCGTATTTCGGCCCGGTGAGGTCACGTTATGGGCGGGCGTCAACGGTCACGGAAAATCGGGCGTGCTCGGCTTTGCGATGCTCGAAGCCATGGTGCAAAGCCAGCGGGTGTGCATCGCTTCGATGGAAATGCCGGTGCGTGAGACGATCCAGCGCTTGTGCCGGCAGGCTGCGTGCGGCGCCATGCCGTCGATCGAGTACATCGAGAAATTCCACAAATGGACCGATAACCGGCTCTGGCTGTATGCCCAGCTCGGCACCGTACCGCGTGATCGCATGATCGCCGTGGCCCGCTACTGCCGCACTGAGCTTGGCATCGATCACATGGTCATCGACAGCATCATGAAGTGCGGTATCGCACCGGACGATTACAACGGCCAGAAATCCTTCATCGATTCGCTCTGTGTGATGGCGCGCGATACCGGCCTGCACATCCACGTCGTGCACCACGTGCGCAAGGGCGAGAAGGAAAGCAACGCGCCCGACAAGTTCGATATCAAGGGTGCTGGCGAAATAACCGATCTGGTCGACAACGTCCTGATCGTGCACCGCAACAAGCGCAAGGAAGCGCTGCTGCAGTCGCCAAAGCTGACCGACAAGGAACGCGCTGAAGCCGAGGCACAGGCCGACACCGTGCTGATCTGCGACAAGCAGCGACATTTCACGTGGGAAGGCAGTACGAAGCTCTGGTTCGACAAATCGACGCTGCAATTCCTCGACCAGCGTAGCGGCGGAGAACAGTTCCTCGACCTTGCGAAAGGTCAATGGCAGAAGACTTGGAGACGAGCATGACCGGATTACTGGACGCCCCAAAGGCCGCCACTACGCATGCGCGCGATATCCGCTTCGTCACCGTCGAGCCCGGCCGTGTCTCGCTGCACGGCGTCGCGCTGACTGACGCTGAGTATCGGACGCTGCTCGCGCTTGCTGAGCGCATGAAGCAGCAGCAGATCGCGGAGGTGACGGCATGATCCTCGCTATCGATCCCGGTACGACATCGAGCGGTTGGGCTCTGCTCGACGATGGGCATCTCCAATGCAGCGGTGTGGTGAGCAATGCCGAAATGCTGCTCATGGTCGCCGAAAGCACATCCGACATCGCAATCGAGATGATCGCCTCGTACGGCATGGCCGTGGGCCGCGAAGTCTTCGAGACATGCATATGGATCGGCCGCTTCATCCAGGCTGCACGCAATCCCGATGCCGTGCGCCTCGTCTACCGCCGCGACGTGAAGCTGCACCTGTGCGGATCGCCCAAAGCCAAGGACGCAAACATCCGTCAGGCGCTGCTCGACATGTTCCCGCGCACTGGCGGCGGTAAGACGCCGCAGATCGGTACCAAATCCCAACCCGGCCCACTGTACGGCGTCTCATCGCACGCGTGGGCTGCGCTGGCAGTTGCAGTGACAGCGACCGCGAAAGCGGCTTAACCCCCCAGGAGCAGAGCATGTCTTACTCGATTGGTTTCACCGTGGCCACCAAGGCCATAGCTAAGGAACGTGTCATAGCTGAGATGGACAACGTCGTCGCGCAGCAACCGGTGCATGTAAAGGACCAGGCTTCTGCCGTCGCTGCTGCTCACGCATTCATCGATCTTCTGGCAGATGACGATACGAAGGACATTCAAGTCATCATGCACGGATCGGCGGGCTACTTCTGGGCGCGCCTGCAACTGTTCACTGCATCTGTCGATCGCATCACAGCCCGCGTGCGCGTCTGACATGCCCACACCCACCATCCCCGCCAACTGGCCGTGCCGCTGCGGCGTCGAGCTGTGCGCATCGCACGCATATCCGGAGCTGTCGTGTCCAGCTTGCGGGGTGGTGGTCAGTGGCGCCAACCTGCTCAAGCTCGACCTGTCGCCGAAGCGCAAGACGTTTGATGCGGATGCGCATCGACGGTTTATGAAATCGCTGGGCTGACCCAACAATCACGGAGAAATCAATGAGCATGCAATCGAAGATGAAACGCGCGACGAAAGCGGCCGGCAAATGGTGGCGCAAGCAGCCATCGAGCGGCAAGCATCAAAACCGGAAGATTTACGCCAAGGTGGGCCACGTGAATCCGCATGCTCACACGGGGCCCAGTCTGCTCCTGCAGGCGTTATTCGTCGGCATGGGCCGCGAGTACATGCAGCAGGTTCAACTACGCAAGGCTGCCTGATCGTGTGCGCCGGCAACCCGACCGAGCTACTCGCGCATGCAATGGAAGCTTCGAAGCTGACGCCGGAGCAGCGGCAGAAGTTCGAGCATGACTTTGCGCACTTCTGCGCGTATAGCGGGCTCGATGTTGATGATTGGGATTGGCAGGTGCGAGGCGTCATTGATTGGGCCAAATGGGCCTACTACTGCGGGAAGGGACTATGAACGAGCCAGTTGTGACTGCATGCGGAGAGTGCTTCCCGAAGAATGGCGGTAGCGCTGCGCCGCTTTACGCCAATGGAGAATGCCTGCAATGCGCTCGTTGCGGCCATCGCTATGAGGACTTTGGCGCTGATGTGCCGCGAGGATGGATCTCGTTCGGGACGCTCGCAGAGTGGGGAATTAACGAGACTGAGGCGAAATGATGGAACTGACCTTCGTCCCGTCGCAGATGCGCTGCACGGCATGTTTGTCGATGCTCTACACCATTGACCCGAGCACGGATGCAGAGAAAATGCGCCTCGTGTGCTGGAGGACCGGTTGCGAGCGCATCGGCAAGCGCATGGAAGTGACGCTGCCCACGATTCGGGCGCGGGAGATTGATTGATGCGAGTTCGCCAACGCCTACGGCTCGCGCAGAAACGCCGGTGGCGTCCTCGCCTCAGCGATATCGTGCACAGGACGATGCGCAAGAATATGGCGCAGATCTGCGCCAACATCACGCACAACAACGCACTTTTTCGATTGCTCTCGGGGGAATGATGGACAAGATCGATGAACTGCTGCTCGACTGGCATGATTGGTCACGCGCCTATGCGCCAGCCTTGGACTACGGCAAGGCGGAGCCAGCCTGTCGCGATTTCCGCATCAGTCGCCAATGGATGGATTACGACGACCTGAACGACGAGGTCGAGCGAAACCTGAAGGCCGCAGTCGGCAAGGTCATAGAGCCGATGATTCACCGGCTTGATATGCGGTCGCGGCTCGCCATCAACACTGCCATGCTCAACTTCGGCGCTGGCGTCACGGTCTGGGTCAATCCGCGCTACTCCGAGACGCAGGACGTGGACTATGCCCGTGCCAAGGCGATTCTCTGCCCGCAGATGGTCGAAGCAGGATTGCTCGAAAAATCAGCTTGTAAACCCGATAGTTTTCGGCTAATCTCCGGTTCTGTGGCGATTTCGCTCGCCTGAAGAAAACCGAATTCATACCCCGAAGCCCAGTCAGTGCGAACTGAGCGGGGCTTTTTGCATGTGGGTGTGGTGAGCAGCAGGAGGGGATGATGGGACGGCGCCGTCTGCCATCTTACCCGCATGGAACTGCTCTCATCCCCCGCTCTATTCGAACCGCCTCTGGGCGGTTTCGTCGTTTACGGAGCCCGACATGGCCAAGCTCTCTTCCGCGCAGCGCGACAAGATGCCCAGCAAGGAGTTTGCGGGCCCGGATCGCAGCTATCCGATTCCCGACGCCAGTCACGCAGCGAACGCCAAGGCTCGCGCCACGCAGGCCGTGAACGCCGGTCGCATGTCGTCGAGCGAGAAAGCCAAGATCGACGCCAAGGCCGACAAGAAATTGCCCGCGCGCGGCGAGCGCACCGCGAAGAGCAAAGCCAAGGCCGACCCGAAGAAGACCGGCGAGCGCTTGGCGACGTGGATGGCCTGATCATGGCCGGCACTCACTTCTCCCAAGCCGTTTTTGACCGCATCTGCGGCCGAATCGCCCTCGGAGAAAGCCTGCGTGCCATCTGCGCACAGAATGGCATGCCAAACCGCCGCACCTTTCACGACTGGTGCCAGCGCACGCCCGATCTGCAGTCGCAGTACGACCAGGCATGCCTTGACCGCGAAGAGCATTACTTCGAAGAAATCATCCAGATCGCGGACGAGTGCCGCGTCGGCGAGAAGCGCGTCACGAAGGCCAACGGTGATGTCGAAGTGACCGAGGTCGACATGACCGAGCGCGCGAAAATCCAGATCGACGCCCGTAAATGGACGCTCGCCCGCATGAACCGCAAGAAATACGGCGACAAACTGGGCGTCGACGGTGGCTCGGACGGATCGCCCATGATCGTCAAGATCGTGCGCCACGGAGATGAGCAATGAGCAAAGACCAGATTGGCCAGATTGTCGATGCTATCGTCCTTACGCGATTCGGCAAGCCAAAGCTGCGGCCCGCGGGTCGTTTCTGGACTTGCTGGACGCGGGGCGGCACGGGACATGCGCATACGCCGCGTGGTGCATATTTCGATTATCTCGAAGCTGCAGGCACACCGGTGCGCGAAGAGTTAGACGGGACAGCGCAGGTGCACCGCTTCTGCGATCTGCATCCGGAATGGCGCATTACTCGCGTGTACAACGATGCCTGAGATCGTCCTTCCGGCCAACGATTGGGCACCGCGGCAGCATCAACGCCGCATCTGGTCGTACCTGGAGAATGGCGGGCGTTACGCTTACCAGATCGCACATCGTCGATGGGGCAAAGACGACGTAGCGCTGCGCTGGACGAGCGTAGCGGCCTTCCAGCGGGTCGGCAGCTACTGGCACCTGTTACCCGAGGCGGCGCACGCACGTAAGGCCATCTGGTCGGCCATCAATCCGCACACGGGCATGCGCCGGATCGACGAAGCATTTCCACTGGCCCTGCGCCGCACGACGCGCGAGCAGGAAATGTTCATCGAATTCCTGAACGGTTCGACATGGCAGGTGGGCGGCAGCGATCGATACAACACGCTGGTGGGCTCATCGCCTGCCGGTGTCATCTTCTCCGAATGGGCTCTGGCGAACCCGGCTGCGTGGGCATACGTGCGGCCGATCCTGCTGGAAAACGGCGGATGGGCTTCATTCATCACGACGCCGCGCGGACACAACCATGCCGAACGGATGCTGAAGGCTGCCAAGAGCATGCCAGACGCATTCGCCGACGTCTCGACAGTCAACGAAACCGGTATCTTCTCGCCGAAAGCGCTTGAGCAAGAGCGGCTCTCGCTGATCGCGGAGTACGGCGCCGAGTTCGGCCAGTCGATCTTCGATCAGGAATATCTGTGCTCGTTCGAAGCGGCGATTCTGGGCGCGTTCTACACCGCCTGGATGGTGCAGGTCCGCGCGGAGAAGCGTGTCACGTCCGTACTGGTGGATTCGACTCTTCCGGTGCACTTTGCATTCGACCTTGGGCGCTCTGACGATACGAGCATCTGGGCATTCCAGGTGCCATGGAAGGCTGTGCACATCAATGGCTTCCATACGAGCAACGGGCACGACGTGGCGTTTTACCTGAAGTGGCTGCGCAAGTGGCTGCAGGACCACGGCAATCCGAAGCTGGGCAAGCTCTATTTGCCGCACGATGCGAAGGCCAAGACGCTCGCGAGCAATCGCAGCGTGCAGGAACAAATCATCGACGGCACGGAAGACAGCGAAGGCAACAAGGTGCCGGGCGTGGGCTGGGATCACGTCGAGATCGTGCCGGACATTGGCGTGCAGGACGGCATTCAGGCGGTGCGCAAGGTGCTCCCGCGCTGCTGGTTCGATACCTCCTGCGACGACGATTCGAAGGGCATCAGCGGGCTTGATGCGCTGGGCCAATACCGCCGCGAGTACGACGAAAAGAATAAGGTTTTCCGCGAAACGCCGCTACATAACTGGTGTTCGAACCCGGCTGACGCGTTCCGCATGCTGGCTGTTGCATATCAGGCCGAGAAAGTGACCGCGCCGAAGCCTCCGTCCCCGAAATTCCCGACTGACCTTTCTATCGACGCGCTGATCGCACGCCATCGCGCGAAACGCGTTTCCGAAGAGGCATAGCCATGCAGACAGGCCCGTTTTCCACCTATCAGACCGCCGCAGCGATCACGCCAAGCGACACAGCCGCGCAGAGCTATCGCGCGATCTATGTCGGTGGCGCGGGCAACGTGGCCGTCAAGACTACCGGCGGCAACACGGTGACATTCACCGCGCCCCCGGTCGGCTCGATTATCCCGGTCGAAGTGCAGCAGGTGCTCGCCACCGGCACGACCGCAACCCTTCTCGTGGGGCTCGCATGACAACTATGGATCCGTCAGTCTTCACCGGCATGGGCGTCTCCGGCCTCACCGCCATCGAGATTGCAGCACAGGTTACGGCGGGCGTCGGGAATGCTGATCGCCTGCGCGGAACCGGCATGAGTGCGCAGGCAGCGGCACTCGTAGCGGCGCAGATCAACGCCAGCATCACCGACCCGCTTGTCCTCTCCGGGTTTGATTGAGCATGGACGACCTGAACAGCGTCACCATCTCGACGGTCGACAGCCCCAAGGACTTCGGTCGCGGGCCGACTGCCGAGGTCAAGCGCTGGCTGGTTGAGCTTTCGCTTGCGAAGAAGCGCATGAAGCCATGGCGCGACAAGTCGAAAAAGCTGTGGGACCTGTATCACGGCACGAGCACAGGCCGGAAGAAGAACAGCTATAACGCGCTGTATGCGAACACGGAGATCCTTGCACCCTCCGTCTACAACTCGATGCCACAGCCGGACACGCGCCGTCGATTCGCCCAGAACGATCCTTTAGGCAAGGCTGTGTCCGAGGTCATCAACCGTTCGCTGGCGTTCAATGCGGAGACGACCGGCTTTGAGGAAGATATCGAGGCGGCGATTCTCGACATGCTGATCATCGGACGCGGCATTGCGCGCGTGCGCTATATACCGGATCTGGTGCAGGTCGGCGATACGCAGCAGACCGGCATCGAGGATGCAGAGACCGACCTCGATCACGAGGCGCAGGAAGGCGAGGAAAACGAGGAGCTCGCCTGGGAGACCGTACCGATCGAGCACGTGAAGTGGGACAAGTACCTGTGCGGACCGGGCCGGTCGTACAAGGAAATCCCGTGGTGGGGTTTCGAGCACAACCTCACGCGCGAGGAGCTTTGCAAGCGGTTCGGCGATGAAATCGGCAATGCCATTCCGCTGAATGGCGGGCCGGCCGACAATGAATTACAGCGCGACGACACCGACGGCACCTATGACCTGTTCAAGACCGCAGAAGTCTGGGAGATCTGGGACAAGGACACGCGTGAAGTCCTGTGGATCTCCGAGGCTTATCTGAAAGCCCCGCTCAAGCGTGAGTCTGACCCGCTGGGCGTCGACACCTTCATTCCCACGCCCAATCCGCTGCGCGCCATCCGCGACTCCGACACGTTCGAGCCGACATCGCTCTACGACCAATACCGCGAGCAGGCCGAAGAACTGGACCGCGTCTCGACGCGCATCAACAAGCTGATGACCGCGTTGAAAGCCCGCGCGATCTACGATCCGTCGCTGGGCAGCCAGGTCGCCGAACTGTTTCGCGGCGACGATAACGACATGATCCCGGCCGACAGCGCGATCAGGCAGCTATACGAAGCTGGCGGCATCGATAAGGCGATCTGGTTCGCGCCGATCGACAAGATCATTCAGGTGCTCGACTCGCTCTACAAGCAGCGCGAGGAGTGCAAACAGGTCATCTATGAACTGACTGGCATTGCGGACATCATGCGCGGCTCGACGGATGCGCAGGAAACGAAGGGTGCACAGGATCTGAAGGTGGCGTTCGGCATGACGCGCCTGTCACGCATGCAGCGCGATGTGCAGAAGTACATCCGCAACCTGCTCGCCATGCAGGCGCAGGTGATCTGCGAGCGCTTCTCGATTGGCACGCTCAAGCAGATGACGCAACTCGAACTGCCGACCGACGCGCAGATCATGCCGCAGCGGTATCAGATGATGCAGCAGGCGATTACGGCCAAGATGCAGGGCCAGCAGGTGCCACCATTGCCGCCGAAGCCCACCACATGGGAAGACGTCCAGAAGGCCATGCAGGACGACGCGCAGCGCACGTTCCGCGTGGATATCGAGACGGATTCGACGATTGCTGCTGCCCAGCAGGAAGACGCGCAGGATCTGGCGACCGTCATGACCGCCGTCGTCACGCTCGTCAAGGAAGTTGGCCCGATGGTTCAGATGGGCGTGATGCCGTTCCCGGCGTTCAAGGAACTGCTGCTGATGACGGCACGCAAATTCCGCATGGGATCGGCGGTGGAAGACGCTATTGATCAGATGCAGCCGCCGCAGCAGGGCCATCCGCCCGTGCAGCTTCAGGTCGAGCAGATGCGCCAGACCGGCAAACAGCAGGAAATCGCTGCCCAAGTGCAGGCTGATCGAGAACGCGCATCACTCGATCAGCAGACTGCGCTCGCCGAGCAGCACGCTCAAGGGTTGCAGGCGCAGCAGGAGAACGCGCTCGAAGCACAGCGCAACCAGTTGCAGGCTGAGAATGAAGCCGCTCTGGAGCGTATGCGCATGGCCAATGACGCAATGCTAGAGAAGATGAAGGCTGAAATGCAGGGGCAAGTTCAGATGCTCATCGCTGCAATGAACAACCGCCGGGCGGTCGAGGTCGCCGAAATTGCGGCTGGCGCGCAACTCGACGCTGCGCAGATCGGTGCCGCGCGCGCGGGCTCGGAGGCTAAGTAATGCCGCTCTATACGACGATTTGCACTCACTGCGGGCGTAAGGATTCTATCTACCGCCTGATAGTCGAACGCGACGTGAACATTCCCGACTGCCTGTATGACGGTCAGCCAATGCGCCGGGCGGTCGAAGCCCCCGCCGTGCATGCCGATCTTCCCGGCTATCAGTCACCGGTCGACGGTCGCTGGATCGAAGGCAAGCGCGCGCGCATCGAAGACCTGAAGCGCAACAACTGCCGTCCGTGGGAAGGCATGGAATCGGAGCGTAAGGAAGCCGTGAAGCGCGCCGAGGAAGCCGACCGCGTGCTCGATCAGAAATCCGAAGCCGCGGTGCACGAGACGTTCAACAACATGAGCGCCGAGAAGCAGCGTGTTCTCGCGACCGCGTTCGACTGAGCAAGCCCTAACCGATAACGAGCCCGCCAATGAGCGGGCTTTTTTTATGCCCTGGAGAAACTGAAATGGCCCAAGAAATGCCGGACATCGACGAAACCCTGAAGGCGACGTACGCGAATCTGCGCGGTGCATTCGAGGGTGGCGACTTCGCGAGCGAGACGCCAGTCGCTGAAGTCGAAGAGGAAGAAATTCCCGCCGAAGCTTCGGAAACGCCTCAGGAAGGCGTCGAAGAACCGGAATCAGCCGAAGGTCAGGGCGAAGAGCCGCAGGCCGCTGGCGAGGCTGAGGGCGAACAGGAAACGCCGCAGAACTTCCAGCCGAAGTGGAAGAAGGCAGCGCTGGCCGAGTGGGAGAAATTGCCGCCGGCCGTGCGCGCCGAGGTCGAGCGCCGTGAGAACGACTTCCACAAGGGCATCGAGCAATACAAGGATCGTGCGACGGTCGCGCAGGAGTGGGAACGCACCTGCCAGCCGTTCATGGCGACTATCAGTAGCTTCGGCGTGACGCCGCAGGTTGCCGCACAGGAACTCTTCAAGGCCGATCACCTGCTTCGCTACAGCCCGACGCCGCAGAAGGTGCAGATGCTGATGAAGATCGCGGGCGATTACGGCGTCGATCTCCAGACGCTCGCCAACGGCATCCAGCAGATCGCCGGCGAGCAGGTATGGCAGCAACAGAATCCGATGGACCCGCGTACGCAACAACTGCAGACGCGGGTGAATCAGTTGGAACAGCAATTGAACACCACGCAGCAGCAACGCGTCGCTCAGGAAACCTCCTCGATCGATGGCGAGATTGCCGCGTTCGCCGCAGACCCGGACCACGAGCATTTCGGGATTCTTCAGAAGGACATGGCCGTGCTGTTGCAGAACGGCATGGCGAAGGATCTCGACGGTGCTTATGAGATGGCGATGCGGCAAAACCCGCAGACGTACCAGATTTGGCTCGCTCAACAGCAGCAAGAGTGGGACGCGCAGCGGAAAGCGAAGGTCGCAAAGGCGAAGCAGGCAGGCGCGAATAACGTACGGCCCAACGGTCGCACGAGTCAGCCGGCGGCAGCGCCCAAGCGAACGATGGAAGAGGACATCGAGGCCACGGCACGCGAGCTGGGCCTCCTCAACTGAAATAGGAGCCAATCATGGCATCTCCGGGTCAGTCGAGCCTGTTCAGCGCTTTCTCCGAACTGGTATCGACAACGTATCGCAATCACCGCAAGGACGTCGCGGACAACGTCTCGAAGCACAATGCGCTGTTCCGCAAACTCGTATCGAAAGGCCGTATCCGCATTGAAGATGGCGGCCTGTCGATCGTCACCCCGCTCGACTATCAGGCGAACTCGACCTACCAGCGCTATAGCGGCTACGATGTGCTGAACATCAACGCCGTCGACGTGCTGACCGCTGCGGAATACCCGTGGCGCCAGGTTGCCGTCAACGTTGCCGCATCCGGCCTCGAACTCCGTACGAACTCGGGCGCCCAGCGGATCATCAACTTCACGAAGGCCAAGATCAAGAACGCCCAGCGTTCGCTGGCTAACGGTCTGTCAGTCGATGTGTATTCGGACGGCACGGCTGCGAACCAGATCAACGGCACGCAAGCCATCGTGGCGGACGCCGGGACCGGCACTGTCGGCGGCATCAATGCGTCGACATGGGCCTTCTGGCAGAACCTTGTGCAGTCTGCAGCAGCCCCGATTCAGGGCGGCGGTGCGATTACTCCGTCAGCAACGACGATCGAATCGTTGATGCTTCCGACGTGGATCAAGCTGACTCGCGGCACCGATATGCCCGACATGATCGTCATGTCCGATGACTACTTCAGCTTCTACGAGCAATCGCAGACCAGCCTGAAGCGGTATGCACCGGATGACAACGGCCAGGGCGGCATGGTGTCGATGAAGTACAAGACCGCCGATGTGTTCTTCGATTCGTCGGGCGGCATCCCGACTTCGCACGCGTATTTCCTGAACACCGATTACTTGGAATTGGTGGTTCACCGCGACGCGAACATGACCATGATGGACGAACTGCGCAGCGTGAATCAGGACGCTGTCGTAATTCCGATCCTCTTTCAGGGGAACCTAGTTTGTAGCGCTCGATTCCTTCAAGGCGTTATGAAATCGTGATGTGAGCGTTTTCTAGTCAAGACATGGTACTATTTCGGCACTACCTTGTAAATCGGAGTGTCGAATGAAAACTATCGATATGATCGGGCAACGGTTTGAAAAGGCATTAGTCGTGGAACGGGCACCGAACAAAAGCGAGAAGGACACCAATGCTCGATGGCACTGCGTATGTGACTGCGGGACCAAATTCATTTCATATGGACAGGATCTGCGGCGCGGCAAGGTCAAGAGTTGCGGATGTTTGACACGCGGAACGATCGGTGCTCGCTCCCGGAATTTCAACCAGACGCATGGGATGACGGAATCGCGCATTTATCGGATTTGGACGGGGATGCTGAATCGCTGCCGCAATCCGAACAATGGCAATTTCCACCGTTACGGCGGTCGTGGCATCAAGGTTTGCGATGAATGGCTTCTGTTCGAGGGCTTCGTCAATGACATGGGTGTTCCGGCCGATGACATGTCCCTCGATCGTATCGATGGCGACGGCGATTACTGCAAAGCCAATTGCCGCTGGTCTACACGTCACGAGCAGGCTTCTAATCGGCGCTCTTCCGTGAAACTTACACATAACGGGATAACGCTGACTGCGACAGAGTGGGCCCGAGTGCTGGGGATTTCTCCGACGACCATGTTTGGCAGGATCAACGCAGGATATCCGCCTGAAAAACTCTTTTCTCGAAATCTCAAGCGAATTGGAGGTCTACCGTGACCACAGCAGCAACGCAGTATCCGCTGATCGGCTCGCAACCGGTCGGCAATTTCTTCACGCCGGACACGACGCAGCGTCATGTGCTGGGTGCACCGCTCGAATTCTCCGACCCGTACTGGGGCGGCGGCACGGCGGTCTATCTGGCGATTCCGACGTCGATCGCGTTCAAGGTCGGCGAAGTCGTGTACTGGGATAGCGGCAACAACGCAATCGATATCCCGAATACGGCCAACCTCGGCTTTCCGGTTGCGCTCGCGATGAACGCCAACGTGGCGAACGCTTCGCAGGTTCAATACGGCTGGTTCCTGACCTCGGGTCAATTCCCGGCCTTGTCCGGTGCGAGCGTCGCCGCTGCAGCTGCGATCGGCATCACTGCCGCTGGCTCGCTGGGCGCGAACTCGGCGGGCAAGGAAATCCTGAACGCGCGCGTGTCCCTCGCTGCAACCACGACCGTCGTAAAGACGAACGTGCAGACGCAGAACGGGTCG
>Ga0210400_10003497_pt1 | contig 13921 bp, 11 predicted proteins | sample IncBWH26MmetaG_FD_155456 | JGI IMG/M metagenome (GOLD analysis project Ga0210400, IMG submission 155456) | Forest soil microbial communities from Barre Woods Harvard Forest LTER site, Petersham, Massachusetts, United States - Inc-BW-H-26-M | ecosystem: Environmental > Terrestrial > Soil >...
ACGGATTCCGCCGGCTCGCCTTTCTACGGTGTGGGCTCGGCAACCTTTGGCAGCAATTTCTGCACGCCGATTCCGCCGGAGGAAATCGCCGCGAATCCCCATCTCAGCGGGTCGACGTCGGCGTCGGTCCGTCGAGCGCGTTCCAGTTCGCGAGGGCGTTGATCAGGAGGCCAAACGTGCCTTGCGTCTCCCATCGCCACGTGGGGCGGATGGCGAAGAGTAGGACGTGACCGTTGCCGACCGGCGCATTGACCAGCGCCGGGCGGCCAGCGGGCTCGGTGGTGTTGCCGAGGTAGCCGGAGAAGAGCACGGAGTCGGGCCGATCGTGGAAGGCGACGAGGACCCGGGCGCGTAGCCGTTCGGTCTGGGCAACCGTCGCCGAGTCGATCGGCCCGGCGTAGTCCAGTGTGTCGACTGGCGCGACGGTCAGTAGCGGGGTTTGTCTCGAGTACACGGGGAATCCCGACTCATATCCGTACACGACCGGGCTCCGGGGCGCGACGACGGATGCGCGGTAGACGCTGCCGCCGGGAGGCAGCACCTGACCCGGTGGCGCGGCCGTGACGGTCGCCGAAAAGCCAAGGTTCACGACGAGCTGCGTCACGCTGCCCTCGGTCACCAGGAGGCCGCCACGCTCGGCGAACCGCCGGAGCGCGGCTGCGCCCTCCAGGCCCATGCCGCCGCGAATGTCATCGCTCTGATCCACGCCCAACGTCCAGGGGATCGGCGCGCCGACCATCGGCCGGCCGTTCAGGAGCGACGTGCCAACCGCCCGCACATGGGGAAACACGACGACATCGAAGCGGTCCAGGGCGTGGGGCGTCCGGAGCACCTGATCGGAGATGTAGGTGTAGGGAATTCCCACGCGGTCGAACGTGTAGCGCACCCATCCCTCGTTCTGCGTTTCGATCCAGGTGTGGACGAGCGCGATCCGCGGCAGCGTGATCGTATGGGTGGCGATCGCTGGCAGTGTCGCCGCGACGACATCGGCGCCAAGGGCGGCCAGGGTGGCTCGCACGGCAGGCGAGGCGTTCCGAATCACGAACGTGCCGGCGGGGAACCGCGTGCCGTCCAGCGTGAACGCGGTGTCGGCGACCGTCACTGGCGCCGGCGCGACGCGCCACGGAATCACCGCGCTCCGCCAGTCGCCCAGGTGGCGGACGATCGCCGCCGAGCCGGCGCCGGAGGCGATCCCAGTGATCGCGGCATCGGCGGTCAGCAGGTGGGTGGGCTGGCGGAACACGCTGGAGTCGCCCACGGGCTGGGTCTCCACCTGCCGGAGGGCGTCGAGCGTCCAGCCCAGCTCATCGAAGGGCGGCGGGTCGTCCTTTCGGTAGCGCTGGATGGCTAGCAGCGTGCGCACGGGCGCGGCGTTGGGCTGGTCGAGTCTCACGATCCAGTCGCCGCGGTGCATGGCAATGGCCAACATCGGGCGGGGCGTCGTGTGCGTGCCCGCGGTGTCACCAACCAGCGGGCTCGCCGCCAGCGTGACATCCGTATCGGCGACCTGCACCTCAGCGCCGTGCAGGCGAAACAGATTCACGAGGTCCGCCGCCTCGGCGGCATGGCGCTGGCCGCGCGGGATGACGTAGGCGTAGGGCGCCGTCGTACGGCCACGCGCCACCATACGCTCTGCCTTGGCGGCGAAGTTCGCCAGGAACGTCTGGCGATGGTCGGCGACGTAGTGCAACGCGACCAGTGCGCCAGCCTGCTGGTAATTGATATTGCTGCGAATGCACCACCGCACGCCGTTGAGCGGCGGGCTGGGGCGGTCCCACCGTCGGGCGCGTTCGCGGACGGTGAGGCGCGAGACCCCGCACTCCGCGCCGAACGCGGTATACGTCTCGTAGAACCGGCCGATGGCGTTGTGCAGGTTGGCGGTGGCGACCACCGTGTAATCGGGCGCCCATCCGTCGTAGTAGCCGTGCGTCCAGACGCCGGGGAGGCCACGGCGCGTGAGCTCCGTTTCCTCCTGGGCGGCCAGGGTGTTCCACTCGTCAACGACGATCGGATCGAATTCCGGGTTGTAGGGGCCGGTGCCCGTGCTGGCGTAGAGAAACGCGATAGACTCGTGCAGGTCGTGCACTACCGTGGGGTGCCAGGACAGCAGCCCTTCCATGAACTGACGCGAGAGGCGTTGCGAGAGGGCGATGCCATCTCGGTTGCTGTCGTGCTGCGTGTATTTCCCCCAATAGATCAATGGCACGCCCTGCGGGTCGGTATCGTCGTCGCGTGAAAACTCGAGGACGTCGTTGACCGGGAGCTTCAGGCGGTGCGACAGCTTGACGACATCGACCATGCGGTCGCGGCCGTCGACCTCGAGCGCCGGCGTAATGAGGGTGACGACGTTGGCCCGAATGGCGCGTACGTAGTCCGATTCCTCGACGGCCAGGCGGTAGGCGAGCTCCATGAGCATCTCGGGGCTGCCACTCTCCGCCGAGTGGATCGAGCCAGTGAGCCAGTAGATGGCCTTGGTGTCGCGCACCAGTCGGGCGCGCGTCGCGGAGTCCAACCCGCGCGGATCAGCGAGTCGGCCGAGCGCGGCCCGTGTCAGGTCGAGGTGCGCGATCGCGGAATCGTCGCCGATGGCGGCGACAATCAACTCCTTGCCAGCGTCGCTCGTCCCGAGGGTGAAGACTTTGACGCGAGGCGACGTCTGGGCGAGCGTGCGCAGGTATCGGTTCATGTCGGCGACGTAGGAGAGGCGGCCGACGGTGCCGGGTACGTAGCCGAGCGCGGCGAGCGGGGTTGGGACGGTGGGTGAGGCCGGGAGATGGTCGATCAGGTCGGTCAGCGACGTATAGCGCGGGTCCGACGGGGTCAGCTCGCGGATGCGGGCGGTGTAGGTGCTGTCGACAGATTGCTGTGCCACGAGCCAGTCGGCACACAGGAAATACAAAAAAATAGAATAGAAAATTCTTATTTTTTTCTTGGCCCACAGACGACGAATTGCTCCAGCCAGCGACCGTACCGGACGATGATGCCACTGCCCGCGAGATAGACGGCGGCGGCGAAGAGATACGCTTCGGTCGAGAAGCCAAGCCATGAGGGGTCCTGGGCGGCGAGCCGCGAGGTGTTGAGAAGATCGAACAGGCCGATGATCACGATCAGACTGGTATCCTGGAACAGGCCGACGGCGATGGAAATGAATGCCGGAATCGAAGTACGGAGCGCCTCCGGCAGAATCACGAGTCGCATCGCCTGCCACCAGCCAAGCCCGAGGGCGAGGGCGGCCTCCATCCGTCCGCGCGGCACGATCTGGAGGCCGGAGCGCACGGCCTCGGCCAGATAGGCCGATGCGAACAGGACCACGGCGACTTGCGCGAGGAACAGCTTGTCGATCGTGATGCCTGGGGGGAGCGCCAACGGAACGATGAGGACCGCGACGTAGAGCACGGCGATGAGCGGGATGCCGCGGGTGACCTCGATGAAGGTCGTGGCGATCGCGCGCGGCAGCGGGAATCGCGATCGGCGCGCGAGGGCGAGCAGCGTGCCGATGGGCATGCCGACCGTCAGACCGATCGTGGTGAGGAGTACGGTGATCGGGAGGCCACCCCAGCGTTGCGTGGGGGCGCCACCGCGCAGGAGCCAGAGTGCAAGCGGGAGTCCCACGGCCCAGGCCAGCGCAAGCCATCGGCGCCAGCACCGTGGGTTGCCGGTGGCGGCGATCAGCGCGAGCAGCACCGCGGTCGCGACGGCCGCGCGCCAGCGCGCGCCCGCCGGGTAGAGGCCAAAGAGCATGAACGGGAGCTTGTGGCCGATGAACGCCCAGCAGGCCCCGGTGTGCGAGCGACAGTCGGCGGCCGTGCCGGACCAGGTCGCGTCGAGGACGCCCCACCGGAGGATGGGCAGCGCGACGGCGCAGGCGGCCGCGATGACGACGATCGTGATGACTCGTCGTGTCACCCGAGCACCCGACGGTTGTAGCGGTCGAGTGTCGCGGCGACCACCAGGCTGAGGGTGAGGTAGACCGTGATCATGATCACCATCGTCTCGAGGGTGTGTCCGGTCTGATTGCCCGTGGTGTTCAGAATGCTCGTGACGTCGGGGAATCCGATGGCGACGGCGAGACTCGAGTTCTTGATCAAGCTCACGCAGTTGGCGGCCAACAGCGGGACCATGGCGCGCACGGCGTGGGGGAGCGTGATCCATCGCACGGTTTGCAGACGCGTGAGCCCCAGCGCGCGGGCGGCGTCGATCTGCCCACGCGGGACGGCGAGGATCGCGCCGCGCACGACCTCGGAGATATGCGCCGCCTGGTGGAGCACGAGGGCCAGGAGCAGCGCGGCAAATTCCGGGGACACCGTCAGGCCGCCGGTGAAGTTGAATCCTGTGAAGCGCGGGACATCGCCGGGGAGCGGGAGCATCAGGCCGCGGTCCGAGAGGAACACCCCTGGCAGCGGCTGGAACGCCGCCCGTGCGGGCGGGAGGCCGTGGAGTAGCGCGGCCAGCAACAACAGCACCAGGAGGAGCGGCGTCCCGCGCACCAGGTCGACACCGGTGCGGACGAGCGCGACGACGGCGGGCACGCGCGACACGCGGAGTACGCCGAGCACGAAGCCGAGGATCAGCGCGAGCAGACAGCCCAGGAAGGAGACGCGCGCCGTGTTGAGCAGGCCCGCGGCGATCGCGCGGGCGATGCTGTCTTCAGGGGTGACATGCAGCCACAGGGTGTCGCCGACCGCGAAGTTGGCCGGATCTTTCAGAAAACCGAAGCCGCGGGCCAGCCACCAGCCCACCGCTCCGATCGCGACCAGGCCGAGCGCTTGACCGAACGCCTGAACGAGTCTATCGGAAGGGCGGCGAATAGAGCAGCCCACCGTCGGTCCAGAGCTTGTTCAGTCCGCGCTCCATGTGGAGCGGGGTGTTTGGTCCGAGGTGACGGTTGAAGATCTCGCCATAGTTGCCGACCGCGGCGATGACGTGCGCGGTCCAGCGCGGGTCGAGGTCGTAGCCGGTGGTGACGCCGGGATCGACGCCGAGGAAGCGGCGGATCGATGGGTCGGGGCTATTGTCGAATTGGGCAACGTTCGGCTGCGTGATGCCCAGCTCTTCGGCCTCGACCGGCGCGCGGAAGACCCAGTTGACGATTTCCAGCCAGCGGTCATCGCCGTCGCGGACGACGGGGGCGATGGGCTCCTTGGAGATGCGGTCGGGGAGGATCACGTAGGCGCCGCTGGAGTCGCCGAGCATGGTGCGTGTCGTTGCCAGGCCGGCCCCGTCCTGGCTGATGGCGTCGCAGCGGCCGCCGGCGAGCGCGCTCACGGCGCCGCGGAGGTCTTCGATGACCACCGGCCGGAACGTGATGTGCGTGCGGCGGGCAAAGTCGGTCAGGTTGAGCTCAGTGGTCGTGCCTTGCTGGACGCAGATCGTGGCGCCATCGAGCTGGGCGGCGTGCGTCACCTTGGATGCTTTGGGCACCATGAACCCTTGGCCGTCGTAGAAATACACCGGGCCAAAATGGAATGGCTGCTGCATCACGCGACTGATGGTCAGCGATGTCCCGTTGGCCAGGACGTCGACTTCGCCGGATTGGAGGCCGGCGAAGCGCTGCTGTTGCGTATACGGAATCAGCTCGGCTTTGGTGGGGTCGTTGAAGATGGCGACGGCGATGGCGCGGCAGAAATCCACGTCGAACCCTTGCCATCGCCCGGAATCATCGGGCGTGGCGAACCCCGCCCCCGGCGTGATGCCGCATCGCACGACCCCGCGTGCGCGGACGGCCTGCAGGGTCGGTCCCGTGGTGCTCGACGTGCTCGCGGTGGCGCCGCCCGCACAGCCCAGGAGGACGAGGAGGACAAGACCGGCACGTATCATCGGAGGTGTTCGAACGCCTGGGTGAGATCGGCGATGAGGTCATCCGGATCTTCGAGGCCGATGTGCAGTCGCACATACGGGCCGGTCCACGTCCATGGTGTCGCCGAGCGAGACTCGGCAGGGTGCATGGGTATAGCCAGGCTTTCGAAGCCACCAAAGCTCACGCCGAGGCCAAAGAGCTGCAGGGCATTGAGCATGGCGTGGACCTTGGGGGTGGGGATGGTCTGCAACATGACGCCGAACAGCCCGCTCGCGCCCAAGAAGTCGCGTCGCCAGAGGGCGTGCCCCGGATCACTGGGGAGCGCCGGATAGATGACCCGTGCGACCTCGCCGCGGGTCTCCAGCCACTGGGCGACGCGTAACGCGCTCCGTCCATGCCGCTCCATGCGGAGCCCCAGCGTGCGCAGGCCACGCAGGGCCAGATACGCATCGTCCGGGCTCGCGCAGAATCCCAGCTCGGCGACCGTCGATCGCACGCGCTCGTACAGCGCCTCGGTCGTCGTCACGGTGCCCAGCATGACGTCCGAGTGCCCGCCGATGTACTTGGTGGCGGCCTGAATCGAGATGTCGACGCCATGGGCCATGGCTCGAAAGCAGTACGGGCTGGCCCAGGTATTGTCCATGAGGACGATCAGCCCCGTGGCGTGGGCGACTCGTACGATCGCCGGCACGTCCTGGACCTCGAACGTCATGGACCCGGGCGACTCGAGGAACACCGCGCGCGTGTTTGGGCGGATCAATCCGGCGATGCGCTCCCCGATCAGGGGATCGTAATAGGTCGTCTCGATGCCGAATCGCGAGAGCGTGGCGTCGCAGAACCGGCGGGTCGAGGCGTAGGCCGTGTCGACCATCAGGAGATGGTCGCCCTGTCGCAGCACTGCCTGCAGTGCCGCGGTCACCGCCGCGAGGCCGGACGGGAGCAGCATGGCGCGGTACCCACCCTCGAGCGCGGCGATCGCCTGCTCCAGGGCGAACGTGGTCGGCGTGCCGAGCTGACCATAGCGCACGACGTCGAATCGCGTGCTGGGATCGCGCGACGTTTCGTAGGCCGCGACGGTCGGGAAGAGGATCGTCGACGCGCGGTAGACGGGCGGGTTGACGGCGCCGTGGCGGTCGGCCGGATCGCCGCCGGCGTGCGCCAGGAGGGTGTCGAGGTGCGTCACCGTCCGCCGCGAACGCCGAGGACGGCAGCGTAGTGCTTCTGCCCCCAGCGGTTGTGGGGGCGGCGGCTCACGCGTTCGGCGAGGAGGTCGGCCGCGACGTCGAGGCGGCCGCCCCGCCATGCCGCATCGATCAGCAGTTGGTCGAACAGGTCGCGTTGGGCATGGCTGCCACCGATCCGCCGGAAGCGGGACCGGATGGGCAGCAGGGCCGTGACGACATCGCCGTAACTCCCGCGGCGATGCGCCAGCACGGCGTAGACGAGGGGAAGCCCGACGTCGGCCATCACGGCCGCCTCGGTCCCGGCGTTGGTCGCGGCGAACTGCCGGCAGGAGTCCACGAACTGGTCGATGGCCGCGACATCACGGCTCGCGGCGATGGCCATGAGATAGTGGACATCGGCGAACACGAGGGCGTGATCGCGGGTGTGGCGGCGGGCGCAGGCTGCCAACTCTCGCCAGCGCGCGCCGACATCGACGTCGGCCTGTTCCAGCCGCCAGAGGAGCGAGACGGCGTTGGTCACGTCGAGGTACTCGTCGGTTGATTCGCGGCGGACCTCGCGGTCGTAGAGCGTGAGCACGCGATCGTACTGGCCCAGCTCGAGCGCAAACAATGCCTCATGCCACCTGAGATGGAGCGCGAAATTATTGCACGGCGCCCAGTGGTCGGACAGCTGGGCGATCCACGCCATGCCGTCCTCCAGCCGCCCCTGCATCTCGGCGACGTGGGTCACGGCGTGCGCCGCCCAGATATCGCTCGGATCCAGCGCCACGGCGCGCCGCCCGATTTCCTCGGCGTGTGCGTAGTCGCCCGCCTCCTCGAGGCCGTAGGCGTAGCAGCCCAGGACGAATCCATAGCCGGCGGTGTCGGCCGTCCACGCAGGGAGTACCCGCGCTACGGTCTCGCGCATGCGGTCGCTCTCGCCCAAGTACGACAGCACGAATTGCGACACGCGGAGGGCCAGCACATCGCGCGGGTGGTCGGCGAGGATCGCATCCCACTGGTGGGCGGCGCCGGGCATGTCGCCCCGCGTCCACGCGGTCAGCGCCGCCATGTGCCCGGCCTCGCGTGTCGTGACCGGCGCGCGTGCGGCCGCTGCCTGCGCGCGCGCGAGCGCCGCGAGCGCCGTGGGAAATCCCTCGCGGCGGCTGGCCCCCATCCATAGGTAGCCGTCGAGACAGTGGGCCAGCACACACTGCGGATCGGTCGACAGGACGGTCGCGAGCTTGGCCCGCGTGTCGGCGCGGGCGCCCAAGTGCGCGTCGACCGCACGATCCAGGTGGCTGACCGCGTCGGCGCTGGCTGCCACGACCGGCTCGCCGCGCGCATCGACCCACATCGGCATCTACGCCGGTTCCGTGATCCAGTAGCGGACGATGGGATCGCCGGTGTTGACGACCTTATGCGTCCAGATGAGACCGACCAGCCCCGCGCCGGGGGCGAGGACGCGTTCGACGACCTCGCCAAACACGCTGCAGCTCTCGGCGATCTCCTGGCCCGCGCTGATCTCGTCGCCGATGCCGACTTTGAGCCGGAGGAGGCCAGATCGCGTCGCGCGCACCACGACGCGATCGCGGGCCGCGATGCGCGGTCCGTCAGAGCCCACGGTGCCCTCGATCATGCCGAGGTAGCGCATGACGTTGGTCGCGCCGCGGAGATGCGTCTCGACATCGGCTTCTTCCAGCGTGCCGTTGCCGCCGGATTCGGCGAGGATGGAGACGACCCCGTTGCGCGTGGCGGAAAAATTGAGTGATCCAGGAAAGGGCGGCACATTGCTTCCAGCGGCAGACAACGACATCAGTCGCGGTGTGAAGGCCCGGACCATCGCCGCACCCCGCTCGTCCATCTCGTGGCGCCCGGTCAGGGAGTAGCCGGCGAAGGGCAACAGGAGCTCGCCCAGGTCACCGGCGTGAAAGTCAATATGATATTGTGCTTGGCCGATGACTTCGCGCAACAGCACGTCGGCCAGAATCTCGGAGATCGAGCCGTCGGTGCGGCCGGGGGCGATCTTGTTGAGATTGAGGCCGTCCAACGGGGAGACAAACCCCATCCGGTGCTCGAACATCGGCATGTTGGTGACGGGCACGCCGATCACCGCGCCCGACAGCGTCGCCGGGTCGAGCGCGCCCAAGAGGCGCATGACCGCCTCGATCGGGGCATACTCCGTCCCATGGACCCCCGCCGTGAGACAGAGGGTCGGTCCATCGAGGTGCCCGTTGATCAGGACGATCGGGACACGGAGGGGCCCGCCCGGCGTCTCGCCGATGGTCAACCAGCCCTCGGCGCGCGTTCCACAGTCGGCGGCGATGTCCCGAATGGCCAGTCGGCGTCTCATCCTCCGTGATACGCGGCGGCGAGACGCCGGACGCCCTCGTCGATCTCGTCGTGCGTGGCGTGACTGAAGGCGACGCGAAGGTGGTGCGTGGGGTGCGCCGTGTCGCGGCGCGCGAAGAACTTGCTCCCGGCCAGCACGGTGACGCCCAGCGCCGACGCGCGCTCGGCGACGGCATCGCCGTTCATGCCGTGCGGCAGCGTGAGCCAGAGGTAGTACCCGCCGTGCGGGATGGTCATCGCGACATCGGGGAGCGCGTGTTGGATCGCCGCGACCATGCGATCGCGATTGGATCGATACGCTTCCTGGACGCGCGTCGTATGCGAGCCCAGGCGACCCGCCGCGCAGAACTCGAAAATGATGCGCTGCGTCAGCGGGCACGAGCCCGCGTCGGTCTTGAGCTGCGCCATGCGGGCCACGACGCCGGGCGCCGCCGCCGCCCAGCCCACGCGCAAGCCGGGCGCCATCAGCTTGGAGAAGGTGCCCAACTGCACGACCACGTCGTGCGTGTCGAGCGCCTTGAGCGAGGGGACCGACGCGCCCTCGAAGCGCACTTGCCGGTAGGGGCTGTCCTCGATGATGAAGATCTGGTACCGGACGGCGAGATCGATCAGCGCCTGCCGGCGCTCGAGCGACATGGTGATGCCGGTCGGATTATGAAAGTCCGGCACGTTGTAGATGAACCGCGGCAGGGCGCGGCCGTCGCGCGTCAGGCGGTCGAGCAGCGCGGCGAGCTCGGCGACGTCGAGTCCCTCGTCGTCCTGGCCGACCTCGAGAAAGATCGCCCCGAAGCTCCGAATGATGGGGATCGCACTGAAGTAGGTCGGGGCGGTGACGACGACCGCATCGCCCTCGTCGAGCAGGACCCGGCACATGAGCTCAATGGCGTGCTTGGCCCCGTTGGTCACGAGAATGTTGCTCGCCGTGACGCGGGCGCCGTCGACGCACATGTACTCGGCGATCCAGCGGCGCAGGTCGGGGAGCCCCGGGCGCGGGGCGTACTGCAGCGTCTCCGTTCGACACCGGGAGAGCGCGCCTTCCGCCTCGCGGGTCAGGTCCGGCAGGACCCCCGGAAACGCATGGCCCGAATCGAACGAGATGTTGCCGGCTGGCGCCGGCACCGGCATCGCCGGCGACAACTCGGCCGCGCGTCGCGCCCACGAAACCGCGTGCATGCCCGAAGGCCTCCCGGAAAACCATTTGTACGGACAAAAGAATGCGCCATATATGTACTGGCTCAACGCGCGTGGGTCAAGAGCGGGACGGGGCGCGGGGCGCCGTTCACGTACTGCCGCTCCCACTGCGTCTCCGACTGCCGCTCCTACTGTCGGATCAGACTCGTGACGTAGGTGAAGCGGTCGGCCGGGTGGATGGCGCTCGACACTTCGATCAGGACGCCATCGGGCTGGTAGTAGCGTCGCACGGCGCGGAGGGCGGGACTCCCCGGCTCGGCGTGCAGGAGCTCGGCCTGTCGCCGGCTCAGACTCATTGCCTGGATACTCTGGTCGATGCGGGCGATACGGATGCCATAGCTCTGCTCGAGCATGGCGGAGATCGGGCCGGTGACGCTGCCCAGGCGCGCGCCGATGTCGGGGAGGTCGGCGTCGACGTAGGCCGTCGTCATACAGATCGGCCGGTCATCAGTCGGTACGCTGCGCAGGGAGTTGATCTTGAGCCACGCGCGTCCCTCGCGACACTCGAGCTGGCGGGCCAGTAGCGCGTCGCAGATCACGCGCCGCGTGGACAGGATCGTCAGGCGCGTCTCTTCGGCGTACTGCAGGAGATCGCCGATCGAGTTGGTCGGCTGCCGGTAATTGACCGGTGTGGTCTGGGCGACGACCTCGGTGCCGGTGCGCCGCCGCCGCGAGATGAGACCGGCGTCGCGCAGGATGCGGAGCGCTTCACGCACCGTCGACCGGCTGGCGCGGTACTTGGCGCACAGCTCGAGCTCCGTCGGGAGGAGGCGGCCGACCGGATAGGTGCCGGCGCTGATCTTTCCGGTGAGCTCGTCGGCGATGCGCCGGTAGCGCGGGCGCTTGGCGTTCTTGCCCGCCCCGTCCCCTTTCACGTGCTGACCAGGTTGTGGTGCAGGACCTTGGACAGAAACTCCTTTGCCCGCGGCGTTTCGGGATCCGTAAAGAATGCCTGTGTCTCGCGGTCCTCGACAATGCGGCCGCGGTCGAGGAACAGCACCCGATCGGCCACCTGGCGCGCAAAGCCCATCTCGTGCGAGACGACGAGCATGGTCATGCCGTCGGCGGCGAGGGCCACCATGACGTCGAGGACCTCGCGGATCGTCTCGGGGTCGAGCGCGGAGGTCGGCTCATCGAAGAGCATGGCGACGGGATCCATGGCCAGGGCGCGGGCGATGGCGATGCGTTGTTGCTGTCCTCCCGACAGCGCCACAGAATACTTGTGCGCCTGATCGGCGAGGCCGACGCGTTCGAGCAAGGCCATCGAGCGCGCCGTCGCGGTCTGGCGATCCCGCCGCAGCACTTTGATCTGGGCCAGGTTGACGTTGTCGAGCACCGTCCGGTACGGAAAGAGCTCGAAACTCTGGAAGACCATTCCGATTCGCGACCGTAGGGTGGAGACGTTTGTCCCTGGCGCGTGGACGGACACGCCATCGACGAGGATCTCGCCGGCGTCGATCTCCTCGAGCCGGTTGATACATCGAATGAGGGTGCTCTTGCCAGACCCGGATGGTCCGCAGAGCACGACCACCGAGCCTTTTGCCACCGTAGCCGTGCACCCATCGAGTGCGCGGAAGTCCCCGTACGACTTCGTGACGTCCCGGATCTCGATCATCGGGCGAGGAGGGTGAGCAGACGCGTAACATCGGGGGGGTCGGGAGCCATGTCAAGCATGTAGTGGGACGCCCCGTGCGTAGGTGTCTTAGCTGTGTGATCGATCTCGTCATCGCGCTTCTAGCTGCGGGACGCGTGATGGCGGCGCAGCCGTCGCCGTCGTCGCCGCCCGGCGACAGCACACCGCTCTTGCTTGTGCCTGCACGGGTGTTCGATGCTCCGCGCGGCGTCACGCACGAGGGTTGGGCGGTCCTCGTGCGCGGGAGCCGGATCGCCGCCGTCGGACCGCGCGCCACGATGGCCGTGCCGGCCGACGCGCGGCAGATGGATCTAGCGGGCACCACGCTCTTGCCCGGACTCATCGACGCACACTCGCATCTGTTCTTGCATCCGTACGTCGAGACGCCGTGGGCGGATCAGGTGCTCAAGGAGCCGCTGGCGTTGCGCGTGGCACGGGCGACCGTGGCGGCGCGACGCACACTGCAGGCCGGGTTCACGACACTCCGCGATCTGGGCACCGAAGGCGCCGGCGATGCCGATGTTGGACTCAAGGCCGCGATCGATCAAGGGATCATTCCCGGCCCGCGACTCCTCGTCGCGACGCGGGCGATCGTGGCCACCGGCTCGTACGGACCGCACGGCTACGCCGTTCAAGTGCCGCAGGGTGCCGAAGAGGCCGATGGCGTTGACGGCGTGACGCGGGCCGTCCGACGACAGATTGCCGCGGGCGCCGATTGGATCAAACTGTACGCTGATGGCAGCGTCGGTCCGGACAACGCGACCGAAGCCACGTTCACGCTCGCCGAGTTGCAGGCGGCGATCGAGACGGCCCACGGGTCGGGGCGGTTGGCGACGGCGCATGCGCGGAGCAGTGAAGGGGTGCGGCGTGCGGTGCTGGCGGGGGTGACGACGATCGAGCATGCCGACTCCGTGTCGACAGAGATCTTTCGTCTCATGGCCGCACGCGGCGTCGCGCTGTGCCCGACGTTGGCGGGAAACGAGGCGGGCCCGCTGCGGAACGGCTGGCGGAAGGGGATCGACCCCGATCCGCCCGGCGTGGCGCTGAAACACCGGACGTTTCAGGCGGCGCGGGCGGCGGGCGTGACCATCTGCAATGGGAGCGACGTTGGCGCCTTCCCGCACGGCGACAACGCGCGCGAGCTGGAGTTGCTCGTCGAGTATGGCATGACGCCGGTCGAAGCGCTCCAGGCGGCGACGGTGGTGGATGCCACAGTGCTGCACCTGCCAGATCGCGGCGTCATCGCGCCGGGGCTGCTGGCGGATCTTGTCGCCGTCGATGGCGATCCCACGCGGGACATTCATGTCCTTCACCACATCCACCTGGTCCTGAAGGGTGGCGAGGTCGTTGCGCTCCCATGAAGATGATCGCTCGATTGTGCATGGTGTGGTCGTTGGCGACGGTCGCCGACGCGCAGGCCCCGAAGCGGCCGATGACGTTCGATGACATTCTCGGGCTTCGGTCGCTCGGCGCGGTCGAGATCGCGCCCGACGGAAAGTCCATCGTGTACGCGGTCAACAGTTGGGAACACGCCGATGTGCCGGTGCGGCGGTCGCACCTGTGGCTCGTCAGCGGGGGTGCCCCGCGCCAACTGACGTTTGGCGAGCGCGGCGAGTCGTCGCCCAAATGGTCGCCCGATGGTCGCACGGTGGCGTTTCTCAGCGCGCGCGGCGCGTCCGAGGAAGGGCAGAAGCCGCAGATCTGGCTCCTGCCGGTCGATGGCGGCGAGGCGCGGCAACTGACGCACGCGCCGGGCGGCGCCGAGGGATTTGCGTGGTCGCCGGA
>Ga0210400_10003499_pt1 | contig 13910 bp, 10 predicted proteins | sample IncBWH26MmetaG_FD_155456 | JGI IMG/M metagenome (GOLD analysis project Ga0210400, IMG submission 155456) | Forest soil microbial communities from Barre Woods Harvard Forest LTER site, Petersham, Massachusetts, United States - Inc-BW-H-26-M | ecosystem: Environmental > Terrestrial > Soil >...
AAAATGGTAAGGAGGCGTTAAATTGGAAGATACACCTGCTGTGGCAGGATTAAATGTTCCCGCACCTGTTACAGGGCCTGTCCAAACACCGCCCGCAGATGCAGCCTGTATTTGTACGGCAGGATCGTAAATACAGAATGGCCCTATCGGATTAATTAATCCTGATTGCCATAAATTAACAGTAAACACAACAGAATCTTTCACCAAACATTGCCCGCCTGCTGTTAACATTAGTGTATGCGGACCAATTCCCGCAGTAGCCGGATTAAAAGTGGCATTTCCAAAACCATTATTTGCACTGATACCCGCACCTGTCCATGCAGCTTGCTCCTGTACCTGAGCGCCGCTATTTGCATCTGTAAATGTTGCGTTAACATTTATAGCCGGCATATTACTACAGAATGCACTGGCAGGAGGCAAGTGGATATTAAATGGTTTTACAACTGTAATTGTAAAGGTGTCTTTTTTAGAGCAACCGCCCGCAATTGATGTAGTGGTAAATGTATAAGTAGTGGTAACCGGAGGTTGTATAATAGTTTTGTTAGGCGGATTAATTGTACCGATTAAACCTGTGTTAGGAGATAAATTATACGTGTACATATTAGGCGTTGCAACACTGCTGCACCATCCGAACGTAGCGGTTGGCCTCATTTGTGCCGAAGAAGCAAAATAGAACCCTGTTGTTGTTAAACCGGCGCACATGGGGTCTGTATCACTCACAATAGTTAATGCCGGATAAACGGTACTGGTAGAACAATCCACCACACAGTTTAAAGTATAGTTGTATTGGCCAGGGAATTCAAAGCAAACTTCAACAACAAGGTTGGATACTCCGTCCCATTCGTAAGGCTGACTGAATGTAAATAAATTTGCACCCATCACTACATTGTAACTTGCAGTAGAATAAACATTCGACAATCCGCTCAGTAAATTATTTTGCGTTGGGAAAGCGCTGTAGGTTGTTTGACTTGTGCAACCAACACTGATATTAAAATTAGGATAAGCAATGGCGCCGTTAATTTGCGTTACATTAAATGTAATGGAGCTTATTTTTCCTGCAGAAATACCCGCGGCGCTTAATTCGGCAGCCGTGTAAATGTATTGCGCACGCATTTTGGTATAAAAATTACCAAACGGAGTAGGATAAGAAAAACTACTGTTACCTATGGCATTTGCAGGCCCTACATATAATGCCTGAGAGTTTGTACAGGACGATGAAGAAAGCTGGCACTGTGTGGGAGGTGCACCACCAAATGTGTAACTAATATAAGCAGAGTCATTTTTACATAAAGATTTCGGAGCAACCGTTAGATGAACAGGAATGGGAATAGTATCTACTTTAAATAAATCAGCATAAAAACACATTCCGTCAAAAGCGGTAACCGTATATGTACCAAAACCTAAATTGGTTAATGTATAAGAAGTCTGGCTTACACCATTATGAGTTTGGTTTAAGCCCGGCCCTGTCATAGTATAATTATACGGAGAAGGCTGAGTAGTATTTAAATTAACCACTGCAGAGCCTGTAGTTAAACCAATACAAGTATTTTGAGTTGTATGGCCTAAAGTACCACCTGGAACCTGTGTTAATTTTATTCTTAAAGAATCAATGCAACCACTACTTATATAAACAACCGAATATACTTGCCCGTTAGCGGGGTTAGTTACCAAAAGTGTGTCTTTATGCCCTTGTACTCCGGGTATTGCAACTCCGGTTGCGCTGTACCATTGAATATTTGTTGCGTTTGCCGGAACTGTAAGATAGGCAGCGCTGCCGCAAAAGTTTTTGGTTGCATTTTGTGTTATGGGTGGGGCAATACCAACAACAACTGTTGTATCATACGCTCCGCAATTAGGTGCCGTAACATGTACTGAATAAGTTCCGGGCGCAAGGCCTGTGCAGGGATTAGTACTTCCTACAACCGCACTTGAAGAATTTTGCCAGGTATAACTGTAAGAGCCCGGACTTCCTATGGGAACAACCGCGGCAGATCCTGAATTACCACCCGGGCAACTTGGCGTACTGCTGGTAAATTGTATCCCAACCGAAGAAATATGTAATGTGGCTTGTACATGAGTTGTACAACCGTTAGCAGAAATAGCTGTGAGATAATAAACATCACCTACATTTCCGTTGTGTACAGTAAGAGTATCCTTAGTTCCGTTCGGAGAAGGAATAGCATTTGTTGTACTATTAGGGCCGTACCATTGATAACTAACATAACCGGGAGGGCCTAATAATTGTTGTACCGTATTACCTGCGCACATGTTTACGGGTACCTGCGTAGGCCCGCAATTTGCATCTACGTAGGCATATCCCCAGTGGCCTCCATAAATACAATCCCCGGTCCTGAATTCTATGGTTACGTTTTGCCCGATATATGCAGTTAAATCAACACCAACGACTGTCCATTTTTTATAATATACATCATAAAACCAACTGGGGTTTGGTGTGGTACCGGTTGTATAACCGTCTGTCCATGTATTATTGAATGAACTCCATTGAGAAGCACGGTGAAACGAAGTATCTGTCGCAACCGCACTGGCATCAATCTGGTACTGCCCGCAACCGGCTATAATATTACCATTTTGATCGCGCATAGTAACCTGGAAAAAAGGTTGTTCGCCTAATAAATGCCCCCCGTCGTAAAGAACAACCGCATAATAATAAGTAAACTGCGAATTTTGTAAGCTTACGTTCATGGTATAAACCAATCGCTCAGTTTCGTCATCATTATTTGCATTTCCCAAACGGCATATCGGAAACGTGGTTAGAGTTTACAGCTATAGAATCCCAACCAATACAGTTGGCCGGGGGATTATTTACGGTAGGCGGAATTGTCATAATGGTATGACGGTTTTGCCTTGGTATGGGAGCTGCAAATGGTACGGCGGGTTGAGGAGGATTGTTATTTCCCATTGTAACAATACCGGGCACCCATGCCGGGGTGAAAGAATTCCACAATTGGCTTGTAGAATTAGTATAAATACCTCCCGTCCAGTTTGCAAAATTAGCGTTACCAAAATCGGCATTGGGGCAATACGCGCTTGAAGGAGTAAGGTTTATTATTGTTTTATTGGCAGCGGCATCAAAAGTATAATCGTAATTTTTTGTAGCGTTAAGTACAGGTGTACCCTGACGTTTTGATTGAATGTATTTTTTGATCAAATATTCGTAAACCTCTTTTTGTTCAGCAGGTTTTTGACTTCTTCTTTGCGCCTCTTTCCAGGCCGCAACTTTATCAAAGCCTTCAATTTCTTTTGAGCTGTAAGTCGGATGGGTCTGAGCAGCTATAAAAAAACTGAGAAACACAAATAAAAGTGATAAGAAGCTTTTTTTCATTATGAATGGTTTTTTCCTATTGTAAAGATATAAATAAAAAACCGCATAAAACCTAATAAACACCCATTTTTTTTCAAAGATTAGGTTTCGGTTTTTAACAGAGTTTTTTGGCCCATAAAAACATAGACTGTAATTCCGCTAAAAGGGTTGGGTATATCTCCTAAAATATTTTAGGGATTGCTAAAGAAATCCTTTTTGAGTTTTAGCCAATTCAGGGCATTGGTCGATAATAATTTTTGTTGTGAAGCAGGATTTTTAAGGTGTTCTTTTATGAGGTTTCCGGGGATATTTTCACCTAAAGGGAAAGGGTAATCGCTGCCTAAAGCCACAAAATCTTCACCCATAAATTGTATTAAATAATCAAGCGCTTCGGGCGCGTGCACCAATGAATCCACATAGAATTTCCCCTTAATATCTGAGGGATGAACCGGGTTGTCAATTGCCACTAAATCGGGCCTGCAATCATAACCATGCACTATGCGGCCGTGGGTAAAAGGGAAGGAACCCCCTCCGTGGGCAAAGGCTACCCGCAGTCCTTTAACTTTTTCAAAAATTCCGGCGAAAAGCATAGAGCAAATAGCACGTGAAGTCTCGGCAGGCATACCCACCAACCAGGGCAGCCAGTATTTTTGCATATTTTGCTCGCCCATCATTTCCCAGGGGTGAACAAACACTGCTATGTCTAAATCACGACAGGCTTCAAAAAAACGTAAAAAGGTATTTTCACTGAGGTTTAATTGGTTTACATTGCTTCCAATCTGTACGCCTTTTAAACCGATTGTTTTACATCGCTCTAATTCTTTAATGGCAATATCTACATCCTGAAGCGGAACAGTGCCTAATCCCACAAATCTTTTCGGATGAAGTGTAACAACTTCTGCAATATGGTCGTTGAGGTATTTCGAAATTTCTAAACAGTCGTTTGCCTTTATTCCATAATTAAACATCACAGGTATGGTAGATAAAACCTGTATATGCACGCCGTGTGCATCGCATTCTTCAATTCTTTTTCCGGCATCCCAGCAATTGCTTTCTATCTCTCTGAAAAATTTTGTGCCCTTCATCATTCTGGCACAGCAGGGTTTGTGATGTTCCAAATGTATAAACTCGCCGTAGCCGAATTTTTTCCCCCAATCGGGAAGATTTTCGGGTAGAATGTGGGTGTGAATGTCAATCGTTAACATGGCTGCGAATTACGAATAAAATGCAGTACGAATATACGAATTTGAAACAGGCTTCAGGATTTGTGTGAAAAAATTTGCCATTAGTACAATTCGTATGGCTGCTATTCGTAACTGGCCGAAAGAAAGACTTTTTTAGCAGTGGTAATTGCTACAGCGTTGTACTTTTTTTCAATGTAGCCGATGATTTTATCAATGGTTTCTTTTGAACCTGCATCTAAAGTTTGCATGTCTTTTGCAAAAACTTCTGTAAGCGCTAACTGATTTATCTCTTTTATTTTTTTTGGAATTTCTCTGAAAGCCAACTCAATGGAACGCTCTTTTAAAATACCTTCAAACTCAATCGTTTTGGTATAGATAATTGCTTCGCAGTTTTTAATTTCTTTTTTACGCAGTGATAAATTTTGTTTTGCCTGTTCTTTAATGGCGGAAACAGAAATGTAATCTATCTTAAATTTTTTAAGCACCTGTGCCTGTAAATCGGTAGGCACGGCCAAATCAATAATTATTTTCTTGTCTTTATCGTTTTGTAAAAGCGTTTCAAAAATTTGCGGCGTTATAACAGGATTTTTTGCTCCCGTGCAGGTAACTAAAACATCAAACCCTTTTTTGTAATTTTTCAACTGACTTAATGCAAATGCTTTTCCGCCTAATTCTTTTGCCAGTTCTTCGGCTTTATCCAACGAGCGGTTAAAAACAGTAAAAGTTGAAAATTGATGTTTCTTTAAATACTTTGCAAGATTGGTATTGGTTTGTCCCGCACCCACAATAATGCAACGCGCATTTTCTTTTACGGCTTTATCTCTCAAAAGCCGATAAGCCAAAGAAACAACTGAAACCGGATTTTTTGCAATATCGGTTTCTGTAAAAACGCGTTTTGCAGTTTCTACGGTGTGCTTATTCAGCAAACGCATAAAATCTCCTGTTAAACCGGATTGATTACACTTCTCGTAAGCCTGGCGGAATTGAGTAATAATTTCACGTTCCCCGACTACTACAGATTCCAGGGAAGAAGCCACGCGCAAAATGTGGTTAACTGCTTCGTGCGAGTGAAAAATTTGTGCTGAGGCAACTAATTTTTTCAGCTCAGTTGCTTTCAGGCTTTTAGTGAGTAAAGAAAATAAATCAGTAAGAAAAGTTTTATCAATATTTTTTTTAGTGGTAAATAAAATCTCCACGCGGTTGCAGGTAGAAAGGAAAATAAGTTCTTCTAAATGCAGTTTGTTTTTAAGCTTTGTAAGAACGGTTTTTTCGTCTTTTCCGTCAATATGAAGTCTCCCCAACTCTTTAATGTCGAAGTTTTTGTGGGTAATGGCTATGGTATAAAAGGCATTTAAATTCATATCACTTTTGCAAAGATGCTAATTAGCAAGGGTTTGTTTGTCATTAAATTGTCATGCCGTCCTTTATTTAGGTTGATTTTAGTCATTTTTTAAACAGTTTATTCATAAACCAGTTTAATGTTAAATGCCGCAATAAAAAGTATTTTTGTACAAATAAATTTTGTGCGGCGCTATTTTTTACATTTTGCTTTTAAAGGAACTCATTACCATGGATGGCAAATGCAGGAAAATACCATACAAACCGTACAGCAGGTAATGCAGGAAAAAATAAGTTTGTTATTGCACGAAAAAATTGAACTCACCGGTTGTGGCCGTACGGATACCGGTGTGCATGCCCGCGAATTTTACGCACATTTTAACAGTGAAAAAGACGATTTGTCGGATGAAAAAACCCAATGGATTTATAAGATGGCACGCTGCCTTCCTAAAGACATAGGCATATTTTCTTTATTGCCTGTGGTGCCCGACGCGAGTGCCCGCTTCAGTGCTTTTGCACGTACCTATCTTTATAATATTCATCAAAAGCCGGATCCTTTTTTAAATGATGTTTCCTGGTTTTTGTATGGAAAAATGGATATTGAGATGATGAACAAAGCCGCCGCAAAAATTGTGCAGACAACAGATTTTGAAAGTTTCACAAAAGGGAACAATAACCACAAGCATTATATCTGTAAAATATATGAGGCTGGATGGAAAGAGGAAAATGATAAAATTGTTTTCACTATCAGGGCCAATCGTTTTTTGCGTAACATGATACGCGCCCTTGTTGGTACAATGGTGGATGTTGGCACGGGCAAGACCACTCCCGAAGAATTTGAAAACATTATTAAATCAGGCAACCGCAAACAGGCGGGGACATCGGTTCCCGCGCAAGGACTACACCTGACCAAAATAGAATACCCTGCAGCAATTTTTATATGAGCGGAAAAAAAGAAAATAAAAAACATACGTTCGATTGGGATATTCTCAAACGCATATTTTCTTTTTCAAAACCTTACCGTAAATTATTTTATACGGCACTTTTTATTACTATTCTGCTTGCGGCTTTATCAATTGCCCGTCCTTTGCTGATTAAAAAAATCCTTGATGAGTATATCGCGCAAAAAAATGTGGAAATGCTCACGATGTTCTCCGGATTTTTATTAGCGGCTTTAATCCTGGAAGCTTTATGCCAGTTCAGCAACACGATGCTTACATCCACTCTCGGGCAAAATATTATTAAAGACATACGCGCAAAACTTTTTAAACATATTCTTGAATTCAGGAATTCGTATTTTGATACAACACCCGTCGGGACAATGGTGACAAGAGCTGTTACAGACGTAGAAGCTTTAGCGGATGTTTTCTCGCAGGGCTTCATTGTTATTATGAGCGATATGCTCAGTCTCTTTGTATTTTTAGGCGCGATGTTTTATGTAAACTGGCAACTTACTTTGGTTGTATTGCTAACGGTTCCCTTATTATTAATTGCCACAAAATTTTTTCAACGCGGTGTAAAAAGTACATTCAACCAGGTGCGTAACGCAGTAGCGGCCCTGAATACTTTTGTACAGGAACATTTACAGGGAATCCAGGTTGTGCAATTGTATAACCGTGAAGAAGAGGAATACAAAAAATTCGAAGCCATTAACGAAAAGCATAAAGAAGCAAATATTAAAGCAATCTGGTATTATTCGATTTTCTTTCCGGTGCTCGAAATTCTTTCTTCCCTTTCAATTGCCCTCGTGATTTTATACAGCGGGATTATTCCGCAAGCCGTAAAAGTAACCGCGGGAGACATTACTTTTTTTATCATGCTGACAGGGATGATGTTCAGGCCCATGCGTATGCTGGCCGACAGAATAAACACTTTACAAATGGGAATGGTTGCAGCCGAGCGTGTTTTTAAATTAATGGACGCGGATGAGAAACTGAAAAATGAAGGAAGTTTAAAGCAAACTCTGAAAGGAAAGGTAGAATTTAAAAATATCTGGTTTGCCTATAACGAAGAAAATTACATTTTAAAAGACATTTCTTTTTGTGTGAATCCCGGCGAAACAATTGCTGTAGTTGGCGCAACCGGATCGGGCAAAACCACTATTATAAATTTATTGGGAAGATATTATGAGTTAAGCAAGGGGGAAATTTTGTTTGATGATATAATGCAACGCGAGTTTGATTTGGGTTTTTTACGTCAGCAAATCGGTGGAGTGTTACAGGATGTATTTTTATTTTCCGATTCTATAAAAAACAATATTTCGCTTTATAACGAAAGTATAACCGAAAAAGAAATCATTGAAGCCGCAAAATTTATCGGTGCACACAATTTTATTATGCAGTTGCCGGGCGGCTACGGATTTAATGTTCGCGAGCGTGGCAATATGCTTTCTGCCGGACAAAGACAAATGATTGCGTTTTTACGGGCGTATGTGCACAAACCCGCTATTCTTATTTTGGATGAAGCAACTTCATCCATTGATACGGAAACCGAGCAACTGATACAAAGCGCTACCGAAAAAATTACACAGGGCCGCACTTCATTTATAATCGCGCACCGTTTGGCCACTATTCAAAAAGCAAAACGCATTCTGGTGATGGATGGTGGAAAAATTGTTGAAAGTGGCTCTTTGCCCGAATTACTTGGTAAAGACGGCGCTTTTAAGGCACTTTACGAGCAACAATTCCTTGCCGAACTTGATTAATGGGTTTTTTTGAATATTTTTGATATTTAGTTAAAACATGAAGCAACCCTATTTATGTATTTTTTTATTTGCCCTTCTTCTTTTATCCTTCAGTACAAAAGCGCAAATTAATAAGGAGTTAAAAGGCGAACTCCAGAAAAGCCTCAGCGATAAGGAGAAAAAAATTCTTGATAAGGCCGATAAATATTATCTCAATCAGGATTATCTCTATGCTTTAAGTTTATACGATTCTCTCTATAAAAAGCACAACGACAATATATACCTGGGGTATTTATTGGGCACGGTTCAAAGTTATGATCCCCTGTTTTTTGACAGGTCTGAGGCATTGATTAAATCCGCGGAAACTATACGCACAAAATTATTTGATTATGATTTTTATTTGGGAAAGGCTTTGGAAAACAACGATAAGTTTGATGAAGCCGTGAAACAATATGAAACGTATTTACAAAATCCGATTCCCGACACGTTAAAAATAATTGTAAAGCACCAGATAGAAATTTGTAAGAACTCGGCAGCGCAAATAAAAAGGGGCTCTTTGGCATCTGCAACCAATATCGGGCCGGTGGTAAATACGGAAGCAGCAGAATATTCGCCGGCACTTCCAACCACTGAAAAATATATGGTGTATACCTATCGCGGGCCGAAATCAAAAGGTGGTAAACAAAAAATTCCGGGCAAGCCCGATGAAAAGGGAACTTATTTTGAAGATGTTTATATCACGTATAAAAACGACAGTGGCCAATGGCAAAAACCGCAACCTATTGATGCGATTAATACAGTGGGGCATGATGCGGTGATGTCGATCAGTCACGACGGGCAAAAACTTTATATTTTCAGGAATGTGGGAGTGGGTAACGGCGATATTTTTGTCAGTTATTTAAAAGGTACTCAATGGAGCCCGCCCGAAAAAGTTAAAGGAATTAATTCTAATTTCTGGGAAGGAAGTATTTGTTTTTCTCCCGATGAAAAATATCTTTATTTTTCCAGTGAGCGCCCCGGTGGAGTGGGTGGCCGCGATATATGGATTGCGGAACGGTTGGCGGATGGTAGTTACGGAAAAGTTCAGAATATGAGCCTTGTTATTAATACCCCGTATGATGAAGATGCTCCTTTCATCACAGCTGACGGTAAGACCATGTTTTTCAGTTCTACGGGGCATAATTCAACGGGTGGTTACGATGTTTTCAGAAGTGATTTTAAGAGTGGAAAATGGAGCGAGCCTTATAACATCGGGAAGCCTGTAAATACCAATCAGGATGATAAATACTATTGGGTATCGGCGGATGGCGAGCGTGGATTTTATTCTTCCGAACGTAAAGACGGATATGGCTCTCAGGATATTATTTTAGTGGAGCCGGGGATGTTCGGAAAGCCGACTGCATTGATTATGCTTAACGGAATTGTTTATCTCGATGATAAACCCGTTGAAGCATCGGTAAGAATAAAATCAAAATTTTTGAAAAAAGATTTTATGGGAACCTTTAATTCGAATTCGGTTACCGGCGAATATTTAATTAATTTGCCTGCGGGAAATGAATTTGAAGTAATTTTTACAGCTAAAAATGTTTCGATTAAAAAAAGTATTTCAACCGTGGGTATAGATTCATTTGCGCCATTGCGTTCGGATGCGAATTTATATACGCCCGAATTTTTGGCGGCACTGAAAGCGAAAATGGATTCGGCACAAGCCAAGCTTGACGACCTTGCGCGTTTAAACATGACGTATCAGGAATTTCTTGATAAATACGGAAAAGTAACGGCTGACAGTGTTTATTTTAAAGTGCAGATCGGCGCTTACCGTTATGTGGAGAATTTTAATTACCGTAAACTAATGACGCTCCCTCCCGTACGCCGGCAAATCTACGACGATAAAATAACACGTTTTACCATTGGAGATTTGAGCACTATATCAGAAGCAGATTCGCTTTGTAAAAAAGCCATACGCGCCGGCTTAAAAGATGCTTTTGTAATTGTGATATATAAAAACAGACGCATTACGCTTTACGATTTTGTAAAAGGAAATTATAAAAAGTAATTTCTATCTTCGTCTTCTTATGAAATTTAAAGTAAAAAAATTCAAGGAACTTTCGGTTACTGAATTATACGCTGTAATGAAATTGCGTCAGGAAATTTTTGTGGCGGAACAAAACTGTCCCTATGTTGATGCGGACGGAAAAGATTTGCAAAGTGTTCATGTAATGGGATACGAAAGGAAAAAACTGGCAGCATATGCGCGTGTTGTACCACCCGGTATCAGTTATAAATCTCCTTCAATTGGCAGGGTAGTGGTAGATCAGAAATTCCGAGGAAAAAAATATGGTTACCTATTGATGGAAAAATGCATTAAGGATGTATTGAAAAGATATAGAACAGATACGATTACCATTTCCGCGCAATTATACCTGAAAAAATTTTATACAAACACCGGGTTCAATGCGGTGGGAGATGTTTACCCAGAGGATAATATCCCGCACATAAAAATGATTTATAAAAAATAAGAATTACTTCCTGTCGTATTTACAACACTGAGGCAAGTTTTCATAAGCCGCATCATTGCCTTTGTATTTTATGTTATCGTAACCTGCCGCCGCAATTTTCTGTTCTATTTTATCCAGATTTATTTTTGTGCTGTCGTATGTAACGGCGATTAATTTTGTTTCCATATTCCAATCGGCAGTGGTTATACCGTCAATTCTCAACGAATTTTCAATGGCATCTTTACAGGTTTCGCAATTGCCCCAAACTTTAAAAGTAGATTTTAATTCTGCTCCTGAAATTTTTTCGGTTTTAACGGCAAGTTCTTCTTTGTCTCTTCCGCAGGAAAAAAGTAAAATTGAAAATAAGAAAGTGATAATTAATTTTTGCATAATATTATTTTTATTCCGAAGGAATTCCTTCGGGTTGGTTTATTATTTGGAACAAAGATTTAAGAGTACCTGTCCGAATTTAAATACATCTTCAAACGAATTATACAAAGGCACGGGCGCCATACGAATTACATTGGGTTCGCGCCAGTCGCTTATAACTCCTTGCTGAAGTAAATCATTAAATAATTCTTTTCCTCTTCCGTGCGCAACAACCGATAACTGGCAACCGCGTTCGGCAGGAGTAATTATTTCAAAATATTTTTCTTTAGTAGAGGTTTGTTTGTTTACTTCGTTAATTACAAATTCTAAATAGGCTGTAAGTACTTTGCTTTTTTCATTCAGTTTATCCATTCCCACTTCATCAAAAATATCCAAAGAAGCTTTGTAAGCAGCCATCGATAAAACCGGCGCGTTACTTAATTGCCAGCGTTCAACTGTTTGCATGGGTTTAAAATCAGGTTCCATTTTAAAGCGTGTGGCTTTGTCATGCCCCCACCATCCGGCAAACATGGGTAATTCGGTATTTTTTAAATGCTTTTCATGGACAAAAGCTCCCGCAACTCCACCGGGGCCCGAGTTTAAATATTTATAACTGCACCAGCAGGCAAAATCAATATTCCAATCATGCACGTATAATTTTAAATTTCCTGCAGCGTGTGCTAAATCAAAACCACAAACAGCGCCTGTTTTTTGTGTAGCTTCGCAAATAGTTTTCACATCCATTACTTGTCCGCTGTAATAATTTACGCCGCCAAACATAACAAGCGCTAACTCGTTTTTATGTTTTTCTATTTCTGCTAAAATATCTTCAGTGCGTAAATTATGTTCACCCTCCCGTGGAATTAAAGCAATTAATGCGTCTTTAGGATTTAATCCGTGAAATTTTATCTGCGATTGCAAAGCGTATAAATCAGAAGGAAAAGCTTTAGCTTCGCACATTATTTTGTAACGCTGTTTGGAAGGGCGATAAAATGAAACCAATAACAAATGCAGGTTAACAGTTAATTGGTTCATCACAACAACTTCCTCCGGTTTTGCTCCAACCAGGCGTGCCGTTTTGTCGGTAAGAATTTCGTGGTAGGAAAGCCAGGGGTTGCGCGAATGAAAATGACCTTCTACGCCAAAACTGGCCCAGTCTTCCAGTTCATTTACCACATAATCCTGCGTGGTTTTTGGCTGAAGCCCGAGCGAGTTGCCGGTAAAATATAGAACGTTTTTGCCGTTTGCTTGCGGAAAATAAAATTTATTGCGATAGCCATGTAAACTATCCTTTCCATCCAATTGTTGCGCAAAGGCTAATGAATTTTCGAAATTCATGCTTATGATTTAAGTTTTGCTCTCCACAAAGTTACTTCAAAAACAGTATATAGCATATAATAGCCCATCGTACAAATACCTATGTGAAGTTTATTTCCTTTAAACATATACAGAAAACACACCAGTAAAATAAGACTGCTTAATATTTTTATTCCAGTAAGGCCCAAGAATACCTGTGTGAATTTATTTTTGTTTTCATCGCTTACAGCTTTTTGTAAACGCGAGTTAAGAAGATAAGAAAAACCCGTAAAATAAAAAGTAAGAAGAAGTAATAAAACCCGGGACAATTCAAATAAAAAAGAAGAGGCGTAAGCAGCGGCAAAAATAACGGAGCTGAAAATAATAAGTTTTACTTCGTCTCTCATCTCAAAAAATCGGTGTTGGCGTAAATCATCAATCCTAAAATGATAACCAACCCAACGTAATTGGCATAGTAAATAACTTTATCCGGCACTTTAATGCGTGTAATCATTTCAAATAAAATAAACATAATGTAACCTCCGTCCAGCATTGGTATAGGAAGGAAATTCATAAAAGCAAGTACCAACGAGAAAAACGCTGTGCGTATCCAGAAATAATGCCAGTCCCATTTTTCAGGAAGCGTTTTGTACATGGTATAAAACCCGCCTAATTGTTTGTGTGCATCTTTCACCTGGAAAAGCACGGCCATTTGCTTTACCTGCATTACCAGTTTCTCATAACCCTCTTGTGTGCCGGCTTTAAGAGCTCCGCCAATTCCGTATTCTGTTTTCAGCACTTTAATGAATTTATCCTGCTGAACATACTTAAAGCCTATAGTTCCTTCTTTAGAAACAGTGGTTTTGCTTCTTATTGTGTCTTTATTTCTCAGTACGGTAATTTCAATTTCTTTTTCAGCATTTTTTCTTACCTGCGTAAGGAATTCATCAAAGAAAAATGTAGAATTTCCGTTAATGGCAATTATTTTATCTCCATGTTTTAATCCCGCTTTTTCCGCCGGGCTGCCGCTAATTAATGAATCTACTTCTGTTGGAAAACGTGCGTCAATAAAAAAACTGTTTTTTAACTGCTTAAGCAATAAGCTTATCTGTTCTCCGCTTACAGGAATATTAATTTGTGCGCCGTTACGTTCAACCTGAATTGATTTGGCCTGGTTCATAACAATGTCAACTGCCACGCGATTAAGTGATGTAACGGGT
>Ga0210400_10003500_pt1 | contig 13909 bp, 10 predicted proteins | sample IncBWH26MmetaG_FD_155456 | JGI IMG/M metagenome (GOLD analysis project Ga0210400, IMG submission 155456) | Forest soil microbial communities from Barre Woods Harvard Forest LTER site, Petersham, Massachusetts, United States - Inc-BW-H-26-M | ecosystem: Environmental > Terrestrial > Soil >...
GAGATCCATGCCCGGCTTCTCGGTGGTCTCGGAAGGCGTTGCGCGTGCCACCGAGGCCTTGTTGCGCAAGCAAACCGACGCGGCCGGCGCGCAGGCGATTCTCGTCAACTACGTCAAGGATTTGCTGGGCGACAACGCCGTCAAATAGAAACTCCGCATGGCCATGACTTATGAATCGCGAACGGCCTGGCAGAATCGGATGTTGCTGGCGCCGGCCCTGGTGCTGCTCGCGTGCTTCATCCTGATTCCGGCCGGCGCGGCGTTCTACATCAGCTTCACCAACGACGCGCTCAGCGGTTACGCGGCATCCCATCCTCACCTGGTGGGACTGAAGAATTATCTGCGGCTGTTCTCCGACCCGGGATTCTGGAATTCCCTCACCGTCACTCTCGCTTTCGTGTTCGGCTCATCGATCGTCGGACAATTCGTACTCGGTTTGGCCGCGGCGCTTGCGCTGCGCCGGCCGATTGCCCTGCGGCCGCTGTTCAATGCCGCCATCCTCCTGCCCAACGCGGTTCCCGAGGTGGTTGCGGGATTCATCTGGATATCGATGCTGGCGGGGGGCAAGTTCTCGACCTTGAGCCGGATCGTCGGGCTCGTCGGCATCGCCCCGCAGAATTGGCTGCCGTCCGCACCGTTGTTGATGATCATCGTGGTGAATACTTGGCGCGGTATCGCCTTCGCGATGATATTGATGACTTCCGGACTCAGCGCCGTGCCGGCCGAAGTGTATGAGGCGGCCCGCATGGACGGCGCAACGCCGCGCCAGATTTTCTGGCATATCACGCTGCCGCTGCTGCGGCCGACGATCTTTCTCTACATGCTGGTGTCGACCGCGGGGACGATCGCCATCTTCGGGCTGATTTACACGCTGACCCGCGGCGGTCCCGGCGGCGCGACCGAGATCATCGGCATCTACATCTACAATCAGTCGTTCGTCGCATATCAGTTGGGCTTCGGATCGGCGGTTGCCGTGATCATGCTCGCGGTGTCGGTCGCACTCGGCGCCATTTATGTGCGCGTGCTGAAGGTGCAAGTTTGAGCGGCGTGCGCCAATCCAGCCGAGCGCAAGCGGCTGCCTACGGTTTCCTCACGCTGACGTTGATTTTCTGCCTGCTGCCATTTCTCTGGGTGATGTTCGCCTCGATCGATCCGAACGCCACGCTTTTCTTGTCGCTTCCCAAAGCCGTCACTGCGGATCACTTCGTCAAGATCTTTACCGCGAACAACGGCGGGCGCTGGTTCTTCAATTCGCTGGTGACGGTGGGCGCCACGACGGGGCTGGTCGTCGTCGTCGGGGGCATGGGAGGGTATGCGCTGTCACGCAGCAGTGCGTGGTGGAAGCGTCCGTTGCTGTACGCCATCATTCTGATCCGAGTCCTGCCGCCCACGGCGCTCATCGTCCCGCTGTACAAGGTCATGCTGATCGCCAATGGTGTGATGGGCGCGCTGGTGCGCGGCGTCGTGCCCGCCGACAGTACTCGTGCCGCGATGCGGATCTTCGGCTTCGTCGATGGTTATCTGGGGCTGATTCTGGTGTTGTCCGCCATGCAACTGCCGCTGGCGCTGTGGATCATCAAAACCTATTTCGATCTCACCCCCAGGGACTACGAAGAGGCGGCGCTGATGGACGGTGCCAATGGTTTTCAGCGCATGCGCAGGATCTTGGTTCCCATGGCGCTGCCGGGCCTGGGCGCGGCGGGCCTGCTGACTTTCATCGGTGCCTGGGGGGATTTTCTAATGCCCTTGACGTTCATTTCGTCGGCCGAGCTGCAGTCGCTGCCGATCGGTTTGTTCCGGGCCTTCACCCGAGCCAACACCGTCGATTACGGTTATCTGAGCGCGCTCGCCGTGCTGTACATGCTGCCGGCGGTGGCGGCGTTCGGCTTTGCGCGCCGCTTTCTCGTTCGTACCTTCACCGGCGGCATCAAGGGTTAGGAGCCTCCTCAACATGGCGAGCATCTCGATCGACAACGTGCGGAAGAGTTTTGGTGCGGCCGAAGTCATCAAGGGCGTGAGTTTCGAGGTCGCGGACGGCCAATTTGCGGTGCTGGTCGGTCCCAGCGGATGCGGCAAATCGACGCTGCTGCGCATGATTGCGGGACTCGAGTCAGTCACCGATGGCGACATCAAACTCGACGGCAGGCGAATCAACGATGTGCCCCCTGACCAGCGCGGGATTGCCATGGTTTTTCAGTCCTATGCCCTGTATCCGCACATGACGGTCGCGGAAAACATCGGCTTTTCCCTCGAACTCAAACGGGTTGGCAAGGCGAAGATCCGTGCGCAGGTGCGGCAAGTGGCCGACATGTTGCAGCTGTCGGAACTGCTCGACCGCAGGCCCTCCGCGCTATCGGGCGGCCAGCGCCAGAGAGTCGCCATCGGCAGGGCAATCATCAAGCAGCCGCGGGTCATCCTGTTCGATGAACCATTGAGCAATCTCGATGCGTCCTTGAGAGTTCAGATGCGCGCCGAGCTGCAGCGCCTGCATCAGGAACTGAAGCCGACGATCATCTACGTGACTCACGACCAGGTTGAGGCAATGACCATGGCCGACACGATCGTGGTCCTGAATCAGGGCAATGTGGCGCAATGGGCCCATCCGATTGAGCTCTACCGCCGACCGACGAGCACCTTCGTGGCGACCTTCATCGGCTCGCCCCGCATGAACTTGATCAGGGGTATTATTGCGGGCCAAGAGGCGGTGCCGTCCTTTGCCGCAGCGGAGGGCTGGACGGTGCCACTGGCAGGCAGCACTGCAGCGCGTGGCCAGCCGGTGTGGCTGGGAATTCGACCCGAGGACATTCGTCTGGTCGATGCGGGTGCCGCAGCGGATCTATCCTGCAAGGTCGCCATTGTCGAGCGGCTCGGTGCGGAGACCTACTTGAGCGTGGTCAACGGCGCCGACACGCTGCTGGTGCGGGTGCAGGGCGACGTTGCGCTGCGCCCGGGAGACACGGTGCAGCTGGCGCTCGAGCGCGCGGGCTTTCATCTTTTCGATCAGACGGAGAGGCGATTTTGAAAATTCGGGTGACCATCTGGAACGAAGGCCGGCACGAACAGACGGATGCGCCGGTGCGGGCAATCTATCCGGACCGGATCGACGGCGCGTTGGCCGCCGGCCTTGCCGACCGTGAGTTTGCAATCGAACGCGCCACTCTCGATGATCCCGCGCAGGGTTTGCCTCAGGATTTGCTCGATCGTACCGACGTGCTCCTATGGTGGGGACACGTCGCGCATGATGAGGTCGCCGATGCGGTGATCGATCGAGTGCAGCAGCGGATTCTCGCCGGCATGGGGCTGGTCGTGCTGCATTCGGGCCACCACTCCAAGATGTTTCGCCGCATGATGGGTACGAATTGCAATTTAGCCTGGCGCGAGCTGCCGCAGGGCGACCTGGAGCGCGTTTGGGTGATCAATCCCGCCCATCCCATCGCCGAGGGCCTGCCGCCCTTCTTCGAGATTCCTCAGTCGGAGATGTACGGCGAGCCATTCGACATCCCGGCCGCCGATGAAATCATCACGCTCTCTTGGTTCAAGGGGGGCGAGGTGTTTCGCAGCGGGCTGACATTTTGCCGCGGCCTGGGACGCATCTTTTATTTCTCGCCCGGTCACGAGACATTTCCCATCTATCACGATTCGATGGTGCTGAAGATCATCGGCAATGGCATCGAATGGGCGATGCGGCCGCATAGCGGCGCGCGAAAACTCGATAATTGGCACCGCAAGACGCCGATCCATCGTTGAGCGCGAAACGATCGTCGCCTTAAATTGCCCATCCCGCGCGATATTCGCGCGTCAGATATTGGTTGGCATCGGCAAAGTTGCTGATTCGTCCGTACTCGGCGTCGTACGTGAGCTTCTTTCCTTGCCCGGCTCGCAGTGCGACCAGCCCGAGCAGCATCGTTTCGGTGAGCATCGCCGCAGACTCGATCGGGGAGCTCGCGGCCGCCTCACCCCGAATCGCCTTGGTCCAATTGAGCTCATGACTCCACGGAATCCGCGCCATGCTCTTCGGCACCGTCGCCGCCGCGGCGGACAGCGCCTGCGGATACAGCCGTGGATTGGCGCCGTAGGTATCGTGCATGAGAATTCCTTTTTCGCCGATGAAAATGCCGCCGCCTTCGCTCGCAAGCTCAACGTCGTCCGGCAAAAGATCCGGGCGCGGCGGATAAATGCCGCCGTCGAACCAGGATAGTTTCACGGGCGGCTGCGTGCCGCGCGCCGCGAATTCATAGTGCACGCAAGTGGACATCGGAAACGACACCGGTTTGTGCTCGCTGGTGGTGCCCCACGGGGTCGAGGTCGCTTCGATACTCGAGGGGAGGGCGAGTTGCAGGGCCCAGAACGGATGATCGATGAGATGGGCGCCCATGTCACCCAGTGCGCCGGAGCCAAAATCGAGCCAGCCGCGCCAATTGAAGGGATGATAGATCGGGTGATAAGGAACGTCTTCCGCAATCGGCCCAAGATACAGATTCCAGTCGAGTCCCGCCGGCGGTGCACCGCCGGCGCCCATGGCGGCGGCCAGCACATCCTGCACATGACGGTAGGTCCACGGATTGGAGCGGCCGGTTGATGCGGGGGGCGGCGTACCGGTCGGGCGCGGCAGCCCCTGCGGCCAGTAGACGATCGGCCGGTTGGTCCAGACGTGAACCTCGTGCACGGGACCGATCAGGCCGGCGCCGACCCACTCGTTGATGAGGCGAGCAGCCTCGCTCGAATGCCCTTGATTGCCCATTTGGGTGACGAGCTTCGGATTGGCGAGCGCACGCTCGCGCAGCATGCGGGCTTCATGCACGGTGGCCGTGAGCGGCTTTTGCACATAGACGTGCTTGCCGAGGTCCATCGCCGCCTTCGCGATCACCGCATGCAGATGGTCGGGGGTGGCAACCACCACCGCGTCGATGCTGCTCTCCTTGGCCAGCATTTCGCGAAAATCGGCGTAGCGTTTCGCCTTGTCGAACTGCTGCTTGAGCCGCAAACCCTCGGGCCGCGGTTTGCCGTGCTCATCCGTCAGCCGGTGCGACACCATGCGCTCGCTGTATGCGAAATCCACGTCGCAAACGGCGCCGATGCGCTCGGTTTGAGCGAGAACGAGCGCATTCTCGCATCCCATTCCACCGAATCCGACCACGGCCACATTCACCTGATCGCTCGGCGCGCGCTGCCCGCGCCCCAATACGCGGCGCGGCAGCACCAACGGCGCCGCCACGGCCAGCGTGGCCTTGCCGGCATCCGTAACGAACTTGCGGCGCGTCAGGTCTTCTGGGGCTGCCATTTGCCCTGCGCCACCGCCGGAACGAATTTGTCCAAGCCGCGCGGCGGGAACGACAGCGTCTTGCGCTGCTCCGCGCTTTGATAGGCCGTCATCAGAAGCTTCACCACGTCCAACCCATCATCGAAGTCGAGCAGGGCTTTTTCCTTGCCGAGAAACGCGCGCACGAAATGCCGGTCCTCGTTCTCATAGCCATAGGCGGCGGCCTCATTCGCGACCACCGGCATCAGTCCGGTTTCCGAGTTTTGCTTCTCGAGCAGATCTTCGCCCGGTTTGCCGCGCACTTCGCGCGAGAAAAACAGCTTGAGGCCGCTGTCGAGCGTGTTCCACGACATCGAGTACTCAGGCCCCAGCAGTTCCGCCGACAAGCGCAGCCCCGCGCCGACGAAGCTCCACGAGGTGGACGCTTCGCCGATCACGATCTGGCCGTCGTCGTCGGCGAACTCGATGGTGGTGCTCGCGAAATCCTCGGATGGATGTTTGCCGTAATCGACGCCGCGGCCGAAAGTTCGTGCGAGCTGTTTGCGGTAGTACGGCCGGGTCCACTTGAGGCTGGCGATGTGCGCCGTGACCCGCACCGGCCGCAGGGAAGACAACGGGGCACCGGGCCGCGTCAGCAGATGCCGCACCAGCAGAACCGAGTGGCACATCATGTCGTTGAGCACCCCGCCGCCCTGCAGCTCGCCGCGCCAGAACCACGGCATGTGCGGCCCACTGTGTTCCTCGGCGGCGCGCGCCAGATATGGCCGGCCGGCACTGGCGGCTCCCCTTGCCCAGAGCAAGGCGTGGCCGACCTGCACCTGCGGCGCGAACACTTGGTTCTCCAGGTAGCCATGCGCGAGCCCCACGCGCTTGATCAGACGAACGATGTGCTGCGCCTCGGCGACGGTACGCGCGAGCGGCTTCTCGCAGGCGATGCCGCGCAGCGAGCCGGCGCCGGATTCGAGCGCATGCACGATCTCCTCGATATTTTCAACGCGCGCATGATTGGGGCCGGTCAACCAGAGGGCGTCGATATCGGGCGCCGCGACGAGATCGGTGATCGAAGCAAAAGGCCGCGCGGCGCCGATGTCGAGGGTGCGCGCATATGCGGCGCCGGCGGCGGCGCGTTCACGATTCGGGCTCCACACGCCGCGCACGTCGGCGTCGCGCACGGCGCGGAATGCTTGCATGTGAAAGCGCGCGTTGAAGCCGCTGCCGATGAACCCGACGCCGAGACGCTGGCGCGGGTGGTTGTCTTGCTTGTGACGCATGTTCGCTCTGAGGCGGCGCGCGGGCGGCCGGCGGACAATGGTTGAGTAAAAGTCGGCTGCGGTCAAATTGCGGGATCGCGCTGCTCAGGCTGACGCCAAAAAATAAATCCCGGCGCTGCGCCTCACTAACGACGCAATCGCGACTGCTCCACTGTCACGCCCATGACACAGTTCGCCCCGCGACGCTTCGCAAACCCGCCATCGGCAAATTGTAAATAACTGATTTGGAACGACTTCTCGTTGCAGTCTATTTTCTTTTCGCATTTGCCCCGGATGGCATAGGCATTGCTATTCCCTATGGCGGCCCAAGGCGGTGGTGCCTATCGCTGACTTACCGTCTCGTTGGGATCAGACTGGCCGCGGTTGGTTCGCGGCCGGATGAATATAAACAAAGGTAAGCATCGGGAAGGAGGGAGTTTTGGCAGCAACGACTAACAACGACACGCATTTCCGCACGGCACCCAGGATTAAGGACTGTGTGCAAAGACCCCACGCAGCAGGAGAATTGAGATGAAATGGCTTACGTCAAAACGTCAGGTCAAGATATGGTACGCCGTCGCAGCGCTCGTAACGACCTGTGGTACCGCGATGGCCGCCTCGGATACCGAACAGTTCCAACGCTTCAAGGACCCCAATCAGTGGGGCGCACCGGCCGGTGATTTGAATCAGAACCGCTACAGCTCGCTGAAAGACATCAACACCGGCAATGTCAAGGGTTTGAGCATGATTTGGGCGCAATCGAGCGGCACCCTGCGCGGCCACGAGGGACAGCCTCTGGTCATCGACAGCGTCGGCGGAAAACCGATGATGTTCATCGAGAGCGGCTGGCCGAATATTGTGCAAGGGCTCGATTTGAGCGATCCGGATCATCCGGTGCAAGTCTGGCACTACAACAAGACCAGCGGACGTGATGAATCCGCCGTGCCCCGGGCCTGCTGCGACACCGTCAACCGCGGCATGTCCTATGCCGACGGTAAGTTGGTGTTCGGCACCTTGGACGGCTACGTCATTGCGCTCGATGCGGCGACCGGCAAGGAAGATTGGGTCGTTAAGCATGCCTATCCGGCTCACGGCGAGACCATCACGCCGGCGCCGATCATTGCCAATGACAAAGTCATCATCGGCTTCGGCGGCGACGAATTCGCGGCCCGCGGCCGCGTCACCGCCTATAATCTCGCGGACGGCAAGAAAGTGTGGGAATGCCACTCCACCGGCAGCGACGCCGATGTGTGCCTGACCAAGGACACCAACAAGAAACATCCTGAATACGGCACGGCCGGCAAGGACTTGGGCATTTCGACATACGTCGGCGATGAGTGGAAGCGCGGCGGCGGAGCGGCTTGGGGCTGGTATGCCTACGATCCGGCGCTGCACCTGGTCTACTACGGCACCGGCAATCCCGGCCTGTGGTCGCCGCAGTTTCGCTGCGCCGAACCGCTGACCCAAGCCAACTGCAACAGCGGCAAGTTCGACAACAAGTGGTCGATGAGCATCTTCGCCCGCAACGTCGATACCGGTGCGGCCGAGTGGGTTTACCAGATGACCCCGTTCGACCAGTGGGACTATGACGGCATCAACGAAGTGGTGTTGGTCGACGGGACCATGGACGGCAAGGCGCGCAAGATGCTGGTGCACTTCGACCGCAACGGCTTTGCTTATGTGTTCGACCGGACGGATGGCACGCTGCTGCGCGCCAACAAGTACGTCACGGTGAACTGGGCCGAGAAGGTCGATATGAAGACGGGCCGGCCGGTCAAGGTGCCGGAGCATTCGCCACTCAAGGTGGGTGAGAACGTGCAGGCCTGCCCCTCTGCCATGGGCGGCAAGGACCAGCAGCCGGTCGCGGTGGATCCGAACGATCCGCTCAATTTCTATGTGCCGACCAACAACTGGTGCATGGAGCTCGAACCGCAACAGCGTTCGCACACCACACAGGGAACGGTGTACGTGTTCGCCAACGTATATATGTACCCCGAGAAGCCCGGCGTCACCGGTAAGTTCAAGAAGTTCAACATCGACACCGGCAAGACCGAGTGGGAGATTCCGGATTCCTTCCCGAACTGGGGCGGCGCACTGGTGACCGGCGGCGGCTTGGCCTTCTACGGCAGCTTGGGCGGCGACTTCCGAGCCGTGGATCGCGCCACCGGCAAGGTGTTGTGGTCGAAGAAGCTTGGCTCCGGCATCATCGGCAACCCGATCACGTACTCCTTGAAGGGTAAGCAGTATGTGTCGGTATGGTCGGGAATCGGCGGCTGGATCGGACTCCCCGTCACCGCGGGCTTGGATCTCAGCGACAAGTTCGGTGCCATCGGCGCCACTGCGATGACCAAGGCGGCCAATCTGGCTACGATTCCACAGGGTGGCACGCTGTATACGTTTAGGCTGGGTGATTGACCTCGATTTGATCGAGGATCGTTAGCAAGAATGAGCCCGGTGACGCGAGTCACCGGGCTTTTCTTTGGTGCGGCCGGACCCAAAAAATGGGCCGGCATTAGAACCTTCGCTGCGTGCCGCAGTCCTATAATCAGAGCGGGCCGCTGCCTGAGCACCCTCTCGAGGAGAACAATGTTGAAAAACGGAACTGATGCGCTTGCCCGACGCGTCGCGCTGGTCACAGCGTTGCTGGCGGCCGGCGGTGCTGCCTTCGGCAGCGAACTCAAATCGCTGACCGTGTGTGCCGATCCGGGGAATATGCCGTTGTCCAGCCAGAAGGGCGAGGGATTCGAGAACAAAATCGCGCAAGTGATCGGTGCCGCTCTCGGCACGGGCGTCCAGTATTACTGGCGGCCCTCGATCGAGCGCGGACTCATGCGCACCACCTTGAGCGAGGGCAATTGCGATCTATGGATGGACATGGCGACGGACACGGAGGGCGCCATCGTGCTGGCGCCGCTATACCGGTCGACTTTCGTGCTGGCCTATCGCAGCGACAAGGGCATCGACATAAAAGGCCTGGATGATCCCGCGTTGAAGAAATTGCGCGTCGGCGTATTCCAGGTTTCTGCGATTCGACAGGCGCTTGCCGATCATCACGTGGTTTCCAATACCGTCGTTCATTATCTCAGCCACAACGCCGACATCGTCGCAGCCAACCAACCGTCCTACCAGGTCCAACAGGTCATCGATGGCGAGTTGGATATCGCGGCAGCGTGGGGCCCGATGGCCGGCTACTACAAGGCGGTTCTGCACGCTCCTTTGGTCATCCAGCCGGTGAACCTGATGGACGACCGCGAGCAGCTGCAGTTCGACATGGCACTCGCGGTGCCGCGCGGGCGCCCCGATATCAAGGCGGCAATTGAACAGGCGATCGCCGAGCACCAGGCCGACATTCGGCAAATCCTCGTCGAATTCGGCGTGCCGCTGGTGAAGTGCGACGAATGCACCATATCCGGCGACCTGCCCGCGCATGGACCTTATTCAACTGCCACTCCGCAAGTGCAAACCGCAGCGGTCGACGTCAAGGCGCAGCGTGCGCGAATGGCGGAGCTCAAAAAGTGGCTCGCCGAAGGCGCCAGTCCCGACGACGAATTGAACAATGCCATCGTGGCCGACGACATCGACCGAGTGCGCTATCTGCTGGCCCATGGGGCGCACGTGGACGCGCTGGACGGCGAAGGTCATCCGGCCTTGGTCAATGCCACTCGCTATGGATTCAAGTCTGTGGCGGCGTTTCTCGTCGAGCACAAGGCAAGTCCGAACCTGCCGGATCCCAGCGGCTGGACGCCCCTCATGTACGCCGCCTGGGGCGACGACCCGGGATTGGCCACAATGCTGCTCAAGGCGGGTGCAAAACTGGATTCGACCGATCATGACGGCCTCACGCCGCTCGCCATCGCCGTTCAGAATGCCAAGGTCAATTCGGCGAGGACATTGCTGGAAGCCGGCGCTGATGTGAACGCGCCGGTTGCACAGGGCGGATACTCTCCCCTGATGCTGGCATCGATATCAGGCTCAACCGAAGTTGCGGCATCGCTGATCGAGCACGGCGCGAAAGTGAATGCCATCAACGCGGGAGGCGTGACCGCTCTCATGATTGCGGCTGCCGGCAACCGATCGTCCATTGTCGGGCTGCTGCTCAAATCTGGCGCGGACGTCAATGCGCGCAGCGAGGACGGGCGTACCGCCCTCAGCATCGCGCAGGCCAATAACAGTGAAGCCGTCATCAAGATATTGACGGAAGCTATCCAAGTCGGAGCCGCCAAACAGGGCTGATTCGATCATCAGTAAAGGCGATAACGAGAATGGACCACGTGGAAGGAGAGAGTCAGTGAGAAGAGGTGTTCTGATTCTGGGATTGGTTACGGTATTCGCCGGCCTGACGGCACTCTTCGCTCTGGGGCGGGTGTGGGCGGACAACGCGGCTGCACCGGTCGATTACACCAAGATCCTGCCGGCGGACCTTGTCAAGAACACACCGAAAGGCAAGCTCACGAACCCCTACAAGGACACACAAGCCGACGTCGTCGCGCAAGGCGGGCAGTTTTTGCTCAGTTATTCGTGCAGCGGGTGCCACGGCGGTGGCGGCGGCGGCGGTATGTGTCCCGCCCTGACAAACGACATCTGGGTTTACGGCGGCGATGACGACACGCTGTTTCGACTCGTCACTCTCGGCAGCGACGAGCTGCAAAAGCAGGGCTATACCCGCATCGGCCGAGAAAATGTGGTCGGACCGATGCCGCCGTTCGGCACCATCGTCAAGTCCGCCGACGATCTTTGGAAAATATTGGCGTTCGTGCGTTCGAAATACACCGGCGATCCCGCCTATAAGTTCGGTACTCCGCCCGACCAGCAGTAAAATGCTGCGGTGCAGATTGCGTGAAAACCGTAAACAGGCCACGCTTTATGTCGCATGGGTTTGCCCTTCGGCTAAGGGTCACCTAGTGTGGGCTTTCCGCAACGTACGGGAAGTTCGATTGAGCACGGATGCGTTTTAACCGGGGGGACGTATGACGAATCTGAATCTCGCTACGAGTCACGCGTCGCGCATTCTTCACGTGGTCCAGAACGGACTGCAGCCTGCCGGCATCGAACCGCACGTCACGCGCTCCTGGTACCGATGCCTGCGCGAATACCGCATCGAGCCCTCCGCGCCGCGGCAAAATTCGGTGCTCAATTCCCAATCCCTGAAGGAACTGCAACAACGCATGGGCGAACTGCTGCCGGTTGCCCGTGCGGAAATGGAGAGCCTCTACGAACAGATCGCGGGGTCCGGCTTCGCCGTCATCCTGTCCGATACCCAGGGCGTCGTGCTCACGACCATCACGGACCCTTCGCTGCAGCGCGAATTCCGTCAGGCCGGCTTGACGCTGGGCGCGATGTGGGACGAACGCCACGAAGGGACCAACGGCATCGGTACCTGCCTGGCGGAAGGCTGCCCCGTGACCGTCCACCGCGAGGAGCACTTCCGCGGCTACAATCTCTCCTTGTCGTGCTCGGGCGCGCCGATCCTGGACCCCCACGGGTCGCTCATCGCGGTGCTCGATGCGTCCACGGCGAATTCGAGCGACAGCCGGCTGATCCAGCGGCATACGATGGCTCTCGTCAACATGTCGGCGCATTTGATATCGCGCTGGAACTTCCTGAACGAGTTCAGTCAGTCCTGGATCCTGCGCTTTCACAGCAGACCTGAGTTCGTCGGACTGCTGCACGAAGCGTTGGTCGCGATCGACGGCGCCGGCAACATTCTGGCGGTCAACGAAAGCGCGTTGCTGCAGCTGGGGTGTTCGACGCGAAAGTCCCTGGTCGGCGAATCGATCGAGAGGTTCTTCCAATTCGACTTCGCGACGCTCGAGCGGCGCGCGCAGTTCGAGCCCAGCACGATCTGGCCGGTGCGCGACCTGGCGCATGGCCGGCGCTTCTTCGCGATCGCGCGTGCCCCGCTGCGGCCGGCTGCGCGCACCTTGGAACTCGCCGCGCCCAATCCGGCGTCGGGCGCGGACGACGCAACGCTGCAGGAGCGCGGACAGCACCATGTCGGCGAAGACCCGCAAATGCGCAAGAACCTGAGCTTCGGCAAACAGCTGTTCGCGAAGCAAGTGCCGATTCTGCTGCAAGGCGCGACCGGCACCGGCAAGGAGGCGTTTGCCAAGGCACTGCATCACAGCGGCCTGTGGCACGACAAGGCGTTCGTGACCGTCAATTGCGCCGCCATTCCGGAAAGCCTGATCGAGAGTGAGCTGTTCGGCTACACGCGCGGCGCATTCACGGGCGCAGTGAAGGAGGGGCGGGTCGGAAAGATTCTGCAATCGAACGGCGGTACGCTGTTCCTCGATGAAATCGGCGATATGCCGCTGATGCTGCAGACGCGCTTGCTGCGCGTGATCGAGGAACGTGAAGTCGTGCCGCTCGGCAGCGATCAGGCGATACCCGTCAGTTTGCACGTGATCAGCGCCACGCATCGCGACATCCGCCGGATGATCGAAGACGGTGAATTTCGCGAGGATCTGTACTACCGGTTGAACGGGATCACCTTGCATCTGCCGCTGTTGCGCGACCGCGGCGACAAGGCGGACCTGATCCGCACGCTGCTGCAGGAGGAGAACACCGATCAGGAATCGATCGAGATCGCGGAAGACGCCTTCCAGAAGCTGCTGGTCTATTCCTGGCCCGGCAATATCCGCCAGCTGCGCAACGCCTTGCGCACCGCCTCGGCGCTGTGCCGCGACGGCATCATCCGGCTGTCGAACCTACCGCAGGAGATTCTCCACACGGAAGCGCGTACCGCCGCGCCGGCGAGCGCCGCCGGGCACGTCGAGGGCGCTGCCGTCGCAACTTTGAACCTTCCGTCCGCTGCCTTGCGCGACGCGGAGTGCGCCGCCCTGTTGCGGGAACTCGAACGAATGCACTGGAACATCAGCCGGACCGCGCAGGCACTCGGCATCAGTCGCAACACGCTGTACCGAAAGATTCACAAGCACAATATCGTGCTCGAGCAATAGGCCGGGCCGCGGGGCGCGATGCCGCCCCTGCGCATTGCGCAAAGGCAGCATCGTCTTGCAGCGAATTTATGCCTTCAACACACCCGCCAGCTTGGCCGCGTTGGTCGCGATCGCGTCCATCAGCGGCGGACTCAAGCAATCGTAGGGTTCCAAACCCAGCTCTTTGAGCCGGCTGCGTACCGCACCCATATTCGCGGGATCCGCTCCCGCCTCGATGATCGAGGAGACGAAAGCCGCAAACCCCGGCGCCGCCCAACCCGATTCTGTCGACAATTCAGGGTGCACGAAATCCAGACCGTAAAACGCGTGCTTGTTGTTCTCGATGCGGCCGTACAAGTGCGTGCCGCACACCTTGCATGCATAACGCTGGATGGTCTTGGACGGATCGACAATGGCCAACTTATCGCCGTTCTGCGTGACTTTCACCTTGTCCTTCGACA
>Ga0210400_10003501_pt1 | contig 13908 bp, 10 predicted proteins | sample IncBWH26MmetaG_FD_155456 | JGI IMG/M metagenome (GOLD analysis project Ga0210400, IMG submission 155456) | Forest soil microbial communities from Barre Woods Harvard Forest LTER site, Petersham, Massachusetts, United States - Inc-BW-H-26-M | ecosystem: Environmental > Terrestrial > Soil >...
TCATCCGGAGTAAAGCGGGCGACCAGGTCTGTATCTACAATTCCCGGGCAGATGCAGTTCACCCGGATATTTTCAGCGGCGTGGTCCAGTGCCATAGCTCGCGTCAAGGCCAGAATCGCGCCTTTGGAAGCTGAATAGGCGGCACGGTTTCGTGCTCCCACCAGGCTCAACACCGAGCCAATGTTGACAATGGAGCCGCCCCCAGCGGCGCGCATGTGGGGCAGCGCCGCGCGGGAAAGGAGCCATACGCCGCGCACGTTGATATTGAAGGTCTGGTCCCATTCATCTTCCGTGTGGGACTCGGCTGTGCCTGCGAACAGCAGCGCAGCATTATTCACCAGCACATGGACGGCGCCCGCGCCGAAATGCTCAGCGGCAGCTTTTACCATTCTGGTAATGTCCTGCGGGTTGCCGGTATCGGCTTGTACCGGCAGGCAATTCGCGCCAATCTCGTGCGTAACCTGCTCCAGCTTATCTTTTCTGCGTCCGGCAATTACAACTCTGGCGCCTTCGCGGACAAAGGCCTGGGCAATAGCACGGCCGATACCAGTGCCGCCGCCAGTGATGAGAGCAACTTTATTGGCTAATCGCATGGGAGAAATTGTAATGGATGTGATTGTTGGAGGCTGGGGTTCGGTGGAAGAGCGGGCCTTTAGGCCCGCGTTAGACGCAACAACGAAAAAGGGCTTTAGCCCTGGTGGAGATGACTTCCGGAAGCAATTACCGCCCCTGCTTATAAACGACTCCACCTTTCATCACGAATATCGGGTTCTGGAGCAGCGTGACGTCTTTAGTAGGATCGCCGTTCACTGCCACCATGTCGGCAAATTTGCCGGCATCCAGTGACCCAATGCGGTCCGACCATCCCAGCAGGTCGGCGGCATTGACCGTGGCGGTCTGGATGGCCTGCAGCGGAGTCATGCCCAGTTGCACGTAGACTGCAAATTCGTGGGCATTCAGGCCATGAGGATAGACGGCAGCGTCCGTCCCAAAGGCCACTTTCACGCCGGAGTCAAAGGCCTTTTTTACGTTCTGCCGCGCAACCGCAACGATGGTCCGCATCTTGGTTGCATACATCTCCGGCAAGCCGATCTTGGCTGCATTTTGCGTCATCCACTCGCCCAGATATAACGTTGGAACCAGGTAGGTGCCTTTGGACTTCATCATGGCGATGTCGTCCTGATCGATATACGATCCGTGCTCAATTGAGTCCACGCCAGCCTCTGAGGCCCACAGGATGCCCTGCGAACCGTGCGCATGGGCGGCCACCTTGCGGCCCAGCCGATGGGCATCGGCCACAATTGCCTGCATCTCTTCGAGTGTGTATTGCGAAGCCCGGGGATCATCTCCCTTGGAAAGCACTCCGCCGGTCGCGCAAATCTTGATGACATCGGCGCCATACTTAATGATCTCGCGCACCTTGTGCTGCACGCTCTCAACGCCGTCCGCAACACCGTCGGCTGTTGCGTGATAACTGTAGGGCAGCAGGTTGTTGTCGCAGTGCCCGCCGGTGATGCTCAGGGCCGGACCGCTGGCGATGATCCGGGGGCCAGGGAGCATGTTCTGATTGATCGCGTCGCGCAAGGCTATATCGGAGTAGCCGGCTGCGCCGACGTTACGCACGGTGGTAAATCCGGCCTCCAGCGTGATCCTGGCGTTCTTGGCTCCTGTCAGGGTTTCCATGGGGATGGAGATGCCGAGTTCCTGATATCCGAAGTTGGGATCAAAGGTGAGATGGGTGTGAGCATCAATCAACCCCGGCAGCAAGGTGGCGTTCGGTAAATCAATTACATTCGCTCCGGCCGGGGCCGGCCCGGTGCCGATGCTGCTGATCTTGTCACCCTCGATCACTACCGTCACGTTATCGAGCATATGACCGGTCTTAATGTCGAGCAGGTGTCCGGCGCGGATCACAGTCTTGGTTGCTTGAGCGGGGTTCTGCTGGGCAAAGCTACAAAGGGAAAAGACGAATAGAGCAACAAAAAGCAAAAGAGATTTTTTCATGGTGGAAGATGGGATTATAGCAGTGACGATAATGAGCCCGATATGCTTCAGGCGATGATCAGCGATAAGCCTAACGCGAAGTCGTTAATATCCCGCCCTAGTCACCCGCTAATAACTTCCGCTCAGAGGTCTGGAAAAGATCTAAGACCGCCTCTATTTCGTCCGGGATTTGATCTTCGGTGACTCTCGATTCAATGATGACTGACAGATTGTCAGGGATCAAGTGAGTCACTTTTTTGAAAGCCAAGACCGCGCTCAGAGTTAAAGGATCGTGCTTGCTTTCGGTATTGACCTCGCTTATGTGAAGCAGCTTTAGACGGGTTTGAAATTCTCTCAAGATACTTCCCGCTTCAGCCATGGATGGGTCTATTTGCCTCGCATGACCGATATCAAAACAGAAGCTGGCATCAGGAAGTCTTTCAAATAGCGGTATGAGCTCGGACAAATATCTTCCGATTGGCTTGCGCTTATCCATGTTCTCTATGGCAAGGAGTTCCCCATAGTGTTCCCAGAGCGAGTAGTCCGTGATGGCATCGGGATGCACCACGATGGTCCACTGTTTTGCCGCCGCACGATCAAGAAGCTCGACGGCCCTTCTTTCAAATGCCGTGTCTATCTTGCTCGGTGCATGGAAGGAGATGCTTGCGAACTGGCGTAAATCGAAGGAGTCAGCAGCTTCTATCAAAGGCTCAAGTTCCGCTTGCCTTAAAGCGGACAGTTCAACGGCGTCACACTGCGTCTGCCGAAGCATGCGCAATGCCAGACAGAAATCGTTCAACGCCAGAGCACCTGTTGAAAACCCAATCCTCTTCATCAAAAAATCCCGTATTTTTGTATCAGTTGCTGCAAATCTTCACTGTCCCGGAAGAAAATGTTATCCAATCCCTGTTGAAACTGGTGGCCAATCTCCCCCATGTGCTGAAAGACTGTATCACTATTTGAGTTTTCAAAAGATAACTTTTCTAAATGTCCGCGTTGGTCATCGTTGTCAAGGCACTCCAAAAAAGCATCGTATGAATTAAATAGCGCAAGAACGGTTTCGCGACGCACATCGTAAACAAGCAACGCGTCAGCCAATATTTGCAGTGGAGCCTTGTTTACATATCCATTCAGGTGCTCGATTAATACGCCGGTAGATTTCTCCGGATCATTCTGAAGAATGGGCAGTCCTTTTAGATAGCAGCTAAAACACGTCAATAATCCGGCAACAAAGATCAGTTTTCGAGACATACGCAACTTGATATTCCGTAAGGCCCAGCCGCCCGATGGCCGTTCACGTTGTTTGCTGGCAAAATCTACCGCCATTGTCCTCCAAAACCGAACGATGTCGTTCAGGAGAAATCGTGGAACGCGATAACGCGACTGATCAGGGGTAAGTAGATTTGTATCAGTCTCAAAATACCGTTCGAGAATCGCTCTGACCACCCGATTGTAAGCGTCGACGGTGCCGATTGGCGTGGATTCGAGCAATAACAAGAGCCTGCGGGTTGTGTTGGAATTAGTGTCGTTTTCGCCGCCGACTTGATGCACCAATTCATGACTGAAAATCATGTTTCCGAAGACCCCATTTGGGCCAGGATCTTTGCCGAGCTCATTCTCTTTGAATAATTTGGCAATCGTTTGGGCCACCTTAAGATGTTCGGGGTGTGCTTGGCTGTCTATGAGAAGGCCCCAATCCAGATCGCTCTGGCTAGTCCATTCATCTCGAGCCAGGGAGCCAAAAACGACTAAACTCATATCGCCAGAAAAGAACTTCTGCTTACTGGCCAGGAGAGCATTCTTTATTTCTTCCCGCTTGCGCTCGGCTGATGCTCTTGCAGCTTGGATATGTGGCCATGTGACGTTGAACTTCGATTACAAGATCTCGATGGCGGAGGAAAGGTCCTTGGCATTAGTCATGGCGCATTTGCTCAACGCTATATTCAAGCACGCTCGAATAGAACGTCAATGAGGGCTAAAACAGAAGTCCTGTGAGCTAGACGTACTCCCGCCCAACCACTTATTCTGTTTGTAGCCACCACAGCCGGGGGCGGCTGTGCCACACTAGAAGAGTGAGGCCAGCTACAAGCCTCGGCCACAAAGGTCCTTAATGCCAGTCACCGAAACCAGCACCATCCACGTTATGCTGCCGGATGGCAGCAAAAAAGAGGTTCCCAGGGGCACTACGCCTCTGGATATTGCCAAGTCCATCAGCCCCCGGCTGGCGGACGCGGCGCTTGTGGCGAAGATCAAGCACTCGGCATTCAGCACTCAGCATTCAGCCCCTGATCCTAATGGTTCGGGCAGCCAGCAGTTGCAGGACGGCGGAAAAACGGCCAGCGCGCATGCGTCGCAGTCCAAAGACGGATGGCAGTTTGCCGACCTCACCACGCCTCTGGAACAGGATGTGGAGCTGCGCCTGTTGACGGATCGCGACCCTGAGGCCCTGGAGGTCTACCGGCATTCTTCCGCCCACCTGCTTGCCACCGCTGTTCTGGAGCTGTTTCCGGAAACCAAGCTGGGGCATGGTCCGCCGACCGATACCGGCTTCTTTTACGATTTTTTCCGTCCTACGCCCTTCACCCCGGAGGACCTGGAGAAGATCGAGAAGCGCATGCTGGAGGTCGCCAACCGCGACGAAAAATTTACGCGTGAACTCGTCCCGCGCGAAGAGGGATTGGCCCGTTATCGCTCTGAAGGCGACTTCATGAAGGTGCACTTCATCGAGCAGTTCACCAAGCCGGGTGAGCCTATTTCCACTTATCGCAACGGCAAGTTCGTAGATTTCTGCCGGGGCCCTCACATCCCCTCGACCGGCAGGATCAAGGCTTTTAAGCTCCTGAGTATTGCCGGCGCTTATTGGCTGGGTGACGAGAAGAACCAGCAACTCCAGCGGATTTATGGTACGGCGTTCTTCAGCAAGAAGGACCTTGATCAGTACATCACCGCTCAGGAAGAGGCCAAGAAGCGTGACCATCGGGTGCTGGGCAAGCAGCTTGACCTGTTCAGCATTCAGGAGCTGGCTGGGCCGGGTTTGATCTTCTGGCATCCCAAGGGCGGCCTCATCCGAAAAGAGATGGAAGACTGGATGCGCGAAGAGTACCTCAAGCGGGGCTATTCGCTCGTCTACACGCCCCATGTTTTCCGGGTGAACCTGTGGCAGACCAGCGGCCACGAAGGCTACTACGCGCAGAACATGTTTTCCCCCATGGAGCTGGACGATGCCGACTACCGCATCAAGCCCATGAACTGCCCCGGACACATCCTGATCTACCGCGACACGCTGCGCTCCTACCGCGATCTTCCGGTCCGCCTGGGTGAACTGGGGACCGTGTATCGCTACGAACGTTCCGGCGTTATGCATGGCCTGTTGCGCGTACGCGGTTTTACCCAGGATGATGCCCACATTTTCTGCACCCCGGACCAGATCGAAGACGAGGTCGTCGGCTGCATGGACTTCGCCTTGGCGGTGCTCAAGAGCTTCGGCTTTGCCGAGTACCAGGTGGAGTTGAGCATCTGGGACCCCAATGATAAGAAAAACTTCCTGGGTGGTGACGAGAATTGGGAACTCGCTATCCGCTCGCTGGAGAATGCTCTCAAGCGCCGCGACATTCCGTACAAGACCATTCCCGGCGAGGCCGCGTTTTATGGCCCCAAGATTGACGTGAAGCTGGTGGATGCCATCGGCCGGCCCTGGCAGCTCTGTACCGTGCAGTTCGATTTCAACCTGCCGCAACGCTTTGACCTGGAATATGTTGCTGAAGACGGCAGCCGCAAGCAGCCGCTCATGGTGCATCGCGCCCTGTTTGGCTCCATGGAGCGCTTCTTTGGCGTGCTGATCGAGCATTATGCCGGAGCTTTCCCGGTGTGGCTCTCGCCTGTGCAGGTAGCGGTGATTCCCATCAGCGAGAAGCACACCGAGTACGGGCAAAAGGTGACGCAGCAGCTCAAAGACGCGGGCATCCGCGTGGAGCTGGATGCCCGCAATGAAAAAATGAACGCCAAGGTGCGCGAACATACCATGCAAAAAGTGCCATTCCTGCTGGTAGTGGGTGAGAAGGAAGCAGAGGCCGGAACGGTCAATGTCCGTGTACGAGGAAAGCAGCAACCAGAAGGCACTGTGCCTCTCACTCAATTTGTCGATCGAGTGAAAAAACTGATTACCGAAAAAACCGTGCCCCTCGATTAATGACTAACAGAAGATAGACCACAGCAAAATTAATGGATCAGCGCCAATCAGCGAGATCAGCGGCAAATTCTTTTGGCTGATTGCTGAATGCTGAGTGCTAACTAAAGGCTATTAACCAAATGAAATCAAAGTTCCCCGGCTTCTCTCCTGAAGCGCTTACATTCCTGCGCAACCTCCAGCGCAACAACCGTCGCGAGTGGTTCCAGCCCCGGAAGGAACGGTATGAGGAGCTGATCAAGGCTCCCATGCTGGAGCTTGTTGGCTGTTTGAACGATGAGCTTGCGCGCGTTGCTCCCAACTACGTGACTCCGCCCCAGAAGGCGATGTACCGGATCTACCGCGACACGCGTTTTTCCAAGGACAAAACACCGTACAAGACGCATATTTCGGGCATCTTTCCCAGGGTGACCGCTTTGAAGAGGGAAGGCGCGGTGCTTTATTTCCATTTCACGGCCAAAGAGCTGCTGGTTTTTGCCGGCGTATACTCGCCCGAGCGGGACGAATTGATGGCTTATCGCGGGCTGCTACAGGAACGTTATGATGAATTAGAAGGCATCCTGAGCGATAAGACGTTGCGACGGACGGTAGGCGCTCTACAAGGCGATCAGCTCACGCGCATGCCGAAAGGTTATTCAGAAGACCATCCCGCCGAATCCCTGCTGCGCCGAAAACAGTGGTATCTCCAGGCGACTCTCGATGTCCGTTTGGTTACCTCGCCCCGGATACTGCCGGAACTGGTCAAGCACTTTGAAATCATGGCGCCCTTTGTCGAATTCATGAATCAGCCTTTTGCCCGGAAGCAAAAACCCCGAAAGATGCCTTTTTCGGTGTTTTAGGCGTGTCTGGAAGAGTAAGATTTCCCTGCGGCATGCCACGCCAATGCGAAACTGCAGATTGCTGTTTTTCTTTTTCCTTTTGATCTCCACAGCCTGTGAAGCTGCTCCGGAGCAATATCACCTGATTCGGGTTCTGGTGCGAGGCTCCAAGCGGTATGCGCCTGCAGATCTGATTCGGGCTACCGGTCTGGTTGCCGATTCCAGGGTGACCATTGCCGATCTGCAAAATGCGGCCAACCGCATGGTTGGATACGGCGCTTTTTCATTGGTGAAATATCTCTACAAGCCGGCCATCGGCACAGACGGAATCGAGGCTGATTTTGAGGTGAAAGACGAGGAGCAAGTCCTGCCCGCAGTTTTCGATAATTTCCTGTGGTTCAGCCCCGACCAGCTCAAGGCAGCGGTCCATGGCGATGTGCCACTCTTTGACGGCCTGATCCCGACGACGGGATCTCTGCTTTCGAGCGTGGTGAACTCGCTCCAGAAGCTGCTGGCAGCTAAAGGGGTGCCCAGCGAAGTCTCGTATGCGCTCCAGCAGGACATTGGCAAACCGGCGAAGGCTTATCTGTTCCGGGTTGAAAATGCAGGCCTCAAGATCAAGGAGTTTAATTTTTCCGGAGCTAATCAGATGGATGCCAGCCTGTTGAAGCAGGCCGTTGCCCGATTAAAAGCTCGCGACTATTTCTACAGTGATCTGGCAGATTCTTTAAAGAATGCCGTCATTCCAGTCTATCGTCAGCGTGGATTTCTCAGCGCCGAGCTTTCTGAGATCAACCCGCGCCTGGCCGAAGGCGGGGTGGATGTCGATGTGCATGTTAGCGAAGGAAGCCAGTATCGGCTTGGTGGTTTTCAATGGTCGGGAAATACGCTGATCGCTGCCGACGAGCTTTCCAGGCACATCAGCTTGAAGCCCGGCGAGCTGGTGAATGGCCTGAAACTCGATCATGACCTCGGAGCTGTGCAGGAGCTGTTCGGAAGGTTTGGACGTCAGGGCGCGACGGTCACTCCTATACCCACCTATGCTGCTGGCACCGTGAACTACAACTTCCAGGTAAGGGAAGGCGACATCTACCGCATGGGCAAGTTGGAAATCGCGGGCGCCAACCCTCAGCATAAAACAGTGATACTCAGTCTTTGGAAGCTGGCGGAAGGCGAAGCTTATGACAGCACTTACGTATGGCGACACAAGTATCAATGCGGGTCCGCATTCAAAGGACAGATCCTCCGGTGGCAAGTCGAAGAGCAGGCTGATCCTGAAAATAAAGTTGTGAACGTCCGGCTTAACATCCAATTGAGTGACCGAAAGTAAGCAACTGAAAGTTTGCATTGGCCCAGCCGCGCTGTGGCCGATTGCTCATTCTCTAGTGAAAGAACTCTCCCATGGAGTTTGCGGTTGCCGCTGCGTTTGGCATGTTACTGACCTGCAGAGCCTGCAACATGCTTCGCAGCGTGTCTTGATGCTGGTGCATAGTGATGGAACGGAATCCCGGCCGGACGCGCGGGCCTACTACTACGGTGGCAACATGCCCGCCAATGTTTCCCACGTCTGAGAGCGTGGATTCGTCAAAGGTGATGATTAGCAGGCTGTTGCCGAAGGCCGGGCTGGTGATGAGCGGATCAATATTATTTTTCAGCCAGGCATCTGCCGCTGAGAGCAAGTCAGCGTCAGGGCAGGTCAGTGCCCCTCCCGGGCAGCTGTGAGCGTCATTTTCCGCATTGGGCTTGATGTAAACGAAATTGGGTAGCTTGTTGGCAGCAAGGTCAGCCGAAAACTGCGAAAGCGGCACCAGATTGGCAGCCTGTGCGCTCGAACTCACCACGTCGCTCAGATAGGCGAAAGGATTGTGGTGTTTGAGGTATAGACCCACATCCCCGCCCAGATATCCCTGAGAAGGCACGCTCTCCAGATACGCTTTCCATGTCTTGCCGGAGGCAGTCAAGGCCCGAACAATGTTGTTGTCGGTGATTGTTCCGGAAAAATTATCGTCAACGGTTTCAACCGCACCCACCGTGAGCATGAAGTAATTTCCGATTGAGGGGTGCGCATTGGCAAAATAGTTTGTCGCCAGCCCATGTTGTACAGCCAGCGAGTTCAGATATGGCATGGATGGGCTCCCAATTACCTGGGAAAAACTATGGTTCTCCAGCACCACCAGGAACACATGGTCCTGGGGAGGAACCACTAACCCCCCTCCCATACTCGGAGGGCCCATGCTTGGGCCCGATCCGCCACAGGCAGCCACAGTCAGGAAGGCCCAAAGGAGCGCCAGAACAACGAACGGCCGCACCGGCGGCGGGCCCACATAGGATGAACTGAGCATTTGAGAATAGATGCACCCCAATGCCGCTGTGCGGTCTTTCTGGGCGACAAGAATGATTTACTGTTTAGTAAACCCGCCATCCAGAGTACCCATCCAACGCAAGTACCTGGTTTTGCGCCGCTTTGTCGCGAATTCTGCGTCAAGAAAGAAAAACCAATGTGGACAGTACTGATCCTGCTATTGCTCTGCATTCTGAGCCTTTATTTCTATTTACCGCTGGTGGTGATTGTGATTCTGCTTGCCGCTCTGATTTCAGGCGCGGCGGCGACTCTGTGTTTTCCCTGGAAAAAGCAGAAGCAACCGGCGAGCGAGGTCAAAAGGCCGGCGCCAGTGGAGGCTATTGTCGAGCGTGAGACAGACCTTAATTCCTGAAGAAATTGCCCCGGAAACGCGCTAGACTCTGTTCATGATTTCCTTGCGTAGAGCGTTCATGTGCATGGCCTTGGTCTTAACGGCCAATTTATCGATTGGACAATCACAGCCACCAGCGCCGACCGCCCCGCAGTCTGCGCCAGGCGTCGATCTCTCGGCTTTGGTAAAGCAGCAGTTCGGCTCCACGTTTACGCTTCCGCAAGGGTACGCAACACCCTTGATCACCGCGGACTTTGACGGGGACGGCGTGGAGGACGTGGCTATTGTCGCCGACAGCAAGGAGCCTCTGCCGGATTCCTTCAGTTTCAAGTACACGGTGGCCGATCCCTACAATTCATATTTCGGCTTTGGCAATCCTGCGGTGACCTCCAATTTCAACACCTCGGATCCCCGAAAGAACCACGACCTGCTGATCATCTTTGGCGCCGGCGCAGACTCCTGGCATGCCGCAACCCCCAAAGGCAAATTTGTAATCATCAATCTTCCGTTTGATTCCATTGAGGTAAGCCGCATGCTGATCAAGAAGAACAAGCCGCCTATCTTTGTGATCAAGGCCCATGAAGCCCAAATCATGGATTCCGCAGTTTTCTGGGATGCCAAGAAAAAGAGATGGAAATGGGAGCCCGGGAATGCGGTGAATTAGATCCGTTTGCGGTTTCTCGAACTCAATAAGGTCTCGCGCCCGTTCCAACATCGTCCTGAGTATCTGAAATTTACCGCTACACCCGCTCACGCCGCTACATTTTGTCTCACTTTCCAGGGAAGCAGAGCGAAAACCGATTTAGCCGCGAATTCACGCGAATGAACACGAATGGGCATTTGGCCAGCTTATAATTCTTCCTGAGAATGAGCTTCCTAAGATGAATCTGGAACAAAAACTTGCAGAGCTAAAGCGCCGTGATTCGCTGGCTGACGCTGGTGGCGGCGAAGAGCGCCGGGCACGCCAGCACAAAGAAGGTAAGATGTCGGCCCGCGAGCGGATCGAATTCCTTCTGGACGAAGGCACATTCGAGGAATTCGACAAGATGGTCACCCATCACTGCACGGATTTCGGCATGGCGGAGCAGAAGACTTACGGCGACGGCTTCGTCACCGGTTACGGACGCATTGAAGGACGGCTGGTCTTCGTCTTTGCCCAGGATTTCACGGTATTTGGCGGATCGCTCTCCGAAGCCAATGCAGCCAAGATCGTAAAGATCATGGACATGGCCATGAAGGTTGGCGCGCCGATCATCGGGCTGAACGATTCCGGCGGGGCCCGCATACAAGAAGGTGTGATGTCGCTGGCCGGATATGCCGACATCTTCCTGCGCAACACGCTGGCAAGCGGCGTGATTCCCCAGATCTCGGCGATTATGGGGCCGTGCGCCGGAGGCGCCGTTTACTCCCCTGCCATTACCGACTTCATCGTGATGGTGGACAAGACGTCCTATATGTTTGTCACCGGTCCGGACGTGATCAAGACTGTGACCCATGAAGAGGTCACCAAGGAGCAGCTTGGCGGGGCGGCCACGCATAATGAGACTTCAGGAGTGGCGCACTTCATGGCCCATGACGATGCCGAATGCCTCTCCATGATCCGCGAGCTGTTCAGCTTTATTCCCTCGAATAACCTTGATGATCCTCCGCGCCGCGACTGCAGCGATCCCATTGACCGGGCCGATGGCGAGCTGGATACTACTGTTCCCGCCGAATCCAACCAGCCTTATGACATCAAAGACGTAATCACCCGCGTGGTGGATGACGGCTATTTCTTTGAGGTGCACGAGCACTATGCGCGGAACATGGTGGTTGGCTTTGCGCGAATGAATGGCCGTCCGGTGGGCATTGTGGCCAACCAGCCAGCTTTTCTGGCCGGTGTGTTGGACATCAACGCCTCTGTGAAAGGGGCGCGCTTCGTCCGCTTCTGCGATGCCTTCAACATTCCTCTGGTTACCTTTGAGGATGTCCCGGGATTTCTGCCCGGCACCCAGCAGGAATTTGGTGGCATCATCCGCCAGGGGGCCAAGCTGCTCTATGCTTTTGCCGAGGCCACCGTTCCCAAGATAACCGTCATTACCCGCAAGGCCTATGGCGGAGCGTATTGCGTGATGTCCTCAAAGCACATCCGCACCGATGTGAACTACGCCTGGCCCACAGCCGAAATTGCCGTGATGGGACCCGAGGGCGCGGTCAACATTGTGTACAAGAGAGAGCTGGAAAAGGCCGGGGCCGCCGCCAAGTCAGAGGCGGAAAAGCTGGAGATCGTGAACAAAGCCCGCCAGCAGAAGATTGAAGAATTTCGTGACCGCTTTGCCAATCCCTATGTGGCCGCCGAACGCGGATATCTGGACGCGGTGATCCGCCCGCGCGATACTCGCAAGCGATTAATCGACGCTCTTGAGATGCTGGAGACTAAGCGCGATAAAAACCCGCCTAAGAAGCATGGGAATATTCCGCTGTAGGCTATCGGCCCATCGAGCAGGTTGCAGTGACGAGACTTGTGTAGCGCGCACCCACATGGGATTCGTGCTGGAGGAATCCCAATGCCACCAGAGCGTTAACATCAAGCAGATACGTCACGGAAAGTTGACCAAAATCTTCTTCACCTCTTTGCTGCTCAAGATCGGCGCATCTGGAGTGACACTCAGAACGGGAAGGCGAGTTATAGAATCAATCACGATCTTAACTTTGTGCCGGCGGTTCTTGGGTTTGGTAGAGACTTTGGTTTGCATGGTAAGACAATCTTGCCAGATTTTTGTTTCAACCCAAATACCGCTCAATTAAGCCTTGTATGAACCTTCTTCATTAATTAATAAATTAGTCGGGCGGCAAGAGAAACCTTTATTTCGTCCCTACGGGACTTGCCATCTATCTCCGACGTCCCCAGCATTTACGTGCTGGGCTCAATAATTGAGCCCCTCCGGGGCTTGATTCATTGTTCTGCGGAGACCCTCGAATTCCTTAAGTGAACGTATTGGGTTTAACCCATAACCTGTTGCGCCTGGGCGAACCGCTTGGCCTGGATCTCGATAAACACGTTGATCAGAGATACCGCTGCTGGAGTCACTCCGGGGATTCGGGAGGCCTGCCCAAGCGTTCCGGGACGAACTCGCTGTAGCTTTTCGTTCATCTCGCGCGAGAGGCCGCTGACCTTGGAATAGTCAAACCATGCGGGGATCACCCGCTGTTCGGACTTTTTCAGGCGGTCAATGGATTTTTTCTGCTGGTCCAGATAGCCAGCGTACTTGATCTCCGTCTCAACCGTCTTCATCTCATTCCGGGCGGCAGAAGAAAGTCGCGTACCTGGCGTATCGCCAGCTATTGCTGCGATCTCGGCAAAAAATTCCGGATAACTTTCGGCGATGACCGGCGCGTAGTCTTCAATCACAATCTCCGGACGCCTCAACAATTGCGCCAGTGGAGAACCGACCGCGCTGCCCAGGTTGACCGCGGGTGTGGAGTCGAGTTCTTCAGAAGGGCCTTGCGTGCTCGCGATACGGTCCGCATGGGCGTGGCGGACCTTCTCCAGGAGTTCAGCCGATACTTTGGTCTTCTCCAGCAGTTCGGCCAGCTTCTGCCCACGCTTCTGCCGGGCCACATACAGGGCCCAGTCTGCATTGTTGATCAGGCCGATGCGGCGGCCGTGGGGAGTCAGGCGGCGATCGGCGTTGTCAATCCGCAGATGCAGACGGAATTCGGCGCGCGAGGTAAACATGCGGTAAGGCTCGTTGGTGCCTTTGCTGATCAGGTCGTCAATCAGGATGGCGGTGTATGCCTCGGTGCGGTCGAGCACCAGTGGCGGTCCGCCCTTTACCTTGAGCGCAGCATTGATGCCCGCCATGATTCCCTGGCAGGCCGCTTCTTCATAACCTGAGGTGCCATTGATCTGCCCGGCCAGGAACAGCCGTTCAATTTTCTTGGTCTCTAACGTGCGCCGCAATTCCGTGGGATCAATGGAATCGTATTCAATGGCATAGCCGGGGCGGAGCATATCCGCCGTTTCCAGGCCAGGGATGGACTTGATCATCGCGAGCTGCACGTCGATCGGCATGGAGGTGCTCATGCCGTTTACATAGACCTCATGCGTGTTCAGACCTTCCGGCTCCAGAAACAACTGGTGGGTAGTCTTGTCCGGGAACTTGACGATCTTGTCTTCGATGCTGGGGCAGTAACGCGGCCCAATGCTCTGGATCTGCCCTGAGTACATGGGCGAACGATGGACGTT
>Ga0210400_10003502_pt1 | contig 13908 bp, 12 predicted proteins | sample IncBWH26MmetaG_FD_155456 | JGI IMG/M metagenome (GOLD analysis project Ga0210400, IMG submission 155456) | Forest soil microbial communities from Barre Woods Harvard Forest LTER site, Petersham, Massachusetts, United States - Inc-BW-H-26-M | ecosystem: Environmental > Terrestrial > Soil >...
CGGCGGATCGCGTTTTCAACGGCTTCGGTGATGGGAAGTTCGATGACATCACCATTAAATTTTCGCCATAACATATTATAAAGGATTTTTCGAATTTACCGAAAAACCCGCTATTGACAAAATTGACCGGACATTAATGTATTATTAACAACCTCCCGGCCGATGCCGCGGCCGGCCTAGTATTGACCCGTGCTGAGCAACACCAGCGTGCAGGCTTCGAGGGGTTGAATGCCGTTGGCCTGCGCCAGTCGGGCCAGTTCCTCGTTCTCTGCGCCGGGATTAAAGATGATGCGTTTAGGGTGGAGCGAGAGGATATAGTCGTAGTATTCCTTCTGCATACCGGGATTGAGGTAGAGCGTCACGGTGTCGACCCCGGGAAAAGCCTTTTTCTCCGTCTCGATGGACACGTCCCCGACCGTTACCGGCCTCCCGCCGATGGCTACTACCGGATGTCCGTTATTGCGCAGCCGGTTCACGGCCAGGTAGCTATAACGTTGCGGATTATCGGAGGCCCCCAGGACCAATGTCTTTTTTGCAGGTGCAGACATATGCATTATACAATTGAGCCCGTAATAATGTTGTCGACTGCGGCTTCCAGTTTTTCAAACCGGAACCGGAATCCTGTCGCCAGCAGTTTTGTAGGCAATACCCAGCGGCTTTTCAATAGCAGTTCGGTCTCGGTGCCGATGAGGAAGGCGGCCAGTTCCAGGAGGGGAGCCGGGGCGCGGAGCCCAAACCGAATCCCGGCAAGATGCCGAAGGGTCGACATAAAATAGCGGTTGGTCACGGGGGATGGAGAGGAGAGATTATAGGTGCCTTCCAGTTCGGGGTGATCGAAGAACCATTCGATGGCGCGGCCTACATCGTCGATATGTACCCAGCTATACATCTGCCGGCCATTGCCCTGGGGACCACCCAGGCCGAATTTCACCAGGTTGAGATAGGGCACCAGCACGCCGTTCTTCCCGAGCGTGATCGCCAGCCGGAGGGCGATCTTTCGCGTAAAGGGGGTGCGTTGTTCTTCGAAGGTTCGCTCCCAGCGTTTGCAGACCCTGACGGAAAAATCGTCTTCCATCTCCCCGGTAAATTCATCCTGCGGCCGGTCTTCCGCATGGCGATAGATAGTGGCGGAGCTTCCATTAACCCAAAGCTTTGGCGGCACCACCGATTCCCGGATCGCCTGGCCCAGCGCGCGCGTAGCGTCGGCGCGGCTGTCGGAGATCTCCTGCCGGTTGCGAGCCGTGTAGCGGCAGTTGACGCTGCGACCGGCCAGGTTGAGGACGAAATCACAGCCTTCCAACTCATCGGCCCAATGCTTTTCCACGGTACGGCCGTCCCAATGCCAGTACGTGATATTATAGCCTCCCTTTGCCGTCAGCAGCCGGTGGTTATAGGAGTTGTTGGTGGCCGCGGCTGACTGGCGGCTGAGAATGATCACCTGGTTGCCCTTTCCCCAGCGTTCCGCCAGCCCCTGGCCTATAAAGCCCGTACCGCCGGCGATAATGATCTTTTTATTTTTCATAACTTTTATTTTCGAAGTTTCAGAAAATATTGAAATGAAAGCCTCAAATAAAAGCCGCTATGCGGCTTGTATCCTTCGGGGATCAGTTCTTTGCGGCGAAAAGCTTCACCAGGCTGCCGAGGAACCAGTGTTCATCCGCCTTGATCATCGTATCCAGGGTCTTGTCGGCCTGTTCGCTGAATCTGAGGATATTATTGATGGTGTCGGTGAAGGTCTTTAGGGCCTTATCCTTTTTGTCCCCTTCCACCTCCCTCAGCTCTTTCAACGCGGGGATCATCAGGTCGAGCTCGCGTTTTTTTCTTTCTTTGACGATCTGCCTGGCCACCTTCCAGATATCCTTTTCGGCCGAGAAGAACTCCTTCCGTTCGCCGGGGATCAGCACTTTTTGCACGAGTCCCCAGTCGATCAGTTCGCGCAGATTCATGTTGGCATTTCCCCGGCTGATCGACAGTTGCTCCATCACTTCATCCGCGCTCAATGGATCGGGACTCACCAGCAACAGCGCGTGGATCTGCGCCATGGTCCGGTTGATCCCCCAGTTGGTGCCGAATCTTCCCCAGTCGGCTATGAACTGCGCTTTTGCTTCGGCTAATTGCATGATCAAAATTATGGAGGATTTTCGAACTTTCAAAATTTATTGAAAGATTTAAAGCTTCGGGCAGGTATATTCTTTTGGCTCTTTAAATGAGAATCCTTTGCCTGGGCGGAGGACGAGGGCGAGATAAAAACCGCCATTCTGCGTCTTGGTTTTTGAAAAGACCGTGCTCCAGTTATGGACCCCGAAGAGCAGGGGTCCTACTTTCGCCGCGCCACCCACCCAGACCTGGCCGTTGGTGGTCACGGTAAGGGGGAGATAGCCGCCGAGGCTCTTTGTTTCCCAGCGGGGAGTAACCGCCAGGAGGGTGATCTCTTTTGTAAACAAACGCTGGCCGGTGTTGTCGCCGCCCAGGTTGATCGTCAGTTCGGTGTTCAGGGCAAAATGTTCGGGAAGCGTCCGGTCCACATTGACCACCAGTCTGGCCGGGTTCCAAATGATAAAGCGGCCCCGCAACAGGGAGTAGGAGTTGACAACCGTCGCCAGACTATCGTTAAACCCGCGCAGACTGCTGACAAAATTGAATTTTTCATTCAGATTGACATCCGAGACGGTGTTTTTCGGGTTGGCCACGCTGCGGCTCTGGGAACCATACTGATACAGGTTCGCGCCGATGTCCATCAGCGAAACGCCGATCTTCCACTCATATTCGAAATAGTCGTCCGCTTCCCCAAAAAGGTGGACATTCTCGCTCTTTACCAGGTATTCGATGCCAAGATCGAAAGACGCTCCTCCCCGGGAAAGGGATAGGAGATTCTTCAAATTCTGCGTGGTGCTATTGCTGTTATGCCAGCTATCAAAGTTGGAAGAATAGCCGTATTTGGCAGCACCCCCAGCGAGGGAATAGATGGTGAGGCTATCCTGCGCGGAGCGGCTGACCGCTCCGTTGGTCAGTTGGACAAAGGCCCCGGAGAGACCCCGTTGGGCGTGAATGGTGAACCCTGCATTCAGCCTGCTGACCGGATCGTCCCAGATCGTACGGGCATAGGTGCCATAGAGCTCCAGCCAGCTGCTGGTGACGAATTGCGCCTGGTATTTATTTCCCTCGTTGATGCTGAAAAACTGGTTCATATTCTGCAACGTATCGTTGTAATTGACCAGTCCGGTCCTCGCCGCCCCATAGCCGCGGAGATTGGCTCCAAAGGAAATGGCCTGTTTCCGGCCAAGGGCGATGCGGACATTGAGCAGATGAACATCGTAATTGAACGCGGCATACCGCTTCAGGGGACCGTTTTTCCATTTATACCCGATGGTATCCCCGTGGGAGAGATAGGAGAGGTCGGCAAAGGTGATGGCGTTGGTGGTATTCTTTACCTGCGTGGAGAAGATCGTAATATCCCAGGGATAGGGTGTGTTCAGGATAGAGGCAGGGTTGCTGCCGACCCCCATCGCCCCCGCGTAGGGCGACCCGTTGACGGCCTGATAGTCCTGCGCCATGCCTTTCAACGTACAGATCAAAATAAGCGAAAGCCCCCTGAATTTCATGCGCATTTATTTGCAATTCAATGACATTCAAATGATTGTGTTGGGTCTTTTCGGTGGGATAAAGGGTTACGGCCGGCGCTTGATTGAAGATAGGAATTAGAACGGTTGACCGTGCGTCTGACTGATCAAAAAGGAAACCAGTCTTGGGAAAGGTTTTAGCGAATATAATAAAAGATTTGTACGCCGCACAGTCCCAAACCAACGTTGCAGGAATCTTCCCATCCACATCCGCCTTCCGAATTGCCTGTTCCAGCGGTCGATCCATTCCTGTTCCAATTGATAACGGGCTATTTCGCCCCGGAGAAAATCGTCGATACAGGTGAACGCAATTTTGCTGCCATGCAGGGCCATGCTCATTCCGTTCCCCGAAAGGGGAGGGACCATCCCGGCCGCGTCGCCGATCAGCAGCACATGATCTTCCACCTGTGTCTTCTTCTCAAAACTGATCTGGGCGATGGTCACGGGCTGTTGATACAGGCTCATGGTCGAAGCGAACAATTCATTCAGATACGGGTTCTGGCGAAGGATGGTTGCTTCCATATCCGCGATGGAATTGCCGCTGGCCTGGAGGTTAGCTGCCGTCGTCATATAGCAAAGACAGTACCGGTCGTCCTCGATCCTGGAGATGCCGCAATAGCCATTCGGAAAATGGTGCAGGGCGATCTGGTCGGGCGGCAGGTTGGCCCGGACATGGTATTTTACGCCGATATAATTGTTGAGCCGGGTCGATCTTTTCCGGATGAACGCGCGCTTCCAACGGACGTCCAGATTGCTGCGTTTCCCATAGGCGCCGCAGGCTACTCTCGCGGCAAAGGTTCCCTTGCTTGTCCGTACGGTGAATACGTCCCGTTCGAAAACAATATCGGTCACCCGCGTCGATTCATGTACTTCCACGCCGGAGGAGCGGGCGATATCCGCCAGGGCCGCATCGAGCCGGTAGCGGCTGATCCCAAATCCCCCCAGCGGCAGCTCCCGCTCCAAAGAACGGCCGTTGGGCGCCGACATCAGCAGGGTCCGGATGATCGGCAGGTTCCAGTCGCTGAGGGGCAGACCAAGCTCCTCGAGGAAGTTCCAGCTTTCCAGGCTGACATATTCCCCGCAGACCTTGTGATAAGGATAGGTTTCCTTCTCAAAAAGGGCTACCTGATAACCTGCCCGGGCCAGTTGGATCGAGAGTCCAAGACCCGCCAGACCACCTCCTGCTATGATGACGTCATGCATATTTCTTTCCCCTTATGACCCGGTGCCTATCACCAACCAGCGAAATGCCCATTTCCACTGCAACGAATAAGCGCCGATGCCCGCCTGCTTTAGCAGTCCCTCCCACTCTCTCCGGTGAAACCCCCGTAGAACGGACAGCGGGGCGTCGTTCTTTACCAGCCGGGAGGACGAGAACCAGGCCGTCAACAGCCGGATCGCGTGCCAGGCAACGGGATGTCGTTGCAAATCATTGATAAACCAGCCCAGCTGTGCCTGCTCTTCCATCCAGCGGAGTTGCGGGACCAGCTCTTCATCCGTAAAATGATGACAGAACAGCGAGGAGAACATGATGTCCGGCTTTTGGGCGCCAAAGGCTACTTTGCGGTAGTCCGAATGGATCCAGCCGGCATTGTCACCTGTCCATCGCCGTCGCGCCACCTCGATACAATGCGCATTGCTGTCGATACCGGTTATGCGGACCTTTATCCCGCGCTTCCGGCACCATCGGTCGAGCACCCGCAGGTTATCTCCGCCGCCGCAGCCGATCTCGCAGATATGGAGGAGCTTACGGTCTCGTGCAAGCGACGAAAGGCCCCGGATGCTGATGGCATGCCCCCCCAGCCAGGTATTGATAAGATCCAGCTCCAGCATATTCCTTTCTATCGCCGGGAAGGGCAGGCCCTCTCCGTCCAGCAATTCTTTTTCATAGCTGCGCTTTGAAAAATCGGGTTTGCCAGGCATAAGATAGCATTAAATCGATTCCGCGATGAAAGTCTCCATGGTGAGCCCGGGGCCGAATGCCGCCCCGAATATACTATTTGGCTGGTTATCCTCCATTTCTTCGAGGATGCGTTTGAGTACAAACAGGAGGGTAGCGGAAGACATATTACCGAACTGCTCCAGGACTGCGTAACTATGGTCCAAATGGCCGTTGGAGAATTCGAGGCTCTTATTGATGGCGGCGAGGATATTCTTGCCGCCGGGGTGAATGCACCAATGGTTGATATCCTCCTTCCGGAGGCCGCTTTTTTCCAGGGCATTGCGGACAAGCGCGGCGAAATCCGCCTGGATGATATCGGTGACATAACTGGTAAGCGTCATCCGGAATCCCGTGGAAGACAGGACCCAGGTCATGTCGAGCTGACCTTTTGGCATGACCTCCGAATAGAAATGTTTTAGGCGCAGCCCTTTTCGGGGATGCTCATCCGAAGTGACAAGGGCGGCGGCGGACCCATCCGCGAACAAAAGACTCGAGAGCATATTGTCCACCGTTGGTTCCTGCTGGAAATGGAGGGTACACAGCTCGGTACACACGATCAGGACGCGGATCCCGGAACCTGTTGCGGCCAGCGCGTGCGCCAGCTTTAGCGCATGCACGGCGGCATAACAACCCATAAAATTGACCGAGGTCCGGAACAGGGTGGGCGGCAGGCCCAGCGCTTCCATCAATTCCAGGTCGAGGCCGGGCGCGCTCATGCCGGTACAGCTTACCGTTATCAGATGGGTGATCGCCCCGGTGTCCATCACTCCTTTCAGGCAATTGCGGATGGCCGCCAGCGACAGGGGCGTCGCATGTTCGCGATACCAGCTCATCCGTTGTTCGAGCGAGGGGAACGGTTCCAGGTTCTCCGTGGGTGGATAGAACTGCCATTGATCGACCGGCAGGGTATAATCGGGGATGACGGAATAACGGGTCCGGATACCGCTCTGATGATAGAGGTATCGCAGTTTCCGGGCCGCTTCCCTGTCCCAACCATAGATACGTTGCATAAAGGGCAGGATATCTTCCTGTTGGTGCCTGTGGGCCGGTACGGCCGTTCCGATGGAGATGATCTTACTCAATTCGTTGTTCTTAGTGTTACCAAACGTAAATCAGACTGCAAAGATGAGACCAGCCGGAGGTCAGGACCCCATGATCAGGACGGCAATAAAACCGGCGTTTGTGCAAATCGAAGCCAGGAGGTTCATTCGCATGGTGTTGGCATAATTTGCGGCCGCCTTATCCCGCCAAACCTTTGTGGCCCATAGTAAAAAATAAACGACAACTGGAAGCATACAGGTTGCCAGCACGTAAAATTCTTTGATTTGCAGGGTGCTGACGAAATAATAGGCCAGGATGAAAAAAGCGACTCCGTAAACGAGTCCGGTGAAGACGAAGGTTCCGCGGTAGCCCAGCACCATGCTCAGGGTCCGTACTCCATCCTGGCGGTCGGCCTCATGCTGATAGATCTGGGTCAGCGGATAAAAACCGCCCAGAAGAAGGGAAGCGGCCAGCATGGCCGGCGCCAGGGAGGGAATATCCACCGTTGCATCGGCCCGGTGGCTGCCCAGATAGACGAGAAAGAAGACGAGGGCGCCCTGGCAACTAATAACCGTCAGCCAGCCGATGAACGGATATCTCTTCAGCCGGATGCCGCGGTAGCTATAGGCCCTTGATGCGAGGATGTAGACCGCCAGGCCCGCCACGAAGATGGGTCCGATCACGCAGCCCAGGAGCAGGGCCGCCAGGTCCATGAACAGGGTCACCCAAAAAAGCCGGCGTGTCGGCTGTTGTGGATGTTCCAGGCCACCGATGGGTGTCGTGTCCCGATCCATATAGCTGTTGTAGCCATTGCTCGCGGGATAGACGAGGCCATGCAGGATCACAAAGATCAAAAGGGCGCGTCCCCAATCCCGGTCCACCACCTGGCTGAGCGCGAACCAATACACCGGCATCAGGAAGAACGAGAAATGCAGGCGGAGCAATTGCAGGGTGGAGGAAGGTTTTTTCATGCTGGACGGGCTTTCATTTTTGGGGAAAGAAAAAGCTGTTCATATACGATCCTGAGCCAAACGACGATTGCCATCACGGCCTTTATTCCATAGGGGCGGATAAACCCATTCCGCACCGGCGCGGGCACCAGGTCCGAAACGGACATCGTGATCAGCAGGAAGGAAAGGATCAGCAAGGTCCTGTGCAGCGGATCGGGGCTTTGCGACCAATACCAAATGCCGATGCCCGCCATGACGATGATATAGGTGGGGGATTCGGCCTTATGGTTGAAGATCACCATCCAGATGAGCACCGATGCCAGATAGAGGAAGCGGAAGGACAGGTCCTTATACCGGCGGATATGGATCAACGGTAACAGGAAAAGCCCGACTCCGAGCAGCGTAACGATGTTCTTGGCCCCGGGCAGATGGAACCAGCTCACCATGATCCCCATGACCGAGATGCCGGTGGAGGCCGAACGATCATCGATCAGCAGATGCCACCAGCTTTTGTACAGGAGTTGCAACTGGGGGCCGCTGACGACGATGAGCGGGACCAGCGCGAAGAACGCCATCCAGAACAGGGTCCAGGCGAAAAGCCGAAGCTTGCCGGGGTAGAAAAGGTAGAGAACGAATGCCAGGGCGCCGTAAATTTTTATATAGAACGAGAAAACGACGCAAAGGGTTGAGAGCAGGTACTGACGGCGTTCGGCAAGAGCAAAGGCCAGCACGATCAGGCCCGCCATCAGGCCGTTGCTCTGGGTATTCTGGATCGACAACAGCATCTCCAGCAAACAAAAGAAGAGGATAAAACTTTTCTTCTGGTTATCGAGTCCCGGAAGCAGGCGGATGCCGGCAAACAGGCAGAGCGAGTTGAGGAGGTTCCAGAGGAACAGCCCGACCATATCCGGCATCCAGGCCAGCAAGCCAAAGAAGAGAGCGAAGGCCGGGCTGTATTTGTAGAGATCCCAATGATCTTCCGGGAAGAGTTGGTAGATATCCCGGTTCCCGATGAGGTGGTAGAACGAGAATTTGAAGATGCGGAAATTGTTGTAATCGATATAGGCCCTGCCGCCCGTTTCGTAGACCTTTGGCCCGGCGGTGAGTCCCTGGATGGTGGCGATCAGGGTGATAAGGAGATAGGCAAAAAGTGCGATGGAAAGACATTTGGATTGCCAGGTGCGGAGGAGTTGGGACTTGGTGAGGTTCATGCTGTATGAATTAGTAAGGGGTCATGCCGGCACAATCGCAGTCGGATCCCGCCGGCGTTCCCAGGGCCGCGGCGAAGCGCCGGTAAAAGCCGATCCGGTCCTCGCGGTTCTTTTTTATTGCAGGGTCTTTGCTCCGGCATTCGACGCCGCCGTTGATGATATTGATCGTCGTGCCAAAGCCCGGTTTACGGCCCAGGCGGCCGTCTTCCGCCGACGGTTTCCATTTTCCGCAGATAACATCGTGACAGGACGGTTTTGGCGACTGCTCCTTCATCCAGAACCAAAGTGCAGCCCGGAAAGCGACGACCCCGTTTTGGCTAACCAGTTCGGGTTGTGCCAGCAGGGGGAGGTTCATTTCGGCTCCCGCCAGCCCGTAATTATAGGCATAGCTCAACTGCAGGGGGCCGCGACCGTAGTAGGACTTACCTGGTGCGGGTTGATAAGGGCTTGTGCCAGCCGTGTTGTAAATGGTACAATGTCCATCCTTACACCCCAGTTCCTCGGTGTAAAAAAGGCCCCAGGCATAGGCGCCGCCTTCCGATCCGGGTCCGCCATTGGTCGTCTCGTGTGCGGCATGCGCAAAAAAAGCGGCCAATTCCCGTTTACGCACATCCGGAGAACCTTCTCCGGCGAATAAAGGGAAATAAGCCGCTGCTTTTATAAAGGCTTCGTAACTATAAAGCGGATGGTGATGCGGGAAGAACTGTTCATATTGCCCGCGGGACAAGAGGGTACCGACACCGGAAGGCCCTGCCTGCTGCGGCTGGGAGACCGGCCCCGGAGAGCCCCAGGCTGCCAACAAAAAGAACAGGAGTAGCATGCCGTTCAAAACTAGGCAAAATCTACCACTTTTCGTCCCCGGCGCTTTGGTTGAGTTTGAAAGGGAATGCGATGTCTTCCGAGGACTTCGTTTCCTTTTTTGGTTCCGCTGCCGCGCGTTGCTCGCGCTGCGGCTCGGGTTTTTGTTCGCGCTGTTGTTCCGGCTGTGGCTCCCGCTTTACAGGTTGTGGTTCCCGGCGTTTCCCGGGTTGCGTTTCCCGGCGTGCTCCTGCCAGCGGTTCGCGCCGCTTTTCGGAGTGTGGCATCCGCTGGGCTTCCTGTCCGGGTTCGCGCCGTTGTTCGGGCTGCGACTCATGCAGGAGAAGACCGGGAGCTTCGGCGGGCGCGTGGCCCTGTTCGGGGCTCGGTTCCCGGCGCTGCGCCGGCTGCGGTTCCCGTCTGGGCGGCCGCTGCGGGTTATTTTGTTGCTGGTTACCCTGTTGTTGTTGGCGGCCGCTTCTGCGCTGGTTGTCCCTGTTCCGGTTTCCATCGCGGTCGCGGTTCCTGCCGTTATTTCCGCCGTTGCTGTTGTTGCGGCTGGCTACAGCCCGGGCGACGACTTCCTCCGAAACGGGGGCGTGGGTGGCCAGGGAAGCGTGCATGGCATGCGGATGATCTTCCACCACCGGGATCTGACGGGCGATCAGCTTCTGGATATCCCGCAGAAATTCCTTTTCCTCCGCGTCGCAGAACGACAGGGCCGTTCCACTTGCGCCCGCCCTACCGGTACGGCCTATGCGATGTACATAGGTTTCGGGTACGTTGGGTAATTCGAAGTTGATGACATGGGTCAGGTCGTCGATGTCGATGCCGCGGGCCGCGATGTCGGTAGCAACGAGTATCCGGGTGTGGCGGTTTTTGAAATTCGCCAGCGCCCGCTGTCTCGCATTTTGTGATTTGTTACCGTGGATGGCCTCGGCGCGAATGCCTGCCCGGGTAAGGCCCTCGGCCACTTTATCGGCGCCATGCTTGGTCCGGGTGAACACCAATGCGGTGGGAATGGCATGGTTCTTCAGGATGTGCAACAGGAGGCTGCGCTTATCTTTCTTATCCACGAAGTAGAGCGACTGCTCGATGGTTTCGGCGGTGGTGGATTCCGGGGTCACTTCCACCTTGGACGGGTTGACGAGGATCGAGGCAGACAGTTTCTGGATCTCCGGCGGCATCGTAGCCGAAAAGAACAGGGAATGCTTCTTCTGGGGAAGCCGGGTCAGTATCCTGCGGACATCGTTGATAAAACCCATGTCGAGCATGCGGTCGGCTTCGTCGAGGACGAAGTACTTGATCTTATCGAGGTGGAGCAGTTTCTGTTCGCAAAGGTCGAGCAGGCGGCCCGGGGTCGCCACGAGGATGTCTATCCCGCGCTGCAGGGCCTGAACCTGGGGGTTTTGCGGTACCCCGCCAAAGATGACCGTGTGTTTGACACCCGTGTGCCTGCCGTAGGCCGCGAAGCTTTCGTCTATCTGGATCGCGAGTTCGCGGGTGGGTGTAAGGATCAACGCCTTGATGGGGCGCACGCCGCCCTGGCGCGTATTCGGGGTAACCCCGGCCGCATCTTCGCATATCAATTGAAGTAAGGGAAGGGCGAATGCCGCGGTTTTTCCGGTGCCCGTCTGGGCGCAACCCAGCAGGTCTTTTCGTTCAAGGATGATCGGTATAGCCTGTTCCTGGATAGGTGTGGGTGTGGAGTAGCCCTCATCGTTCAAAGCCTTTAGCAAAGGCTCAATGAGGTTGAGTGTTTGAAATGACAAAATGATTCTATTTAGATTGAAAAAAGGCCCATCTACTCATCAATATCCTTCAGAAGTATTGTACAGAAGGTTGTCACGAATGTGATTAGAAAGGAATATAACGGACGCAAAGGTAGACAATCTGTCGGGAACGACCAATTTTCTCGGCTTATATTGATAATCAACCGGTTGGGAAAAATATGCGATCCCGGGGAATTTTTCTGAAAAATATTTGCGGTCTTTTTTGGCCGCAATAAGAATTATCCTATATTTGTTTCAGCAACGGTTTACTCAGCACAGCTACCCAGGGTTAAGGTTCTATGGTTCTTCAGGGACGGCTGGCCGTTAGCAAACAGCGACAGGTCATTGTACGCCTGACGTACCTATAAAGAGTTTTTCTAACAGTTAAAGTTTGGTTGGAACAGCAAGGACACAGTTCTTGAGAGCGCCCTGTTTCTACAGGGGACTCGAAAGGATAAGGTTTAAAGGGCCGCCTCATTTCTATGAGGCGGCTTCTTTTATTCCTTAGATCATCATGCGAAGCGGCTCTTCGAGGAGGCTTTTTACTGTTTGGAGGAAGGCGGAGCCGGAAGCGCCATCCACTACCCGGTGGTCGCAACTCAGCGTCAATTTCATCACATTACCGGGGACGATCGCCCCGTTCTTGACGACCGGCACCTGTTGGATCGCGCTGACGGCGAGGATACAGGAATTGGGTGAATTGATTATCGCCGTAAACTCCTCTACGCCGAACATCCCCATATTCGAGATGGTGAACGTGCTTCCTTCGTATTCCATCGGCTGCAATTTCTTGCTCTTTGCCCGGCCGGCGAGGTCCTTTACTTCCGCGGCGATCTGCGAGAGGCTCTTTGTATCGGCAAAACGTACCACCGGTACGATCAATCCGTCGTCGATGGCGACCGCCACGCCGATATGAACATGATGATTGATGCGGATCGTTTCACCGCGCCAGCTGCTGTTGACGGCGGGGTGTTGTTTGAGGGCAACGGCAACGGCCTTGAGGACGATATCGTTGAAGGATATCTTTACAGGTGAGGACTCGTTTAGTTTGCCCCTGGCCTGTACCGCACTGTCCATGTCGATGGCCATGGTTACATAGAAGTGCGGGGCGGTGAACTTGCTTTCGGCAAGTCTCCTGGCGATGGCCTTCCGCATCTGTGAAACGGGAACTTCTTCGAAGCTTTCCTGGCCCTGAACCGCCGGGGCGGCCAGTTTGGCGCCGCCGGCCGCCGGCTGGGCAGTGGCCGCCGCCTGGGAGGGGCTATAGTTGTCGACGTCTTTTTTTATGATCCGGCCGTTGTCGCCGCTGCCGGCGACCTTCGAGATATCGATCCCTTTTTCGGCGGCGAGTTTCTTCGCCAGCGGGGAGGCCTTGATCCGGCCATCGGCGCTAACCGAAAGCCCGGAATGGCCGCTTTCGGCGGGAGCGGCGGTCTGTGCCGTTCCCGAGGCCGGGGCGGCAGCAGGTCCGGAAGACGGGGCGGCGGCTGGTCCGGCTACTCCCTTATTCTTTGCGGCGGCGACGATCTGGTCGAGGTGGACCTTTTTTTCATCGCCGATGACGGCCAACAGATCGTTTACCGCGATCTTTTCCCCTTTCTGGGCGCCTATAAATAATAATTTTCCTTCTTTATAGCTTTCGAGTTCCATCGTCGCCTTGTCGGTTTCGATGTCTGCGAGGATATCCCCTTTTTTCACCGAATCCCCGACTTTCTTATGCCAGTCGGCAATCACCCCCTCGGTCATGGTATCGCTCAGCCGGGGCATCAGGATGACTTCTTCCTGTTTGAAGAGATCGAGGCCGCCGCCGGCCGGGGCGGGTTGCGCGGCTGCAGGAGCTGGCGCGTTCGCAGGGGCATTGGATGCCGCGGGCGCCTTCGGCGCCGCGGCGGCGCCACCTCCTTTCACCAGCGCGGAAATATCCTCGCCCGGTGCACCGATGATCGCCAAAAGGTCATTCACCTGTATCTTGCCCCCTTTGTCCGTGCCTGTATATAATAGCGTACCGTCCTTGTAACTTTCGAGGTCCATCGTCGCCTTATCCGTCTCGACTTCCGCCAGCAATTCGCCCTTTTTGACGGAATCGCCCACTTTCTTGTGCCATGCCGCGATAACTCCTTCCGTCATCGTGTCACTCAGCCGGGGCATTAAAATAACTTCAGCCATAAATAATTTTGTTATTTGGAGCCGTGAAATTAAGATAAAATGAGGAATTAGCGGTCGCTCACACCACTTTTACATTGCCTGTACGCTTCAGTACGCCCCAGTGCTGCAGCTCACCCTTCAGGGCCCGCCGCACGGCTCTGAACAACACCAGCCAGGTCAGCCAACGCCAGATCAGCCGTTGCGGGATCAGCCAGACCAGCCGGGCGAGGTTCTCCCGTTCGAAGGAAAAGGCAAGCAGGGCCACGGCGAGGTCCATCAGCATAAAGACGAGATAGTACCCGCCGATCTTCGAAGCATTGCCCGTCAGCAGTCCGACGATCATAAAGAAATCGGCGAGGGGGATGACAAAGGGAATGATATATTGAAAGACCAGGATATTCGGTAAGGCGGCCCAGCCCAGCCACCGGT